>Ga0255055_10001347_pt1 | contig 18182 bp, 10 predicted proteins | sample JV7_2_27_MG_FD_188633 | JGI IMG/M metagenome (GOLD analysis project Ga0255055, IMG submission 188633) | Seawater microbial communities from Jervis Inlet, British Columbia, Canada - JV7_2_27 | ecosystem: Environmental > Aquatic > Marine > Inlet | place: Canada: British Columbia | collected... | reverse complement strand
CCTCATCTTCTCCTGATTCGAGGTGTTCTCTCAGAACATCCAGATCCTTGCCATCGCCGATCATGCCTATGATATTGATCAGGGAAGCAAGTACCTCGGCATCTTCGGTCTCACCGAGTGCGGTGACTATACTGGCGGACCGGTCTGCATTTTCGGGCATCTTCTGGCTGACCGCATAAATGGCTCTTTCAGCTTCCTGTCTTTCTCTCCTGGTATCGGCTTTGATATGGACATTGACCAGGTCGGACATTAATTCCGGAGAAGCCAGTTTGCCAAGTGCCCTGATGGATTCCATCCGGACATTAGGGTCAGGATCTGACGTAAATACAAATAAAACTTCTGTAGCTCCCTCCATATTCCTTTCGCCTGTACTCCTGATGAGTTCAGTCCTGATACTGCCTGTTTTCTTCCTGATACCTGATCGTATGATTTCATTCGTTTCTGAGCCCGGGAGCATGTACAGGCTCTGGCGGGCCAGCTCTTTTTCCGGACCCCTGGCTGAAGCTGCCAGCTCTGCCAGTAATAATGCATCCGAAGGTTTTCCTATGCTGGCCAGAGCCCTTATGGCGGCCATCCTGACATCCTTCTTTTCCTCCACGTTGACGAGACTGGCTAAAACTTCGGGGTGGACTGAGGGATCTCCAATGGAAGCCAGGGCAGAAAACAAATGCGAGCTTGGTACGTTTTGTGATCCATCCAGATCTTTAAAGATCCTGCCCAGCTCATGGCTGTCATCCAGCTGGTATGCCAGCTGAACGATATAGGGATGAAATTCCGGATCCTCCTGCCGCAGGTGATTCAAGATAAAATGATAGGGATCTTCGGAAGATGCCCTGAATTTACCGGCAAGAGCGTTATATTTCAACGTTTGAGGGGGATCTGCTTGATACACCTTCTCATAGATTATGGCAGCGTTTATTTTATCATCTTCTTCCATCATCCGGTCGGCGCATTTTAGCCGGGCATCCATTACTGCCCATTTAATAGAGGCAGGAGCCCTATCACTGAAGTCAGACAGGTTTTTTGCCGCATCTTTACCACCAATGACGCCCAGGGCGGCCATGGCGGAGAGGGCAAGTTTCTCATTATCACTGTACATCAGCTTCGTTAAGGGATCAATGGCATCTGCGACCTGCCTGGTTGCAAGGGAATTTATGACGGCTATCTGTAACACTTCATTTGCTTCTGCCAGGACTTTCAGCAGCGCCTGGTCGGTGTCTGCACCCGGAATTTTTTCGAGTGCCAGGAGTGCCGTGCCGGCCATTCCGGGAGCAGACAGTAGTCCTGATAATACAGGAACAGAACCGGCGGTTCCGATAAGCCCCAGCTCCCTGCAGACATATTGTTTTCCGGCGGACGTTGCATCAGATTGCAGGAATGCTATCATAAGGGGTTCAACTTCGCTGATGGCCTCGCTGTTGTTATAAACTTCCATCATCAGGTATTGCAAATCAGGCATCCAGCTTCTGCTTTTGTCATAATCATACCGAGCCATTACAGCGAGTATTTCTTCCATTTCTGTCCGGATCTCTGTTATGGATACTGCCTGGGCCTGCAGGCTAATGCCAGTAGTATACAGAAATGAAACCAATACAAAGGGAATGAAGGATTTGATAAGGAACTTGGATAGTGCTGGTGTCATATCTTACAGGTACTTCGTTAATTTTTGGTCTACAGATGCCAGGGACTCCTCATCGGCCTGCTGAGCATCCGGTTGGCGGCCGGATTGTTGATAAACTCTTCTTTTACCGGATCCCACTGAAGTTTTTGTCCCAGCCTGATGGCTATATCAGCCTGGTGGCAAACGGTATCTGACCTTACAGCCGTTTCAATGGGACACATCACAGGGGAACCGGTCCTGACAGCATCCAGAAAATTCCGCCTGTGGTCATTACTTCGGGGCAGCTGGATTTCATCCGGACCAATGATCGTTTTAAGAAGGGACTTCGGTTCGGCATCGATATAACCACGGGCCACATATACCCATCCTTTATTGCCTTCAAACAGTATTCCCATGGAATTGGGAACATTGAACCGGAGGATTTGTTTCCGGGCGGAAATATGATCGATGTACCTCAGCTTAACACCATTGGCATAAGTATGCAGAGCTTCCCAGGTATGTATGGTATCATACAGGCCTTCCTCGGGGATGCTGCCCCGGCCTTCTACCTCAACCGGCCCGGTCAGGTCGGCATCCACTGCCCATTGTGCAATATCCACATGGTGGATGCCGTAAGCACCGCTGATGCATCCCACCGAATGATCATATATCAGGGTGAAGTTCCTTGTACATCGCAGATGGGTGTATGGAACCTGGGGAGCGGGACCCAGCCACAGGTCATAGTCCAGCCAGTCAGGTACGGGCTCTTCAGGCTGAACGCCCACCGGTGTGTAACTAGCAGATCCTATGGTTATTGTATCAAGTGTTCCCAGTTTTTCGTTCCGGGCCAGTTCACATGCAAAACGGAATCGTTCATCTGAGCGCTGCTGGGTCCCGTGCTGAAAGACAACACCATACCTGTTGATGGCCTGCCGCATGGCCTGGCATTCCCTGAAAAACAGGCTCAGGGGCTTCTCATAGTACATGTGTTTACCCTGCCGGGCAGCCTCCATACCGATCAGGGAATGCCAGTGATCGGGGACCGCAATCAAAACGGCATCAATATCTTTTCGTGCAAGAAGGTCCCTGAAATCATTATATCCTGTGCATTCCTGGCTGCCGTACCGTTTGTTGGCAAACTCAACAGCCAGATCCCGATCTTCTGAATTGACATCACAGATAGCTTTCACGCGGATATCATCATACTCAATAAATGACCGCAGGTGGCCGCTGCCCATTTCGCCCACACCGATGAGGCCGAAATTGATCATATCATTGGGCAGGGTCCTTCCCGGTGCGGCAAATACCCCGGCAGGCAAAATAGTAGGAAAAACCAGGGCTCCGGCAGTTCCGGCAACTGATCTTTTCAGGAATTGTCTCCTGTTTTGCTGGATCTTCATAAATCTCTATTTATTGGTATCAGCCTGTTTACCAGATAAAATTTTCAGGCAAACATCATTAAAGTATTCAATGCTTTGATTTATCTCCGGCCGCTCCTGGTCCCAGTCCCTCGAATATTCCAATCCGAAAAGAGATGGCCTTAAACCAGCTATTCCGAGCTGCCTTATAATGGCATCCAACCCAAGCTCTCCCTCCCCCCAGGCCACATCTTGTCCATCCGGTCCCATATCATCCAGGTCATGCATTTGTACCGTTATCAGCCTGTCCACTAGCAATTTTATGGCATCCAGTGGCCGGATCCCTGAACGCGACCAGTAACCAAGATCCCCGCATGCACCTATCAATGGACTTCTTTCCCGGCAGACCTCCAGCAGGTTTTCCGGGTCCCAGTATACCGGTGAGATATCCTTCCTATGATTGTGGATGGCCAGTTTGATCTGGTACTCCTCACAATACTCTTCAATCAGGTCCAGCGCTTCCAGTTCGGGTTCGGAGATGAAGGTTTCAATGCCCATTTTCCTGCCAAACTCGAAGATCTTCCGGCAGGTCTCCTCATCATTAGGAATGTCGTGTATGTAATAGCTCACCAGCGTCACGCCGGCCGTCAAAAACTTCTTACGAACAGCAATCAGATCATCCTCGCTCAGGGTATAATCAAAATTATCCTTTATCTCGTCACTTACCTGCTGAACATTTAGTCCCCCAAGGTAGAGCAATCCAAGCGAAGCAGCCTTGTCAATGGTTTCGAAGAGGGTATTGTCCTTAAAACTGTAGGCTGTAAGTCCCAGCCTCCATCCCAGCTTCTCACGGGCTTCTACGGCCGGTGCCAGTTTATTGCTGGGAGTGGCCGGGGCATCCAGATCGCCCAGTATGAATTGTATCCCGTCAAGGTAATGCACCAGTACCTTTTCATTCCAATTGATAAATGCATTATGGCCGAGAGAGGTATAGAATACCCTTCCCCTGCCGTAATTCCTTACCCAGCTGATGGCTATATCCTTATCTGCCCTTCTTTCGGGAAGGATGCGCCTCTCTTCACTCATATCGGTTTTGTCCGTGTCAATGGCCAGCAGTATGCGCAGGCGGTCTCGTGTATAGGGTTCTGAAAACTGGAAAACCTCATCGCTCACATCGAAGCTTTTATCTTCAAAAGCACGGTTGACGGGGTGGGAGGGTTCATCCATTTTAAGCGTGATCCATTCATGAGGCTTCCACGGGTGCCCGCCATTCTCAAAACCGCCCAGCATTTCGCCAAATTCAGGGAACTGGTCATAAACCGGCCACTGGCAGAAAGTAGCCCCGGCCGCATGTATGCCGAAAAAGCCCTTCCCGCTGTATACATATTCCAGAAGGTTATTTCTCAGTACGGGATCTTCGAAAAGCACCCCGACGGTATTGTTGAAACAAATGGCATCGAACTGGTTTAAATAGGCTGATTCAAACACAATGGTATCATTGCTGAAATAGGTTTCGTATGCTCCTGTTTTCTTACCCATCAGCTGCAGCATATAGTTCGCATACGGTACAGAAGGATGACCTGCGCGGATCTCGCCGTCCCATATATCCATGTTGAAAACCAACAGTTTCCTGGGTTTCTCAGGAGATACCACAGCCTCTCCAGGTATCGCATTGTGGATTAATTCAATGGCTGAATCAGGGAGGTCTGCATAAAAGGTCCTGGCCTGGGAGGCTGGAATGAATGGTTGTGCATCTGAGATGTTAGCAAAAAGGCACAACGTCAATATCAGCTGAATAATGATGACTTTCCGTCTCATACACTAAATACTCTACCTAGAGCTCCTTAATATAAATATTGGCAAACTGTATGTGGTCGCCGTGATGTTGCAGGGCGATTGGACCCCTGGCGGGAATTCCCGGCAGCTGCGCCTCTTTAATAACCGTTTTGCCGTTCAGTTCAACCGTGATCTTGTCATCGATTGCGGTGATGATGAAACGGTTCCATTCACCAGGTTTGTTATCTGCACATATCATGGGCGTGGCAGCATGTCGAACCTCCACCGGCATATCCTGGTCAACCCGGTAACCCCAGATCTCGCCGGATCCTACCGGCCAGTTCCAGATGTTGATCTGGCATTTGGAAGTCCCCCGCAGATAAATACCGCTGTCGCCCGCATCCAGCACAGATACAGTTATCCCATCTCCGTTATTATCTTTTGCCTGTTCCCCGTTGGGCAGGATTACAGGGACCTCTTCGGGGACCGGCTTATCGGGCTGCCGCCAGTCCACCATGAGAATAAAATTACCGTATTCTTTCTCCGTCCATAAATGTTTGTCTTCACCTTCAGCGGTGCTTTTACCGTCATAATCCAATATAAAGTCCAAGGATTGCCAGTGTCCCTTATTGCCTTCGACCTGCTTCCATCCGCGTGTATCCAGGCCATTGTAGAGTGCATGGAATCCCCTGTCAGGTATGCCTGTTGCTTCCTGGGGTGGATTTGTCCCCGGCAATTCCTTGATCCGGATATTACGGAAATGAATTTCACTGCCCTCCGATTCCAGGCAGATGTATCCCTTTCTAGGATTTGTGTGGTAGGCCTTAGTGACCATCTGTCCATTTACTGCAAGCGTAAGCATTCCGTCCCGGCTCTCAACCCGGTAGTGATTCCACTCACCGGCTGGATTATGCCTTTCTGAGGTAGGATACGAACGCATCCAGCCTTTTTCAAGATCTGAGTTTGTCGGGGTCAGCGTCGCTCCCTGTATGGCAAATACGTCTCCATGGTTGCCGTCCATGATCTGGACTTCAATGGAGCGGGTAAAGGGTTTCCCAATATGGGTGAGGTCATCAGAGTGCACGAACAATCCCGCATTGCCCCCTTCTTTCAGATGGCGGAATTCCAATTCCAGGATGAAATTCTCATATTGTTTATCCGTACGCATAACCCCTTTCGGGATGCCGGTACATATTATCATCTGGTCCCTGACCGTCCATGTTTCCGGGGCACAATTCACGTTCACCCAGTTATCCAGATCCACACCGTTGAACAGGGGCACAAATCCTTCATCCTTTTGTGTCGTTGTTCCGGCACTCGTCAGAAAAACACAAAAAATGATCAGAAATAAAAATTGCAATTGTTTCATCGGATTATTTTTAAATCAATTCTGTAACACCAGGCATAGGTATTGGCATATCCGGCAGATCCCCAAATTCCATTTTTCCCGGGGTCAGATCAAGTTTCGATGCATTCATTGCCCAGTCCCACTTCAGGGCTCGTCCCGTATAGGCACTCATCCTTCCCAGAATAGCGGTCATGGTGCTTTCGGCAATCTGGCGGCCTTCGTTCAGGGGCTTTCCGTTTCTAATGCTTTCTATCATTTCGGCATATTGGAGCACGGATGGATTTGGTTTTTCTCCTTCGAATTTCCATGGATTTTCTCCTTTGATGATACCGTTCCCGCCATAGAGGTAAACCGATCCCTTTGTACCTGTCACACGCTGATCGGAACGATAGGTAAACCCGTCAATCTGGGTTCCGATATATTCTATCCGCACATCATTGGGATATTCATATTCCACTGCAAAATGATCGAAACAATCTCCGTATTTCGCATCGGTTCGCACCTGACGGCCACCAACACCCATGCATTGTACGGGATGGGACTGCAAAATCCAGTTCATGATATCCAGGTTATGAACGTGCATTTCTGTAATAAAATCACCCGATTGCCAGGTCCAGAATAACCAGCGGCGTATGTGGTATTCCATATCCGACCATTCTGGTTTCCTGTTTTCTTCCTCTTTCCTCCAGTCACGCATCGCACCACCGGCACGTACTACCTGTCCCCCGGTAAGATCACCAATATCCCCGTTGTGGACCCTTTTGATGGTTTCCCGGTTGGATGGTATCCTGCGCAACTGTGTGCCTGAAACAACCGCCAGCCCTTTTTCCTTAGCCAGGTCAGAACTTTCGATTACCGATCGTACACCGACAGGATCTACAGCTATCGGTTTTTCCACAAAGACATGCTTCCCGGCCTCCACGGCAGCACGAAGATGCTGTGGACGGAAAAACGGTGGCGTTGTCAGGATTATCATATCTACATCGCATGCTATGACATTTTTATAGGCATCAAATCCGGCGAAAGTAGTCTCCGGAGTAACTTTGTATATGTCTTTGACTGGCAGGCCCCGTTTTTGTAAGTTTGTTTTGATCTGTTCCGGAGCTGATTTAACATGGTCCTCAAAAACATCACCTATGGCCACCAGTTCAACTCCCGGAGTAGATTCGGCACAGTCGATTATGCCTGCCCCGGTGCCACGGCCACCACATCCTATCAAACCTACTTTGATCTTATCCGGAATTTTTCCATATAACATTCCTGACGGGAGCAGTATGGCTGCTGTGCCACCCGCGACAGACGTTTTGATAAATTTTCTGCGTGTCTGTTGATTTTTTTTGTTGACGGATTCATTATTCATCTTTTCTATTTTAGATTTAGTGTTAAATATCAGTAATACGGGAAAGACCTACCAATTTATAAAAAAATCATATGCCATAGCTTAACTAATCCTCGCATTAGGCATTCTTTTGCTTCTTATTCTCATTTTTTTTGAATAAATTTATTTACCTGGAACCACTATAAATCTCTATTCAATCGAAATATTTACAAATTAAAAACCCCTAATTATGAAAAGATTGCATTTCATGGTAATGGCAATTGCACTTTTTACCATTTCTACGAGTATTACAGATGCCCAGCTCAACCTGAAAAAATTAAAAGATAAAGCAAAAAGCAGTGCAGGCAAAGAAGAAACCACGACGCAGGATCCAGCCCAGAAACAGGATGTCAGGCTTGAAACTGACGCTTCTTCCCAGCAAACTTCCAGGATTATTCATGTAATGAAATCCGGTTCCAATAAAAATGACGGTTCCAAAGAAGCTCCCATGAAAAACATTGATAAAGCCATCGCAAAAGCTGAAGCCGGAGATGAAATTCGAATTGCACAGGGCACTTACATGGGGACATTTAATATCGGATACCTGGAGACTGACAAACCCATAAAAATCTATGGCAGCTGGGATGAGCAATTCGGTGAGCAGGATATTGTTAACCATCCTACTGTTTTTCAACCGGATAATGAAAGTGGGGGTAAGTCAAGGAAAGCCCTGCTGAAGTTTACAAAAGCGGTTGACGGAACCGTAATTGATGGCATAGTATGGGACATGGGAGAAAGAAATAATTACGACGCCAAGGATGGTCTCGTTGAAGGAGTGGATGGGGGAAGGATGAGATATTCCTCAGAACCATCTCCACCTAAGAACAGTACAGTTGAAGAACCTGCGATATCTATTGCAAGTGCCGCCCAGGGGGGAGATGTAACCATTCAGAATTGTGCATTTGTGAATTGTGCCCAGTTTGCCATACAGGCAGGTCACAGATCTGGTACATTTAAAGTGATAAATAATGTTTTTGTAGCCAGCAGGATGGCGGCCATTGAAATTTATGGTACCTGTGCCGGTAGCAACCAGCAGAGAGATATGGTTGCCTGTGGAGATGTCGAGGTAGCCTATAATACCATTCTCTTTACCTGGAGCAGGCTGAAGGATTTTCTTGATATGGGATATGGTGTAAGAATGATGACCAAGTGCACCTATAATATCCATCACAACATTATTGGGGCCAGTATTATGGGGGGTATTGACAACAGCCGGTTCTGCAAGGACGAATATATTAAGATCGATAACAATATTATGTTTGGTAACAAGGGTGGTGACCTGTATTACACCCCGGCCAGTAACACCAAGCTGCAGCTAACCGTGGATCAATTTGAAGACCTTGAATTCGAGAGTAATTCAGGCAATATGGGGGAAGCTCCTGAAATTGGTGTTAACCAGGCCTATATGAAGGGTTTCTTCAGTGCAAGGTATAACGAGACTACCAATTATGATCCCAATTCCATTGAAAATCAGTGGGCAAGAGCCCTGGGGATGAACCAGCAGGGAACCATGAGTTCCAAGGTAAGTATGTTTATGAATAAATACCCCTGGACGGAATCTCTTATTCTGTTTGGAGCATCTTCAGAGGCAGGAGCACAGCAGCCACATAAATAGATAATTCATATTCTAATTTGCGGGTGGCGGATAAAAAGTAATTTGCGTACTTTGGGAGATTGTAAACCAACTGATAGAGCTACTTTGTGCCCAGTCATTCTTGAAACTTCAACTATGAAATTTACTTATGCTCGTACCGGTTCTCTGCTAATAGCGGGCATGCTCTTATTATTTATATCAACCTACTGCCAGGAATCACTGACCCTGAATGAAAGGGGGTATTTCAGTATGGATGGACTGGATGTCACTGTTTTCAGTGATTTTTATCCAGAAGGGCACCAATCAGGTGTGACCATCATCCAGCACGGCATCAGGGTTGCTTCCAATGGGGATCTCCGTCTGGAAGCTTCACCCGGACAATGGTCTCCCGTTCCGACAGGCGCAGCCACCGAGATAGACAAACCAGGGAACAGGATCAGCAAGATGCTCTGGTATCCGGATTCCACTAAAAACGGGAGGGGTTTCAACCCGATCATATACCCCGATCTGCAATTAACCTATCAAATTCATGTTACGGCTACCGGTGGCAGTACCTTCATGGTGAGGGTGGATCTTGATGAAGCCCTTCCGGAGGAATGGGTAGGTAAAGTGGGATTTAACCTCGAGTTTTTCCCAGGGGACCTGTTCGGAAAGACTTACCTCATGGATGGACGTCCGGGAATATTTCCACTACAAACCACAGGTTCCCTTGCCCTTCACAATGATGAATATCTTTCAGATGCGATGGATGTGGGAAACGAACTGGTCATCGTCCCCGAAGAGCCGGCCCAGCGAATAGTTATCAGCTCAAAGGGACAGCCCCTGGAGATATGCGATGGCAGGTCAAATCATAACAATGGATGGTTTATTGTACGAAGCACTGTTCCGGCCAACGTTACTGACGGGGCAATCGAGTGGGTCGTAACACCCCATGCAGAGCCAGGGTGGAGATATGCCCCTGTAATCCAGGTATCACAGCTTGGTTATCATCCCGGACAGCGGAAAGTTGCTGTGGTTGAACTTGACAGCAAGGATACAGAATTGCAGGAATTTAGTTTGTTCAGGGTGGAAGGTACTGGGAAGGTCCGGGTGGAAACAGGAGAAGCCCGTTTCTGGGGTAATTTCCTCCGTTACGGTTATGCCACGCTGGACTTTTCAGAGGTTGATATTCCAGGCGTATATGAGTTGGCTTACGGGGAAACCAGGTCTCACCCTTTCCGGGTTTCGGAGGACATACTCAAACACAATACCTGGCAGCCCACCCTGGAATATTACCTCCCGGTACAGATGTGCCATATGCGGGTGAATGAAAAATACAGGGTATGGCATGGAATCTGCCACCTGGATGATGCACTGATGGCCCCAACCGATCATAACCATTTCGACGGATACAGACAGGGGCCTTCGACATTATGCGATTATAATTCCGGGGACCCGGTACCGGGGTTGAATGCAGGAGGCTGGCATGATGCCGGTGATTATGATCTACGGGTCGAATCACAGGCCGGGACCGTTCACAGGCTGGCTATGATGATAGAGGAATTCGGACTGGATTATGATGCTACCTTTATAGACCCTAAAAATAAGATTGTAGAGATACACCAGCCTGATGGAAAGTCGGATGTACTGCAGCAGATTGAACATGGGCTCGCCGCCATCCTTGGTGGCTACAGGTCCACGGGCGTGCACTACCGCGGCATTATTTGTCCCACGCTCCGCCAGTATGTGATGCTGGGTGATGCAGCCTCCATGACAGATAACCTTCAATATGATCCCGTTTTGAAAGAAGGAAAACCGGAAGCCCGCAGGTCCGGAGTAAACGACGACAGGTGGGTATTCACCCAGGAAAATCCACAAAGGCAACTGGGTATTGCAGCAGCACTGGCCAACGTTTCAAGGGTGCTCAGGGATTATGATCCCGGACTTGCAGATGAGAGCCTTGCCACAGCACAGGCATTGTGGGAAAGTGCATCAGGCGGTCAGGTCGGTGTTTCTTCAAAGGTTCAGGCCCTATCAGAGCTGATCCTCACCTCCGGTGATCCTGACCTTGTCAGTCAACTGCTGTCTATGAAAAAGGAGATTACTGAAAATATAAGTCGGTGCGGATGGTCAATTGGCCGCGTGATCCACATGGTTGAAGATCCGGCCTTCCAGAATGAGATATCAGGCGCAGTAGCAAGCTACCAGCAGGAGTTGAAACAGCAGCAGGCGTCAGATTCTCCCTATGGCGTACCATACAAGCCCAATATTTGGGGGGCTGGATGGACTATACAGCGTTTCGGAGTAGAACAGTATTTTTTCCACAAAGGCTGGCCGGAACTTACACCAACAGATCACTTCGAAAATGCATTGCATTTTATGCTGGGTGTACATCCGGGGATAAATAATTCCTCATTCGCATCCGGCGTGGGAGCGAATTCGGTAACAACTGCTTATGGCGTGAACCGTGCTGACTGGTCATTTATTCCGGGTGGCGTCGCATCGGGCACAGCACTCATAAGGCCCGACCTGCCGGAGATGAAAATTTGGCCCTTTTTCTGGCAACAGACAGAATACGTCATGGGAGGGGGAGCCACCAATTTTATGTTCCTCGTTCTGGCTGTGGATGCCCTCTACGAATGATCATTGATGGCTGGGAACGATTAGTACCCTTCCGGTTAAAAAAACCCTGGGTTAAAATTCTGAAACCAGTTTTGCCTCGCTTATAGGCAGGACCAGCAATACCCGGAATAAGGTTACGTTTGTTTAAAATGAAACCAAAAGCGCATAAAGTATATATTGGATCAATGGTCCTGGTGGTAATAGCCGCCCTGGTTTATTTCGTTTACAGCGGATTTACTTATTACAGCACTCCTCTGGAGGAAAGGTTCTATCATCCTGATTACGAAACTCTTAAACCCAGCGGCATAATGGGGCATGGTCTGGGGATACTTGGATCCCTATCAATGGTGGTTGGCATGTCTGTTTATATGATGCGGAAACGAATGCGATCAATGGCACGCATGGGCAAATTAAAACATTGGCTGGAGTTCCATATTTTTCTGTGCGTCCTGGGACCTGTTCTTGTTCTGTTTCATACTTCGTTTAAGTTCGGGGGACTGGTATCCATCAGCTTCTGGAGTATGGTAGCCGTATTTCTCAGTGGCATCATTGGCCGGTTTATCTATATCCAGATCCCAAGGTCCATTGAAGGGCGTGAGTTGAGCCTGAATGAAATCAGGGGTATGAAAAGTGATATCAGCATCATTCTAAAATCCAGATATGCCCTGGACCAGGATAGTATTGAAACCATTCTCGAATCAACCCGTATAACAGGAAACCCCAACCATTTTCATCCAATCGTAAAGTTTTTCCGGAAAAACCGGGAAGACCGTTTGAAAGTCCGCCGACTTAAGGTGTCCTTGAATAAAAACAAACTCACACGGATACAGAGATCCAGTGTGATAAAGTTGGTGAAAAATGAAATATCCCTTAACCGCAGAATAGAAAGGCTGCAAACCATGCAAAATCTTTTTAAATACTGGCATGTTGCTCATTTACCCTTTGCTCTTTTAATGCTTATTGTCATGGTGATACATGTAGCTGTTACCATTGTTTTTGGTTATAAATGGATTTTTTAATCCACACTCAAACAAAATATATTTCTCAGCAATGTAGTTATATATGTGAATTCGAAGATAGCATGCAAATTTAAGTGAACGAGCCTGAGCCTGCAAATGGAGTTATTGATCGAAAATATCATTGTATATGGATCTGTCTTTATCCTTTTCGTTGCTGTTGTAGCAATTTACCTGCGGAAACAAAAGCGGGAATCAAAGGAAGTGGAAGCCAAAATTGAAAGGGCAAAAAAAGAAGGATTATATGAACCAGTATCCTTGCATCCTGTGGTTGATGTGAACAGTTGTATCAAGACCGGTGCCTGTATCATGGCATGCCCAGAAAAGGATATTCTTGGAATATTAAATGGCAAGGCAACCACCATCAATGCCTCACGATGCATTGGTCATGGTGCTTGTTTTCATGCCTGTCCCACCCAGGCCATATCACTCTGTATTGGTACGGAGAAGCGGGGTATAGAATTACCTCATGTAAACCAAAGCTTTGAAACAAATGTTCCGGGCATTTATATCGCCGGAGAATTGGGTGGTATGGGATTAATAAAAAATGCAGTTGAACAGGGTAAACAGGCAGTTGAAAACATGGTTAAATCCACTGATCAGGCTCATGACGCAACAAATGACCTTATCGTAGTGGGTGCAGGCCCTGCCGGGATCTCAGCTTCCCTGACGGCAAAAAAACACGGGTTGAAATTCCTGACGCTTGAACAGGACACACTCGGGGGTACCGTTTTTACATTCCCGCGAGCTAAGATTGTGATGACTTCACCCATGGACCTGCCACTCTTTGGAAAAGTTAAATTGTTTGAGACCAGTAAGCCCGAGTTGCTTGACCTCTGGGGAAAGGTGCTGGGTAAAAATGAAATTCGAATCAGTGAAAACGCCAAAGTTGAGTCCATTTCCCGTGTGAACGGACACTTCAGATTAGCAACCCTGAATGGTGAAGAATACCTGTCAAAGAATATATTGTTAGCGATTGGCCGCCGGGGCAGTCCCCGGAAACTAAATATCCCGGGTGAGTCAATGGAAAAAGTGGCTTACAGGCTTCTGGAGTCTGAGTACATCATGGATAAAAACATCCTGGTTGTCGGTGGTGGTGACTCTGCCATTGAATCTGCCTTATTACTTGCTGATAACAACAGGGTAACACTTTCCTACCGCAAGGATGTTTTTCAACGCATCAAACCCAAAAATAATGAACGCATTGAGGAAGCCATCAGCCAGGGAAGAATTGATGTAAGGTTTAATTCAAATCTGGTTCTTATCGAAAAAGATGAGGTGATTATTTCCGAAGGGGAGAGTGCAGAAAAGATCAGATTAAAAAATGATCTTGTTTACATTTTGGCAGGCGGTGAGTTGCCCACTCAATTCTTAGAAAAAATCGGTGTTCGGATCACAAAGAAATTCGGAGAAACCGTTTTAAAACATAATTGATTTTTTTCAGCGCATGCAGAAATGGTTCAAATACATAACCATAGTCAGTTTGACTTTTTTAACTGTTGTGCTGCTGGTATCTGCCCAGATTTCTCCTGGTAAACTATCAGAATCCCATGCTCATCTCGAAGGATTGTCAAATTGCACAAAGTGCCATGTCCTGGGTGAAAAAGTTTCCAATGAAAAGTGTCTGGATTGCCATAAGGAAATTGCATCTAGAATCAATAAACAAAAGGGATATCATGCTTCTGCAGAGGTCCGGGCAAAGGAGTGTATTAAATGCCATAGTGACCACCATGGCAGAAAATTTCAGATGATCCACTTCGAAACAGATGAATTTAACCATGCGCACACAGGTTACAACCTGCACGGCGCCCATGCTGAATTAAGTTGCAGGAATTGCCATAAGCCTGAATTTATTACAGATCCGCAGATTAAGTCAAAGTCATCAACTTATTTAGGGCTTGACCAGGTATGCCTTTCATGCCATAGTGATTACCACCAGGGCACCCTTTCCTCTGATTGTGGATACTGTCATGATTTCAAGGTTTTTAGTCATGCGTCAAAATTTGAACATCAAAAAACCAGGTTCAATTTACGAGGGAAACATGCTGATGTTGATTGCATAAAATGCCATAAGATGTCCGTCCATAATGGGATTGAAATGCAGGAATTTGCCGGTATTTCCTTTAATAATTGTACAAGTTGCCATAAAGACGTTCATGATAACAAATTCGGACAAAATTGCTCCCAGTGCCATTCCGAAGTATCTTTTTTGAGGATAAAGCAATTAAAAAACTTTAACCATTCCCGGACCGACTTTCCCCTCATGGGAAAACATCAGTTTGTCTCATGCGCCAAGTGTCATAAAACCCAGTATACAGATGCAATAAAATATAATCGTTGCGCCAATTGCCATTCAGATTACCATGATAAACAATTTGCTACTCAAGGCAGTACTTCTGATTGTTCCGATTGTCATTCCACCCTTGGCTTTGAACGGTCTGACTTCACAATTCAAAGGCATAATCAAGGCGAATTTCAGCTCACCGGGGCTCACCTGGCTACTCCCTGTTTCGCCTGTCATAAAAAGAATAGCAAATGGAGTTTCAGGGAGATTGGCAAAAAGTGTGTCGATTGTCATAACAATATCCATGAACCTTATATGGATGAAAAGTATTACCCGGAAGAAAACTGCGAGAGCTGCCACAGCAGCAAATTATGGGGTGAAATTGAGTTTGATCATTCGAAAACAGACTTTAATCTGGAAGGTGCCCATATCAGGCAATCTTGCAGATCATGCCATTTCAGCGAAAGTGAAGGCGGTATTTTGCACCAGGAATTTTCACAATTATCATCCAGTTGTGTAAGTTGTCATCAGGATGTACACAATGGTCAGTTTGAGAAAACGGGTGGCACTGACTGTCTGAAATGCCATGATTTTGCCGACTGGTCAGCCAGTAAGTTTGATCATGATCAAACGTCTTTCAAACTGCTTGGTAAACATCAAGATGTTGCCTGTGTAAAATGTCATATACAGGTGGTTAGAGATGAAATAGTATATACAGAATATAAACTAAAAGATCATTCATGCGAATCCTGCCATTAACCATACCACTCCTGATCCTGCTCCTGGCTCTTCAGGTCCAGGAGTCACCCCATGGGAGCGATCTTGAAATAAGCTGCAGTGTTTGCCACAGCCCGGAGGGATGGGAACTGGACCGGGAAATTTATTCATTTGATCACAACAGTACGAAGCTTCCCCTAGAGGGACAACATACATCTATCGATTGCAAATTATGTCATCCTACCCTTGTTTTTTCCGATGCCGGAATAGAATGCTCTGACTGTCATACCGACATGCATTACCAGACTGTAGGATTTGATTGTGCCAGGTGCCACACAGCAGAATCATGGATCGTTAACAATATTACAGATATTCACAGGCAAAGCCGTTTCCCACTTCAAGGGCCACACCTATTGGCTGAATGTTTGGATTGTCATCCATCTGCATCACTTCTTCGTTTTGAACCGCTGCGGATTGAATGCATCGATTGCCACCAGGACGATTATACAGCTGCTACCAGTCCCAACCATGTCCAGGGGAACATATCCACCGATTGCCTGGAGTGCCATTCGATGAATGCTTTTACCTGGGGAGGAGCCGGTTTTAATCATTTCTTTTTTCCGCTCACCGAAGGTCACGCGGTTTTTGATTGTAATAAATGTCATACCGGCGGTGACTATTCAAATACTTCATCTGATTGCTTCTCCTGTCATCAAGCAGATTTTAACAACACTACCAATCCAAATCATATTACTGCTGAAATCCCGACTGATTGCATGGAATGCCATACAACACTGCCGGGATGGAAACCAGCCGGGTTCACAATGCATGATGCTATCTTTCCCCTTACCCAGGGACATGCGTTTAATGAATGTAACAGATGTCATACCGGCGGTGACTATTCAAATACTTCATCCGATTGCTTTTCCTGCCATCAGGCAGATTATAACAACACTTCCAATCCCAATCATGTTACTGCTGAAATGTCTACTGATTGTATGGAATGCCATACGACACTGCCAGAATGGAAACCAGCAGAGTTCCCAATACATGATGGCCAGTTTTTTCCGATATACTCAGGAAAACACAAGGGAGAATGGGACGATTGCCTTGATTGCCACACCAACCTGGGTAACTATGCGCAATTTACCTGTATTGATTGTCATGAGCATAACCGTACAAAGATGGATGACAAACATTCCGGAGAAGAAGATTATCAGTATAACAGCCCTGCATGCCTGGAGTGCCATCCAACAGGGGATCACGACTAAGGATTTGATATGAGATATGTATTGCCTATCCTGTTTCTCCTCGTAGCCGGACTGAATGTAATGGCCCAGGATAATAAGCAGCTCAGGGAAGGGAATATATCTTTTATAACTACACAGAGTGTGTATGTGAAGTTTAGTTCCATGGAATTGATTTCTGAGGGAGATACACTCTTTCTCAAAGAGGAGAGCAGACTGGTTCCTGCCCTTCAGATCAAAAACCTTTCATCGATTTCCTGCGTTTGCGTTCCCTTGGTGACAAGGTCATTTAAGGTTTCAGAGGTGGTTTATGCAAAATTGGATCCCGGCAAAATTTCAGATTCCATCCCGGAACAAATAATTGTAGTTCCGGTCCAAACCGCTGAAATAGTAGAAAGCGATTCCCTTTCGGCTGATGCCGAAGACCGGGTCAAAGTGAAACAAAAGATCCATGGCAGAATCTCGGTTTCTTCCTATTCGAATTTTTCCAGTACAGAGTCGGCAAGAAGTCAAAGAATGAGATATACCTTTTCCATGGATGCAAACAACCTGGGAAATTCAGGATTTTCGGTGGAAACTTATGTCTCTTTTGTACACTCCAACACCAATTGGGAAGATGTAAAAGGCAATATTTTCAATGGTTTGAAAATATATAATTTCTCCCTGAAGTATGATTTCAATGAAACCATGTATTTATCTGCAGGGAGAAAGATAAATCCCAGGCTGTCATCTGTAGGTGCCATAGATGGTCTGCAGTTTGAGAAAAAATTCGGTTCCTTAACTATGGGTGCTTTTGCAGGTTCACGTCCAGATTACGAGGATTACGGCATAAACCTCGACCTGCTTCAGTATGGTGCTTATCTGGGACATGAGCTTTTAAGGCAAAAAGGAGGCATGCAAAACTCCCTTGCTTTTATTGAACAAACCAATCAATCCAAAACGGATCGACGGTTTGTCTATTTTCAGCATAACAGCTGGCTGATGCAAAACCTGTATTTTTTCGCATCTGCCGAAATGGATCTATATAAGAAAGTCAACGATACGATAGAAAACACCTTTAACCTTTCAAATATTTATCTGTCATTGAGATACAGAATAATACGTCAACTTTCCGTTGGGATTTCCTATACTTCTCGTCAAAACATAATTTACTATGAGACCTATAAAGATTTTGTGGAAAGGTTACTGGAAAACGAAGCCCTGCAGGGCTGGCGGTTCCGAATAAATGCCCGTCCCGTTAAATACCTGGCATTGGGTGTATCT
>Ga0255055_10001346_pt1 | contig 18187 bp, 22 predicted proteins | sample JV7_2_27_MG_FD_188633 | JGI IMG/M metagenome (GOLD analysis project Ga0255055, IMG submission 188633) | Seawater microbial communities from Jervis Inlet, British Columbia, Canada - JV7_2_27 | ecosystem: Environmental > Aquatic > Marine > Inlet | place: Canada: British Columbia | collected... | reverse complement strand
TATTACAAATTACTCTAATACCATTTATATCTAAATAAATTATACTAATATTATGAACACGAAAAAGAGTATAAAATTTTTATTTAAATTGTTGTTATTACTAATCTTAATTGCTGGTGCTATAGCATCAGCAATTTCTACAATATGGACATTAATACCTGATTCATCTGCAAGTAAAGAAAGCATGTTAGGATACAAATCACATTGTTCCTTTACACCGATTAGCACGATAATTCTAATATTTTTGACAGTTGTATTTAGTTATATTTTAATTAGAACAAGGTTTTTAAAATTATTAAAATAATTTATTATTTATTCTTTTCTTAATACAAATCCAAGAGTTATCATTATTATTCCAATAACTATGAATATTAAACCAATCTGCATTATATCTAATCCACCTGCTCCTCTGCCACTAGATGCACCAGGTATTGAAAACAATGCAACCATAAATATTCCCAAGATTAAAAATCCAATTCCACCACCAATTGATGATTTCCAATTTTTCCAATATGCCATAATTTCTCCTCACAACTTTAAGAATAATTTGTTTTATTTTAATATTTTTACAGGGAAATATTCAAATATTTTTTTATTTAAAAAATAAAGTAAATTATAATCCTAGAATGTATCTTATTATTGGGAATAAATTTTGATGCTGCTGTATAACCCTAAAGAGTGGTAGGTTCAATACTTTATTTCTTGGAATTGTTATTGGATTTGTTGCTTCAGGGCCAAATAAACCATTGACATCCTCGGCCTTTACCTTAATTGTATATGTTCCTTTCGAAGACCAGGTATGTTTTACTATAACATCTGTTCCTGATGGATTAAAATCAGAAATTTCAGAATTATCATCCCCCCAATCAATATGATATCTAATATCATCATTATCAGGATCTACTGCATTTAAAACATAGATATATTCTGTTCCTGGAAATCCCATATCTGGACCATCGATATCAGGTTTGCCGGGTGGACGATTTTCCGGTAGAATTGGACTATTTGCTACAACTACATATCCACTAGATTTCCCATATACAAAAAATTCACCAGAATTTGAATATGCAATATTAAGGGCCTGCTCGTCATAATCTAGATGAAGATCACCGCTAGAAACACGCCAGAATTTGATTTTATGTATTAATGGAGAAGTATCCTCTCGACCGCTGGAAACCAAATATTCTCCGCCAGGGACAAACTCGACATCATAAACCCAATCTCCATGTCCCTCAAGTGTTCTAATTAACGAACCATCTGACACTTTCCATATTTTTATATTTGATTCTTCTGAAACATCATATCCACCTGTACCTGATGCAATCATTTGACTATCAGATGAAAATGCAATACAGCTAACATCATTAGTATGTCCAGATAGAGTTCGAATCAGTTCACCAGTCTGCGCATTCCATAGCTTAATTTTATTATCAGAACCTGAAGATGCAACAATCTGTCCATCTGGGGAATATTTTACATCTGATATGTACGAACCTGTGTAGGTGTACCACATCTCTTCACCATTTGAAACTCGATGAACATATAGGTATCTATTAGCACCTCCACCTCCGGATGCAATAAACTTACTATCGGGGGAAAAAGATACAAGACAACCGCCAAAATCATTAACGATTGTTTCCTCAGAAGTGTCCCATAAATTCATTTTTCCACCTGGCGGATAACCGTTAACAATATAACCTGCTGCTAGAAATTTATTATCACTTGAAATGTCAACAGATATTATTCCATCATCATTACCTGGATATGTATAAAGTAAAATTCCGTCATCAGCCTGCCATAGTTTAGCATTACTATCAGGAGAGAATGCGCCTGAAGCAATAGTTAGCCCATCATGAGAAAATGCAACTCCATAAACGCTTCTTGTATGACCTTCGACCTTCCATAAGATATCAGGCTCACCGCCACCTATAGGTGATGCAGTATTGGATTTTTTAATTGTTCCACTAATGGTCGGTACAACTGATAATCCAATGAACAAGATAATAATTGAACAAACTAAACCTTTTCTAAATATATGTTTCATATTTTCTACCCCCTAATACAAAAAATCCCATATATTTCAAAGTATTTAAGACTAATGTAAAATTAGAATATAAAAATGCCAATTATTGTTTATAATATATCATATTGGTATATTTTAGCATGATATTGATATACTTTAACAATGTATTTTAGTTTATACCTTAATTATTTTATATTATAATTTTACTTAATAAATGTTATAAATTAATAAACTTAATAATATTTGATACTAATATTATTAATCCTGTAGAGTTTTTACGTCAGCGCTTTTTAAAATTAATCGCAAATAAAAATATATTAAGAAAAACCTTAAATTAACAATAAAGGACCAACTATACCACCAATATAAAGAATAATGATTGCACTACCTGTTATCAATACATTATCATCAATCATCCCAAACTCATACCTTTCAAAAAGAGATGCAACAATAGCAGCAATTACGCCCCAAAGCGGAATTGAAGGATTCCCGGCATGAGCGAAATAATAACCAATAGGAATACAAACACCCATCATGTAAATATTTCCGATAATATGTTTTCTTCTCTCCTTAAAGGCAATATTTCTAACAATACCTGTAATTCCATCACCAAAAGCAATGAACGCTGGAGGAATAATAGCAATCCATGGATCATTAAAAATATACCATAAAATGAAAATTGCAAGTCCCCACATAAAACAAAAACTTACATCGTTTAAATTATCCTCGGTTTGAAACCAATAAAAAATATGGCCGGTTCTATGTAGATAATACATAAATATTGCTAAAATCAATCCAGAAAACAAGGGAAACCAAGGATTATTAAATAAAAATGGAACAGTAAGAACAACAATACCACCAGCAAAAATATGTATTATTTTTCTGTTGTAATATACTGCAACATTTTTTTTAAACTCCTTTTTGAGCATGTAATTATAGAATCTTTTTGTTAAAAAAATTACAAGAAAAGAATATACTGCCAAAACAAATATCCAGAATATTTGTAAGAGTAATTGTTGAGTCTGCATTGCCTCCGTTATTCGTTTATCTTATTTAAAGGTGATAGAAATATATATAAAACATAGCTTAATGCAGGTAAGTAAAAAATAAGACTCCAAAGTTAAAGGAGGTAAATAAAATGAATGGAAAAGTAAAATGGTATAACACACGTAAAGGGTATGGCTTCGTTGAAGGCGAAGATGGAAAAGATATCTTCATTCATAGAAGCTCAGTTCCCGAAGGTATCTTCCTCAAAGAGGGAGATGCAATTGAATATGAAGTTGAAGAAACTGACAAAGGTCCAAAGGCAATAAATATCAAGAAAAGTTAATATTTGACTATCTTAAGTTAGGTTAATAAGTTTAAAATAATAAGTAAAAATATTTTATTTTTTACTTATTATTTTCTCTTTTTCAAAACAATGATTACAAATAGTATTCCCTATTGGAATTCTTCTTCCACATTCGCTACATTTTCCGTGTTTTACACCCCTAAACCCAATTACTATTTCATGGTCCTTTGAAGTCCATTTAAACATTAATCCTTCTCTATGAATCTGAGACATGATACATAAAAAGAATCTAAAAATAACTATAAAGTCTTTTGTAAATAAAAGGGAAAAAATACTTAAATTAAACTAATATAAGCCGACTCAGACAGGATGGGTATTATGAAAGCTTTTGTAACTGGCGGTGCAGGATTTATTGGGAGTCATCTTGTTGACAAACTAATGAATAGAGGAGATTCTGTCACTGTTTTTGATAACCTTAGCTCTGGAAACAAACAATTCTTAGAACCTCATATTAAAAACAACAATTTTAGATTTGTTGAAGCTGATTTGTTGGATATAGATAATGTAAAAAAAGAAATTAAAAATCATGATACAATCTTTCACATTGCAGCAAATCCATTTGTTAGACTTGGTGAAAAACAAACTAGACTTGACTTAGATCAAGGGGCAGTCGCTACATATAATCTTCTTGAATCAATGAGATTAAATGACATTAAAAAAATCGTTTTTTCATCTAGTAGTGTGGTTTATGCAGAAACCCCACCTATTGCACTTCCTGAAACATATGGTCCAACTCTTCCCATATCACTTTATGGAGCTGGTAAACTTGCTGCCGAAGGACTCATAAGTGCTTTTTGTGGGACCTTTGGTTTTCAGGCCTGGATTTATAGATTTGCAAATGTCGTTGGAATCCGTGGAACTCATGGAGTAATTGTAGATTTTATTGAAAAACTTAAAAAAAATCCAAAGGAGCTTGAGATACTTGGTGATGGTAAGCAGCAAAAACCTTATCTTCATGCAATTGAAGTATGTGATGGGATAATTCATGGTTTTGAACATTCAAAAGAGCAAGTTAATCTGTTTAACCTTGGAGTAGATAGTAATACAACTGTTACAGGAATCGCAGAAATGGTTGTAGTAGAAATGGGACTTTCAGACGTTGAATTTAAATATACTGGTGGTAAAAGAGGTTGGCCTGGTGATGTTCCCCGTTTCCAGCTTGATGCGACAAAAATAAATAAATTAGGATGGAAGGCAAAATATACTTCTGATGAGGCTGTAAGAAAAGCTATAAGAGAAATACTTGATTCTCAATAAAAGAGGAAGATTATGATAATTTCTAGATCACCTGTAAGAATAACTCTTGGTGGTGGAGGCACAGACCTTCCTTCATATTATTCCAAGCATGGTGGTGCACTTATTGCTGCAGCAATTGACAAATATACCTTAGTCACAGCTCATACTAGGTTTGATGATGATATAAAACTTAATTATTCTCGAACTGAGCAAATTAATATCGTTAATGAAATCAAACATAATATCTTCCGAGAGGGATTAAGACTACTAAATATTGAAAAAGGAATAGAGCTCACCTCTTTATCCGACATGCCAAGTAGTTCGGGTCTTGGAACATCAGGTAGTTTTACAATTGCACTTCTGAATGCACTACACACATATAAAAAAGAATTTGTCTCACAAAAACAACTCGCTGAAGAAGCATGCAAAATTGAAATTGATATTTTAAAAGAACCAATCGGCAAACAAGATCAATATATTGCCGCATTTGGCGGAATTACCTCTTTTCAATTTTCAAAGGATGGAACAGTTACAGTTGAGCCATTAAAGATGAGTGATGAAGCACAAGATGAGCTTCAAAACAATATTTTACTGTTCTACACAGGAATATCAAGGTCTGCATCACAAATTTTAAGAGAGCAAGACGATAGATCCAAAAAAGATGACGGGCAAACAATTGATACGCTTCATGAAATCAAAAGAATTGGTCTTGAAACTAAAAAAGCACTTGAGCAGGGGGATATCGATAAACTTGGAGAATACCTTGATGAACACTGGAATATCAAAAAAAAGCTTTCAAAAAGTATTTCAAATCCATTTATTGATGAGTGCTATGCTCTTGCAAAAGAAAACGGAGCTCTTGGTGGAAAAATAATGGGTGCCGGTGGTGGTGGATTCTTCATGTTTTATCATAATGGAAGTAATAACGAAAAAACTGCTTTTATTAGGACAATGGCGACAAAGAATCTTAAAAAAATGAGATTTAATTTTGATACTGAAGGATCTAAAATAATTCTTAATATGAAAAATATTTGAAGTTGATGTTTATGGAAAATGAAAAAGAAATTGAACAATATTTAAAAGAGATAAAGGAAATTTGTGATAATATCTCAAGAGTTGATATTGATAACGCAATCGAGCTCTTATTTGATGCATGGAAAAATGGAAACGGAGTATATTTTTGTGGCAATGGTGGTAGTGCTGGAACTGCTAATCATTTTATGTGTGATTTATTTAAAGTAACAGTTGTAGAAGGGAAAAAACGCTTCAAAGCATATTGTCTGGATGATAATGTTCCTCTTATGACTGCTCTTATTAATGATGAGGGTTGGGATAATTTATATATTGAGCAGCTCAAAAACTTATTTGAAAAAGGTGATGTCTTAATTTGTCTGAGCGTGCATGGTGGATCAGGTCGAGATAAAGCTGGTGCTTGGTCTCAAAATCTTTTGAAGGCGATGGATTATGTTAACAAAAACGGTGGAAAAACAATAGGTTTTGCAGGTTTTGATGGTGGAGCAATGAAAGATCTTGCTGATGTTTGTGTAATTGTTCCATTCAATGCAACACCTCATGTTGAAGCATTTCATGTTGTTCTTCAACACTTGATTGCTACACGCCTCAGAGAAAAAATCATGGAATTCAAAGATTAATATGAAAATCATTATTCATGTGGGCTTACATAAAACAGGAACAACATTTTTTCAAAATCAAATATTTAATAAAATACCTAATGCAAAATTGATAAGGAGACCTAATTTCACAACACCATTACAAAAAAACAAAATGAATATTATCAGTAGTGAAGCGCTGTCAGGAGCCCCATATGTAAGAAGTAATGCTAAAATCCGTTTTATTATAGCAGATAGACTTAAATCTTGCTTTCCAGATGCTAAAATAATAATAGGAATTAGGGAGAAAAAATCTTGGCTTAAAAGCCTTTATAGCCAATTTATTCGAAATGGAGGAATTTATGATTTTGATAGTTGGCTTGAAAAAGTAGTTGATAAAGATTATTTGGACCAGGATAGTTATATAGACTATTTAAAATCTCTATTTAGGGATGTATATGTATTTAGGTTTGAAAATTTTTGTAATACTAAAAAGAAAGTTGTAATAGAAATGTGTAAATTAATGGAAATTGGATATATTGATTATAGAGATATTAAATATAATACCAAACTCAGCAAAAATCGTTTGAATATTATCAAGTATCTAAACAGAATTTGGATTTCCAGTTGGAATCCTAATGGAGTATTACCAAAAAAGAGATATTTTAATCCAGAGTTCTTTGGAGAATTATTTGATTTAAATAGAATTTTATATGAAGGTAAAGATATAATAAATAAAGAAAATAAATAATTTTGATCTTATGTTAGTTTTAGAAGAAAAATATGTAAAACTTGACTTTATAGCATCAAATCTATATAGTGCTTCTTTAATTATCGAAAAAGAAGTGAGGGATTAATAATGGAAATATTCCTAGATACAGCAAATACAGATGAAATTGACGAAATTCTTGATTGGGGAATAATTAAAGGAGTTACAACTAATCAAAAAATATTTTTAAAAGAAAAAGGGTGTAATTTTGAAGAACAATCAAAAAAGATACTTAAAATGGTTGAGCCTTATCCGGTAAGTCTCGAAGGGCCAAATAACTTAGATGAACTTCTAGATACGGCTAGAGATTATGGTAAATGGGGTAAAAATGTTGTAATAAAGGTTCCAATGCTTGAAGACGGGAGCGGACTTACTGCAGTCAAAATTCTAGAAGGTGAGGGAATAAAAACAAATGTTACGGCAATGATGAGTGTGAATCAAGCTTTTCTTGCAATTGAAGCAGGTGCATCCTATGCAAGTCTTTTTTATAATAGAATCAGAGACTCGGGTGTCGATCCAGTTGAAGTTGTAAAGCAATCAAGAGCAATAATTGATAATGGAAATTTCAAAACAAAATTAATTGTCGGAAGTATTAGAAATCCATCTGATGTCGAAGAAATAATATCTGCAAATCCTCATATAATAACAATACCTTATAAGATACTCAAACAAATGCCATATCACGAAAAAACTGTCTTTACTCTTGAGGAATTTGATAAAGCTTGGGAAGAATTTAAACAAGCTGAAAAAACAATTTAAATTTTTTATTGTCTATGCAAATGGTAATTTTATGTGGCGGCCTTGCCACTAGACTAGGTGACCTTGCAAAAGATATTCCAAAATCAATGATCGATATAGAAGGTAAACCATTTTTAGAATATCAAATTGAAAACTTGAAAAAAAATTCTATAAAAGATATTGTTCTTTGTGTCGGTCATTTATCCGAAAAAATTGAAGATTATTTTGGAGATGGAAGCAAGTTTGGAGTAAATATCAAATACAGTCAAGATGGAGATATACAACTTGGACCAATTGGTGCAGTTAAAAACGCTGAAGGTCTACTAGAGGATGTTTTTTTTATTATGTATGGAGACACCTATTTATCTGTGGAATACCAGAAAGTATATTCCCTTTTTATACAAAATGATAAGCAAGGTTTAATGGTTATATACAAAAACTATGATAAATATGATAAAAGCAATATTTCAGCTGATGGCAAGATGGTTACAGGATATGGGGAAAATGATGCTATTTATATCGATTATGGAACAAGTTTACTGCGTATAGAATCGTTAGATATTGTACCAAGTAATCAAATGTACTCGACAGGGGAATTTTTTTCTAATTTAATTAAAAAAAATGAATTGCTTGCTTTTGAAACAAAAGAAAGATTTTATCATATCGGAAATCCTGAGGCATTAGAAGAATTTAGGAATTTTATAAGAAGTCAATGAAAATATTGATAAACTATTTTTCTATAGCCGAATCCATGAAGCTTCTGGCAAAATATGCAATAATTGAAGACGCTGATATTGGAGAAAATACAATAATTAGGGATTTTGTAAACATATTTGGTTGCAAGATTGGAAAGGATTGTAAAATTGCACCTTTTGTTGATATTCAAAAAGGAGTTGTTATTGGTGACAGGTGTAAAGTCGAACCTTTTGCGTTTATACCAACAGGTGTAACTATTGAAGACGATTGTTTCATAGGTCAACATGTGGCATTTATGAATGATAAAACACCAAAGGCGTATGATCCAGAATGGACGCCTATGTCAACACTTGTAAAAAAAGGTGCTTCTATTGGTGCCGGTGGAATAATTGTCTGTGGTAATACAATTGGTGAAGGAGCACTTGTTGGCGCAGGTGCAGTGGTTACAAAAGATGTCGCACCAAACACTGTAGTGGTTGGCAATCCAGCAAGACCACTTAGAAAGGTGAAATAAAAATGGATGTTATTCCTCCAGCAAATCCTGTTTTTAACAAGGAAATGGAAGAAGCAGCAATAAATGCACTTAGAAACGAGCGATATATACTTGGAGAATCTGTAAATAAATTTGAAGAGGATTTTGCAAAATATGTTGGAACCGATTATGCAGTTTCAGTTAGCTCAGGAACTAACGCACTACATCTTGCCCTCATTGCTGCAAATATTACAATTTGTGGGGAGATAATTACCCCTGCTAGTTCATATATTGCAACGTCAAACTCGATTCTTCATGCAAATGGTACACCAGTTTTTTGTGATATTAATGATGAATATCTGATTGATACAAATCAAATTTCTAAAAAGATATCAAAAAGAACACAGGGCATAATGCCTGTACATCTTTATGGTCATCCAGCAGATATGGATGAAATAAATGAAATTGCTCAGAAAAACAATTTATTTGTTATAGAAGACTGCGCTCAATCACATGGAGCTATATACAAAGGAAAAATGACAGGTACATTTTCGGAAATGGGTTGCTTTTCATTTTATTCAACAAAAAACATGACTGTATGTGGCGATGGAGGTATGGTTACAACTAATAATGAAAAAACAGCTGAAACAATAAAACTACTTAGAAATCATGGACAACATCCTAAGGATGTTCATACGATTCTTGGTTATACTGCTAGGTTAAACACGGTAAATGCAGCGATTGGTATAGTTCAGCTTAAGTATCTTCCAAAATGGATAGAAGAAAGAAGGCAAACTGCAAAAAAATACAATGATCTTCTTTCGGATATAGAGGAAGCTGTATTACCCCCAGATGACTCTAAAGATAAAAAACCATCTTACCATCTATTTGAAATTAAGGTTGAAAAAAGAGATGAACTGATTAAATTTTTAAGAGATAATAAAATTATATGTTTGATTCACTATCCGACTCCTATTCCTTACCAGCCTCTTTATAAAAAAATGTTTGGTTTCAAAGAGGGTGGATTCCCAAAAAGTGAAGAATTATCCGCACGAGCAATGGATCTACCCATGTTTCCGGGTCTTAAAGATGAGCAAATAAAATATATATCTGAAAAAATTCATGAGTTTTTTGATAGGTGATCTTCTGAAAGTTGGAGTAATAGGTGCAGGTCGCTGGGGAAAAAAACATATTGATGAATATTCCCAGATGAAAGATGCAGAACTTCTTTGGGTATCTGATTTAGTTGAAGATAATCTTAAGGAGTGCCAGGAGCAATTTAATATAAAAAATATTACAAATGATTACAATAATGTTCTTTCTTCCGATGTCGAAGCAGTGAGTATTTGCACAAGTAATGAAACTCACTTCAAGGTTTGTAAAGATGCTCTTCTCGCAGGAAAAAATGTGCTTGTTGAAAAACCTTTAACTCTTGATTCTAAGGAGGCATATGAACTAGTAGATATTGCCAAGCAATCCAACAAACTTTTAGCAGTTGGTCATATTTATAGATACAACAATGCAATAAATGAAGGAAAAAAGCTAATTGAAAAAAATGCTCTAGGGGATTTATATTATCTTAGATTGCAATGGACAATTCAATGGATGCCCCGGATATATCCTGATAAAAAACTTGATATTATTGTTGATATGATGCCTCATTTATATGATATAATGAATTATCTAACAGGTCTCTGGCCTAATAAAATCACTTGTTTTGGAAAAGCGTTCATAAAAAAAGGTCTCGAAGATACTGCATTTATTATCTGTGAATTTCCAAATAATATTGTGACTCATTCTGAAATATCTTGGACATTACCTGAAAAGGTAAGAGAGGTTGATGTGATTGGTAGTAAGGCATCTGTGAAAATTCAAGCTGTATCCCAAAAAATTATTTTTTTTGAAGGTTCAAACGAGGGTAAAAAATTGGAAATTAAGGAAAATAACACTCTTGGTGATGAGCTTAGAAGTTTTATTGAGGCAGTTAAAAAAGGATCTGTTGTAACAAATGATGGAGTAATCGGTGCTAAAACAGTTGAACTAGTTGAAGCAACTAGAAAATCACTAGAACAAGAAAAAACAATTATTTTATAATCTAATAAGTTACTATCCGTGCTGTTTTATGATGAAAATTAGTGTTGTTTTAACAACAAAAAACGAAGAAAATAACATTGGAAAACTTCTTGAAAGTTTAATGAGTCAAGAAGAGCCATATGAAGTTCTTGTTGTTGATTCTGATAGTACTGATAAAACACAAGATATTGTTAAAAAATACTCTGAGAAAAATCAAAACATAAAGCTTATTGTTCATCCTGGTACAAGAGCAGAAAGTATGAACTATGGTATAAAACAAGCATCAGGGAATGCTGTTGCGTTTATCGGTGGAGATGATGTAGCAGATAAAAACTGGATAAAAGAAGTAAGAAATGGTCTAAAAAAAACAGATATTGTTGTTGGAAAACTAGTTCCTACAAAAGAAGAAAGAGCGAAAAATATTGTAAATGTCAAACTTTTCCATAAAGGTGTTAATATTTCATATCCAGGTACAAATACCTCTTATAAAAAGAAAATATTAGATAAATTAGGAGGATTTGATCCATGGTTTTCATCAGCAGAAGACCTTGAAATCAATCTAAGAGCTGTTGAAGCCGGTTATAAAATAAAAGAAAATGATAAGGCAAAAGTCTATTATCGACCAAAAGGGACTCCGATATTCTTTTTAAAACAATCATTTTGGTATGGCTATGGAAGAAAATTAATTGGTCTGAAACATAGAAGAGTTTGGGAAATGCATTCAGCTACAGATGTTATAAAAAACCAAACGTCTTTATTTGGACTTGTTAGACTTCTTATTGGTTTTTTTGGATATATATATTGTGTAATTACTGTTAGAAAATATAATTAATAATTTCTTTAAATGAGAGATTAAAAACGCTTTCAGATTATAGAAAACGATATCTTTATAAATTTATAATAGACTACGGAAGCGCCAAATATCTTATTTATATGTTTTAGGATGAAATTATATGGCTGAAGGAAACCTTATAAAAATATTAATTAAAAGATCTATTGAAATTATTACAAAAAAAGGTATCAGAACATATTTTAAAGCAATAAAAAATTATTATGAAGCGTATCCTCCACTTAGAAAAAATTTCTATTATTGGCTTTATTCTAAACTACACCCTAACAAGTTAATAATTAGAGATATACAAGGATCTAAAATGTATCTTAATTTACATGATTTTGGACTGTCAAAACAACTTTTCATAAATGGAATAAGAGAACCTGAATGTACAAGAATTATGAAACAAATACTAAAAAAAGATATGATTATAGCAGAAATTGGAGCGAACATTGGATATTATGCTTTAATGGAAGCATCGATAATAGGTGAAAACGGTAAGATATACGCTATCGAGCCGTTTCCTCCAAATTTTGAGTTATTAAAAAAAAATATTGAATTAAACTCATATGAAAAAATAATTGAACTGTATAATATAGCTATTAGTAATAAACCAGGAATTACCAAACTTTACATCAAAGATAAACTTAACTTATGCAATATGCTTGATTCAGAATGCAAAGATTTTGTTGAAGTTGAAACAAAAACCTTAGATGATTTCATCGCAAGCAAAAAATTTCCAAATCTTATTAGAATGGATGTTGAAGGTTACGAGTACTATATCTTAGAAGGGATGAAAAAAACATTAGACCAATGTGATTCGTGTAAAATGTTTATTGAAGTTCACCCGTATCAAATGTACGAAAAAGGACTGGACTATAAAAAACCTATTAGAATGCTTTTTGATAATGGCTTTAAACCAACTCATATAATAAAAGAACATGGACCACAAAAAGAAGAAACCTTTGAATACAAAAACCCGATAAGTGGTTTTTTCAATTTTCTAAAAGAAAAACAACTATCACCTCCTGAAAATACTCATGGGTTTGGATTATTCTTAGAAAAAACAAAAAATTAATTGAAGATATGAAAAATCAGAAAATGAAGAACATTGGAATACTAGAAATTCACTTTCATGTAAAATATCTATATTCAATGATGAAAATAACTAAAACAAAAAACACAAAGGTAACAGTATTTACAACAAAAGAAATATTTTCTAGAATTGAAACCTACTTAGATGATAAATCTCAATATGAATTCATATTAAAAGAGGAAAATGAAAGCATTAATGGTTATCTAAAAAAAGTTGAAAAGATTTGTAATGAAAAAATCGATTTGTTACTCGTAAATACAATACAGATGAGTCTTGTAAATGTTCCACATTATTTTAGATTCAATCCAAAATCTAAAAAAATACTTACAGTTCATCTAGCAAATCATTGGTTAAAGAAAAGATTTGGTTTTAATATAAAAAATATTCCTCGAAGTTTGGATGCAGCACTCAGTATATTTTTGATAAGAAGAAATATACTCCCAAAATATGATGGGATTAATGTTGTATATGCACCGATTAAGGATTTTGTAGAAAAAAATACAAGTTTCAATAAACCAGTTTATACACTTCCTTTTAACTTCTTTGATGAAAAAAAATCTATCAAAAAACCTTCTAAAGAAGATGAAAAAATAAGATTCGTTGTTCCAGGATTTATTGAACCATTTAGACGCGACTTTGATTTAACTTTGGATATATTTGAAAAATTATTCAAAAAATATAATGACAAAATATCACTTTGGTTTCTTGGAGAACCAATTGGTCAAGGTGGAATTAGAATTATTGAAAGATGTAAGATATTAAAAGAAAAAGGATATAATATTTCATTTTCAGAAACCTTTATTCCAGAAGATAAGTATAATAAAATCTTAATTGAAAGTGATGTTATCTTTTCACCTTTAAATGTTGTTACAAAAAGAAATACAGGAATCAAGGAAATATACGGAAAAACTGAAGGTAGTGCCCTTCCTTTTGAAGCTATTCAATATGTTAAACCTATAATAGTTCCAGGAGAATTCAACGTTGACAAATTAATTTCATCGTCCATCAGATATAAAGACAAAAAAGACTTGGAAGAAAAATTAATTGAGTTAATTACAAATAAAAGTAGATTGAATGAATTGTCAAAAAATGCTTTAATCAATTCAAATAAATATTCGTTAACTGTTTTACAAAAATATTTTGAAAACAATCTTTTAAATATTTAATGGATATACTGACTTGTCCTTTTTATAGGAGGGATATAATCTGAAAAAAGCTTTAATTACTGGAGTAACTGGCCAGGATGGTTCGTATCTTGCAGAGTTACTAATAAAAAAAGGTTATGAAGTTCATGGCATAAAACGTAGATCAAGTATTATCAAAACCGATAGAATTGATCATCTCTATCAAGATCCACATAACGACGATTATAAATTTATTTTACATTATGGAGATATGACAGATTCCAGCAATCTTAACAGACTTGTTGAGACTGTAAATCCAGATGAAATATATAATCTTGCAGCGCAAAGTCATGTTTTTGTTTCATTTGTTGTTCCAGAGTACTCTGCAGAAGTGGATGCAATAGGAACATTAAGAATTCTTGATGCAATTAAAGAACGAGAAGTAAAATGCAAATTTTATCAAGCATCTAGCAGTGAAATGTATGGAAGAAACAGTGAATTTCCCCAAAATGAAAAAACAAGATTTAATCCAAGTAGTCCTTATGCTGCAGCAAAGTTATTTTCTTATTGGGTAACATCCCAATATAGAGATGCATATAATCTTTTTGCTTGCAATGGAATTTTATTTAATCATGAATCACCGCGGAGGGGAGAAACATTTGTCACAAGAAAAATAACAATGGCAGTTGCAAATATTTACAATGGAACTCAAGAAAAACTTTATCTTGGTAATTTAAATTCAAAACGTGATTGGGGTTATGCGCCTGAGTATGTTGAGGCTATGTGGATGATGCTTCAACAGGATAAACCTGATGATTATGTAATTGCTACAAACACGGAGCATTCAGTAAGAGATTTTTGTGATGCAGCTTTTAATGAAGTAGGAATTAATATTGAATGGAGCGGTAAAGGTGTAAATGAAAAGGGAATTGATACAAGAACAAATAAGACAATTGTGGAGGTCGATCAATACTATTTCAGACCCATTGATGTTGAAAGACTTCGTGGAGATTATTCAAAAGCAAAAGAAACATTTGGATGGACACCAAAAGTTACCTTCAAAGAACTAGTAAAAATAATGGTTGAATTTGATTTAGAAAAGGTAAAAAAATGAGCGAGATTGAAAAAAAAAATAGTAAAATTTTAATAACCGGTGGAAGAGGATTTTTAGGTAGCCACACGGTAGATTATTTCAAAGAAAAAGGAACAGAAAATATTATCACCGTTTCTAGTAAGAAATTTGATTTAACAAAAGAATCTGAAGTCCAAAATTTGTTCAAGAAATTTTCTGATATTGATATTGTAATTCATATTGCAGCAGACATTGGCGGAATAAAGTATAGTAGTATGTATCCTGCCAAACAATTCTATAACAACACAATGATGAATACGTTAGTTTTACACAATTCTTACCTAAATAAAGTGAAAAAATTTGTCGGAATTGGAACTGTGTGTGAATATCCAGAAGTAACTCCAATTCCATTTACTGAAGATTATGTCTGGAATGGATATCCCGTTCCAACTAACGATGCATATGGACTTTCAAAAAGAGGTCTTTTAGGGCAAACAATTGCATATAACAAACAATACAACTATAATGCAATTCATCTTTTACCAATAAACATGTATGGACCAAGAGATGATTTTAGTTTAGAAGATTCTCATGTCATTCCAGCACTAATTATCAAGCTGACAGAAGCAAAATTAAAAGAAATCAATTCAGTAGAAGTATGGGGTAGTGGAAAAGCAAGTAGAGAATTTGTTTATGTAAGAGATGTTGCTGAAGCAATTTATCTTGCAACAGAGAAATATAATAAACCTGATCCAGTAAATATTGGAACTGGACATGAAATAAAAATTAAGGATTTAGCTCACTTAATTGCAGAATTAATTGGTTATGATGGAGACCTTATTTTTGATACAAATAAACCAGAAGGACAGATGAGAAGGCAACTAGATACAACGAAAGCAAAACAAATATTTGGTTTTACAGCAAAAACAAGTTTAAAAGAGGGATTGGAAAAAACTATTAAATGGTATAATAAAAATTATTAATGTTATAATAATGTCAACATTTATCTCTGGAGGAAAAAGGAATTTGTCACATTTTATTACATCTGTAGAATATAAAAAATTAGAACGCTTTCTAAGAAAATTTCTTGAAAAAGTAAATTTAAAAACTAATGTTTATAAAATGATAATTACCCCTGCTCAAAAAATCGCTATTAACAAATTAGAAAAACAAATTAAAAATACACCTAGTTTAAAAATAAAAAAGAAATCTGATGGTAAAAAAATTATATTTAATTCAATTGATGCGAGATATACAACACATACATTTTTAGAGGGAGGTATTGCTAAATCACTGCAATTTCAAGGACATCAAGTAAAAATGCTGATATGTGGAGGATTATTAAAAACATGTCCTGGGCATTTCGAAATAAGTAAACCCAAAAATCTATGGTATTGTAATGAAAACTGTGTTGATTTTTCAAAAAAATTTTATCAAATTACAGATTTACCATATTCGACTTACAAAGAATATATCGATGGAAAAGAAGAGGCACATCTAAAAGAAAAAATACAAAAGATACCATTTGAAGAATGTAAAAATTTAGTTTATAAGAATGTAAGAGTTGGATACCACTCTGTTACATCAGCTGATAGATATTTTAAAGGTGGAAAAACATCTCCAGAACAATATGAACGTATATTACGTTTAGAATTATTGAATGCATTAATTTCCACAGATGTTGCAGAAAAAATAATTAAGACAGAAAAACCAGATATACTAGTTACCTCACATGGTTGTTATAGCACTTGGGGTAGCTTTACTGATTATTTTTCAAATAATGGGATAAGGATTTGTGTTTGGGCTGGTGGAGAAGATAACACAGTTACATTTGATCGTCATAAATCAGATGAATATTATCAAATATATTTAAACGAAATAAGAAATAAGAAATCTTTAAATGAAAAAGAAAAAGAAGAATTACTTAATTTTCTTGATAATAGAGCGAAGGGAGAAAAAGGTCAGGTTTCTCTTTATGATTTTGCTGAAATAAAAAAGGAAAAACTTGAAAAAAATTTTAATTTTAATAAATATGATAAGACATATTTAATTTTTCCAAATGTCCCCTGGGATGCAGCGTTAATGAATGCAGATGTTGGATTTAATGATATTTATGATTGGTTATATCATACAATAAATCTTTTTCAGGATAAGCCAAATTATCAACTAATAATAAAAATCCATCCCTCTGAAGTAAAAGTTATGGAATCTAAAAAAACAGTTTTAGATAATTTAGAAGAAAAATTTACTAATTTTTCAGAAAATATCAATATAATACCGTCTAATACTGAGATAAGTCCATACTCACTTTTTCCCTTTATTGATGTAGGTTTGGTATATAATGGAACAGTAGGCTTAGAAATGGCAATAAAAGGAATACCAGTTATTGTTGTAGGAAATGCTCATTACGGTAAAAAAGGATTCACTTATGATATTTTAAAGAAAGTTGATTATTCAAAAATATTATTTACAGAGATAAACTCTTTACCAGATCAAAAAGAATTGGCAAGTATTTATGCATATTTTCATTTTATTAAGAAATTCATTACTAGATCTTTTATTTATAATAAGAACTTTTTAACAATCGAATGGAATATTAATTCATTAAAAGATTTAACTGAGGGTCATGATAAAAACCTTGATCATATTTGTAATTATATAGTTAATAATGGAGTTTTTCAAAACTGGTAAATAAATAATAATTTTTTTAGCTATGTCCAAAAACCTTAACAAAGTTTTTAAAGTGATTATAATACGTTTCATAAAAATAGTATGAGAGTATGAGGGATAGAATATGGATATATTTAAAGACAAGACAATTTTATTAACCGGAGGAACTGGTTCTTTTGGTCACAAATTTTCAGAAATAGTATTAAGAGAACATGATCCTCATGCGATACGGATTTTTTCTAGAGGAGAAAAAAAACAACTTGATATGTCAAATCTATTCAATGATGATAGATTACGATTTTTTATTGGTGATGTAAGAGATAGAGAAAGATTATACAGGGCAACAACTGATGCTGATATCATTGTTCATGCTGCTGCTCTAAAACAAGTTCCTGCATGTGAATATAATCCTATTGAAGCAGTCC
>Ga0255055_10001345_pt1 | contig 18192 bp, 21 predicted proteins | sample JV7_2_27_MG_FD_188633 | JGI IMG/M metagenome (GOLD analysis project Ga0255055, IMG submission 188633) | Seawater microbial communities from Jervis Inlet, British Columbia, Canada - JV7_2_27 | ecosystem: Environmental > Aquatic > Marine > Inlet | place: Canada: British Columbia | collected... | reverse complement strand
TGTAGTAAAGGGTAGACATGGTAGGGGTACTTAAGCGGGCGGGAACTGTACATCAATGGCGGGCGCGGCACCGGTAGGCGCGGCAGCGGCCTCCTGGAGTGTCTGAAGAGTGTGAGGAGACGTATGAACGCGACGACGCCGCCCAAGAGGTCGGCAGGTGGCACCCGCGCTCACTGGGCGGCGAGTGTGCTGCCGGTAATGGTATCGATGCTCGTACAGGTCGGATGGCTGGGCGCCCAGACGAACGATGGCCTCGACGCCCCGGAGCCTCAGCGGCTGGAGGCCGTTCTCGAGCAGATATCTCCCGATCAGCGCCTACGTCTCGAGGCCGGAGCTCCGGGGGTGCGGCTCGAGGGCCGCTACGCGGGCACCACTGACGCGAGACTCACGTTGGTTACGGATGGCGGCGTGGTGCATACGCGTCTCAGGGAGATCGACCGACTCTGGACGCGAGGTCGGTCCACAGCCAAGGGGGCGCTCATCGGCGGCGTTGCGGGCCTGGTAATCGGCGCGACTTACGGCGCTCTGATCTCGGGGGTCACCTGTGCGGAATCGAGCTGTACGACACTGGGCCTGGCGGCGGCCGTCGGTGGGATCGGCGCGGCGGGAGGTGCCGCCGTCGGCGTCCTGGTGGGTTTCGCGATCCCATCATGGAAGCTGCGCTTCCCCTAGCTTAGGTTCTTAGGATGAGACTGACGAGGACTCTTATGACCGCCGTGCTTTCGAGGTTCCTGCTCGCGGCGATCATTGCCTTCGGGATCACGGGATGCCTGGGCGAGCCCTTCGAACCCTCACCAGGCGATTTCTACGGGTCGGAGGACGGCATCATTCTCACCATCACGCCCTCGGGCGCCGATCTCGAGTGGGACTGCGCGGCGGGCGAGATCACGGAGCCGTTCGAGACCGCGGAAGATGGCTCGTTCGACCTGGAGGGCACCTACACGCCCGGGTCCGGCCTTCCCGTGCAGGAAGACGACCCGCCTGTAGCGCTGGCGGCTCGCTACACGGGCACCGAGACGCAGCTATCTCGGATAACGCTCACCGTGGAGGTGCCGGAGAGCCAAATCACGCTGGGACCTTACTTCATGCGACTGGGGCAGGGGGTCGTCCTGCACCGCTGCCTCTAGCCGACCGGTTCGGCCTCGGGTCGAGTAAGCACTGATCCGCCGGCCCTTGGGGGCCGTCCCCATGGACAGCGAAGCTCCGAGGGCCCTGCCAGGCCTGTTCAGTCGCAAGGCGCCGGCTTCATCTCCCACTCATCGACCAACCCATCCGTGCCGTCATCGATTCGCGCGATCAAGCTCTCGTCGTCGCGACGGTAGCTGATGCGCTTGGGGAAATCATGCTCAGGCGTCTCGAACAGAACCTCGTTCTCGCTGACAGAGGTCATCCTGAAGTCGTGCTCCGAGCGCTGACCACGCGGGAATGGGGTGAGAACGACCTCCCCGTCCGACTCCTCCAGCTTGGAGAACTCCCACATCACGGTCCGTCCCTCCAGGATGTAGCGGGTGGTACCCAGCATCAGGTTGTCGCTCGGCGACGTGTAGTGTTCCTCGATGGTCCCGCTCCCTCGCTCGGCCTGGAAGGTGCCCTGCCAGCACCCGGTCATGAAATCGAGCCCAGCGAGTCCGCCGGCGGGGCGATCCGAGCCGTCCGTGCTCGGCAGGGCGGGCCCCCACAGAAGCGGAGCGGTGAGCAGGATGACGAATGCGGGTCGGGCGGTTTTCATCGCGACACCTCCGGGCGGCACCCACGCGTCTCGTCACCGACGCGTCAATCGTAGTGAACTCGTGAATATGGCGTACTGACCGCTTCGCAGCCTACCATTGCCCTTTGACACTGCCTATCTTGCCGTGCGAGGAGGGCTCCCCCGCGGGCTCTTCTTTTGCTTCGGGGCGTGGCGCAGACCGGTAGCGCGCCTGAATGGGGTTCAGGAGGTCCCGGGTTCAAATCCCGGCGCCCCGACTGTAGTTACAGCGTCATATAGGACTCGTGGGGTCCACATGGGGTCCACCGAGACAGCTGGTGAACCCGGCGCAAGCCTGCCATCTCCCTCTCGCGGGCCGAAATCGCAGCACTGTCCTGGAAGCCAACACCGGCGGCGGTGGCAACGAGACTAGTCAAAGGGCTCGGTCCCGCTCTCCCGGCCTAGACGAGTTGCGTGATATGCCGTAACTAGCTATAGGGATAATGCGTTACGAGAATTGCACGAATGGGGTCCCCATAGGCCGGGGGTAGTCACGCCCCCGGGTCATCGTGCGCTCCGGTCTTCCAGCGGCAGTACGCTCCCTTAAGGTCGTATCCAACTCATTGCGCAGAAAAAGGAACGTAGCGCGGTACTAGTGCGCCTACGCGAGCCCTTCGACGGCGACCACGAGCGGCAGAGGCGGCCCCGAAGGAACCGCCCCATCGCTGGGCCGTTCGTAACTACCATGCAAGGACTCGATACCGCTTACCAGGGAGCGGGCTCGCCGTCTACCTGGCGCATCATTGCCTTATATCCTCCCCACTCCTCGGGCCAGGTGAGGTGTAGCATGCCCTCGCCATCGATCTCGAACGTGCACGTTATCGCGTTCTCCGGCCATGCACCCATATAGTTCGGGTCCTTGGCCACGAACGCCCGGCTGGTGAGCTCGTTCCCGTTCACTTCGTAGCGACCAGAGTTCGCGACGAACGTCGTGTAGGCCGCTACCATGTCGGCGTCCGTCATCTCCTCGCCCGTGTACTGCGCACGCGGCTCTTCGCTCGCAACGAACATCATGCTGTAATGGGTCTTCGTGAACACGAGTAGGCCGGGCCGGGGCTGTGCGTTCGTCTCCCCGTCGGGGCTTGTAATGCTAACGAAGACCCATGCGCCCTCGACGGGCGTGCCTTCCTGTCCGACTCCGGGAGTGGGACTCACCAACAGGACGGCTGCGAGAATCCCGAGAGTTACCGGGTGGGATGCGATGCGAAGCATGGTTTGCCTCGTTTGTTTGGGGGGCACAGAGAGAACGACGCTTCCCATCACCCCGTAGCCAATCCATCTTTCTGCCGATCCTCGCACTGCTCGATTTCGGCAATCGCAAACGACGACTCGCAGCTTCCCCGCGCCGACGGCAGCGCCCTGCACGGGTCCGTGTATCCGACCAGAGTTTCGCCCTCAATCCTCGGGTCGTTCATTACAAACGTGCTGTCATTAGCAACGGTGAACCGCAGCCGATCGGGCTGCCTCTCCTCGAAGGCTGCCGAGTAAGGCTCTTCGACGGGCGTGTACTTGTAACATGCCGCGAGGAAGCATACGAGCGTGAATGGCACGACGAAGGTGCGCGCGGACGTGCTGCGTCTTACGCTAAGCATCTCAACCCCCTCACAACCGTATTGAGAAGGCCAGCCGGACCGATCCGTCCTTCCCGACGTTGAGAGCTACGGGTGGTGGGGCAGGAAACTGTGCAACCTTCCAACGTTCGGTCTTGATCAAGGCCCCGACACCGGCTCCTATACCAAACCCTGCCACTCCACTAATCAAACCGGCTCCTATAATCACACCGGACTGGGACAGACCAGGGTCTGGGCTGTAGTTTTCTGCGGCGATCGCGGCACCGGCAGCACCGAAAACCACAAAACCGGCTGCACCCCCCAGTAACCAGTTGGATCTCTTCCCCTGCGACACTTCTATCTTTCGCAGGTCGCGAGGAGCGAAGGTGAGGGGTTCTTGGTCTCCCTCCCGCAGGATGATAAGCGTATCGGAGGCAACGTCGGTGACGTTGCCGGTAATCGCCTTCGCGCCGGGCTGCGTTGGGAACAGCTTCACCCGCGCACCTTGGCTCACGAACGTCGTGTCCGAGGCTCGGAGAGCGGAGGTGGTAAGCAAGAGCAACCCTATTGTGCACGCGGCACGACTCGGAATACGCATTCTTCAGCTCCCGGCTTGCAGCCTGGGACTCCATACCGGACCCAAGTTGTCCTCTGCTGTGTCCGTAAGCTGCACGAGGTTGCTTCCATCTCGGTCCATCACCCAGATGTCATTACTACCATCCTGCCAAGAATGAAAAGCGATTTGAGATCCGTCTGGTGACCAGCTGGGCGCTCCGTCGGCAGCTGGATTGTCAGTCAGTCGACTCAAACCGCTGCCGTCGGCGTTTACGACGCAAATGTCGTCGGCTCCCACCTCCCAGCCGCACGTAAAGACAATTCGCGATCCGTCTGGGGACCAGGCGGGCCAGTTAGCTCTCCGAATGCCTTGGGTAAGTCTCACCAAACCGGAGCCGTCCGCATTCATCACGTAGATGTCTATTTCGCCATCACGCCAAGCGGAAAAGGCGATCTGGGAGCCGTCAGGAGACCAATCGGGCGATTCGTCCCAGTCCGGGTGGTTCGTCAGATTGACGAGACCGGAGCCATCAGGTCGCACCGTGTAGATCTCTGTGGTTTCCACGGGCTCAGACCCCAACGGTCGCAGCCACTCGAAAGCGATTCGCGATCCGTCCGGCGACCAGGTAGGAGCGTATGAATCTCCCGGCGTGTCCGTGAGCTGTACCTGCTCAGTTCCGTCCGCGTTCATCATGTACAATTCCAAGTCGAACTCCGCGTGCCTTTCAGACACGAAGACCACCTTGGATCCGTCGGGTGAGCAGGAAGGTCCAAAGTCCCTCGACGTGTACGTGAGTCGTCGCTCTTGGCTTCCATCGAGTCTGATGCTGTAGATCTCTGTGAAACCATGGCGAGCGGAGTGAAAGAAGATCGTCGAGCCGTCCGGCGACCACACGGGCCCCGATGCGTTGCGCGGGTCGTTGGTCAACCTTCGCAAGCCGGTGCCGTCAGGGTTGATCAACCACACGTCGGCCCCGCCATCCTTCGGCAGCGACGAAAAAGCAATCAAGCTCGTCGCGCTGGGAGCGGGAGGCTGAGGCGATGGCGGCGACGGACCGGTGGTTGAGTCGCCAGCGCACGCGGCCAGGCTGCCCAGGAGCGGAGATATCACTACGAACCACAGAAACGGGCGAGCGTTCATGGCACTCCCTCCTCCCGTGCTCTCTGTATATGCCTGTTTCGTAGTCAGGGAGTGCGGTCAGGCAGGCGTCCAGCGTGGGCGTCTGCTCGGCGCAGTCGTGGACCACCGAGCAGCTTCTGGCTCAGCCTAAGACGAGAATGGCCCGCCGCAAGTCGGGAGAACCTCTATTCGGTGGCGTATGGATGCGGCTCTACGAGGACGAGATCAGGAGCGTGGAGGGGCCAGATGCGAGAAAGGGAGCAGGACTATCGATTCCTCTTCATCCCCTGGATCAACTCTATGTACTTATCGTGAGGCTCGTCGCGCACGTCCCACAAGTCACGCCCGAGCGTCCTAACACCCCCTTGGAACCGCCCGGTCATCGAAGTCCAGCAGAGCGAAACGACGGTCATCGAGTACCCAAGTTTGCTAGTACGCGACATACCATTTCTTATTGTTTCATGTGGCACAAAAGACTTGACGAATGTGTCAACTCTATATGTATCATTGCATTAGGGTTCTCACTCACGTACTGTTGGATCATGAAAACACGAATAACGCTCAGCGCAATCGGGGCGTGACGAGCCGTCCGATAGTCTCACCAGCGCCGTCAACCGGGATTCAAATGGAATGGAATCGAGATCAATGGGACAACTCACAGCCGGTCGCCTGACGCCCAGGCCAAATGGAAATCGGCTAATGAACGCCCGCGAAATCGCAAGCGAGGTGTTCGCCGGTAAGGTGTCGCCGGAGTGGGTGAGGAGAAACCTACCGCAGAAGGTGACATTGGGTCATTCCACCGTCGTCTGGTTCGAGCGCGATGTATGGGACTGGATCTTGTCACGCCGAGAAACAAATGCACTGGGGCGTTTCGCTAAGAAGGAGGGAGAACACAGTGCGAATCCTGCGAATTAACGAGGTGGCCAAGCAGGTCGGCCTCAGCAGGACAACGATATGGCGGCTGGAGCGGAGCCAGGAGTTTCCGCCGCGTCGAAAGCTCGCGCCGAACGCCGTGGGTTGGCTAGCTGACGAAATCGAGGAGTGGATCCGCTCTCGCGCCCCGGTGCAGGCTCAGTCCCCGCAGGACGACCAGGGCTAACGGCATGGAGAGAACGAGTGCAACCGGGAGCAGCTCCACTGATTCCGGGCTTGAGCGCCCAAAGCGTCCTGGCTGGTCGCACGACGCCATACTGGACAATCCCGATGAGGTGGATGAATTGCTCAAGGCCATGGTCGAGGACGGACGCCGCTCGTCGGCTGGCTCGCACGACTCCGAGAGTCGGTTCTCCGACGTGGAAGTGCGTTCCCTGGCCTCCATTCTGTCCGATCCCGATGCACTGAGAGGGCCCGAGCCTGTTGTAGAACGATTTGCGTGGCGCGGACGGTCAACGTTGCTGGCTGGTCGTGAGAAAAGCGGCAAATCGACGTTGGCGAGCGCTATGGCCGCGGCGGTCAGCTCCGGTCGCCCGTTCCTGGACGCGGCTACGCCCCAAGGAACGGTGCTGTATCTGGCGCTAGAGGAGCACCTACACGATGTGGCGGCCCGGTTTGTAGATTTTCGTGCCGATCCGAATAAACTGTTCGTCGAGGACCGGATCCGACCGATCGACGAGCTGGAGGCAGTCGCAGGGAAGCTAGAACCGCTTCTGGTAATCGTGGACACCCTCTCCGCATTCACCGAGCGGCTTGGCCTCAGACCTGGCAATGCCAGCGACTGGACGCCGGTGATGGGCCGCTTCACGCGCCTTTGCCGGGACAGCAACGCCGCGCTCCTCCTGCTTCACCATGGTCGCAAGAGCGACGGCACATACAGGGACAGCACCGCCATCGGGGCAGGCGTGGATGTCTTGCTGGAGCTGGACGAGGAGGATGAGTGCACCAGGCGAATCCGCGCGAGAGCCAGGTGGCCGATTGAGACCTTCTCAGCGCGCCTAACAGGAACGATAGATCGCGGTGACGATCCGCTGAGATACGAGCTGGCGGCGGGCGAGATGAGTCTAGAAGCTCGGGTGCTACAATTTATTGAACGGAATGGGGGCCGCTCGACACGCAACGTACGCGACGCTGTGACGGGGCGAAGCTTGGAAATCAGTGCGGCACTTGGGAGACTCGAAGCCACAGGAGCGATTCGGAACGACTCTACTTCCAGCGCTAGCAGATGGTTCCTCGTCGAAGATTAGGCTCGGTCGAGTGGTTCCTCGACCAGCCCGCGAGGAACCGGGACGGAACCAGCATAGGAACCAGATCAGAGATGTCGGTTCCCTCTTTTAGAACCCTAGGAACCACCTGCCCGGAACCACACGGGTAGTCCGTGACAACGGACCCCGGCCTTCAGGGACTCGTGGAGCTTGTGATGTCGATCACATGCGCACCCCAGGCTTCCAGCGCCTCCCGCTTCTCATCGTCGTAGCTAGCGCGGTCGTAGACGCTCGTGATGCTGCGGTCGGCGTGGTTCAGAATACGGCCAATCATGAATCGGGAGACGCCCATCCGAGCCATGTGCGTGGCCGCCGTGCGGCGAAGGTCGTGGGGAGTAAAGTGAAATCCGGCCCGCTTCCGAATCTCCCTGGCTGACTTCTGTAGAGACCGCAGATGTCCCCCGCGACGCGAAGGGAACACCCACTCCGATATGCCCGAGAGTGGCAGCACGCCTTCGAGGACGGCCATCGCTTCAGGTGATAGAGGTACTCGGTGAGCCTCTCCCGTCTTGGCCACTACGGCGGGAATCGTCCACCAGGAGCCATCCAGGTCGTCTTTCCGCATGGATAACACCTCGACGCCTCGTTGGGCCGTGAGGAGTCGCAGCTTGAACGTGGAGGCCATAAGCTGCGCCTCACCGTCTAGCGCTTTCCAGAACGCCCTAATCTCGTCGTCGGTGAGGACACGCTGACAGGAGTACTCCCTCGCAGGAGGCTTCACGCGATAGGCAGGGTTGGTTTCCACCACTCCCCGCTCGATAGCGAACGTGAACACCCTAGAGATCAAGGCCAGCGTCCGATTGGCTTGGATTGGAGCGCCGCGGTCTACGATCGAGTCCAAGATGTTCAGCACGTCGGCGCGACGTATGTCACCTGCCTTCCGGTTCTTCCAGGCAGGGAGAATGTCCTTGTTGAGTTGTCGCTTGTCCTCCTGCCAGGATTTCTTGTTGGGCTTCGCGTGGCGTTCAACGTAAAGCTCGGCCAGCTCCCCAAACGTCTCGGCAGCCCGTCGCGCTCGTATCGCGTCTGCGGGATCATTCCCCTGTGTCGCATCGAACAGAACCGCCTTTGCCCTGTCTCTGGCATTGGCAAGGGAGAGCACGGGGTAACGGCCCAATGTGACCCGCCTCCGCTTACCATTCGCACGGTAGCGGACGAAGAAGGTCTTTCGGCCCGTCTCGCCCGATACGCGGACCCCAAAATCCTCCAGCGAATCGTCTAGAAAATCCTCCCGGAGCAGATCCGTGGCGAGTGAGCGGAGCGCCCGATCCGTAAGGTGTATGCGAGCCATTCTTCCCGGTCCTCTTGACTACCATTCAGGAGGTCGTGGGGTCCACATGGGGTCCACACAGCTGAACCTAGCTGCTATCCTCTGAAACGAGAAGATACGTAATTCACACATATACAGCAAGCATATGTGGCATTCGGCGGGCCGGGCTGAAACGCGCTGAAAACAACACGACTACTGAATGGGGTTCAGGAGGTCCCGGGTTCAAATCCCGGCGCCCCGACTGGCAGAAAGCCTGCAACCATGCGGGCTTTCGTGCATCTAGGAGCTTCCCATCGATGGCACTGCTTGCCTGAACTGTCACAGTAGCTGTAACATAATGGAGCCGATGGATCTTCCTCATGGCGGTAAGCATGGGCTACAAGCTCTACGCGAGAAGCGGTCGTTGGTACGGTGATTTCCGTTCACTCGGAGGCCGGCAGACTGCCTTGATCCCACCCGGTCAGAAGCGGGCCACGACAGACAAAAGAATAGCCCGCGCGCTCGCCAACGACATCGAGAAGGAACTACTCCGCGGTCAGCTCACCGGGATTGTCACGGGCAGGGTCAAGCGCGCCTCGTTCGGCGATTATGCCCATGAGCACTTGGATACGAAGTCTAGGCTCGGGAAGAAGCTGTCCGCGTCACACTTAAACGATCTCGCGAAGCGTCTCGAAGTCGCGGCCGAGTTCTTCGGCCCCGGAACCCCCCTCGACCAGATCGACGCCGAGAACGTCCGACGCTACTACCTGCACCTGACCGAACGGGACAACGGACGCGGCGAGAAGCTCTCGTCCGCCACTCAGCGTGCTTATTTGTCGGCTCTCGGGGGCATGCTGGAGCAGGCCACGCGAGAGCGGTACATCGACGCGAACCCTGTCCGTAACCTCACGGTCACGCCTGTGGTCGAGCGGCCCGAGGCCCAGTTCTACGAGCCGGGCGAGGTGTGGAAGCTGCTCGAGGCGGCCAGCGAGTATGACGCCAGCCGACCAGGCTCGTTCCTCTATCCGATCGTCGCGACACTAGCCTACACGGGCGGTCGGCAGGCCGAGGTGCTGGGGCTCGAGATCGAGGACGTGGATTTCGATTCGGTGGTTGTGAAGGGTGTGAAAGGAGCGATCCACTTTCGGCCGAACGCGTGGCGCGGACTCAAGACCCGGGGAAGCGCACGCACGGTTCCGATGTGGCCCGACCTGCAGGAAATCCTCCGTCCGTTTATCGGTGAGCGGACTACGGGCCTCCTCTTTCCGTCCGATCGCGGGAGTCTGCGTCGCGACCTGCGTAAGGCGTTGGACCGGATTGGCGTGCTCGCCGAATCACCGAAGGGGCATGTGCGGACCAAGCCGTTCAGACACACCTACGGGAGCATGCGAATCCAGACGGTGGATTCCGGTGAGCCGGTGGCCATCTACACGGTCTCCCGTGAACTGGGCCACCGGGACACGAAGATGGTGGAGCAGACCTACGGCCACCTACTGAACCAGCGCCATCGCCGCTCAGTGGTCAGCTATAAGCCCGATGCGCATCCTCCCGATCCCACACTGTCGGTCGTTGCCTAGAGTCCGTCGGCTGCAAGGTATCGGTCGTCAATCTGAACCATACGGGGTCGATTGGGAGTTTTCCCCACAACATGGCAAGGCGATATCCCTGCAGACAGCGCCCTTCACCTGATTGAGGTTGAAGAAGTTCCCAAGGTTGGACTGATAAACGTTGGCGCTGTTTCTCCCCGCTTAGGCAGCACAGACTTCTCGACCTAGAGCTACCGCGCAGTCGCCTACGCGCAGCGACAGGAGCTACCTTCATCCTGAGGATTCAGCCCCAGGGTCGGTTTTCGTCCCCAGCGTGTCGTGCATTAGAAGGTCAAGCGCGCCGGGCAGCTCAGCTCCGATGGCGCCCATACGACGTGAACGTGGCAAGCCGTTGAAGCTCGGAGTACTCAGCTTGATGCGTAGTCGGATATCTAGGTTGCTTGCGACGATAGCCGCTGGCTCTTTGGCCCTAAGTTCCTGCGGTGTAGGCGATCCCTTCGGCCTTCTCGATGCTGAAGACACAGATCTGTCCGGCTCTTGGACCTACAGCTCGCCGAACCTCGACGGCACACTGGTAGGGTCTGCCGTCACGTGTTCGGTTTCCGGGATGACCCTATCTCTCACACAGACCGGCACCAGTTTCTCTGGCACCGCGGCAGGAGGGACATTCACGTGCTTCGATGGCGGCCCGCCAATGAGCCAACCACTCACTGCGGTTGTCGCAAACGGCCAAGTCGATGGCAAGGCCGTTCAGTTCGATTTCAATGCTTCTAACTGGCGTCATACGGGAACCGTATCCGGCAGTACCATGAGCGGTTCGGTAACGCTCGTCCTCGAAGATGTGGTGGCGACAGTGACGCTGAATGGTCAGTGGTCAGCAGCCAGGCGCACGAGCCCACCGGCCCCGGACTGAGGGGCACCGAACGCGTGTCGGTTCTTTGGGTTCCTGGTTGGCTGTCTTTCAGATAGGTGATTTAGGCTACGCAGGTTTGGCCCCGTCGGGGACTGCGCCTTAAGGAGGTCTCAGATGCGTGCTAGGATACCGCTCCTCTCTGTCGCAGCGCTGATTGCCGCCTCGCCCTTGCACGGACAAACCGGGGATGTGCAAGTCTTCGTCTCAACGACCGGGACCAACCTGGATGCGGATGGCTACGTCGTCGCACTAGATGATGTAAGTCAGTCCATCAGCCTCAACGGATCAGTAGCCTTTGCCAGAGTTTCGCCTGGTTCGCACACGGCATCGGTGATCGATGTTGCCGAAAACTGCATTGTGCGTGGCGCCAACCCACGCAGCGTCATCGTCGCAGCTAATGGTGTGGCCGACGTGAGATTCGAGGTGGTTTGCGGCGAAGCGGAGGTGGCTGGGACAGAGTCGCCACAAGCAGAGCCGCAGGAGGCGAGACAGAGGACAACGCGCAACAACCGCAAGGGGCTTTGGGGTGGGTTCGGCTTTGCCGCCGGTAACCTCGGGTGCCTAGAAAGCGGTTGCAGCGATCGCATCTGGGGACTCTCGGGAAACGGACGCCTGGGCGGCACTCTGTCCGAGTACGTGCGATTGGCCGGCGGCACGAATGGCTTTTGGAGGGAAGAAGATGGCGTCACCTTGTCGGGCGGTGCCGTAACCTTCCAAGTGTTGTGGTTCCCCAGCGCCAAGGATGTATTTCTGATATTTGGCGCAGGCTGGGCGAGTTTCCAAGCCGAGGCGTTCGGCTTCTCCGAGTCTCGATCCGGCGCTGGCTTTCTATTCGGTGTGGGCTACGATGCCCCGGTTTCGAAGTCAGGGAATCTGGCCATCACCCCCTTCTTGAACTGGGTTCCTACTACCGTGGGTGCCACCATTGACTTCTTCCAGTTCGGAATCGGGCTGACATTTAACTAGGAATGCTTGAGGTTCGACTAATCATGCTGAAGCGATTAGTGAAGCTGGGAGTGCCGAAGCGGCGAGCGGCCGGGACTCTAGCCTTCATGATCGTTTCTGGGATGCTCACGCCTTTGCTCGCACAACAGCCGGGCGATAGTGTCCGGATTGCCCGAAGCGACTCCGAGATCTGGCTCGAAGGCCGCCTTGTATCCCTTCCGCCGCCTGAGCTCGTGGTTCGCACGAGCATGCGGGACTCGCTAATCAGCCCGTCCGACTTTGGGAAGCTGAAGTACTGGAAACCGGAAAACCTGGCTCTCAACGTGACGATGGCTATGCTCGGGGGAGTATCGGGCGCCGCGATCTCGATCGCCCTCAGCGAGAACGACACGTTCGTCTGCAGTAGCTGCAGCGTGGCCGGCAACCTCGCGATTGGGGCAGCCATCGGAGCCGTCGGTGGATTGATCATCTATGCCATAATCCCTGGCCGCTGGAAAGAGTCCAAGCTCTCAAGCAGTGACTGGGGGAAGAGCACTGGGGCCGCTCAGAGGCAGCAACCACGGGATGCGCCACTGCCCTCGGAATTGAGGGCTGAGCCACAAGAGATCAGCGCGGGTTTGCCGTCGTTCGCTGTTGGCCGCTGGATCGGCTCGATCGAGCCTCCAGGCTGCGCCGACTGTGACACCGAGATCGTGCTTACGCTCTTTCAGGCTCCGAGTGTTGGCGCAATCGTTGGTACGGCCCTGTACGCCACTTCCAGTTCTACGTGCAGCTACTCCGTTCGCTTGAGTTCTGTCTCAAGCGATCAGTTCACAGTCGTTCAACAGCTGGAAACTGGCGAGTGTAGCGATAGAAACCGGATAAGCCTCCAACGCCAGGGAGAGAAGCTGGTCGGCAATTGGCAGCATGCGGACGGGCGACCATGGCTCACCAGCACGCTTGAGCGCGACGTCGAGTGAAAAGGCGACTGACTCGGTGTCCTAGTGGCAGGTTACGGTAGGGCCTAGTTGGCTTTGCTAAGAGTTCGCCGGAGGTGAGAGGGACGATGCGTCATTCGATCATCTATTGTACGGCGGCACTCTTGATTGGGGTAAGAACGCTCAGCGGCCAGACAGGGGATCTTCGAGTCGTTGTCTCGACATCTGGCGAAACGACTGATCCGGACGGTTATGTCGTGGCTATAGACACCGTCCGCCAATCGGTGAGCACAAATGGCTCCGCAGTCTTCACGAAACTCACACCTGGGAACCATACGGCCATACTTCTCGACGTATCTGAGGACTGCGCCATCCCGGAAGGCAATCCCAGGCGACTGACGATTGCCTCCGGCGGTGTTGCCGAGGTGAGATTCGAGGTCGTTTGCTCCCAGGTCGTTGCTGGAGAGCCAGCTCCTGCTGCTCCTCCGCCCGTAGCAGCTCCTCCGGTCGCCAGAGCAGTCAGCCCCCCAACCCAAGTCCCCGTTGCACCCAGCGCCCTACCGATAGGGTATTTTGCTGCCGGCTACTGGGTCGGCACGCTCGAGCCGCCGGGGTTCTCTTCCTATCCAGTGCGCATGGTCTTCTACTCCGAACAGAAGCTAGGCGAAGTCGTTGGCGAAGCCGAGTACGAATCCACGTCGCCTTGCTCCTACGAACTGATTCTTGAGTTCGTAGGCCCCAGAGAACTAGTAGTCGCGCAACAGCTACTAACCGGCGACTGTGCGAACGGCACGCGGGTCGTTCTACTACGCGACGGCGAGAAACTCGTCGCTCAGTGGCTGAGGCCGGACAAGAGCGCCTGGTTCGAAGCCGAGCTTAGCCGGGTCTCGCGCAGACGGTAGAGCCCCCCCGGCCCTAACAAGTGGTATCGCTCGACTACGGATCGGCGTGAAGGCGCCGTCCGGCAGGCGGGCGCGTAGCCCCCAGGCGGGCCGGTCGGCACCATGAGCAGCAAGGGCGGCCCCGAAAGAACCGCCGTTCGAGCCGATCCGATAGCATCTCCTACCTGAACAACCATGAGCCCTGCCAGTGGACCAGGCAGAGACCATCAGGCGCGCCCGCGCATCCGAGGTCGCTCGTGTCGTTCGGATCGGGATCGCGGTAGTCGATCACGAAGCCTAGTTGGACTGTCGCCTGACCGTTGCTAAACGTCCCAGAGAGCGGTGGCTCGTTCGGGTCCTCCAATTCCAGGGTCAGCGTCTCACCTTCGAGCGTGTACGTGCCGCCCTCGTTCACGTCAGAGTTTTGGCTGCTACCGGCGCTGGCGTTGAGGATTCGGATCCGGCTGAACCGCTCCCACGTCCTGTCGGAGCGCAAGGTCAACGTCCCCTGCAGGACCTCGATCCGGATGTTTCCGGTCTCGGGGACCAGGAAGGGAAGCGGCTCACCGTCAATGGTGACGAGATCGAGGTCTGCAGAAACCGTATCGCCGTTGCCAAGAACTGTTCCGATGTCACCGTCGCATCCGACGAAAACTCCGAGTGCACAGGCCAACACGGCCAATCGCTTCATGGAAAGCACCTTCCTCTCCTGGTCGTCGCTGAGTCTCTCCTGTACGGTCGTCGTTGCCATGGGTGGCGACAATAGGGTGATCCTTGATGCCGGGTGTCGGGAGCCTTCCCACACCTACGCGATATGCTCCCGCCCCGCAGGCGAGACTGGAGCAGATCGTCGCCGATCGAAGCTAGCCGCTCTGTTCACGGTAGTAGCAACGGAATTAGCCACGCACGCTGGCTTATCTGTGACGGTGGCTGTTACAGTGCGCTGGCAGCCCACGCGGCGGGAGCTTGACCTCCTGAATCCCACTCAGCGGACGTGCTAAATCAGTCCGCCACCCCAACAGCCCCAGGTTGCAGCCCCAACGCGTCGTAAGCTCCCAAGTTCTATGCACATTCTACCGTCGTTTACCTGCCTGTAGGGCAGGCGCTCGGGGGCGACAGTGCGATAGAACGGTCCCAGCCACACGGCTTTTCTCCGTGCCCGGCACATCGCACGAGCGTCCCGTCGGTCGGCTCGCGCTGGCCCAGCGGTGCCTTGGCCCGAAAACCTCCGGCTGGTTCTTGCTTCCGCAGTGCCCACCTACCTCCCGATACGACTTGCGGCTGGCAGCTTCTCTGTCCTCTAACAGCCCCACCCGATGGCGTTAGAGTGTACATTTGGATAAGACCCCTTAGGATAACCGAAGATAAGCCGAAACCCGCCCGCACCCCAAACAACACCCCACCCCCTCCACGTTCCTGATCTCGTCCTCGTCGAGCAGATTCGCTGTTCTCACCATCAAAGTTCGCCCAGATTCTTCGCCCAGTTGGGGGTTTCCCGACTTGCCCGAGTTGGCAGGTGCTCTACCGTGGGTATACGCGTTTCTTCTACCGATGAACACCGGCTTCGGACAGTAGGGCGATTCCCCTCACCCTGTGTCCAGAGTTTTGCGACTGGAGCGGCCGTCGCCCGGCGGTCATAATGTTAGATTGGTGGGGTGTAGCCTACTGGAATAGTCACGCGGGAAGCTCGTCATGTCCTCTGACCTTCGCGAGAAGATCGGGCCTCTGCTGGCCGAGCCTGGCTCCTCCCCCTCGGCGGAGAGGGCCGAACGGCTCCGATCCCTGTCGAAGGCCGATCTGAAGGGTGAACCGAGAGCGCCAGGCGCCCGCATCCTCGAGACAAAAGCTCCGACCCGCGAAGGCCGATCCAGGCCGCGATCGCTGACCGCTCACCAGATCCCGCTCGATCTGCTTCGCCGGGCGGCGGATCGGCTCCAGATGGTGGCGGCGATCATGGCGATCTCGTTGACCGGGTACGTGATCATCTCCAACTCGGCGCCGGTGCTGGCCGACCCCTCGCTCGCCCAGCCGGGCCCCACCCGCCTGCTCGTCCTCGCCATGCTGCTCGTCTCGATCGGGGTGTACTTCCTCGGCCGCTCGCAGGCCCTGAAGCCCGAGCGCATGCTCGACGTCGGCCTGTGGTACGAGGTCTTCCTCGCCTTCGGGGGCGCGGTGGCCATCCAGTACTACGCCGGCGAGCTTCGCATGCCCACCTGGGGGGTCTCGGAGGTCGCCGTTCTCATCCTCGTGTTCGCGATCCTCGTTCCCAACACCCCCGGCAAGGTGCTGCTGTACGCGCTCGTGGCTGCGACGATGGACCCGGTCGGGGATGTGATCTACGGGCTCAGGGGAGGGGAGACGCCCACCTTCGTGCAGATGGTGGGTGCCTACTACGCAAACTATCTGGCGGCCGGTATCGCGCTGGTCACCGCCCATGTGCTTACCGGGCTGGCACGTGACGTAAGCGAGGCGCGGGAGCTGGGTAGCTACCGGCTGACCGAACAGCTCGGCCGGGGAGGCATGGGCGAGGTGTGGCGGGCGGATCATCGGATGCTCGCCCGCCCGGCGGCGGTCAAGCTGATTCGGCCGGACATGTTGATGGCCGTGGGCGAGGACCGCGAGACGCTCGTCCGCCGCTTCGAGCGCGAGGCGCAGGCCACAGCCCTGCTCAGATCCCCGCACACGATCGAGCTGTACGATTTCGGGGTCACCCCGGAGGGCTCGCTCTACTATGTGATGGAGCTGCTCGACGGGCTGGACATGCAGACGCTGGTGGAGCGCTACGGTCCGCTGCAGCCGGGGCGCGCCGTGTACCTGCTCGCGCAGGTGTGCGATTCGCTCTTCGAGGCCCACGAGAACGGGCTTGTACATCGGGACATCAAGCCAGCCAATGTCTACGTGTGCCAGTACGGGATGGACTCCGATTTCGTAAAGGTGCTGGACTTCGGGCTGGTCGGACGCCGTCCGGGAATCGCCGCGGATACCCGGCTCACCATGGGGGATTGTCCCGGAGGGACCCCGGCCTTCATGGCGCCGGAGCAGATCCTCGGCCAGACGGTGGACGGCCGGACGGACATCTATGCGATGGGTTGTCTAGCCTTCTGGCTGTTGACGGGTAGCTGCGTGTTCAGTGGGGCCACCCCGCTGGATGCCGTGGTCAAGCACGCGCGGGAGGTACCCGAGCCGCCGTCGGCCCGGTCCGAGACGCCGATCCCGGCGGTCCTGGACGAGCTGGTCCTGGCGTGCCTGGAGAAGGAACCGGAGAGGAGACCCGCCAGCGCGATGAGTCTCCGATCGCGGCTCGCCGGATGCGCGCCCGAGGATCTGTGGAACGGCGAAGAGGCGCGGTCATGGTGGCAGCTGCACCGACCGACCGTGCCACCCGAACCGGTGGTGGAGGGAGCATGAACCCCACGCGCGCGCGGCTCGTTCCCGCGCTCATCCTGCTCGTCGTCGCGATCCCCGTGCCTGCAGCCCTGCAGGCGCAGGTGGGGACAGACGGCGCGGTCCGGGTCGGCCGGGAGCAGGTCCTGAGCGCGATGCGGGCGGAGGCCGAGCAGGGTTACAACCTGCTCGCGACGACCAACTCCACCCGCTTCTCGACCTCGGTCATCCTAGCGGTCGTGCGGGCCGCCATGGCTGACGCGCCCGAAGGACCGCCTCTGCTCATCCACCACTCGGACTGGTACGAGGCCTACTCTGAGGTGACGGGACTAACGCCGGACGAGATTCCCGAGTTCGTCGCCCTAGCGAACGAGTACGGGCAGGATCGCGTCGTAGATTACCGCCTCGCGGACAGCCGGGTCGACGTCGTGGAGGGCTTCGAGCCAGAGCTCATCGTCCGGGTGCGGGTGTCCTGGCCCGAAGCGCCGGGGAAGGCCGACAAGTACACCTTCGTGGACACGCTGACGAGCCCTCACATCCGGGTGACCAACCGGCAACAGGTCGCCTACTGGCTGCTCGACTTCGGCGACATGATCGTGCAGGACGAAATCAAGGGCGTCTCAGCCCGTCCCATCGGGGGCGCTCTCGGAACGCTGTTCGCCATTATCGGCGATGGAAGCGCGATCCAGAACCGCTTCGCCGTCACCGCGGACGGGCTCGTCGTGACCTACGCTCTCGTCAAGAAAGGCCCGATGAAGGTGGAGCCGCTTACGGTGACCTACCCGGACGGGACCGTCGAAACGGAGTTCCCGGAGGACCGGGGCGACCTGCAGGGGGTCGCGAACTACATCATGCTGCCGCTCGAAGTCGAGTACGAGGAGTCCGGCTAGGCACGAGCAAGCCTGCTCGGTGGTCCACGACTGCGCCGAGCAGACGCCCACGAGTGAGGCGGTTCGAGGAACGTATGGACCTTTGCCAGTCCTGCGGTGGCGAACTGCTGCCGCTCGTCTTCGGCTATCCCAGCCCCGAGATGATGAAGGCGGCTACCCGGGGCGGAGCAGTGGCGGAGGGAGTACAACACGGTCAGGCCGCACAGCGCGCTCGGCTACCGGCCACCCGCTCCGGAGGCCGTTCGGGCGTCGTCCTGGTTCCTCAAGAGACCGTCGTTGATCGGGCCTCCCGATCG
>Ga0255055_10001344_pt1 | contig 18204 bp, 14 predicted proteins | sample JV7_2_27_MG_FD_188633 | JGI IMG/M metagenome (GOLD analysis project Ga0255055, IMG submission 188633) | Seawater microbial communities from Jervis Inlet, British Columbia, Canada - JV7_2_27 | ecosystem: Environmental > Aquatic > Marine > Inlet | place: Canada: British Columbia | collected... | reverse complement strand
GCATAACACCGGAAAGGCTCTCCCTTGAATATGCCTCATGGATGCGTGAGCGCTGGAACCATCCCTGTGTGGTTATCTGGGATGCACAGAATGAATCCATTACAGATGTGACAGGAGAAGCCATACAGCTGGTCCGGGACAATGATCTGTCGGACCGACCATGGGACAACGGGTGGGCGGCTCCACAGGCAGAAACGGATTGTATTGAATCGCATCCTTATAGATTTGGCCAGTACAGGTCCGGCAAAAGACCATCAGCCTCAGGGCCTTTAAAAGATCATTTCTCTGAGATATCCAGTCCGGACAATGGTCCCAATGAGCGTTCCCCTGCTGAAGGTGGGGAGAAATACAAAAATGCGATCATAATCAATGAATATGCCTGGATCTGGTTAAACAGGAATGGCACACCCACTACCCTGACCGATGAAGTATATAAAAATATATTTCCGGAGGCAGACTCCCCTGCAAGGAGGTATGTTACCTATGCAAAACACCTGGGCATGCTGACAGAATACTGGAGGGCACACAGGCAATGTGCCGGGGTACTTCATTTCTGTGGACTGGGTTATTCGCGTCCGGAAGATCCCCGGGGACAAACATCTGATAACTTCACTGATATTCAGAACCTGACCTATGAACCCCAGTTCTATAAATATGTGAAACCGGCCTTTCATCCTGTGGGACTGATGATTGATATGTGGGAGAAAAGCATTGATTCCGGAAAGCAATTGATATTCCCGCTCCATGTAATTAATGACCTGCCAGATGAATGGAATGAAGATGTGCGTGTTTTTATCCGGAATGAAAGGGAAGTTATCAGCGAAAAATCTGTTTCTTTTGAAATACTGCCATACGGGAAGGAAATCAGGGAAATTTCCATAGATATGCCCATCAACACAGGAGCATACCAGATCATAGCAGAAATTCATGCCAACTCCGACACCGTCAGGAGCATCAGAGATATCAGGATAGAATAGTCATATTGGTGATAAATGAACAAATTAGAGGACATTAGAAAAAACTTACCCCAATCTCAATTCACTGAGACTTTCTCCCGTCTTGAGGGATTTATCAGGAAGTCAGACCGCTGCATCATCGTGCTGGATGATGACCCTACCGGTTGTCAGACACTTCACGGGATACCTGTGCTGTTTCAGTGGGATCCGGATACCCTGGAAAAGGAAATGGCAAGGGGAACCCCCCTTTTCTTCCTTATGACCAATTCCAGGAGCATGACGGAGGATAAAGCGGTGGCATTGTACCGGGAAATAGGACACCTGATCAAGGAAGCTTCTGAAAAAACCGGAAGGGCATTCAGCATTATATCCCGGAGTGATTCCACGCTCAGGGGCCATTACCCGGCCGAACCGGATGCACTCCGATTTCTTTATGATCAGTCCCCTGTCCATTGCATTATTCCCGCCTTCTTCCAGGGCGGCAGGTATACCATAGAGGATGAACATTACGTACAAACAGGTGAACTGCTGGTCCCTGCTTCCCGGACACCTTCTGCGGAGGATAAGGTATTCGGGTTCAAGCATTCCAACCTTAAAAAATGGGTGGAGGAAAAGACATCCGGAAGGATATCACATGAGCGGGTCTTTTCATTTGGACTGGAAGATTTACGGATTAAAGGTCCCGATTATGTGGAGCAGACCCTGATTGAAATGGACCCTGGTGAAGTGCTTGTAGTCAATGCTGTAGCGCAAAACGACCTTGATATCTTTGCCCTGGGAGCACTGGAAGCTGAGAAAAAGGGAACCATCCTGATCTACCGGACCGCTGCTTCTTTCCTGAATTCTTTTGGTGCCATACCTCCCATAGAACCCCTGGAAGGAAGTGAAATTGCTTCAGGATCATCCAGGGGCGGACTGTTTATCGTCGGTTCCTATGTTCCCAGATCCACCGCGCAGGTGGAACATCTGATGGGACAGGAGGGTATACACCCCATTGAATTGGAAGTATCCCGCCTGCTGCAGGATTCGACAGGAGAATACATAAACGAGACCATCAGACAGGTAGATCAATACCTTGCAGATGGCAGTCATGTCTTGCTTTATACTTCCAGGGAACTGGTATACACTGATGATCCGGCGGAAAACCTGGCCATAGGAAAAACAGTCTCTGACTCACTGGTAACCATCAGCCGGCAGATAAAGACCACACCGGCCTTTATTGTTGCCAAAGGAGGCATTACCTCCCATGACATTGCGTCGAAAGGATTGCTTATTAAACGTGCCATGGTTGCCGGTCCCGCATTACCCGGGGTGCCGGTCCTGATACCGGACGACAGGCCCGATCTGAGATATATTGTTTTCCCAGGCAATGTGGGGGAAAATGATGCCCTGTCCATATTGTTCAATAAACTGAAGACTACATGAGAAGATTATCATGACCCAACAATTTAATATATGAACTCAAGAGAACGAATCCTGAAGACACTGAATCATGAGGAACCTGACCGGGTCCCCTTCGATCTGGCAGGTTCAACGTGGACAGGGATCACCAATACGGCTTATCAGAATTTAAGGGCCCATCTGGGACTGGATCCATTGGAGCCGGAGTGGTCGGATGTTATACAGCAAATTGTTATTCCGGAAGAGAAGATCCTGGATGAACTTGGTGTGGATACACGCGGTGTTTTCCCGATAACCAGCCACAATGATGATGTATATTCTAAATTGAAAGATAGGGGAGAATACTGGGAGTATTCGGATGAATGGTCCTTTGTCCATCATTTTCCGAAAAACGGGTACTGGTTCTCACTGGTTGAGAGTCCCATGGAAGAAGTTGATTTTGCACAGGAAAATATCATCGAAGATTTTTCCTGGCCCGATGCGGGAAACAAGAGGCGTTTTGCCGGATTGCGTGAAAAAGCCATAGAATTCAGGAACCAGGATAAACTTGTGATGACCAAGGGCTTGTGTGCCGGAATATTCGAGATGCAACAGCGGGTTCGTGGCATGACCAATGCCATGACAGACTCAATGTTATATCCTGAAAACGCGGATAAGCTGGCAGGGAAGCTGGCGGACCTTAAGATTGAATTCTGGGATGAGGCGCTGAATGAACTGGGTGATGTGGTCGATATTGTCGGCGAAGGGGATGATTACGGGACGCAGCAGTCCCAGTTGATCAGTCCTGATCAGTTCCGGACGGATTATAAACCTCATTTTGCCAGGGTGCTTAGTTTCATTAAGGAAAAAGCTCCCGGTGTAAAACTGATATTCCACTCCTGTGGTAATGTCCGTCCCATCATCCCTGATCTGATCGAGATGGGGGTAGATATTCTCAATCCGGTACATATTACAGCAACAGGTATGGAGCCATACCAGCTGAAAAAAGATTTTGGCAGCTCCATCTCCTTCTGGGGAGGGGGCATTGATACCCAACAGGTCCTGCCGCAGGGAACGGAATCAGAGATTTCAGACCATGTCAGATCCAACCTGGATGCCCTGGCACCTGGTGGAGGATATGTGTTCTGTACGGTGCATAATATACAGGCAGAGGTGCCGGTGCAGAATTTTATGGCCATGTACCATGCCTATGTGAAAAATAGAAACTATTAAAACAGTGGAGATATGAATGGAGACAGCGACAAATCCAGGAGGGATTTTCTCAGGAAATCCTCCTTTGTCACAGCCGGGGCGATTTTTGTCCCCAGTATCATTCCTGCATCTTCAATCGGCAGAAATGCCCCTTCTAACAGGATCAATATCGGGATGATCGGTACCGGTCGCCAGGCCATTAACGCCAACCTGAAAAATGGATTTCTCAAACTGGGAAACTGCAGGGTCATTGCTGTGAATGATGTCGATTCATGGAGAATGGGCCTTGCCGAAAAGACCGTCAATGAGGCTTATTCGTCAGAAGGTAAGTCCTATAAGGGTGTAAAAAGTTATGCAGATTACCGTGACCTGATTGCCGATAAAGATGTGGATGCTATCATGATCTCCACTACAGACCATTGGCATGCGCCGGCAACCATAGCAGCAGCGCTGGCGGGCAAACATATAAGCATGGAAAAGGCTTTTACGGTGGCACCTATGCATGGGAAGGCCGTGGTGGAAGCAGTTAAAAAGACAGGTGTTACGGGGAGACTGGACAGTGAATTTAGATCCATCCGTGAATTCAACAAGGCGGTTGAACTGGTCCATAACAAGGTAATCGGTGAACTGGCAGAGGTGGAGGTCGGTGTTCCTGGAGAATTAAGTGGCAGTGCGCTAGGCCCGCAGGAAACCATGCCGGTTCCCGATGAATTGAATTACGATATGTGGCTGGGACCGGCATTCCCTGCCCCATATACCATGCAACGTGTACACGAACCCGGGACAATTGATTCCCGCCCTGGCTGGCTGCGTATTTCCGACTATTGTAACGGGATGATTACCAACTGGGGAGCCCATCTCATCGACATCGCCCTATGGGGGATGAAAAAGGAATATGAGCATCCGGTTACTGTGGAGGGTAAGGGAACTTTTGACAGGGGAATATGGAACACGATCAATGATTTTAACCTGGATTACCGGTTTGCGGATGGAATGAAATTGAAGTACATGATCGATGTACCGTTTGTTAAATTCATTGGCACGGAAGGCTGGATCCGTATTGAATATCCGGATAAACTGTCGGCCAGCAATGACAGCATCCTGGATATCAGTCCCGGTGAAAATGATGTTTCCTATAAGGAAACCCTGACTGACAAAGCTGATTTTTTAAGGGCTGTGGAAACCGGAAAACCCCCACTCGAGCCCCTCGAAGTGGGTTACAATGTTTACCTGCTGACCATGATGGGGCTCATTTCGGCTACACTGGGCAGCAAACTGACATGGGACCAGAAAGCGGGACTGTTTATCGGGGATAATGCTGCCAATGCAATGCTCACACGTCCATTCCGTGAAAAGTGGATCGATACAAATGTAGTTGACTGGATGAACAAATTTCAGAAAATAAATCTAGACTAAAATGAAAATCAAGAGCTTAAACCTGGGATTGATATTACTGGCCTCGTTTTTCATCATGGCTTGTTCAACGGAAAAAGAGCTGGATAATATATTTTATTGTTTCAACAATGGTGTAAGGACATTGCCCAACGCACCGGTTGGTTTCGAGGCACAGGCCGCCCTGGTAAAAAGGCTGGGCTACGATGGACTGGCAGGTCATACGGAAGACAATTATCATGAACTCCGGGCAGCGATGGATAAGGTTGACCTGGAGATGCCTGAGATGTATATCGCCATGAATATTGTGGATGGCAAGATCTCTTACCATGAAGCACTGAAAAATATCCTGGAACATTCGAAAGACCGGAATTTACTGGTTGCCCTGCACCTGCATGCCGATGAATACACGGATGATAAAGCCACGGGTGATGAGCTGTTTGTTGAGGGGATCCGAGAGCTGGCAGATTTTGCCGCACCTTTTAACGTTGACATAGCCATTTACCCGCATGTTAATTTCTATTGTGAAACGATGGCACATGCCGTGGACCTGGCTGAACGTATAGACCGTAAAAATGCTGGGGTTATTCTGAATTTATGCCATTTATTGAAAGTTGAAGGGGAAAAGGGCTGGGAGGAAAAAGCCCTGGCTGCGCAGCCGCAGTTATTTATGGTATCCCTCAACGGGGCAGATTCGGGCAATACAAAGCAGATGGGCTGGGACCGGCTCATTCAGCCACTCGGGGAAGGCAGTTTTGATACCTATGAACTGGTTAAACTCCTGAAGGATAACGGCTATGATGGAAAATTCGGTTTGCAATGTTACAATATCAATCAGGATTGTGAAGTTGCTCTGACCAAGTCGATCCAGACATGGAAAGAATATCAAATGAGGTACTGGGAAGAATGAAATAGCCAATCCTACGCATTAGTAATCTTTATGTATCAGTAATTTGCGAAAGATTGACCGGATAATAATGAGATCAATTGGGTTTTTACATGTTTAGAAGGAACTGGATACTTTCCTCAAAAAACTCAGGGTTTATTTCAGCATAGAAGTTTTTTACACCTCCTGTTTTGGCTGCCTTGAAAAACGCTGGCCAGTCGACCATTCCCTGACCAACAGGTACACTTTCTTCTTCATTCATATAATCGGATAAGTGGGCTGAAATAAACCTGCCGGGGTACCTGGTGAAATAATCTGCAGATTTATATCCGATATTTTCAACAGCCACCTGGAATTGCATCTTGACAAGATCGGGATCAAGCTGATCCAGTAAAGCATCATAAATGAGTTCATCCCCTCTTTTCTCAAATTCCCCGTGATGGTTGTGAAATCCCATCTGAATACCCGCTTTTTTGGTCTTTTCACCAATGCTGTTCAATTCATCAGCCGCCTTTCTGTAATCGTCTATCGAGGCTTCTTCGGGCAGCCCGAAACTGGAAAGGATCATCTGTTCCATCCCAAGATCATGCGCCCACTGAATTCTGTTATCAAGGTGATCACGTAACTCGCCAAGGTTATAATGGGAACTGGTGCATTTCAAACCAGCATCCTCAATGATCTTTCTCATATCCGGTCCCTTTATCTCATGCAATGTATCAAATCCATAACCAAGGGGAGAACACATCTCCACTTCTTTGTAGCCCATATCCGCCATCATTTTAAGTGTGCCTGGAAAATCGGCTCTTAACTTTTCACGTATGGTCCAGATCTGAAAACCGAAAGGCAAATTTCCCATTATGCTATCACATCCCATCATGCCTAAGGGTAATTGACTTAAAATGGCTGCCGAAACCAATGAAGATCCACTTGTTCTGATAAAATTCCTTCTTGATAAGTTCATGATATAGATCGTTTAGTGTCGGAAAGTTAAACAAATTAATCTTATCTTAAAGTCCTGACAAAAAATTTACACATTTCAGTTTTTGATGAATTTTATTATACTTATTTAGATACCTTATGGATCATTCAATGAATAAAAAAAGTTTCACCTTAAAAGCAGCCGTTATCGTAAGTATTTGTGCGGCAATCTACCTTTCATCATGTGTGGATGCAGACCAACCACCTAACATTATTTTGTGCATGGGTGATGATCATGGCTGGGATGAGACGGGTTATAACGGACACCCGCATCTGCAGACCCCAGTGCTGGATGAGATGGCAAAGACGGGCCTCACGATGGATCGTTTTTACTCTGCACATCCGACATGTTCACCTACCCGGGGAAGTGTAATGACAGGACGTCACCCGAATCGTTATGGGACATTCAGTCCCAACTGGTCAATCCGGCCGGAGGAGATCAGCATTGCAGAAATTCTTGGCAGGGCTGGTTACGCCTGTGGTCATTTCGGGAAATGGCACCTGGGACCGGTGAAAGCCGGATCACCTACCAATCCCGGGGCCATGGGATTCGATGAATGGCTGTCTCATGATAACTTTTTTGAACTGGATCCGTACTTCTCTCGCAACGGCGAACCTCCCGGACAATTCCATGGGGAAAGTTCAGAAATCCTTGTTGAGGAGACTATTCACTTCATTTCAAAGGCCAGGAAAGACGGACAGCCATTCTTTGTGGTTTTGTGGTTCGGTTCACCCCATGAACCATACAGCGGACTGGAGAAAGACCTTGCCCTGTATGATGACCTTCCCGGCAAGTATAATGACCAAACTTTCCGCCTAACATCGAACAAGACCGGACTGCCCGTTGAAAGACCGCTCGGTGAGGTGTTACAGGAACGCTATGCAGAAATCACAGCAATGGACCGATCGCTCGGGCGGCTCCGCCAGTGGCTAGAGGAAGAGGCATTGCGGCAAAACACGCTGCTATGGTACTGCGGTGACAACGGAACTCCGGGTGATGGCATTGTTACCTCACCTTTCCGTGGACAGAAGGGCACCATGTACGAGGGAGGTATCCGTGTTCCAGGGATCATTGAATGGCCCGGACAGATCTCCTCAGGTCGCGTATCGGATGTGAACGCAGTAACCAGTGACATGCTGCCGACCATCTGTGAACTGGTCGGCCAGCCTCTTCCCGATCACCCGCTGGATGGCATCAGCCTGAAATCAGTGATCGACGGCCAGATGAAAGAAAGGCCGAGCCCGATCTGTTTCTGGCAATACACCCTCAATGGAGAGGAGGCCCGGAACCCTTATATTGAACCTGACCAGCAGCAAGGAACAACCCCGCTGGTTAAGCAGATGAACGGGCTTTACACGCGGAACTTTCTTAATTTTCAACTTGAAAAGATTTCGGAGCAGGATTATGAAGGTTCGCGTGTGATCCTCGATAACCGTTATAAACTAGTCATTGGTCCGGGTAAGAATCCGACGGTAGAACTGTTTAAAATTCGAGAAGACCCGGCTGAAAAGAATGATCTAAGTGAAACAAAAAAGGAGGTGGTTAAAAACCTGGAACAGCAACTGGAGGATTGGCAGACATCCGTGCTCGAAAGCCTGACCGGTACAGATTACCAGTAAGTGAACCTGCACCCCGATTCGTCTGTTCATCCGGCATCTGATAATTACCGAAAAAAAATAGCTAAACTGGCATAACTGATACAAATCCTAACCAGCAGATAATATAATGATGAACTTAAGGTTTTTTATCCCGCCGCTGATCTTAATGGTCATACTGAGCTCCTGTAGTCAGGAAGAGAGCGGCATACGGGTGCCGGAATGGGATCCCGCCTTTAACTTTGACTGGAAGTTTGCAAAAGGCGATCAGCGGGCAGCCATTGAGGCTGGTTTCAGCGACGTTGGCTGGGAACCTGTCGACCTGCCGCATGACTGGGCGATCAGCGGACCTTTCGGTCCCCTGAAATCCCCAGGAAATACAGGAAAATTGCCATGGAAAGGGGAAGGATGGTATCGTAAAACATTTGAACTTCCAGCGGAAGCGGCTGGGAAAAGACTTCAATTCCTCTTTGACGGGGTTATGGCTAACCCGACTGTGTACCTGAATGGACAGAAGGTGGGTTCCTGGCGTTACGGATATAATTCCTTCTGGATAGATGCCACCGAAGCCGCCAACTTCGGTGAAACAAATGAACTGGTGGTACATGCAGATACCCGTGAACATTCATCCCGCTGGTACCCGGGAGCCGGCATATACCGGAAGGTAGGGATGCGGCTGGTCGATCCGGTGCACATCCCGGTATGGGGTGTTTTTGTTACCACTCCAAAGGTGGGCAACGATGAAGCTTCTGTGAACACTGGTGTGGAAATCATCAATACATCTGATGTGGATGAGGTGGTTGAGCTGGAGATCACATTGATCAATCCTTCCGGAAATGAGGTAGCCAGGGTTGAGAGAAAAATCAAAGTGAAGGCAGGTGAAACCATCCTTACAGAACTTGAAATGGATATAATTGAACCCGAAATCTGGGATATTGAGCATCCCAATCTTTATAATTGCATTGCTGAGTTGGAGGTAAACAGGAAGGAGGTACAGAGGATTTCGACACCTTTCGGGATCCGGACCTTTCAGTGGACAGCCAATGACGGTTTCCATCTGAATGGACGAAGGGTACAGCTTTATGGGGTAAACAATCACCATGATCATGGACCATTGGGTGCAGCCTTTTTCCCGAGGGCCATGGAGCGCCAGCTGGAGATCATGAAAGACATGGGAGTGAATGCCCTTCGTACCAGTCATAATGCCTGTGCTCCGGAGGTGCTGGACCTCTGTGACCGCATGGGTATCATCGTTTTCAACGAGCTGTTTGATAAATACGGTCCCACAGCCAGCGTCCAGTGTTCTACCGGGGAATACGTTGATAATTATGCCGAAGCAGAAGTTGAAAATTTTGTACGGCGGGACAGGAACCACCCGAGCGTTTTCTTATGGTCCATCGGCAATGAGATCCCTGATCTATTGAATGATAGAGACGGAAGGGCTGCGGAACATGTAGCCAATATGGTCAGGTATTTCAAAGCGCATGATACTACACGTCCTACCACCTTGGGATGCCACATCCCATCGGTTTCTGAAGGTGGCAAAAAGATACTGGATGCCCTGGAAACTTCGGGCTGGAACTATGGCAGGAGATATGCATCCACAAGGAAGGCTTACCCGGACATGCCCCTGATTTACAGTGAATCCGCTTCAGCATTTGGTACCCGGGGGGCATATAAAATTCCCTTGCCCAGATACAAAAATGACTGGACCGTGGACGGGGAGATGACCTCCTACATGCTTACTGCTGCCCACTGGTCAGATATCCCGGAACATGAGTTTGAATACATGCGAATTGATACCTTCATGGCAGGGGAATTTGTGTGGACAGGTTTCGATTACCTGGGAGAGCCCACACCGGTTATGTTTTCGGAGGATCCTGCACACGAAGGAAGGTTCCTGGCTACCAGGGAGGGTTATGATGCCCGTAGCAGCTATTTTGGGATTGTGGATCTGGCCGGACTGCCCAAAGACAGTTATTATAATTACCGCAGTCTCTGGAACCAGAAAGAGAACACCATACACATTTCCCCCCACTGGAATTGGGAAGGGCATGAAGGCGAATCCTTGCCGGTCTTTGTTTATACCAATGGGGATGAGGCCGAGCTGTTCCTCAACGGGGAAAGCCTTGGCAGGCGTAAAAAGATCGATCCGGATCTTGTAAAAACTTCCAGATCAATGGCAGGAAGCCTTGAGTTTGCGGTAAACCTGGATGACCCGAAAAATCCCTATTACGAAATTGTTGATGCCTACCGCCTGCGCTGGTTCGATGTGCCCTATGAACCAGGTGAACTGAAGGCAGTGGCTTATAAAAATGGGGAAGTGGTTGGTGAGGCCATGGTAAAGACTGCCACAGAACCGGACCGGCTGCGTTTAACACCTGACCGGAGCAGTCTGGATGCCGATGGCATGGATCTGTGCTATATAACGATCGAGATGGTCGATGCCGATGGGATTGTATGTCCCCTGGCCATGGATATGCTCGAGTTCCATATGGAAGGTGCCGCCCGGCTGATGGGAGTGGCCAACGGCAACCAGATGGGCCATGATGTTTTTACTGATGCTACCCATCCGCTGTTCTATGGGAAAGCTGTTGCTGTATTGAGAAGTATCCCTGGACAGTCAGGAACCGCTACACTGACAGTGAGATCAGAAAAAGGTATGGAATCTGAAACGGAAGTTAATTTTGCTAAATGAACCACTCAATGAAACAAACATTAACTATTATTTTCTGCCTGGCCATGGGTGGCCAGCATACCCTGGTTCAAGGACAAAAAACCTATGATGCAAGGATCAAGGGGAATGAAATACTGACCCCGGAACATGGCAAGAAGCCACAGATCAATTCCCCGGAAGTATATGGGGCAAGGCCGGACAAACCTTTTATTTACCGGATCCCAAGTACCGGCATCAGGCCAATGGAGTTCGAAGCAGTGGGATTACCTCCTTCCCTGAAACTGGACCCGGAAAATGGGATCATCACCGGGCGTACACCAGGAGACAAAGGGGATTATGAGTTTACTTTAAGTGCTGAAAACTCGAAGGGAAAGGACGAAAAACAATTCACCCTGGTGGTGGGTGATCTTCTGGCATTGACTCCTACCATGGGATGGAACCACTGGTATACCCATTATCATTTTATCACGGCAGGCAAGATTATGGCTGCGGCAGATGCCATGGTGGCAAGTGGCATGTCCGATGTGGGATACCAGTATGTCAGCATCGATGATTGCTGGATGCGGATATCACCCGAAAATGTGGAGAGTACGTTGGATCCGAACCGGAAGACAAGGAGTGAGGGACTCGACCTGGAGGCGAAAGTAGGCAAGGTACGTGACGAGAACAAACAGGTCCTGCCGGCCAGGGATTTCCCTGATATGAAGGACCTGACCGATCATATTCATAAACATGGCCTGAAGGCAGGTATTTATACTTCTCCTGGAGAAACAACCTGCCAGCGTTTTGAGGGTTCTTACGGCCATGAGATCAGGGATGCCCGGACCTATGCTGAATGGGGATTCGACCTGCTCAAGTATGACTGGTGCAGTTACGGGAAGGTTTGGGACCTGATGAAGGGTGACAAGCTGGAAAACCGCCCCATCCCCTATAAACTAATGTCAGGAGCGCTGGAAGCACAGGACAGGGACATTGTCGTGAATATCTGTGAATATGGCCACCGGGTCTGGGAATGGGGTCGTGAAGCCGGTGGGCATTCCTGGAGGGTTGGCGGAGACCTGGGCCATACCCTGACAGAGGGAGGTGTTTACAAGATCGCGGAAAAGAATATCGGTCTGAGGGAACATAACGGTCCGGGCAGCTGGAACGACCCCGATTACCTCATCCTTGGCATGTGGCGCTCACCCTTCGAGAAGGCAGTCCCAATTCACCCGGTTGAACTTACTCCAAATGAACAATACAGTTATTTCTCCCTCTGGTGCATGATGGCCTGTCCCCTGTTCTTTTCCGGAGATATGGGAGCAGTGGATGATTTCACCCGCAACATACTATGCAATACAGAGTTGATTGATGTGAACCAGGACCGCCTGGGTAAATGTGCCGAACCCGTCAGGATGACACCTGATACCTGGATCCTGAAGAAAACCATGTCAGATGGTTCTGTCATAGCTGGTTTCTTTAATCTCCGGCAGGATCAAGATGCGGAGATCAGTGTATTCTGGAGGGAGATGGAGATGTGCTGCGGGCAAATGGCGAGGGACCTGTGGAGGCAAAAGAATATTGGTACCTTTTCCGATGAAATGACCGTGAAAGTAGGACCAAGCGGATGTGCCGTTATTAAACTGACTCAACTGAAATGATTCATTATTATTTATAATTCAACATGGATATGTAACTTACCTCCTAATCCGGTTTCAACGATTTTTCTTAGGGTAGATATACGTATATCACTTGAAGCCCTCTCAATTTTTGAAATATATGTACGTTTTACATTCAGTCTGTCAGCTAATTGAGCCTGGGTCAATTGAGCTTTTTTTCGAGATTCCTTGATTAGTTCGGCAATCATATAAGCTTCCGCTTTTCGTTCAAATTCTTTGCGGCCTGGTGTTCCTTTCTTGCCGTATTTCTGATCAAAAAGTATATTAATTGTTTTTGGATTGACTTTATTACCTTCCTTTATTTTTTCGGGTTTCATAATAGTTTTTTCTTAATCTTTTTGCCTTCTCGATTTCATTTCGTGGTGTTTTCCGGGTTTTCTTCTGAAAGCCCTGAAGTAAAATCAACCGTTGGTTTTCATTAAAAAAGGCGAAAACACGGTAAGCATTACCACCTGCCATAAATCTAATTTCGTATATTCCATCTTCAAGATGCTTATAGAAATTTCTTGGAATCCTTTTAAGAGAAATGACAATCTGTAAAACATGGTCAACCTTCTCTTTAACCTCAGGCTTCAAAGGATTGTAAAAATCCCAGAAGTAATCCTGATATGGCTCTAATATCCTTTCCTTATTATACAAATGTAACTAATTAGTTTCTATTTATAGGTGTTTAAAGCTGTGAATAACTCCTCTTTCATTTATGTCATGGAGACTTAGATCTCATTGCTTAGATTGATTTTTTTATAAGATCATAACCAATTATTTGATGGACTACTTTGTATGGGGATGGCTGGAGCAAGAGAGGGATTGAAAAGAAAAAGCTTTGATAGTGGCTTACGGGAATTTGATAACTTTAAAGGTTTAATTAATTGTTATGAAAAAAATAGTAGTATCTGGAATTACCGCTGTAATGGCACTTTTTCTATGTGTTAACGGTTGCCGGGGACCGGAAGACGCATCAGAAGAATTAGATATGCTAATCCTGTCAGGAAGAAATAACCATGACTGGGAACAGACCACGGCTGTGTTAGACAGCACATTTAGGAAATCCGGATTGTTTTCAGTGGATGTTACAACTAGCCCGGACACATTAAAATATGAAGATCTGAAAAAATATGATGTCCTGTTAAATAACTGGAATTCCTGGCCCGAAAATAATATAAGATGGCCGACGGCAGCAGAACAGGGATTGCTGAGGTTTGTAGAAGAGGGCGGGGGACTGGTATTCTTCCATTCTTCTACCTCAGCCTTTTACACCTGGACTGAGTTTAAACAGATCTCCACGGCAGCCTGGATTATGGACAGTACCTGGCATGGACCGGTAAACCAGGTAAAAGTATCTGTACAGAACGCGGAACATCCTATTATCAGTGGACTTACTGACTTTTATATCCAGGATGAACTCTGGATCAATGCCGAACGGAACGAGTCATTCAAGGTGCTGGGGTTTGCTGAAAATACAGTTGAAGATTCCGGTGAACAACCGGCTATCTTTGTCGGGAGTTATGGCGAAGGCCGGATTTTTCATACCATCCTGGGTCATGATGAAACAGCTTTAAGAAATCCTGGTTTTCAAACACTGATTTTACGGGCTGCTGAGTGGGCCTCCACTGGACAGGTGAGCATTTCTGTATCAAAGTACCAGTGAATTGTCTCATGTTTAGGGTCATGCTATTCTCCAAGATCGATAAATGCATATGGAGGAGTTCGTCGGCCACCCCAACATGATATTCCAAATTGGAATATCAAGTTATCGAAACATTCATTTTAAATCGCTGAAGTTTTGATCTACGTTGCAGTGATAGATATAGGTTCATAATAGATGGTAGTTAAGGATGAATCTGGAGCTACATGACAGAGGAAGTTATGCTGGCTACCACACAATTTGTTACTCATACAAGAAGATTTTTATTAAATTGAAATTTTAATTGAAATCAATATCATGGACAAGCAAAAATATATCCTGTCACTTGACCAGGGAACAACCAGTTCAAGGAGCATCATTTATAACCACGAGGGATTAATAGTAAGTACTGCCCAGAAAGAATTCACCCAGCTTTTTCCAAATCCGGGATGGGTTGAGCACGACCCTGAAGAGATTTGGTCCACTCAATTTGAAACAGCCGGTAAAGCTCTGTCTGATGCGGGGATAGATGCGGAAAGCATCGCAGCCATTGGCATTACCAACCAGCGTGAGACTACCCTGGCATGGGACAGGCAAACCGGGGAGCCTATATGTAATGCCATTGTATGGCAGGACAGGCGGACTTCTAAGTTTTGTGATGAGCTGAAGGAGAGGGGTTTGGCAGAGACTATCAGGGATAAAACAGGATTGGTTATCGATGCCTATTTTTCTGCCACGAAACTAAGCTGGATCCTTGAAAATGTGGTTGGTGCAAGAGATAAAGCCAATTCGGGTAATCTGGCCTTTGGAACAGTAGACACCTGGTTGATATGGAAACTGACAGGAGGGGAGGTCCATGTCACAGATGTCACCAATGCCAGCAGGACCATGCTTTTTAATATTAATTCACTTTCATGGGATAAAGATCTGTTAGAAATCTTCAATATACCTGAGGCTGTCCTGCCTGATGTCAAATCATCCTCTGAGATCTATGGTCACACAGCAGAGGGTATCTTCCCGGTATCAATACCCATTGCAGGTATTGCCGGGGACCAGCAGGCGGCGACATTCGGACAGATGTGCCTGGCTGAGGGTTCGGTGAAGAATACATATGGAACCGGTTGTTTTATTCTTTGTAACACGGGAAACAAACCGGTGAAATCAAAGAATAACCTGGTAACTACCATCGCATGGCAGATCAATAATAAGACCACCTATGCCCTGGAAGGGAGTATTTTTACCGGGGGAGCAGTCGTTCAATGGCTCAGGGACGGATTGAAGATCATTAAGGATTCGGCGGAGGTCGAAGCCCTGGCCAAATCGGTCGACGACAATGGAGGGGTGTATTTTGTACCTGCTTTTACGGGACTGGGGGCTCCACACTGGGATCAATACGCCCGTGGCATTATCGCAGGACTGACCAGGGGCGTGAATGCCGGTCACATTGCCAGGGCCGCACTGGAGAGTATTGCCTTCCAGGTGAATGATGTTATGAAGGCTATGGAGGACGATGCAGGTATTGAGATCAGCGAGTTAAAGGTTGATGGTGGTGCTGCCATCAATGACCTGCTGATGCAGTTCCAGGCAGACCTCATCGGGATACCGGTGATCAGGCCGAAATCCATTGAAACAACAGCATTGGGTGCCGCTTATCTTGCGGGACTGGCAGTCAATTTCTGGCAAAGTGTTGATGAAATAAAAGGACAGTGGGCCATCGACCGTAAGTTTGAGAAAAAGATAGATGATCAGGAAAAAGAAGAACTTATCTCAGGATGGAAGAAGGCTGTATCACGGGCAAAAGAATGGGAGAATTAATTTTAACACAATCATAGAATATGAATGAATACATCGCTGAAGCATTGGGCACCATGCTCCTTATCCTTCTTGGGAATGGAGTTGTTGCCAACGTGGTTCTTAAAGATACCAAAGGAAATAACGGTGGATGGATTGTGATTTCCCTGGGCTGGGGACTGGGTGTTTTCGTCGGGGTGAGTGTAGCGGGACCTGTTTCAGGGGCTCATATCAATCCAGCTGTTACATTTGGACTGGCATTGTCCGGGTTATTCCCCTGGGCAAAAGTAGCTATGTTCATCCTGTTCCAGATGCTGGGAGCATCCACAGGCGCCCTGCTGGTATGGCTTTTCTACCGACATCATTTTAACAGGACGGAGGATGGAGAGACAAAGCTTGCCTGTTTTGCAACGGGACCGGCCATTCGAAAAACGGCAAGCAATTTAATCAGCGAGGTGATCGGAACATTTGTTCTCATATTTGTTATATTATATATTGCAGAGCCCTCAATGAATATCCCCGGGGTTGAGGATACTGTGATTGGCCTGGGCACCCTTGGTGCTCTTCCTGTGGCCTTGCTTGTAACTGCTATTGGACTTTCCCTGGGGGGGACAACCGGATATGCTATCAACCCAGCGAGGGACCTGGCCCCGAGGATCATGCATTCTATTCTGCCCATGAATTTCAAGGGGACGAGTGACTGGCGCTATTCGTGGATCCCTATTATCGGTCCACTGTCAGGCGCTGCAATTGCAGCTGCTTTATACCTGTTGCATCAGTTATTTTTCTAATAATATTCGATTAAATCAAAATATGTCCACATGAAACGGAATCTTCTACGAATCTTCACCTTGACCTGTAGTTGTCTAATGCTGTTCTCCTGTAATCCTGCCATCGAAAAGCCGAACATTATCGTGATTATGGCTGATGACCTGGGATATGGGGATGTCAGTGCCTATGGTGCAACAGCGGTCAATACGCCGAATATTGATAAACTTGCCATCGGGGGACTCACCTTCACCAGCGGGTATTGTACGGCAGCAACCTGTACCCCTACCCGGTTTTCCTTTCTAACCGGGATGTATGCTTTCCGCCAGGAGGGCACCGGGATTGCGGCTCCGGAATCACCTTCCCTCATAATGCCAGGAACACCAACTCTGCCGGGGATGCTAAGAGAGGCAGGATACAAAACAGCAGTTATTGGCAAATGGCACCTCGGGCTGGGTGATCCAAAGCCCCAGTGGAATGATGAGATCAATCCGGGACCGCTGGAGATCGGTTTTGATTACTGCTACCTGTTGCCATCGACCAATGACCGCGTGCCATCCGTCTATGTGGAGAACCACAGGGTAGCTAACCTGGACCCAGCTGATCCTTTGATTGTAGGTGAAAAAGCGGTAAGTGACACAAACGGTAAGACCTTCCGACACCTGCTCAAGATGGACTGGTCACATGGACATAATCAGACCATACACAACGGCATCAGCCGCATCGGGTGGTTCAAGGGGGGGCATGCTGCCAGGTGGAGGGATGAGGACCTGGGGGACCAGTTTGTGAAAAAATCAGTAAAATGGATACGCGAAAACCAGGCTGGACCATTCTTTTTATTTTTTTCTTCGCAGGATATACATGTGCCCAGGATGCCCAATGAGCGGTTCCACGGAGCGACCAACATGGGATTCAGGGGGGATGCCATCGTTGAGCTGGATTATAAGGTGGGGGCGATCATTGATATATTGGAAGAGCTGGATCTGTCCGAGCAGACCCTGATCATATTTTGCAGTGACAATGGTCCGGTGCTTGATGACGGATACAAGGACGGCGCCATTGAGATGCTTGGTGATCATAAGCCAGCCGGACCTTACAGGGGGGGTAAATACAGTCCTTATGAAGGAGGTACCCGGACTCCCTTCATCACCTATTGGCCCGGGACCATCAATCCGGCCACATCAGATGCAATGGTCTCCACCGTTGACCTGGCGGTAAGCCTTAACAAACTTGCGGGGAATGATGTTCCGGAGGGGATATTCCAGGACAGCTATAATGTAATGGAT
>Ga0255055_10001343_pt1 | contig 18220 bp, 14 predicted proteins | sample JV7_2_27_MG_FD_188633 | JGI IMG/M metagenome (GOLD analysis project Ga0255055, IMG submission 188633) | Seawater microbial communities from Jervis Inlet, British Columbia, Canada - JV7_2_27 | ecosystem: Environmental > Aquatic > Marine > Inlet | place: Canada: British Columbia | collected... | reverse complement strand
GTCATGAAAGAGCTCAACATTAACCCAAAAAGAATCAAACTTGAATGGTTTTCAACAGGAGAATCCGCTAAACTTCAAAATGCAATTAATGAATATATTAAAGAACTAGAAAAAATGGGTCCGATTAATAAAATTGAGGTTAGTAAAAAGATTGGAGGCTGAAATATGAAAGAAAAATTTGAACCAAATATTATAGGTTTTTTATGCAACTGGTGTTCATACGCCGGTGCAGACCTTGCTGGAACTAGTAGAATTCAATACCCGCCAAATCTGAAAGTAATTCGGGTAATGTGTTCTGGTAGAGTTAATCCAATTTTTGTGATAAATGCTCTTCAGCAAGGAGCTGATGGTGTACTCATTGGTGGTTGTCACCCCGGTGACTGTCATTATGAGCGCGGTAACTATCTTGCAAGACGTCGAATGGCTGTTATGAAAAAACTATTGGAACACACAGGTATCGATTCAAATAGAGTTAGAATGACATGGGTATCTGCCGCTGAAGGAAACAAATTTGCTGAAGTAGTAACGGAAGTAACTGAAGATATCAGAAAATTAGGACCAATGCAACATTTCAAGAGGGATAACAAATGGTAAACGAAAAAGAACTTCATAGTGCAGTTGAAAAAACTGTAAAAAGAAATGATATCAAATACGTTGTTGGCTATGAGAAAGGAACTTATGGTTTCCAGGCAAAACCATCTTTTGCATATGAACCTGAAGATGCTAAAAGATTTATTTTTTCACCAGCATGTGTTCATAATTTAGCTGTTTTTCCTATGCTCGAAGAGAGGCCTCCACTTCGAAAAGGAGAAGAACCAGATAAACGTAAAGTTGGTGTTGTTGTAAAAGGATGTGACTCCAGAGCAATTGTTCAGATTATACAGGAAAAGGGTTTAGATCGTGACAAAGTAGTGATAATTGGCATACCATGTAAAGGCGTTGTCGATCCAAAGAAACTGGAAGCAAAATTCCCAGGTATTGTAAAAAATGGGGATGTTAAAGATGATAATGATAAATTTGGTATTACGATTGATGGAAAAACTCACAAGGTTGCCAAAGATGAATTAATGCCTGATAAATGTAAAACCTGTGTTTACCCTACACCTGTAATTTATGATATTTTAATTGGCAAAGAAATTAAAAGCTCAAAAAAAGAGGATTACAAAGATGTAAAATCTTTTGAGAAAAAGTCGATGAAGGAGAAATGGGAATACTGGGAAAAACAATTTGAGAAATGTGTTCGTTGTTATGCCTGCCGAAATGCTTGTCCTTTGTGTTATTGTAAAGAATGTATGGTTGACCAGTTGAATCCTCAATGGGTACGTCGATCTGTTGACCTTTCTGAAAACACAGCTTGGAATCTTTTACGTGCATATCACTTGGCTGGTAGATGCATTAGTTGTGGGCAGTGTGAACGTGTTTGTCCAATGGGTTTGCCTCTTATGGAACTTAACAAAAAACTTGAGAAGGATATCTTGGAGTTGTTTGAGTACACTGCAGGAGTTAGTACTGAAGAAAAGCCTCTTCTTGCAATGTTTAAACCCGATGACCCAGAGGAATTTATTTTGTGAGGTGAAAAAATATGGATAAAATGGTATTATCAAAAAGCGATCTTCCTAAATTTATTGATGAGCTAATAAAGAAAAATACAGTTTATGCACCTATTGAAAATAATGAGACAATATTATTTGGCCAAATTAAAAAATCAAATGAAGCAAAGCTTAATTTTTGCAACTCTCAATATCCACCTAAGGCTCTAATTTTTAACCAGACTGAAACCTTATTTAAATTTAAACCAGGACCAAAAGGGGACATTGAACCAATTAAAATTGATGAGAAAAAAATTATTTTTGGAATACGCCCATGTGATGCAAAGAGCCTTGCAATTCTTGACCATGCGTTCTCAGGGGACTTTAAAGATCCTTATTTCTTAACAAAAAGAGACAATTCAATTCTCATTGGACTTAGTTGCGCAAAGCCTGGTGTGAATTGTTTCTGTACATCTTTTGATGATAGCCCAGCATCATCAAAATACGTTGATATTCTCCTTACAGACATTAAGGATAAGTACTATGTCGAAGTAGTAAGTAATAAAGGAAAACAAATCGCTAAAGATGCGAATAAATTCTTTAAACCAGCAAAAGAAAGTTATGCAAAAAATAAGATTGAAGTTGAGAAAAAGGCGATTAATGCTATTAAAAGAACTCAAAAAACAGATAATATTGCTGAAAAACTTGATAAAATATTTGAAAATAAATTTTGGAAGGAAGTTGCAGACAGATGTGTAGGCTGCGGAACTTGTACATACCTTTGCCCAACCTGTCATTGCTTTGATATCCAAGATGAATCAACGCTTACTAAAGGCGCACGTATTCGTGTTTGGGATACATGTATGAATCCCGAATATACTCTACATGCTTCAGGTTTTAATCCAAGACCTGCAAGGGCAAATCGTGTAAGAAATAGAGTCTATCATAAATACAACTACTACCCAAAGAATTTTGATGTAATTGCATGCGTTGGATGTGGTCGTTGTATTGATTTATGCCCTGTAAACATCGACATAATTGATGTTGTTACTAATGCAGGGGAGGTGAAACCATGAAGGATAATCCATATGAGCCATGGCTTGCAACAGTTGAAGAAATAAGAGACGAAGTAGGTGGTCAACGACCAATTAAAACATTCAAGCTAAAATTCAAGGATAAAAAAATCCAAGATAATTTTACCTATGTTCCAGGACAATGTACTATGGTTAGTCTACTTGGTATGGGAGAATGTTTCTTTGCTATTTCTTCATCTCCAACAAAAAAAGGCTTCATTGAAGTTAGTGTAATGAAGCTTGGGAAGGTAACAACTGCTTTACATGAATTAGATCCGGGTGACATTGTAGGTATTAGAGGTCCTTATGGTAACAACTTTGATGTCGATGGTTGGAAAGGAAAAAACCTTATTTTCATTGGTGGTGGTATCGGACAAGCGCCTCTAAGATCACTCATCCAATATGTAGTTGATGAGAGAAAAAACTATGGCAAACTTGACATCATTTATGGAGCTCGTACATCAAAAGATATCAGTTACAAAGAAGAATTTGCAGAACTTGAGAAACGAAAAGATGTAAACGTTCATCTTTCAATCGACGTAAAAGAAGATGGTTGGAAAAAGTTTGTTGGTTTTGTCCCAGATAACCTATTAAAGGTCAAACCCTCACCAAAGAATTCAATTGCAATAACCTGCGGACCACCAATTATGATTAAGTTTGTAATTCAAAACCTTGAAAAATTAGGATTTACTGAAGATCAAATTTTTACAACTCTTGAAATGAGAATGAAATGTGGAATAGGGAAATGTGGTAGATGTAACATTGGGAATCTTTATGTTTGTAAAGATGGCCCTGTGTTTTCACATAAACAACTTAAAAATATTTATGGAGAAAGATAGGCGATACCTATGAAAATAGGAGTTTATATTTGTCAATGTGGAATCAACATAGCACATATGGTAAACACTGAAAGAGTGATTGAGCTTGTTGGTAATCTGCAAAATGTTGCTGTTGCGCGTGATTATAAATATATGTGCTCTGATCCCGGGCAAGAGCTCATAAAAAAGGATATTAAAGAGATGAAGCTTGATCGTGTTGTTGTTGCAAGTTGTTCTCCACGAATGCATGAGCCAACTTTTAGAGCTGTTCTTGAGGATACTGGCTTAAATCCATATTTTTTTGAAATGGTAAACATTCGAGAGCAATGTTCATGGGTTCATGAAGACAAAGAGAAAGCAACTCTAAAAGCAGTAGGATTAATCAGTGGAGCTGTTGCAAGAGCAACATATTTAGAGCCATTGGAGAAAAAAGAAGTAAGCGTTATTCCAAAAGCTATGGTAATTGGTGGTGGCATTGCTGGTATTCAAGCTGCTCTTGAAATTGCAGAAAAAGGTTTCAAAGTGTATCTTGTAGAACGCAACCCAAGCATTGGTGGACATATGGCCCAGCTTGATAAAACATTTCCAACTATGGATTGTTCAGCATGTATTCTTACTCCTAAGATGGTTGATGTTGCCCGTCATCCCAATATTGAGCTTTTTACTTATTCTGAGGTTCAAAATGTTGATGGTTATATTGGTAATTTCAAAGTGAAAATCAAAAAGAAACCGCGATATGTTGACATTGAAAAATGTGTAGGCTGTGGAGCATGTGCAGAAGCATGCCGGCTTCATAATAAGATTCCAAATGAGTTTGATATGAAAATGGGTAAACGTAGTGCTATTTATGTACCATTTCCACAAGCAGTTCCTTTGAAATACACAATTGATCCAGATAAATGTATATCTCTTAAAACCGGTAAATGTGGTGATCATGCGCTTTGTATTGAGGCATGTGATGATAGAGAAGCCATTGATTTTGATCAAAAAGAAGAAATTGTAGAAGTTGAGGTTGGAACAATTGTGGTTGCAACAGGCTATGAACTTTTTGATGCTGCTAAAAAAGCTGAGTACGGTTATGGGCAATCTGATAATGTAATAACAGGTTTGGAGTTTGAACGATTGGTATCGGCCTCTGGACCTACAGAGGGACATGTTGAAATCAATGGTAAAGAACCTAAGAAAGTTGTTTTCATACAATGTGTTGGATCACGTGATAAAGAGACCAACGAGTATTGTTCCCGTGTTTGCTGTATGTATACAGCAAAACAAGCACATATGGTGAAGGATAAACTCCCTGATGCAAATTTAGTTGTGTATTATACCGACGTTCGTGCTTTTGGAAAAGGTTTTGAAGAATTTTATAACCGTGTACAAGGAGAAGGAATTACATATCGACGTAGGGAACTTGATGATCCAATAAAGGTGAACAAGAAGGGTGATAGAGTTGTTGTAAAAGCCAAGGGTCACCCTGATATTAAGGCTGATCTTGTAGTACTTGCAACAGGTATTATTCCAAGGAAGGATTCAAAAGAGTTCTCCAGGATTTTAAATATTAACCAAAGCGCAGATGGATTCTTCTTAGAGGCACATCCAAAACTTAGGCCATTGGATACATTCACTGATGGAATTTTCCTCGCTGGTTGCTGTCAGAGTCCAAAGGATATACCTGATGCTGTTGCTCAAGCTAGCGGTGCTGCAGTACGAGCAGCAGAGCCACTTGCAGCAGGAAAAGTAGAGGTAGAAGCAATCTCAGCAATTATTGATGAAGATCTTTGTAGCGGCTGTCGGATGTGTGAAGAACTCTGTGCATATTCTGCTCTTGAGTTTGACGAAAAAGACAAAATAATGCGAGTAAATGATGTGCTATGTAAAGGATGCGGATCATGTGCATCTGCATGTCCAACTGGTTGTATTTCAATGAGACATTTTGATATGAAACAACTTCTTGCTCAAATAGGGGGGTTGGTGCAATGAAAATAGGTGTTTATGTTTGTGAATGTGGAGTTAATATTGCAGCAACTGTTGATGTTGAAAAAATAGCAGAACAAGCAAAATTATTGCCAAATGTTGCTGTTGGTCGTTTTTACAAGTATATGTGTTCTGATCCTGGACAAGAGCTGATTAAAAAAGATATTAAGGAAAAGAAACTTGATCGTATTATCGTTGCATCTTGTAGCCCGCGTATGCATGAGCCTACATTTCGTGCTGTTCTAGAAGATATGGATGTAAACCCGTATTTTTTAACAATGGTTAACATCAGAGAACAATGTTCATGGGTTCATAAAGATAGAGAGAAAGCAACAGAAAAAGCATTTTCATTAATAAAAAGCGCTGTTCTTAACACTTCTCTTTCATCAGCCCTAGAAAAAAAGAAAGTAGGAGTAACACCAACTGCTATGGTTATAGGCGGTGGAATTGCTGGTATACAAGCAGCGCTTGATATTGGAGATATGGGCTTTAAAACATATCTTGTAGAAAAAACACCAAGTATTGGTGGACGCATGGCTCAGCTTGATAAAACGTTTCCAACAATGGACTGTTCAGCATGTATTCTAACACCTAAGATGGTTAATGTCGCACGTCATCCAAATATTGAGCTACTCACTTATTCTGAGGTTGCAGGTATTGATGGTTATGTTGGTAACTTTAACGTTCAGGTTCGTAAGAAACCCCGTTATATTGATATGGATAAATGTACTGGTTGTGGTGAATGTACCGAGGATTGCCCTGTTATTTTAGAAGATGAGTTCAACATGGGTCAGGGAGATAGAAAAGCAATTTATATTCCGTTTCCGCAGGCTGTTCCACAGAAGTATACAATTGATAAGATTGGTATTCCACCATGTGTCAATGCATGTCCTGCAGGTGTGAATGCTCAAGGGTATATTGCTCTTATTCGAGAAGGAAAATTCCAGGAAGCTCTTGATTTAGTCCGTGAGAATAATCCCTTCCCAAGCGTATGTGGTCGAATATGTACCCATGTCTGTGAAGAGAATTGCAATCGAAAGGATATTGATGAAGCAGTTGCAGTAAGAGCGTTAAAACGATTTGCATCAGATTGGGAAATGAAACATGGGAAGAAAACAAAGAAGATAGAGACAAAAAAAGAAAAGGAAACTGAGAATAAAGAAGAAGAAATAAATCCTGCAGCTGGTAAAAAAGTTGCTATTGTTGGAGCTGGCCCTGCTGGTTTAACTGTTGCCCATGATCTGGTATTAAAGGGTTATAAGCCAACTGTTTTTGAAGCATTATCTAAAGCTGGTGGTATGTTAAGAGTTGGTGTTCCTAAGTATCGGTTGCCTGAGGATATTCTTGATTATGATATTGAACGAATAGAAAAGGCTGGTGTTGAAATCCGGACGAATACACCGATTGGCCCTGATCTAACCTTAAAGGATCTTCGAAAAGCAGGATATGAAGCAATTTTTATCGCGATTGGAACACATAAAAGTAAACGTTTAGGTGTCGAAGGTGAAGATTTAGCAGGGGTCGTTCATGCATCAGGATTTTTACATGATACTCGTCTCGGGAAAAAAGTGGATTTCAAAGATAAAATTGTTGCTGTAGTTGGCGGTGGAAATGTTGCCCTTGACTCGGTTCGAACTGCAGTTCGTTTAGGTGCAAAATCAGCGTTTGTTGTTTATCGTAGAACACGGGCGGAAATCCCTGCATTAAAATCAGAACTAGAGGATTGTGAAAAAGAAGGAATCTCATTTTATTACCTCGCAGCTCCAAAGAAAATAATGGGCGATAAGGGAAAAGTTACTGGAATTGAATGTCAACGAATGAGGCTTGGCAAACCTGATGAAAGTGGGAGACGACGTCCAGAGCCTATCAAGGGATCGACATTTACATTGGATGCAGATATCGTGATTTCAGCTATTGGTCAGATGTCGGTGCTTTCATCACTTGCGGAAACACATGTAAATGTTGAAATTCGAGAAAATGGTGTTGTACCGATTGCAACAGAAAATCTTGATTTAAAAGGAGTGTTTGGTTTTACTGCGTTTCTACGAGCGCTTAGTGTTGGTGAAAAACTTGAGCTGGGGAAAAGAGTTGTTGTCGTCGGTGGTGGGAATGTTGCTTTTGATGTTGCTCGTTCCGCGGTTCGTATTGGTGCTGAAGAAACTCATGTCGTTTGTGTTGAGAATCGAGAGGAAATGCCGGCGTTTGATTATGAAGTCCGGGATGCTGAGGAAGAAGGTGTTAAAATTCATCCTCGTCTCATGCCGAAAAGAATTCTTGGTGTTGCAGGGAAGGTTGTTGGATTAGAAAGCCTTGATTGCAGCTCAGTGTTTGATAAAGATGGAATGTTTAATCCGCAGGTTGTCCCTGATACTGAGTCGATTATCGAGGCCGATTCTGTTATTATAGCTATTGGGCAAGAAGTTGATTTTACATTGTTGAAGGCTGGTGATGGTGTTCTTGTGACTAAGGGTGGTTTACTAGTTGTTGATGGAATTACACAACAAACTAATGTGCCTGGTATTTTTGCAGCGGGTGATGCAGTGGAAGGTCCTGGCCTGGTGATACAAGCGATTGCGAAGGGTCATGAGGCTGCAAAATCAATTGATCGATATCTTCGAGGGGAGGACATGAAAAAAGGCCGAATCAAAAAGGAACCATTGGTGGCACCCCTGCCGGAACGTGAGTTTGAGAAACAACCACGAATTAAGCTTCCTGAACTCCCTGTCAAGGATCGAATTCATAACTTCGAGGAAGTCGAGCTCGAATTAACTGAGGAGATGGCGGTCAAAGAGGTAAGTCGATGCTTGAGTTGTAATGTTTGTTCAATTTGTAAACAATGTGTAATATCATGTGAGGCAGATGCAATAAACCATGATGCTCTGGAGGAAATAGTTGATTTAGATATTGGTGCAATTGTTGTTGCAACAGGTTTTGACTTGTTTGATCCTGTAGCCAAACCTGAGTATGGTTATAGTAAATTCAAGAATGTAATCTCAGGTCTTGAGTTTGAACGATTGGTATCAGCATCTGGACCTACAGAAGGACATATCGAAATCAATGGTAAAGAACCCAAGAATGTTGTTTTCATTCAGTGCGTAGGCTCACGTGATAAAGAGACCAATGAGTACTGTTCTCGTGTTTGTTGTATGTATACAGCTAAACAGGCTCACATGGTTCGTGATAAAATACCAAATTCAAAACTAACAATTTATTATACGGATATGCGAGCATTTGGAAAAGGTTACGAAGAATTTTACAACCGTGTGCAAGGCGAAGGAATCACCTATAGACGTAGGGATCTGGCTGATTCTATCGAAGTAAAAAAGAAAAATGGTAAACTCATAGTAAAAGCCAAAGGGCATTCTGATACAGAAGCAGATCTTGTGGTACTTGCAACAGGTATTGTCCCAAGGAAGGATAACCTGGAACTTGCACGAATATTAAATATTAACCAAAGTGCTGATGGATTCTTTTTAGAGGCACATCCGAAACTAAGACCAATGGATACATTCACAGATGGAATATTCTTAGCTGGGTGTTGTCAAGGTCCAAAGGATGTACCTGATACTGTTGCACAGGCAAGTGGTGCAGCATCCCGAGCATGTGACATTCTTTCTAAAAAACAACTTGAAATCGAAGCAACAGTTGCAAATGTAAATGAGGACTTATGTCGCGGCTGTGGTTTTTGTGTAGATGCATGTCCATATACGGCTATTGAATTAGAAGAAGTCAATCGATTTGGTCATAAGGTGATGGTAGCAAAAGTAAATGAAGCTCTTTGTAAGGGTTGTGGTTCATGTTCTGCTGCTTGTCTTAATGGTGCAATCAGTCATCTTGGATTTACAGATGGACAGATACTTTCAATGATTAAAGCCTTAGGTAAATAATTATTGAAAATGGATAAAAGAGGTTATAAAAAAATGAAAATATGTATAAGTTCAACAGGAAATTCGATAGAGTATAGTACTATTGATACAACAATTCATAGATGCACATACTTTCTGATTGTTGATAAAAAAACCAACACACAGAAAGCAATTTTTAACACAATCAGAGAAAACCCAAATGAAATTGGAGCAATGGTTGGTCAAATAGTTGCAAATGAGGGAATTGATGCTGTAATTACTACCGATATTGGACCAAGAGCATTTGAAATATTTGAACGCTATGGAATAAAGGTATATCAAGCTAAAGGCAAAATAAAAGACGCAATCAAACAATTTGAACAAGGAAAACTAAAGGAAATAACAAAGGCAACAGTGGCAAGATTCCCTGATAATATATAAAAAATACAAATCTTATTAAAACACCTATGGGTCAAAAACCCATATTTTTTCATTTTGACATTTTAACACATTAGCTTTATATAATGTCAGTGTCAGACAGTAACACGCAACACTAGGAAGAGATAAAGGGTGAAAAAATATGAAAAAAGATTTCAAGTCTGTGCAAAAAGAAATTGATAAACTTATGTTGGAGACAAGTGAGAAAAATACTGGAAAAACCTATTACGAAATGTATAAAGACGAAGATTTTAAATTGGCAGTTAAAAAAATAGCAGAGCTTACTATAGAACTTGAAGAAATTAGAGAAAAAGAACGAAAAAACCCTAAGCGTAAAACTAAGTATAACACATAGTTTTTTCAACTTTTTATTTATTTTTAAAGTTCAATTAGTTCTTTACTAAGTAGTTTGATATGTGACATTTCTTCTTTTATAATTTCATCTAGTTTTTGTTTCCCGAGATGACCTGGTACAACATCTTTCATTCCTAGGTAAAATACAATTGAATCCTTTTCAGCAGTAATTGCAGTTGTTAATATCTCTTTGAATGAAGTGGTATTAATCTCCTTTTCATAAAATACCCTGGTGTCTGCAAGTGCTTGAAGATAACTTTCTGCTTCACCGTTTGGATCAAATGTTGTAACAATTTTATCGTCTTGTGAGAGTTCAGATCTTAGATTTTTAAATATTTTCTCATGTTCTATTTCCATTTTTGCTAAATCAATCAATAGCTGTTTTTTATCAGAATCAGTTATATTTTCTGCTGCTGTTTGATAAAATTTTACACCATTGCGTTCAATTTGTTCTGCAATTTCAAAAACTTCATCTGCATTAAAGTCAAGGCTCATTTTTTCTTCCCCCAAATAATTAATTGAATGAGTATATGCTACCTTAATTTTAAGTTTTTGTAAATTTACATTAAAATATATACAAATAAGGTCAAAAATGACTGTATTTTTCAAAAAGAAAATCCGTCATATATCTAGCTTTCCATTTCTTTTATATATGGGTAATTGATACCCATCAACGGAGGTAAAAGGCTTTATGTCAGAAACATTTGCTATTGAGTCAGAATTTAATGTAATTCGTAAAAATGTTAAACATAATCCAGATAATGAGTTTTATATTGAATTTTTAAAACCATATTATATTTTTACTAAAGACGGTCAGTATCTTTTTGGATCGACTCAACTAGGTAGAAGACCTGACAGAGCTTTTTATATGGTCCCGGAGAACTATAAACTTGGTAGAAAACAAAGAAAATTTGATACAAAGATAGGGAAAAAAATCTACGAAGTTGTAATGAATTATCTTCAACAGGAAAACCCTCCATTAATTGTACAAGATGGTATTCAGGGGGAACATGGTTATAAAGTTGGATTGCGTTTTATTCTAAGTATAAAAAATCCGCATAGTGCATATATTGGCTGGATGGCCAAAATGATGGTTTTTCCCCCTAAAAAGAATATGAATATTGATTGTTGGAATTATTGTATTCAAGAAGAACTACCTGAAAAATATGTTAAAGAAATCCAAAGTTTTTGGCCTGAGTATGATCCAACTGTTCCTATAACACTTTATGATCTCACTGAGATGGATAACAATATTAGATATGTTTTAAGCCTTGGTGTTGATTACTTTGGGGGAGCTTTTAAAAAACCTAATCTTACAATGGTTTGGAATAAAGCTGAAGCAGAGGGTTTGATTACTTATCACGCAGGTTGTACTTCTGATCGTGTTTTAAAAGGTTTGAGCGGAACTGGAAAGACAACATTAACAGTTGGCCCTAAACTTGAACAAGACGATGCATGTCTAGGCAAACCTATTTCGAATGGAACTGGAAAGATAATTGAAACTAAATTGATAGGTCTCGAGGCTGCTAGCTTTGCTAAATCTCAAGGCTTAGATCAAGAAAGTCCAGAGTACCCCGGCCTTATGAAGTCTAGAGAAATTGATAAAAATGGTAAAAGGCCAATAGTTCTTGCGATGAACATTGACTGTGAAGGAGTTGAATTTGTTACAAAGAAAATTAATGGATATGAGATTAACCTTCCACAGAAGATACCTGAAGAACAAGTTGGTTCTTTGCAGTGCACAAAATATGAAAAGAGTCATACTACAAACGGTCGTTTTATTTTTCTTTTTAGTGAATTGAATCCAGACTGGGGAACTAGTGTTGAAAAATCCTTAAAGTCTGAAGCATTAAGTTACAAAAAATATGATACACTCGAACCAATTTTTAGAGTTGTAGATCCAAAAATGGCAGTTGCCCTTGATTCTGCATGTGAAAGTATTATAACCTCAGCAATTGCAGCACAAAAACCTGGTACTCGTGTAAGATCTTATGCTGCTACTGATTTTATGGCACGTGAACAATCTCAACAGGCTTTATTAAAGTTGAAAATGTATCAGGATTTGGATGTAGGTCTTGATGGAAAACTAGTGTTTTTCATTAATAATGCCGGTTTTGTAGGTGAATTTGATTTCAATGGTAATCAGATTAAAAAACTAGATGAAAAAGGCAATCCAATTCCGAAGAAAAATAAGGAAACAGGTGAAGTTCTAAAAAATGAACTCGGTGAGACTATTTTCCAGGGTAAGGGTGAAGGGATAAGAGTTGCTGATTCAAAAAGATTAATTGATCTTGTTGAAAATAGAAAAGTTAAAAATTGGATTAATCACCCTGTGTTTGGTTATCTGATTCCTGATCCAAAAGAGCTTGAACAAATTCATGACATGAAAGATTTTGGCAAGCGTTTTAATCCATTGAATTACTATTCGTCAAAACAGTATCTTGAATTTATTAAAAGGAATATTAAAGAAAGAACAGAGTTTCTTAAAGATTTATTCAAAGGTCAAGACGGAGCAGAACAACTTAAGGATATTATTTACATCTGGGAGAAATTTAAAATTCCATCTGAAAAAGAAATTCAAGAGTTCTATGATACCCATTATTAATTAACATTAATTTATATTTAAAAATTAATTTTCTGTTTAAAATTTAATAATTTATTTAAATAAACTATTCATTCAATAAAGCAGGGGAATTATGAGCGGATTATTTGGAGTAATTAGTAACGATAATTGTATATCTAGTCTATATTTTGGAACTGATTATCATAGTCATCTAGGAACCGAATATGGAGGTATTGCTTTTATCGGTGAAAAGGGTATGCCAGTAAAGAAAATCCATGATATATCTAATTCACAATTTAAATCAAAATTCTATGAAGGATCAGATAAAATAAATAGTAATATGGGAATTGGTGTAATATCTGATAAAGACCCACAGCCATTAAGCTTTGAAAGCAAATTCGGTCTTTTTGCAATATGTACTTCAGGTCTTGTGATAAACAAAGATGAACTAGCAAAAACTTTAATAAGCAAAGGAATTCCATTCAGTGAATTAGATAGAGGTGAAATAAATACTACAGAGCTTATTGCTAATCTGATAAATCAGGGAACCAGCATAATCGATGGAATAGAAAAAATGCACGAGCAAATCAAAGGATCTATTTCTCTATTGTTGTTAACAAAGGACGGAATATATTGTGCAAGAGACAAGTATGGAGTTACACCACTAATAATTGGCGATAATGAAAATGAAATTGCAGTAGCCAGTGAAACTTGTTCATTTAATAATATGGGTTTTAAATTAACAAAATTTGTTAATCCGGGAGAAATTATTTTTTTGAGTCCTGATGGAATTAAAAGTCTGAAAGAGGGAAATAAAACAAATAAAATATGTGCGTTTTTATGGATTTATACAGGATTTCCGTCTTCAACATATGAAGGAATAAATGTTGAAAAAGTAAGAGAACAATGCGGAATGTTTCTTGCAAGAAGAGACAATGTAAAAGTAGACCTGGTATCTGGTGTTCCTGATTCAGGAACTGTTCATGCAATTGGATACGCGATGGAATCAGGTAAACCATTTAGACGAGTTCTTGTCAAATACACTTCCGGTTATGGTCGTAGTTATACTCCACTAACTCAGAAAGTTAGAGATCATATTGCATTAATGAAATTAATTGCAAATGAAGAAATTGCAAAAGATAACAAGATTATTTTATGTGAAGACTCGATTGTCCGTGGAACTCAGCTAAAAAATTTTACAATAACAAAACTAAAACAAGCAGGAGCTAAAGAAATTCACATCAGACCCGCTTGTCCTCCTCTTATGTTTCCATGTATATATAATTTATCAACAAGAAGTACACAGGAGCTTGCGGCAAGAAAGGCAATAAGGGCTCTTGAAGGTAAAGATATTGAAGATGTCTCAGAATATATAAAGCCTAAATCTGATAAATATAAAAAAATGGTAGATTGGATTTCAAAAGATATGGGCGCAACAACACTTAGATATCAACGACTTGATGATATGGTAAAAGCAATTGGCCTTCCAAGAGAAAAATTATGTCTTTATTGTTGGACTGGTGAAGACTTTCAAAAAAATTAATTTTAAGCAAGTCTATTTGCCATTCTAAATAACGCATTTGTTATCAACTTAAATGCAAGACTGGCTATTGGTCCCAAATATTGGGTTGAATCATAAGCATTTGTAAAAATAATAATTGCTGTTTTATCCTCCGGGCGGAACGTCATTTGTGTATGGACTCCAGGCCAACCTCCACTATGACCAATTTCCTTTTTTTGAAATGCTTTTTCCCTAACAAACCATCCTAATCCGTAACCACTTTCTTTATTATTGTCAGGATAATGTCTTGTATGCATCAAATCAATGGTAGATTCATTTAATATTCTAACATCTTTGTATATACCGCCATTCATATGTGCAATTAAAAAATGAGAGAGTTCTTCAATAGATGTTCTCATTGATGCAGCTGGATAGACTAACAACATTCCATAATGTGGATTTGGTTCGTATTTTCCCGCCTTATAAAAATATGGAATTGCAATTTTATTGATATCGTGATCTCTAAGTCGGAAACTAGTATTTGTCATATCTAAAGGTATGAATATGTTTTCTTTGCAGTATTCATTAAAATTTTTACCAGATATTAATTCAACAAGATAACCAATAATCGAATAACCAATATTTACGTAGTAATATTTTTCTCCAGGTTTATATTCTGACCAAACTTCTGAATGATAGGCATTTCCACCAGGTGTTAAATATTCTTCTAACCATGGGTAAGGATATGAGGGTATATCGGGATCTCCCGGTAAATATGATAAACATAACCTATCTGAATTATCGCTTGCTAGACTAGATTGATGGGAAAGAAGCATTCGAAAAGTTATAGGGATATCTGGATATTTAGGATTTCTAAGCTCAAATGGTAAATAATTATTTACATCATCATCTAGATCAAAAAGACCTTTATCATACAATTGCATCAATGCAGTAGCTGTAACAGTTTTTGATATTGACGCCATTAGATAAAGAGTGTCAGGTGTAGCTGGTTTATTCTTTTCAATATCATATAAACCGTATCCCTTGGACCAGCCAACACTATCATTTATGATAACGCAGGCTGAAATCGAGGATTTATGAGCGAATTTTATTAGAATTTTTATATATCTATCAAAAAGTAATTCGTTTAACTCTCTATCATTCTCAAGTATGTAGGTTTGTTTATCATTATCGATAGAACCATCAGAAACTGGGCTAACAATGATTCCAATAAAAAATGCCACAATTACAAGTGTTATCAATTTCTTCTTCATTTTACAACACCTAGTTTTTATATTGTATTAATAGTATTTAAATTTTAAAAAATATTTATAACTAAAAGGCTGCAATTAGATATTGGAAGCAATATCTAACAGATTTTAAACGGACCTAGAGGATTCTAATACCATTAAGTTCGCTTCATCTTATAAAAAATATTAGAGTGAAAAGGACTTATTTTTTAGTTAAGTATAAAATATACAAAATTATATTTTCTTAATTTAGAATATTTATTTTGGCTATTATTTAAATGAGCCATTTTATATATCTACAAATTAATATTATTATTGCGAAATACAATGTCGTCTAGAGAAGATTTCAAATCATTTATTCCTGCAGAAAGAAGCATACCTGAATTAACTCTAAAAGCAGTGTTAATTGGAGCTTTTCTAGCAATTGTTTTAGGATCCGCTAACGCTTATTTTGGATTATACGCTGGTATGACAGTATCTGCTGCAATTCCTGGAGCTGTAATGGCTTTTGCTTTGTTAAAGCCTCTTAAAGGTACCATTCTTGAAGTAAATATTGGTATGATGGGTGCAGCAGCTGGAACTGCATTAGCCGCTGGTGTTATCTTTACAATTCCAGCAATGTTACTTCTAGAAGCATGGTCAGATATTCATTATCTTGAAACAACTATAATAGCAGCATTAGGAGGAATACTGGGTGTTCTTTGGATGGTATCACTCAGACGGGCTTTAATTATAAAAACAGACCTTCCATTTCCTGAGGGTCTTGCTGTTGCTGCAGTATTAACGACTACTGTTGGCGATGGTACGACAAAGAAAAAAGAAGATGCTAGTGCAAGTGGCATCTGGTTATTAATGGGTGCAGTGATTGGAGCACTGTTAAAATTTGGACAAGTTGGACTTCGTGCATTTCAAGGAAAATTAGAGGGTATAATCAATATTGGACGATATAACATTGGTGGGGGAGAAAATAATGCATTAGTTTATGGTGGTCTTGCAGTATCTCCTGCGCTTCTTGGTGTTGGCTGGATTATTGGTCCGAGGATTGCTTCGTTTGTTTTTGTTGGCGGTCTTCTTGGTTGGGTTATAATAACTCCATTGATAGCACTTGCAGTGGGCATACCTTCTTCATTAGAACCTATTGACGGCTTCTTCTATATCTGGGAGCATTATATTCGTTATATTGGTGTAGGTGCCATGGTAGTTGGTGGTTTATGGACGATTTTCAAACTTAGAAATAATCTTGCTGATGGAATCAGAGAAGCTATCACCGGTATAAAAAGTGGTCATACTTCTACAAAAAAAAGAACAGATCAAGATTTAAATTTCAAATATGTGTTTTTAGCAATTGGAGCATTAACAATTCCTGTATTTTTAGTTTATACATGGATATCAAATAATATGGCAATTTCAGGATTCATGGCAGTGTTTGCAATTCTTTTTGCATTTATTGCTAGTGCGATTGCTGGATACATGGCAGGTTTGGTTGGTTCATCAAATAATCCGACTTCAGGTGTCACTGTTTCAGTGTTACTTTTAACATGTTTGATTCTCCTTGGATTTGGTCTATCAGGAACCACTGCTGCTTTTGGTATTGCTATTTTAATTGCAGCTGTTATTGCATGTTGTTGTGCAATTTCGGGAGATGTATTACAATCAATGACAGCAGGACAAATGATAGGAGCAACACCATATAAGCAACAAATTGCTGAATTAATAGGAATTATTGCTGCAGCTCCTTTTCTTGCAATTGTGGTATCAGCACTTCATCAAGCATATGTAATTGGAAGTCCGAATTTACCGGCCCCTCAGGCTTTTCTTATGGCCGGAGTAGTAAAAGGCGTGCTTGGTGGTGAAATGGTCTGGCCGTTTGTGATTGCTGGTATGGTGCTTGCTTTTATTTTAATACTCATTGAGATACCTGTACTTCCTGTGGCTATTGGTATATACCTACCATTTACACTTGGAACTCCTATTTTTTGTGGAGGAGTAATTCGATATATCACCAATAGAAAAATTCATAAACATTATGGATCTGATGATGGAGAACAAGCAAGTGAATGGGAACTAGCTATTAAACAAACAGATGTTAAACCAAAAGAAAAAGTTATTAGAACAGGTCTTTTGTTTACAGCAGGACTTATTGCAGGAGAAGCATTAACTGGAGTGATAGTTGCATTTATAATTATTTCGGGATTAAACATTGTAATGTTTGATGTCCCACCTGTGCTTCCAGGACTCTTAATATGGTTGTTTGTTGCTCTTCTAGTATTTTATATTCCATTGAGAGTAATATATAATAAAGAAACATGAAAAATTTTGAATTAACAAAACTGTTAATATGTCATTGTTACTAATTTCTTATTAACAAAAGAATTAAGTACTCTTGTATCTTTTTTAATATTTGAGGTGCATTATAAAATGGGAATTTATAAGATAATACATTTTTATCAACGGGCTTTTATAGATTCCTGTTCCAGTGTTGTCATCTAGTAAACGTTAGCATTGAATATGACAACGATTAGCCCGAATTTTTCATAATATAAAAAAAATTAAGTACTCTTATTACCTTTTGATTTTGGAGGTGAATGGATTAGATGTCTGTTTACAAAATAATAGAAATAGTGGGAACCTCAGAAAATAGCTTTGCAGATGCTGCAAAAAATGCTGTAAATGAAGCAGCAAAAACAGTTAAAAAAATCCGAAGAGCAGAAGCTATTAAATTTGATATAAAAGTAGAAGATGATAAGCCAGTTCAATTTAGAGCAGAGATGAAAATATCATTTGAAATTGAAAGATAAAACAATTTTTTATTCTACACCAGAGGGACCGTGAGGCTACCAAGTGGCATAACTATTGCCCTTGGTTTTATACCTTTAGA
>Ga0255055_10001342_pt1 | contig 18220 bp, 21 predicted proteins | sample JV7_2_27_MG_FD_188633 | JGI IMG/M metagenome (GOLD analysis project Ga0255055, IMG submission 188633) | Seawater microbial communities from Jervis Inlet, British Columbia, Canada - JV7_2_27 | ecosystem: Environmental > Aquatic > Marine > Inlet | place: Canada: British Columbia | collected... | reverse complement strand
CTCACGTCTTCTAACTCCGAAGGGTCAGCGCCGGGAATACGCCACGCTGCTAATACGCCGTTCCACTGGTGATTCGTGAGGCCGTTGTTCTCCCCTCTCGCAGTATAGGTTATCCCCTCATCCGACTGGATGATGAGGATCGCGTCGTTATCCACCTCTGCTATGAGCTGCTTCAGAAAGGTCTCAGTCCACTTCACCTGCTCGATATAGCCTTCCTCTGCGGACAAGGTATGGTCTCTCTGAGGTGAACCGTCAGCTGCCCAGACATACGGCGGGTGAGGGACTAGCGTATGAACGAACACGAACTTAGGGGAGGTTGACGCCACCGCCTCTTGGAAGGATTCCAGTTGATAGATGTTCCGGTTGCGATATGCGTCATACCCTCGCCAGAGACACGAAGTGAGGTAACGGTAGATCGACCTGTCTATCAAGGCCATAGATAACTCGTCGCTCGGCATGAGACTGGTTGCCCTGTGCACATAGACAATATCAGCCATAGGGTTTGTTTCGGTCTCGGCCCACCAGTCTCCGATGTGGTGATACGTGTAGCCGTTGGCCTGAAGAATCTCCCCGACTGCGTGATGCTTAACCATTCTGCTCGCGCGGTTGTACAGAACATTCATCGGTACGTCCACGCCTAGATTCAACACAGACGCTAAGAAGCGAATGGTGCGGGTTGTCGCCGGAGCCTTCGATTCAGGGAGCAATTCATCTTCGCTCACCTCCCCCCAGTCCACATAGAAGCCTTCTGATTCCAAGTACTCTAAGAATTCGGAGTTGTCATAGCCCGATTCTAGCAGCCCAATATGGTTGCAGAACCTATCAGGGACAATGAAGTAGATGTCAGGGGTCCGCTGTAGAACCATCGTCTGTTCTGGTAAGTGCCCATCTGCCGCGATCTGCGAAGACCACACTGCGCCCACCGTTGCTACCAGTATCGCCGAGACACAGAGAACCGACAACCCCTTTATCAACTGGAAGGTACTCTTCCCCTTCACCGTTACCATGATCGCCAGCAGGACAATAGCCGTAGGGATCAATTTATGAGGGAACGCCATCCAGAGCGTAGTCATCAGGACAAGAACCGTGGCAGGGAAGGCCGCCACTCTCCGCATAGACGGGACCAGAACAAACGGGGCTAGGCACACTACCCCGACTATCACCGCCATAATCAGCGCTGTCCCTAGTTGACTCCACGGGAGACGGTGGGAATGCTGGCTGAAGGTTGCCATGACCACGAACACCGCCGCGCCTATAGGGAGAAGGTATGTTAACCAGCGTGGTACATATAGAGGTCTCTGCATGAGTTTCCTATCTGCCACCTGTCCTCAAAGACGAAGTGCCTGCTCATAGCTCGCTCAAAAGCGTCCCTCGAATACTCAGGGAAGGTTCTGCCCTGTGCTAGTATCCGAGCTTTCGGATCGCTCTCTGGCACAAACTCTATCAGCAATGTCCTCTTGGTTATCCTTCTCAGTTGCTCGGCCACCATGTCTATGGGGACGTTGTTGCCTATGCACAAATGATGCACAAGAGCCAATGCCAGAGTTACATCAAACTCCGCGCGGGCTAGAAACGCCTCGCGTTCTTCGTTGCCCCAGCCGATGCCAGGACTCGGGTTGCTAAAGTCCACCACCAGAGGCAACGACCTCAGTTGTTGCCGTGCCAGCCATTCTATACAATCGTGGTCCCTGTCGATGGCTATTACATCATGCCCCAGTCTTTCGGCTGTCAGGGTGTACCGCCCTGTGTTGGCGCCGAGGTCCCCCACACGGCAGCGAGGGATGGTGAGGAGTTCTGTGACCATCTGTAGTTTAGCCACGGTGTAATTGGAGTCCGGATCGTAGTCTGCCCAGTCTGACCGCAACTTATAGGTGAGCTTGTCGACCATATCCTGAAGGCTTTGAAGCACGTTTACTAAGCGCTCTTTCTTGACCATGATCTGTTTTGAGCTGCCCTTCATCATGCGAAACAGGTGAAGATAAGCCACATACTTCCAGTTCAGAAAGGAACGCAGAGGAAGGTCCCCCGCCATACTCCAGACCGGGAGGCCGTCCACATGACTCATCAACAATTTCAGATAGTCCGCGCTGCGGTAATGGCACATCGCCAGCGGGAGTAGAAAGTGCCTCACGAATTGTCCGAAGGCTCCCCACGGTTGCCCGTCTGTGTAGTTCTCAAACGATGCCGTGTCGATCAACTTCCACTTCCCGTGCACGCACTGGATATTGTAAGCGGACGCGTCTTTGAGCATCATCCCATAGTCCAGTGCTGTCAGGGCAATCTCCAGTGTAACTGCCGCTGCCCTCCGCAACTGGCTAAAGCTCCACTCATAGGGATAGCTGATGAATGGGACGACTTCAGGCCGCAGCACTATCATGTCGTGGGTGCAATCTTCTGTGTGTTCTACCAGCAAGTCATTATGTGTCAGATGGGCATACAGACCGCTTCCCATAAGGCGCTGATAGTGAGGATAATACGAAGGCGTGATGTGGCGTTCCAGTCCACGTGCCGACACGACTACCCTGCTGTCAGGGTCCCGGAAGCTACTCGATACGGGCTTTACGTCTACTGAATACATTGCTCACCTTCGACCAGTACCTTTTCAGCAAGAACGGCAACGCCAACAACCCACCGATCAGGGCTTGAATGACTATGGCCCCGATACCGGGGTCAATGTACATCCAGCGCCCCCCTTATGAGTTCGTCCATGGTGGCCTCTTCCATTTGAAGGTCTAAGGTCCAGAAGCTCACGAACTCTTCGCAGCCCCAGTAGAACGACTTGATCTCATCCTGGGACTTGCCTTCTTTGGCGAGCCTTCGTATGTCAGACGGTAGGCCATCTTCCTTCAGCAAGCTCGCGCGTGTGTTCTCCATCCCACTCGGACGGACGTGCATCAGCGCCCGCGTCATCTTGACCTGCTTTTCCAATGGCATCTTGTCTACTCTGCCGTCGAGCATCTTGTTGACGGCCTTTGTTGCCATTCCCTGAAACTTGTCTGCTATTGTCATTCGCTCTCCTTTCCAGCGACATATCGCCCTTGCCCTTGCCTTCCTTGTACGAGACGCGCACGTCCCACAGCTCCCTCTCATCATAGATGAACGTGACCCATGTATTGATGGGCTTACCGTCCATGTAGAGCCGGTACTTCTTGGTGTACAGGTTGGTCTCAGTCACACCGAGCTTCTGCTGCAACTCGCCGGGGTTGTTCTGCCCGTCATGAACCAGTTTCCCGCCTGCGGTTATGCAGAGCCTTTCCCAAAAGCACATCCCTTCTTTCACCTGGCCCCCGTTCTGCTGAACTCCGACATGAGAGACCTCTTTGCCCGTGTAGTGGCCTTTTTCTCTGGGAAGAAGGAACTCACGTCGTCCCCCACATCGTCGGCATACATATCCCCAGGCTCCGGCTTCTCCCTCATAAGAGCCGGAATCAACACACACGCCAACACCAGTGATATGGCGAGCCAGAACAGTGCCATGTAGGTGTCCACGATCTGCGTGGGGTTAGTTCCTGCCGATGACTGAAACGACTGGAACCCCATCAGCGCCCATACACCGGCGGCTGCGTATGCGAGGAACGCGATGCGTTTCCACAGGAACAGCCCAATCAGGCCGAGCCCCAGGAATCCGAAAAAGCCCATCATTAACATACTGCCTCCTATCTTTGCCTCAGCGTAATCCTCCGAGTACCCTTCTGAGTTCTCAGACCACGCACTGAAGCTATACTGTGTAGTCTGGAAGTTAAGGCCATCGACCTCAACGCTTGTGGACCCGGCGTTATACACCTGATAGCCACTCACCACAGTTCGGGGAGAGCCCGTCTCGCTGACCCGAATCATGGTCGTTGCGGCACCTGCTCCCATTGTCCATGTCAGGGTTGCCTTGTCTGCCCCAGACTGAATTGCTGTGAAGTCGGTTGGGGCTAACGGCAACGCTATTAGCGTAGTGAACTGATGCTCCGTACTATTCCCTCGTCCGACGCTGTTGATAGCGAATGCTCGCCAGTACACATCGGTGTTTATCGGCAAATCTGTTATCTCGTGGTCAAACACGCCTAGCCCGAAGGTTCCGGTGGTGCTCCATGTCTCAGTGTAGTTCCCTGATGCAAGCCCCCAGTCGAAGCCGATAGTGTGAGAGTTGCCACCGCCAGTCTCGGTGATATTGCCGCCCACTGTCGCTGTGGTGCTAGTAATACCCGTGGCATTGATGCCGACAACTGTAGGGGGGGCGGTTGTAGTGTCTGCTGCGGCTGTCAGGTCTACCGTCACGCTGACAGACGGCTCGGCTCCTACGATTGTTGACAGCATAGCAAAGCCAAGCATCCCTACAAGGATGCCAGACATTACCCTGTGCAGCGTTTTCATGCTCTCTTTCGGCTATTCACGTACAGCAGGACACCACACATAGCACCCACAATAGAGCCGACTACCCAATGCAGGCTTAGTCCCAGTCCTGTGCTGTTGTGATTCTCTGACTCTCCCACTGGCTCTTCCGGCTTGCCGTGGTCGATGTAGGCGATATAGTAACTGCCTTCCTCAGCTTCGCCTATATCGTGCCAGTAGTCGCGGCAGAAGTAGTTGGTGTAGAACTGCCCAACGATCTTATCCCCGCTGTAGTACCCACCCCAGACATGGTCGGTGAGATTACCTGAACCGAACTCTACGACAATGCGAACATCCCCTGTGACCCGAATAGGCTGGTCAAGGGTGACAAACTGATAACTTGAGACCGTTACTACTGGAAGTTCCGAAGCGTCACCCCAACGCTCCCAAACAATAGGCTCGCCGGTCTCAGCGTCGTAGATCGCAAATACGACATCTCCTGACGGGTTGCCTTCCCTCCAGACACGGTAGCCTATGGCTATCACCTCCCAGTCTGTCATGGTCAACCTTTGCCCCAATCTACACCAGGCATGAACGCCCTCTTCCTGTCTGCCAAGCGCGTCTGTGCCGGATGCTGGCATGAGTATCTCTTCGACCTTCTCTGCATGGACTGGAGCGACCAGCACCACACACAGCACCGCTAGAATGACGATTATGCCGATTGCTCTTCTGCTGTAATTATGTACCATCTACTCTCCACTGCTAGTTGTACTAGCCCTTCAAGATTTACTTCCTGAACCCTGATTCTCACTTCGGTTTCCTTGCCGTGGTAGTCTGCCCACTCAGGCATGGTGAGTGTGACGGTCAACCGAAGATGATCTCCCGCCTCCACCTCGAACCATTCGCCCGTCTGCGGCCTAGGTATCGCAATCCAAGAGTAATGCTCCACAGGGAAGAGCTCGTAGCCGTCCCGCAGCTTTCTCTCATTAGCCGCTTGAGCTGATACCCAAAAGAGCCTGTCCCTGTCCTGCCCACAGATGATGGTCAACGGAGCACTGCCACTCCAGCCAGGATAGACGTTCCGAAACTCGACTTCTGACTCCATGATACCAAAGCCTTCGGCCAGAACCGGCACTCTACCCGTAGTGAGGATAAGGGTTGCCGCTACTGTGGCCACAACAGCCACTACTGCTATGATTATCCTTTTCTTCATAGTTGCTTCTTCCTACGCCTATTCGGTGCACCGACTTTCAAACGCAATAGGTGGTTTTCCACCACTACTTAGCCCGGTTAAGCCACGTACTTGCTGGCTACCAGGGTGACGGTGGCTGACTTCTCGTTGCCATCGTCGGCGGCATTGAAGCCGGTCGGGGCCGTGAACTTCATCGACCAATCGTTGGTGCCTGAAGCTGCGAGATTGGTGGCGATGTCGACGTAGGTCGAGGACTTAACCTCAACGTCGTAGACTGTTGGAGTCGCTTGCTTGTTGGCGTAGAGCGAGTACGTCTCGCTGCCCGCCGCCGCAGCCAACGTCCAGTCGTAGTCACCACCCTCGATGTTGGTACCCTGGATCTCGACATCCACCGCTACGCTCCCAGTGTTTTCAATCTGCGAGTAGTCGTCGTCCTGGGCACCGGTCGCACTGAAGTACACCACGGCATCAACCGCTACTGTGCCTATGCCCCAAGTAGCCTGCGTGTTGGTGATAGCGACCACCTCAGCCGTCACGGTTATAGACACCGTGGGGTTAGCACCCAGCGCAGGCGCAGTAAACGCCACCACCAATGCCACAGCCAGCACAAGGCTCAAGGCTGTTCTTTTTAGTTGTGTCATGGCTCACCTCCTTTCATTTCGTTACTTCCAAAGCCTGATCGACCGCAGGCGGTAGTTAGCTTGCTTCACTTGCCACAAGCGTCACCGTCCCGCCCATCTGCTGTGAGTCATAGCCCGTGACGCTCGTGGGCAACCATAGTTTCAACCCCCAGTCCTGCGTGGCACTTATCGCCAGGTTGCTCTTGAGCGTGTTGTACGTTTCGGTTTCGCGTACGATGATGGTATAGTCACCGCCATCCAGCCCTGCCTTCAGGGCATAAATGTTTTCTCCAGGGGTGGCGTCATCTGCCAGATCCCAGGTGTCATCGCCACCAGTTAAGTCCGTTCCGTAAATCACAATGTCCACGGCGCAGTTGCCGGTGTTGGTGATGGTGAAGTAGTCTAAGCCTGTTGTGGACGTGGTGTTTACCGGAAGGACGCCGAACCCGTAGTTGTCGGGAGCGTTGGTTATTTCGGGAGAGGCTGGCACTGACCACTCGAGGTGCAGCTTTGCTCCATAGGAAGAACTTTGGTCATAACCCCAAGGTCGGAACAATTTATCAAGATCGTCATAATGCATAAAGATCGCAACAACGGCAGTTGGTGAATAGGAATCTATGACCTCCTGAAAGGGTGTCACAAAGCTAGGACTCTGCTTCCACCCTGTTCCTAGTGAATTCGCACTCCAAACCGTTAACTCTGTAGTCCTACTTCTGCCCGTTATATCACCATCGGTTGTTGTGAACTGTGCTGGAGCGGCAGCCTTTTCAAAGTGCCATTTCCCATACATATCATCGTAGGCTGTCGCCCAAACATAGAACTCAACATAACAGGCATCAATCGTATCCCCTTGTGCTGGGAACGAACCACTCACCCAGCGATGCCCTGCGACATACCCAGTAGTGCTATCACTACTAACATGCATGACCTGTCCACTGTCAATGGACACAGAGTTAGAAAAAGTGTGCTCATGGGCATCATCAGCACTTGCCCCCACTTGAAGGTCAAGGGTTGGATCAAACGCTATCGTGCCATCAGGGTAAGCGTTGAGGTCAGTAACCTTCGCCCCGAACAGCAAGTAATGCGTCCCATTGGTATGCTCGTAGAATCTGTACTTGAGAGCCGTCCAGTTCTCACTCTCCACATCTGCATGTCTAGCATAGTCCAGTGGTAAAGCCGTTACCAGATAGTCCTTGACAGGATGCCGCCAGTACACTCCGCTGTCGATGAACTCGTTGATGTTACTCCAGTTTATTGGCGTACCATCCGCTGTCTCGGCAGGATAAGCATTTCGCCAATCCATCTCCATGAAACCCACAAGGTAAGAGGTAGTGTTGTCAAGGCCGTAGCTGCTTGGAGGATGGGCTGCCTGCCAATCCCTTGCCGATTGCTCGATGTACAGGTTCTCCTTGAACCCATCCGTTGTATAGATATATTCAAGGATTGTGCCAGCGCCGAATATCCCGGTCCACGTTATCGTGTTGTTAGTTACTACAGGAGTAACATCTTGCCGTGTACCGAGGATGACATGCTCCTTGGTTGCCCAATCAAGATATCCATACCCCTCATACCTAAAGCCGATCCAGTGCCCGTCTTTGCCGACGGCTGCGGCGGTGTCTGCTGCGATGAGCACGTGCCAGTGGCCTTTGACTACCTCCCAGTCCCACGCCGCCCTGTCTGACGCGACGATGGTGGTATCAATGTCCTTCCACAGTTCATCAGGGTCATCTGGATTATCCTTATAGTGGATGCTACCTATAGCTGTGTCCAGCGCATACTTGTTGTCGCCTAGATAATATACCTTGGTGTACTGGTCACGGGACTCAACAATCTCACCCACCTCCAATTCCTGCGCCCCCACTTGACTGAGCCTGATACTCAGCAGGTCTCGGTTGATACTCATCTCTATCGGCACAAACGTGGTGACAACCAGCGCCGCCGCGAGTATGATGCCTATGATGCCAGTCCAGATTCTCATTCTATCCCTCGCTCCCGCTGCCGATGCCTCTATTCATTATACTTCAGTTACCACCCTTTTCACATACCCCGACGAGATCAGCCTCTTGAGGACTTCCTTAACCCTTTCCTCCTTGTGCCGCGTCCCTTCGCATATATCGGCGATTGTAGACTGATGATTCTCGTCCAGATATGCCAGCACGTCCCATGCCGGACCTGTTGCCGCAAACTCTTCTGCCTTCGTCTTGCCGAGCGGAGTCAAGCCATAGGTGCAGCGCGTTCCGAGCCTGGGCTTGCGTCTCGGCCTAAAGGTTTCGACTAAATCACCTATTCCCATTTACTTCATCTCCTTTGCCAATACCGGCTTCAGATTGACAGCGTTCTTTGATCTCCACAGGTCATAGAACCGTTTGCCTCCGAGAATGTCCCTCGGCACTCCCCCATCCACAAAGACAGTCAAGGGTTTCCCTTCCACATTCCCCAGTGAAATGTCCGCACCGATGTAACCCGTCCTGCGGATTCTGACCTTCGTGGTGTTCTCCCTCGTCATGCACCACTCACAATATGCCCGGATCTGTGCGTACTGCATGAAGGTGAACTTGTCGATTTCGTTCTCATAAACGTGCGTGCCTATAACCAGCATATCGAGATGCCTCACGATGGCGTTGATCGAGCCGACGAACTTGTTGAACTTATTGTGTGGATTCCGCTTGTAGCAGTACCGCTTCAACTCGGAGAGATACCACACTGAGTTCCGGAACAGAGTGTAACCTTCTCCTTCCAGCACCCACCTCTGCGTAGCATCGCCCACAAACTCGTCGTATTCTGCCTGGTCTTGTGAGTTTTCAATCCCTTCGACCCCGGCAGCCCTCGCCATCTTGTTGATCTCCCTCATCATGGCGGCAGCATCGAACAAGTGGTACTCCCCGAAGGCACGCTTGGGCAGGGTGTCCAGCAGAATAGGCCGCCCGAAGTAATACTTCATGCAGTAGGCCGTGGACATCCCGAACAGGTCTTTGCCGCTCCCTCGCTCTCCGAACACTCCCATCGTGCCACGGGCGATAGTGCGCAAGACTTCCGCTTCTTTCCTGCGTCGCCACGGCAGACCAGGACGCAACGGAAAGTCGTCCATCCCATCAAGGTCGTCCACGTATCTCATTGTCTGAACTGCCATTTATCCTCCAAGGTCCAGCTTCTGGCTGTCTTCTATGTCGGCCTGTCGGCTCTGTTCCTGTGCCAGTTCTGCACCCTTGGCTATCAACCATCCTCTCACGCTCCGAAGATGGCGGTAAGTCGATTCTCTTCTGATCTGCCCCAGTGTTACCCTTCCGCACTGCACGTCGGGGTCTAGAATCCGCGCCGACATATCAGCCAGAGAATACGGCCGCACCGACCGCAAGGGGAGTAGTGTAAACTCCGGCAGGTTCTCCCTCTGTGTAGCGTAAACTCTTTGCGCTATGAGTAGCCGTGCCTCGGCTCCGGTGTCCTTCTTGGTCTCCAGTTCCTCCAGGCGTTCCATTGTCTCTTGCTGAGAAGCGGCTAGAGACTGAAGGGTAGCAATCAAGGCTGCCTTCTCGTCTAGTGAGTCGCCGTTGACTGGCTTCGGTTTCTTAATCATGGTTCTATCCTTGCATCAAAATCTGCACTAACACCATTATACCAACAAAGGCGTTAGCGCCCAGAAGCACATACACCGCCATCCTGTGAGGCTGATTCTGGATGGCCTTGATAAGCTGCTGCTGCCGCGCTTCCTGCTCCTGTATCTCGACCGCCGCCATCTCTGCCGCTATCTCCCTCGTGTGAAACTGCGCGTCTACGGCTGTAACTAGCGTCCTTCTCTCTGACGGCGTGTGCGGTTCGGGGTGGTTGTAGTACCAGGACTCAGTACGAACATCGACCTGCAACGTGGATAATCCAAGGAACGGCCTTTCAGGGTACTTCCCCCACCGTCGAATGGCGGTGATTACACGCTCGGTCTTGTATTCCTTACAATCACAGCCGCTTACAGAACACTTGCCGCGTATTGGATTTTTCTTGGAATCAGTGCTGTAGTCATGGAAGCTGTCTTCATGTCCACAAGCACACAGCATCCGTTCCCCTGCTAACCGATAATCGCCGAGTTTGCCCAGATGCACCCAGCCGTCCGGTGTGGGTCGTACCAGGGTCTTCAGTGACCTACCAGTGGGGAGTTGCACTTCTGCCAGAACCTTGCCGTGCGCCTCTTGAGCGTGCTTGCCCCTGCGCCTGAGAATGACGACCATAATGATGAGTGCGACGAAGGCCAAAACCGCAAAGTTGAAGAAAGGCCATATCCACGGGCCGAACTCATACATTGGGCTGCCTCACTCTCTCGGCGATGTAGAAAGCCAGTGCTATCGCTCCGACACCTACAATGACGAGCTTGGTGCTAGTGGCATCGTCTATCACAACCCCATAAACGGCAAGCTCGCGATGGGAGAAGCCGACTACTAGGAACGCAATGCCCATCAAGCAGCTATAGACTGATCCGAAGATGCTAATAGCTCTCCTCATATTCTATTCTCTCCTTATACCCTCCTTGTTTGCCAGCAGTTCGCTGGACTTCAGTCCCGGGTGCTCACTTCTTGCTTGCTCGGCGCTTTGTGGCCTTGCGCTTCTTAGCCTTTGCTTTTGCCATATATCACCTCCTTTTCGCTGTTGCCACCGCTTTCTTGCGTGTGGTCTTTGGTCGCGTAGCGCGGCGCTTCTTTGGGGGAGTAGTCACCAGCATCTTCCGCAGCCCACCGAAGAAGTCCTGGCCATTCCCAGCATCCTTGAGTGCCTTGGCTGCCTTCTTCTTTTCGGCTTCGGCCTTCAATAGAGCAGTCTTCGCCTTCGCAATCTGCGCCCGCGTCTCCATGCGTTCCTGCTGTATTGCTGCACGCGCCTTCTCCCTTTCCGAAGCAGTACGAGCCTTGGTTAACCGTTTCTGGGCGCGTTCGTCTTCCTCGGCTCTATACCGCGCTACGCTCTCTTTGAACTTACCTATTATGCCCATTGGTTCCTCCTTTAGCGCTTCTTGATCGGTGGCCCTTGCCCTTTGTCCTCGATGACCTTATACCACACCGGGCAGATAGTGGTCTTTGCAATACTTCAGGGCTTGCGCTCGCGTGCCGCGATACCGCCCTCGCACTGCCGTTCCCCCTCCGGTCAGGATAAGCCATGTCTTTTCTTTTGCCTTCGCCATGATTGCCCTCCTTTCTAAACCTTATGTCTAGCCCGTTTCAGCACTTCGGCCAGTTGCTCCGACTGCTCAAATCTCCGGTGTTTGAGTATCTTAGTTGCCGACCTCACATCACGGGTCTGCAAAGGTATAACCTCAAAGGCCGCGCCGCATCTATTGAACGCCATATCGTTCGCCTCCGACTCGGAACTATACGGGCCGAGGATAACTGGTCTCCCCGTTGTTTGCTCAACTGCCAGTATCCAATAGTACATCATAGTGCTGTCGCGGATTTGCTTGCCGGTCTACGCGCTGCCTTGCGCTTTGGTCGTGCCGCCTTTGGCTTGCCCGTGGGGGTATCGACACCTCGGAGGTCAAAGCGGCGCGGTATGGTTCCTTTTATCTCAAGCCCATCCAGCCCCAGTGTAAGGTCAGCCGAAACTTGTTCCTGATGTGTTACTGATAACCCCCTAACAATCTTTTCAAGATTTCCTGTTCCAGCCTGAACCCCATATTCATCTATAACCCTACGTTCTAGTGATGGGGCCGCATATCCTTCCCGTCTAAGAAGATACTTGCCACTTGGCATTGACAAAATAATATGTTTTAGTAAGGTTTCCCTGTCTTTCCCATACACGGATAGAAATAGAGCATCTTTCAGTGAGGCATTCTTAGCCTGCTTAATCTTCCCTGCTAGATTCGAGACGCTTATAACACCTTTATCAGAGTTAAGAACAACTTGGTCAAATGTCGCTACTGTCATAATGCCCACCCTTACTTATAGTGCTGATGCCGCCTTGTCGATCTTCCTACGCTGCGCCTTGTTAGTAGGCACACGCTTCCGCTTTCGTATGGTCTTCCGAGGACGCACCTTCACAAGAGAAAGCCCGCGTGTTGGCTCCGGCTTACGCCTCCCAACAACTGTTTCAAGGCCACCGCCTGTAAAGTTGATCGTCTTCTTCTTCACGTCTATGAACCCGTCCACTACTCCCAGGTCAAAGCTCACATTCCCAAACGGCAGCTTACCCTTGATGAACGTCAGAGTCTCCTGAGGGGTGCCTGAGAGCCTCGCCACGCCCTTCGGCGGCACCGTACTGTGTATTGGCTTCTTCAAGTCATACGGAGGCGGGATTATCTTCCAAAACGCTCCCTGCTTCCACGCTATCGTTCCGGCAGGATACGCCTTGCGTTCCTTCTTATGTTTTGGCCTCTTCTTCCTGTCAAGTATAGGAGTCTTCGCCGTCGCCCTCAGAGCCATGATAGCTGTTGCAGTTCGTACAGCCGTGGCGACCGCACTTGCTGTCGCGCTCCTCACAGCCGTGTCGCTCATTGTAGCCGTGACAGTCGCCGTAGCGCTCGCCGCTTTAACAGCCGCCGCTTGAGCCGCAGCCTGCGCCTTCGCCAGTGCTTCCGTGCTAGTCAGCCCCTGTGTTAAGGACTCTGTCATACTAGCTGTCGCAGCCTGTGTCGCAACACTAGCCAGCGATTGGGTCACGGCTTGTTCAATAGCAGCAGGTGAGGTCACAGGTGTAGCGACTTCAATAACAGTCTTCGCTGCGTCTGTGCCAGTCACGGGATCGGCAAATGTAGAAGCATATTCGCTGACAGTAGCACCTGCCTTGGCCTTTGGCATTCCCCACAGTGCAGTCAACAAAGTAAGCACTGCTGCGGCATATTGCTTCTGTTGCTCCGGCGGGTACCCCTTCGGGGCGGACTCTTCCAGCATCTTCTGTGTACCAGAGGCGCTCCCAAAGTATGCCGACAGCCACACCAGCATCTCTTCCTCGCTGCGCTCCCACGTCTGCACTTGTCTCAGCAGTAAAGCGTGCTGCCCCCTGTCGATACGTCCCTCTTCCAATAGCTTGTCCAGAATCATGTGTATTGCAAACCGCGCGTCGCTCATGTGGGTTCGCAGTCCTTCCGCATCCCCGGTCTGCAACGCCTCGCGAATCGCCGAGTGATACTGCTCGCGTATCCCCGTCAGCCTCTTCATCTCTGTGGCAGTCAGGTGAGGCCCGAGATTCGGGATTGCACCATAAGCAGCCCCGGCAGCGCTTGAGGTCATCACGGCCTTTGTCATGGTATCCTCTAGTTTCTGCTGTATGAGGGGAACCTGCGTGTATGTCTCCTCCAAGCGTCGCTGTATGAGGGGAAGCTGCGTCTGTATGTCCGCGACAGTCTGCTGGATCAAGGGTGTCGGCAAGAACACGTCACCAGCCTTTGTCTGTATCAGCGGGGTCGGAAGCATAACATCTGCCAGCGTCATCTGCTCTAGCGGTGTCGGCAAGTATATGTCCCCCATCTGTGTCGGGTTCAAGGTGAACGTCTGGATCTGCCCTCCAACAGCAGTCTGCGCCGGGGTTATCTCTATCGTGCCTGTCGCAGCATCGGTCCTCACTACCGTCTGAGGCACGTCTGCGCCTGCCTTGCTTTGCACGCTGGTAATGGACTCCATCCTATCGCGTATTTCACTGGTCAGTTGTCCCCAGTTCACATCCTTTACCTGATGTGCAATCGCAACAGCCGATACCGCCAGCACAATGGCTCCTGCTATCTGGGTAATGGGGTCTGTTGGGATGGACAACCCTGTTCCCACCGCAACGGCCCCCATCAGCATAGGAGATAACTTCTCAAGTTCGGAATCCGCCGGGGCAATCGTGGTCGGCTTAACCCCATCCTCGATGGCCTTCTCCCTTATGGCTAGTTTGGCCTCTACCTCTTGTTCCGTTAAGCCAGTCATGCGTGCCAAGTCGGTCACAGTCGCGCTATCCGGGATGAACTGTCCAGGCAATTCCAGCGTCTCAGCAGAAATCCGCACAGTCCTATACTTGAACCCTTGAGCCGGTGCCCCCTCAACGGCTGGCCCCTGATAATACGCGCCTTCCGGAAGCTCCCCACGTACCGCCATCAGGTCGAACTGTTCTCGTGGCCCAAGCATCACCGTGTACTTCCCTGTTTCCAGTAGTTCCTTCTGCTGCGTGTCCGTCAGTTTCTCCCAGTCGGATTTAGCATACCAGACTCCAGTCTGCACTTCGACATGGTCGACCTTGAACTGGGATTCGATCTCCTGCATGAACTTCTCCGTCCCTTCCTTCTTCAAGAGCAACTGCTGTTGGGGAGCTAGTTCCTCAAACTCGGCACGTGTCACCCATTCGCCTGAGTCTAGTTGTACGTGAGTGGCTTTGAACTCCTTGAATGCCACATCCGATTCCTGTGCAATGGCCTCAGCCACCTTCTGCTCCTGTGCCATAGCCTGATTGAACTTCTCCACGCCAAGAGACTTGAGTTTGTCCTGGTGTTCTTGAGATAGTTCCTTGAAGTCGTCACGCGGCACCCATTCTCCGGTGCCGAGTTCGACGTTCTGTGCCCTGAACTCTACCTCAGCCGTATCGAGTTCCTGCATAGCCGTATCACGCCACGTTTCCAGCTCCTCTCTGGGTTCATCAACAGCCTTCGTGATCTCTGCGTCGGCTTTCTGTTTGGCACGGGCAATATCGGCCTCTATCTTCTGTGCTTCGGCCTCAATTCGCGCCTTCTCTTCGGTTATCGGTTGTAGGGGAATTCTCCGCCCGATAGCCATAGCCCGTTCCCGCCGCTGTTCCAGTGTCCGCGCTTCGCCTAGCAATTCCTGGCGGCGCCGTTCGAGTTCGCTCAGTTCCTCACGGGCGGCACCGGAGACACGCGCCTGAGCATCACGTCTTTGCTGTTCCAGTTGGCTCTGATGCTTCTGGTAGTCCCGCTGTATTCTCTGCCGTTCTCTATCGAATTGTGACATCTTATCTCCTAGACTTCAGAATCGCCGCCGCCGCCTCTGATGATGCGAAACGCCATAATCGCAGCCGCTCCAATGATGATATACGGCATAGCCCGTACCCACATATAGAACGTGATCCCCGTCGGGCTGTCAGCAGTAATCCCGAACATATCTATAAACGTGTCCGCGAGTGTAGCCCACAGCCCGTTGAACGCAGGCAGCACAAGCACTACCGTGAACCCCAGTATTACCAACAGCGCCAACTTGTTCATTCGGAACTCACCAGCTTATCGCTTTTTCTTGCCAGTTACAGGGTCGATACCCCCAAGTAGAGCTTCCTTGTGGTTACGACCTACGGTAGCGGCTTCGTCCTTGGTAGGATACAACTTCCTGCTCTTACCGACAACAGCCTTGTCTCGCACCACGCGAAAGCCCCACTTCTTGCCCTTACGAAATGTCTCTACTCTCATGGCTTACCTCCTTTTCTATATTCGTTCCCTAGTTGTAAATAAACGGTATTCTGACTCGCAGGAACACCTCAATCCCTAGAGCCACAATCAGCCCGACAGATATGGGGATGAAAATGGCATACCTGAATATCACCCAGTGCCCATAAAAGAACGAATAGTCGAACATCAAGATCGACCAGATCGCTTTTACATAATTCCACGCCTCACTCGGCGGCCAAAACACTGGACCCATAAGCCTGCTCAATACCGTGCCCCCTGTACCGTACACGCCTTCAAGGATCATGGATAGCACGGTCATTAGCACAAAGGCCGTGCCCAGCCCTATAATCCATTTCGCATTCTGCATCAGACACGACTCCTTATGAACGCAAACCCACCAACGCAGACAATGTACACAAACAGTATCCAGAAGGATATTAACCCGATCCACGTTGTGCCGACGATAACCGCACCGCCCGCAGTCATAGCGAGCCAGATGTTACCGTTGGTCAAAACTAAGGTCAGTACTCCGGCAAGTGCCGCCAAGAACAGTGCCAGTATCGCCCAGCCTGTACTCCACGGCAACCCATAAGAATCGAACAGGTCATTGACCTGGTCATACCCCGGCATATCCTCTAAGCTAGTCGGGTCGGGGTCTTGGAACCATCCTGGCGGCCCGTCGGGTCCCCACGGGTCACTCCAGTCCGGCGGCCACGGCCAATCGTCCGGCCAATCGTCCGGAGGGTCGTCATCGGGAGGCCACGGCCAGTCGGGGTCCCACCAGTCTGGCGGGTCATCTTCTGGCGCACCTGCAAGGGTCGTCGCCATGTCGTCTGTATAACCAGTCGAATAGGTGCCATCACCTTCCGCCCAAGCTCGGATGTAGTACGTCGTGCCCGGAGTCAGCCCACCCACTGTGTACGCGGAGTCCGACCCGAAGTAGACCGTCGTGCCGTCTAGCGGTGTCGCAGGATAGCCGCTCTGCATGATCTGAATGAGGGTGTTGTCGCTACCGCCGCCCTTTGTCCACGTCAAGGCTATCTGTGACCCGCTGATAGGAGTCGCCAATAGATCACTAGGGTCACCCAAGGCATCAGCAGTGGTGAAGCTCAACTCCGATCCAGAGGCTAGACCGACAGCGTTGCGCCCCTGCGCTCGGAAATAATACGTGGTGTTCGTCGATAAGCCCTCAATATCTAGATAGAACGCTTCTCCGGAGTTCAAGCTGCCTGTCCAAGCTGAATCGTCGTCATAAACTCCGGTTGCCTCTCCCCACTGGAAACGCCACTGACAAGCACTCCCCCCATCATCGGTTATGACCCCGTGCAGTCTGGCCGTAGTTAGTCCGATATGAGTCGCCGCGTTCGTGGTCACGTCCGGCGCCCCATAAGTCCTAGCCGTGACTGTATTGCCGTATGACGTAGCGATAGAGTTCGTGGCAAAGGCTCGAACCCTATAGTATGTCCCGCCTGTTAGCCCTGTTACGGTGAGGCTAAAGGGAGCCGCATCCCAACTGCCTATCGCGTCCACTACGTCGTCTGACAAGTCCGGGGTTCCTGTCGTGCCTTCCTTGTACACAAACCCTCTGCGTGTCACCGGCGGCCCCGTTTCAGTTACTTCACCACGCGCTCTAAATGAAGTCTCCCCCAGGTCTGTTGGGTCATACGTCACAACTACTGGCGCACCTAGCGGAGCAATGGTCAACGTGTTCCCGTAGACAATGCCCCAGTCGGATTCGGCAAAAGCCCGTACTCGGTATTCTGAACCTGATGTCAGTCCCGTAATGCTCAGTGAAAATGTACTCGGTCCAAAACTGCCGCCTTCTTGCACAACGCTATCAGTGAGGTCGGGAGTGCCATAGCCACCTTCCAGATAGACAAACCCTCGTCTGAATGCTTCGGGGTCAGCGGCCAGCAGCGCCCCGTGCGCAAGGAATGCGGTCGCAGTCTTATCTGTCGCATCATAAGTCACAACCCTCAGAAAGTCCTCGTCTACTCCTTCCCCGATAGTGAAAGAGAGTATTTCGCCGCTGCTCAACCCCTCATCATTCTCGGCTTGCGCCCGGAAATAATAGGTCGTGTCCATTTCAAGACTGCCGAGGTCTGCATAGAAGTAGTCGCCCGTCTGATAGCCGCGTATAGGGCAGCCGCCAGGATAGGTCGTGAGCCAACTGGTGTTGTTATCCAGTGCATCGTCGGCAAGCCCCCACTGGAAGCGCACCTGACAATCGCTGCCACCATCACTTTCCAGATACCCGTGCAGCCTTCGCTCATTGTCCCACTGCCAGTCCATCTGTTCGGCAGGGAGAGTCACGGCTGTTGGCCCAGCGCTGGTCTGAACTGTGATGGTGTTACCGTATGCAAACAGTTCGTCACTGGCCGCAAAGGACCGCACGCGGTAATAGGTCTCCGGTGTCAGTACTGTCAGGTAAAGGCTGTACTCCCCTGTCCCAAAGTCGCCCGTTTCCACAACCCAATCATCAGACAACGAAGGTGTACCGGAAATGCCTTCCATGTAGACAAACCCGCGCGACGTGGCGTTGGGGTCAGCGGCGGTTATATCGCCGACTGCCCTTATGGTGGTTGCGTCTATTTCGCTAGGGGTGAGGGTTTCGACTTCCAGTTCATAACTTAACGCCTGTAAATGAGGGTAGCCGTCATTTATGCTGGCCTTTCTGCCCCATATATCTGTGAAGTCCCATCCTGCGTCGGTGAAGGTAGAAGAGGTCTTCATCTCAGCGGTTGTCTT
>Ga0255055_10001341_pt1 | contig 18225 bp, 16 predicted proteins | sample JV7_2_27_MG_FD_188633 | JGI IMG/M metagenome (GOLD analysis project Ga0255055, IMG submission 188633) | Seawater microbial communities from Jervis Inlet, British Columbia, Canada - JV7_2_27 | ecosystem: Environmental > Aquatic > Marine > Inlet | place: Canada: British Columbia | collected... | reverse complement strand
GGCAGGGGTGGGAGATACGGTTCTGGTGATTGATGAAGGTAATTCTTCCCGTTTGATTATGAACAACTCGACTGCCCCGGTTAGAACAATGATTGTCGGGATTGTCGATGCTATTGAATAAAGTTTAGAATAAGGATAAAGGAAATGACTGATAATATAAATAGAGTAAAAATTATCCAGAATGTAGTTAGTGGATTGTATTCTGCCACTACCCCAGAAAAAGCCCAATCTACTCCCAATAATGTTCGGGATAAAGTCGGATGTGTTGCCATTGGTTCAGATCATGGTGGATTTGAAGCTAAAGAAATTATTAGAGATTATTTACGCACTATTGGGTATCGGGTTACAGATGTGGGAACTTACAGTAAAGAAAGTGTGGATTATCCTGATTTTGCCCTCAAAGTAGCCAAGAAGGTAGCCAGCGGGGAATGCGAAAGAGGAATTATGATCGATGGAGCTGGAATTGGCTCTTCGATGGTCTGTAATAAAGTTAAAGGGATAAGGGCAGCTCTAAGTTATAATACTAAAACTATTATAAACAGCAGAGAACACAATAATGCAAATGTTTTAACTTTGGGAGGTCCATTACACACTCCGGATGAATTACGCGAAATGGTAAAACTCTGGTTGGAAACTACTTTTACGGGCGGAAGACATTGGAAGAGAGTCAATAAAGTAATGGCTGTAGAAAGAAATCAATAAAAATATGAAAAGAAGAGGTTTAAAATTATGGATATAGATAAGATGGATAAAAAAGAATTGATTGATAAGATTAGTGATGAAATAATATCAAAATTAAAGAAGACATCTTCTTCTGATAATCTTTCTTTTAAATCTGATTTGGGTAATAAAAATATAAAGGGTTCTTCCGGGGATTGTAAGATACAAATCAACACACCTGCTGACCTTGCATCTTACATTGATCATACTTTGTTAAAACCTGACGCAACAGAAGCTCAGGTGCAAAAATTATGCGAAGAAGCCGCTCAGTATAGTTTTTGTACGGTTTGTGTCAACTCTTCCTGGGTGGCTTATTGTGCCAGGAAATTAAGGGGAACCGGAGTTAAAGTCTGCGCTGTTGTGGGGTTTCCGTTGGGGGCAACAGACAGCAGGACCAAGGCTTACGAGACTCGTAATGCAATAGAAAACGGAGCTGATGAAATAGATACGGTGATTAATGTAGGTGCTTTAAGAAATGGTGACCTAAAGACTGTGGAAGCTGATTTAAGAGCTGTATTGACAGCTTGCAGGAATACCACGACTACCAAAGCAATTATTGAAACTTGCTTATTATCAGATGAGGAAAAAGTAATAGCTTCTCAATTAGTAAAAAAAGTTGGTTACGATTTTGTAAAGACCTCAACCGGTTTTTCTACTGCCGGTGCTACTGCCCATGATGTTGCTCTTATTCGCAGGACAATCGGCCCTAAAATGGGAATTAAAGCAGCAGGTGGAATCCGTACTTACGAAGATGCTTTATTAATGATTCGCTCCGGGGCAACACGGCTGGGCTGTAGTGCCAGTGTAAAGATTGTTAGTGTCTGATATTATTCTGATATTATAAAGAATAGATGAGTCGAGGATGATAAAAAATGGAAGAACAAGACTATAAAAAAATTGTAGATATGATAACTGAGACGATTTACAAAGAAATAAAACCGAAAGAAGAATCATCTCACCTTTTTTCTATCCCCGTAGAGATATCCAATCATCATGTTCATTTAACCAGGGATTCTTTGGTTATTTTATATGGAAAGGATTATGATCTTACCAAATTACGTGATTTATCTCAGCCCGGAGAATTTGCCAGCAATGAGAGGGTTAGCATAGTTGGCGCGAATATGAAAGTTATTGAAAAAGTAAGGATTCTTGGGCCTCCTCGAGAATATACGCAAGCAGAATTGTCTATTACTGATGGATATTTTTTAGGATTAGAACTTCCTACCAGAATATCTGGGAATATAAAAGGCTCTCCGCCCATCACTATTATCGGGCCAAAAGGTGTCTTAAGTCTTTCAGAGGGAGCTATTCGGGCCGCTCGTCATATCCATATGACACCTAAAGATGCAGAACATTATCAGGTAAAGGATGGTGATAGAGTGAATGTGGAAGTATCGGGAGAACATGGAGTTATTTATAAGGATGTAGTAATCAGGGTTTCTCAAAAAAGTAAGTTAACTCTTCATCTGGATACAGATGAAGCCAATGCGGGGAATGTAGAAAAAGAATGTTTGGCTAGAATGATTAAAAAATTCTTTGATTAAATCAATATTTTAATTGTTAAAAAGTAATCAGTTAAATTAAAATGCTACTTAATAAGGAGAAAAAGTAATAATTATGAGAGCAGTAACATTATTTGCTCCCGCAAATCTAAGTTGCGTGGAGACGGAAGTTCCTAAAATAAAAGATTCAAATGAAGTACTTATAAAAGTAAAAGCTTGTGGAGTTTGCGGATCTGATATACCAAGAGTAATGATTAAAGGAGCTCACCAAATGCCGATTATAATTGGCCATGAATTTAGCGGTGAAATAGTGGAGATAGGTAAAAGTGTTTCTTCTTTTAAGGTATCAGATAAAGTTACAGCTATGCCATTAATTCCTTGTGGAAAATGTGAATTTTGTCAAATAGGAAAATATAATCTTTGTGATGATTATCTATATTATGGCTCTCGTATTCCTGGTGCAATGGCAGAATATATTGTAGTAAGGGAAAGCAATATTCTTAAATTACCTAAAAATGTAGATTATGAAAGTGCTGCAATGACTGATCCAGCGAGCGTGGCATTACGTGCTGTAAGAAAATCAAAGGTTAATGTTGGTCAATCAGCAGTGGTTTTTGGTTTAGGAGCTATTGGACTCATTGCTATACAATGGTTAAAAATTTTAGGATGTTCCGAAGTTATTGCCATAGATATTTTTCAGGAAAAATTAGATTTAGCTGAAAAACTGGGAGTCGATTTAGCAATTAACGCAAAGAATAATGATGTTATTGAGGCAATAATGGATTATACCCATAATAAAGGAGCTAATATTGTTATTGAGTTAGCGGGAAATAAAATAACTCAATTACAAGCAATTCAATCGGCAAGTAAAATGGGTAGAGTGATTTATTGTGGAATATCTTACGATGATCTTTTACTTCCAAGTAAAGAAGTTAATAAGATACTTCGAGGAGAATTGTTTGTTATTGGTTCATGGAATTCATCTATTGCGCCTCTTCCAGTTAATGAATGGAAGTCCTCTTTAGATTTTATGGATAAAAGAAAAATTATAGTGAAACCATTAATCAGCCATCGAGTAAAATTAGAGGATTGTAAAGAAGTTTTTGAGATGATGTACTATAAAAAAGAGATATTTAATAAAGTTTTATTTGTTCCGGATTTATAAAAAAGTAACAAAGATAAAAATAAATAATATCAATAGTTTTATTAACCCGAAGGGCAGAATGCCATGAGTTTGTCCATATATGAATGTAAACTTGCCCGAAGTGCGCCGAGCATAACTTAAAAGGTGAAAAGGTGTCACGGACACATCTGTGTAGGTTCCACTAATCGATATAAAATTAATTAAAGTTTTTTGGCGTAAAAAAATAGATGATTAATATACTTTATAAATAATTACAGTTGAGGTCCGTTAAAACTCATTTAATACAATGTATAACAATGGTGAAGTTTTCATAAAAATTATTATTCAAATTTGAATAATAATTTAAATATGGATAGATATGGAGAGAGGAATAAGATGCTAGCCTATGTATATAATAGCGATAGAAATTTTGTATTAAAAGATGTACCTTATCCCAGGCCGAAAATTGACAGTATAGTAATTAAAGTTAATATATGTTCAATTTGTGGCACAGATTTTAGGACATATATTTACGGAAATAAAAAAATAACACCGCCAAGAGTGGTTGGTCATGAAGTATGCGGCACAATTGATAAAGTTGGAAAGAATATAAAAGGTTTTTATACCGGTGATAGAGTAGCTGTTGCCCCGGCTATTGGTTGTGGGGAGTGTTATATGTGTGTTAAAGGATATACCAACATGTGCAGTAATTTGAAAACTATAGGATTCCAATATGATGGCGGATTTGCGGAATATATGGAAATACCAGGTAGTGCTTTCAAAATGGGGAATGTATATAAGTTAAGTAATCTGATTGAGGATCAGGAAGCAGCTCTGGTTGAACCAATTGCATGTGTAATAAATGCTCAGGAATTTTTAAAAATTAAAAAGGGTGACTATGTTGCGATTTTTGGTTCAGGTTTCATTGGATGTATTCATGCAGAACTTGCATTTGTGAAAGGTGCAGAGAAAGTTATAATAATTGAAATGGTAAAAAATAGAGCGGATGTAGCATTGAAATTGTTAAAGCCTGTAGGAGAAATTCAAATGATTAATCCGATCAATGACAATACTGTGGAGGAAATGCGTAAACTAACAGGAGGAAGGGGAATTGACGTGGCGATAACTGCATGTTCGTCAGGTAAAGCCCAGGAAGATGCGATAAAAATTTCAGCGAAGAGAGGCAGAATAAGCTTATTTGGCGGTATAGTCGGAGAAGCAAGAGGATTTATTGATAGCAACGAGGTTCATTACAAGGAATTATCAGTATATGGTGCTCACGCCTCTACTCCTCTTCAGAATAAGACCGCCATAGAATGGATATCTAATAGGAATCTGAAAGTAAAAAAATATATATCGAGAATATATCCATTAAATAATATAGTTGAAGCTTTTGAGGCAATTAAAAATGAAAATATAATGAAAGCTATAATAAAAACCTGATGGTTTTAGGATGTGAATGATCGTAATTAATTTAAGACTGATCCTAAAAAAAATTGGCCGCAGATAACTGACTATAAATAGCATTAAATAATTTTAAGGAGGAGAACAGATGGAAAAAAAATATATCATGGCAATTGACCAAGGCACAACAGGTACACGGGTTATCCTATTTAATCATGAAGGTCAAGTTCATTCAAAAGCTTATAAGGAGATAAGGCAGATATATCCAAATCCTGGTTGGGTTGAACATGATCCAATGGAATATTGGGATACAACTATGGTTTGCACAAAGGAAGCTTTCGAAAAAGGTGGCGTTAAGGCAAGCGAAATAGCAGCAATAGGCATTACCTGCCAGAGAGAGACAACTGTATTATGGGATAAAGATACTGGGCTACCTGTTTATAATGCAATTGTTTGGCAGAGCCGCCAGACTGCAAGTATATGTGAAGAGTTAAAAACAAGAGGATATGAAGATACTGTCAAAAACAAAACTGGTCTTTTAATTGATGCATACTTTTCTGGAACGAAGATTAAATGGATAATTGAAAATGTCTCTGGCGTTAAAGAAAAAATTTCTCAAGGGAAAATATGCATGGGTAACATAGATAGCTGGCTTATATGGAAGTTAAGTGGGGGGGCTTATCACGTAGAGGATTATTCAAATGCATCAAGGACAATGCTTTTAAATATACATACTCTTGAGTGGGATAAAGAGTTGCTTGATATTTTGGATATTCCTGTAAGTATTTTACCGGAGTTAAAACCTTCAAGTGGTATAATGGCGACAACAAATAAGGATGTATTTTTTGGGGAGGAAGTACCGATTGCGGGTGATGCTGGTGACCAACATGCAGCTACTTTTGGACAGGTATGTTTTCAGCCGGGAATGGCAAAGAATACTTACGGTACTGCGTTGGCGTTAATGATGAATATTGGAGAAAAGGTTATATTTTCAAAGAATGGTTTGACAACCGATATCGCTTGGGTCATTAATAATAATGTTGAGTATGCGCTTGAAGGCGTTGTATTTGCGGGTGGATCAACAGTCCAGTGGTTAAGGGATGGATTGAAAATAATTAACACTGCTCATGAATGTGACTTGCTTGCAGAAAAAGTAGTAGATACAGGAGGAGTATATTTTGTTCCAGCCTTTACAGGATTGTGTGCTCCGTATTGGGATATGTATGCAAGAGGCTTGATAATAGGTATTACAAGGGGGACTAGTAGAGAGCATATCGCAAGGAGTGCTTTGGAAGCAATAGCATATCAGACAAGAGACGTAATTGATGCAATGACAGTAGATTCTGGTATAAATGCAAAGTCATTAAGAGTGGATGGTGGGGCAACTAATAGCCACTTTCTAATGCAATTTCAATCCGATATCCTTGGTATACCTATTGAAGTACCATCAGTTACTGAGATGGCAGCATTGGGTGCGGCATATTTAGCAGGTCTCGGAGTAGGTTTCTGGGCGAATAAGGAAGAAATTTCAAAACAATGGAAGCTATCAAAAGTATTTGAACCGAAAATGAAAGAAGATAGAAGAGAAGAATTATACGCTGGATGGAAAAGAGCTGTTAAGAGATCGCTTGTTTGGGATAAAAAATGAGATATTTGTTTATGAAGAAAATAAAGCTGTAGAATTTACTACTGTAAGTTAATATAACTTAAAAATACTATTGACTGAATAGAGTTTAAATAACTTTATCTAAGGAAAAATGAGGTTAGTATGGATAAAAAATATGTGATGACTATTGACCAGGGGACTACTGGTACAAGGGTTATTTTATTCAATCGAAATGGAGAAATACATTCCATGGCCTATAAAGAAATTCAACAAATATATCCTAAACCAGGATGGGTTGAACATAAACCTTTAGAATATTGGGATACTACAATGGAGTGTATAAAGAAAGCATTAAAGGAAGGTAATACTTCGCCAGCGGAAATTGCAGCTATAGGGATAACAAATCAAAGAGAGACAACTGTATTATGGAATAAGGATACAGGAGAACCAGTTTATAATGCTATTGTCTGGATGTGTCGCCGAACTGCCGACATCTGCGATGATTTAAAAAATAAAGGTTATGAAAAAATAGTTAGGAAAAAAACTGGTTTAGTTATAGATGCCTATTTTTCAGCTACGAAAATCAAATGGATTATAGAAAACATACCTGGTGTAAAGAAGGAGATTGCTGATGGTAAAATATATATGGGGAATGTTGATTCCTGGCTTATATGGAAATTAAGCGGAGGAGCTTATCATGTGACAGATTTTTCTAATGCCTCTCGAACTATGCTTTTCAATATTCATACACTTCAATGGGATAATGAACTATGTAATATGTTGAATATACCCGTAAGTATTATGCCTGACGTATTGCCCTCCAGTGGTATATTAGCCAAAACTGATAAACGGGTATTTTTTGGAGAAGAAATACCTATTGCTGGCGATGCAGGAGATCAGCATGCAGCTACTATAGGACAGATTTGTTTTAAACCCGGTATGGCAAAAAATACATATGGTACAGGGCTTGCTTTAATGATGAATATAGGAGAAAAGCCAATTTTATCGAGAAATGGACTTACAACTGATCTTGCCTGGAATATTGGGGGAAAGGTGACCTATGCATTAGAAGGGGTGATATTTAATGGTGGTGCCGTTATACAATGGCTAAGAGATGGATTAAAAATAATAAAAAGCCCAAGAGAATCAGATGAGCTAGCTGAAAAAGCAAATAATACGGGAGGCGTTTATCTCGTGCCTGCTTTTACCGGTCTTTGTGCACCTTATTGGGACATGTATGCTAGAGGAATAATTATTGGAATTACTCGAGGTACCACTAAGGAACATATTGCCAGGAGCGCTCTCGAATCTATAGCCTATCAGACCAGAGATGTGTTAGAAGCGATGGAGGCTGATTCTGGCAAGGAAATAAAAACTTTAAGGGTAGATGGCGGTGCCTCAAAGAGTAATTTTTTAATGCAATTTCAAGCTGATATATTAGGTGTTATAGTAGAAAAACCGGCAATTACTGAAATGGCATCTTTAGGAGCAGCTTACCTTGCTGGTTTAGGAGTTAATTTTTGGAGCAGCATAGAAGAGTTGGAGCATTATTGGAAATTAGAGAAAGTATATGAGCCAAAGATGAAAGAAGACGTAAAAGAGGAACTATATAATGGTTGGAAGAGAGCTGTTCAGAGATCTTTAAATTGGGTTAAGTAAAGTAAATATTTTTCTTTTTTAAAATTTAGATTTTTGGCAAGAGAGGTATTTATTATGGTTTATTCTAACCAGATACTTAGATTAATAAATGAAATGAATCTAACCTATGAAAATCTAAGCTTAAAAATAGATAATGCTATTCTAAAACCGAATATGAAGATTTCAGAAATTGAAGCTTTTTGTTATCAAAGTGTAAAATACCAATTTGCCTCTGTAGCAGTAAATTCAGGGTTTGCTTCAATTGCTAAATGTTTTACAAAAAAAAGTAGTACGAAATTATGCTGTGCTATTGGTTTTCCTTTAGGATTAACTTCAGTTTTTTGCAAAGTAGTCGAAATAAAAGATGCTATTAATTCAGGTGCGGATGAATTGGATTTTGTAATTAATATTGGGAGATTAAAATCTCATGATTATTTTTATATTGAGAATGAAATAAAGGAACTGGTAAAAGCTGCAAAGGGCAAGACAACGAAATTAATAATAGAAACCTGTTATTTAAATAAGAATGAAAAAATTACTATTTGTAGATGTGCTTTAAATACCGGTGTAGATTTTATTAAAACATCTACTGGATTTGGGAAAAATGGAGCAACAGTGGATGATGTAAGGTTAATAAAAAGCATTGTAAAAAGTTATTGCAAAGTAAAAGCTGCAGGAGGAATTAAAAATTTAAAAGATGCTTTGAGATTAATAAGAAGTGGAGCAGATAGGATAGGTACTAATTCTGGAGTAAAAATTATGGACGAATTTAAAAAAATGATAAAAACTTAATAAAAGTGAGGTCAATCATAAAAAGGGTGGTTAGTAAAAAAACGAAGAAAAATAACTTATTTAAGAGATGCTTTGAGGGCAAGGTTGCAATGATATCTGGTGCAGGCCAAGGGATAGGTAAGCAAATAGTATTAGATTTGTATTCAGAGGGAGCTAAAATTGCAGCTTTTGATATTAATGAAGAACAAGTAAATAATTTAAAAGAAGAGATTAACTTTAATAATAAGAAAATTATTATCTTTCAAGCTGATGTTTCGAAAAGTAATCAGGTAAACAAGGTAGTAAAAGAAACCGTAAATTATTTTGGTAAAATTGATTTATTAATAAATAATGCTGGAATTTTGAATTATTGTTCCATTGAAGATACAACAGATGATATCCTAGAAAAAATATTGTCAGTTAATTTAAAAGGAGTTATGTATTGTGTTCGTGAAGTTGTGCCTTTCATGAAAAAAAATCAGTACGGACGAATTGTAAATATTTCTTCAATCACCGGGAAACGAGGAGATAATAATACTTCACCATGTTATGGTGCTTCAAAAGGTGGAATAATTACTTTGACAAAATCATTAGCCAGACAATTAGGTCCTTATGGCATTAACGTTAATGCCATAGCACCGCATGCTATAATGACTTCTATTATGAATGGTTGGGATGAAGAAAAGAAAAATAAGATGAAAGAGTTAATACCAGTTAGACGTTTAGGAACTGTTAAAGATGTATCATCGGTGGTTTTGTTTTTATTATCAGATGCCTCTGCTTTTATTACAGGAGAAACAATTAATATCAATGGTGGATATTATATGGATTAAAATATTTGACAGTGTAAAATTTTAGTAGGGATTTAAAAAAACACTTATATTTTTCCTGAATTAATTTCTAATTTAACCTTATCTAAAATGACAAAAACAACCTTATTATACCAAATTCGATTGTGAGCATATCCGAAAAGAAATTGGGGCTTTCTTTATATCAAACTTCCATCCCATAGCGGTGAATTTTATGAGTAGGATATATTGCAATCTGTGGAATTGTCACATCAGGAGTCCTAGTGGCAACATAAAGTGTTATTTCAGCAACATTTTCAACATCAATACAGCTAGCATAGATTCCCTCTTTGTATTCCTTTTCGTCTAACCATCCATCCAGGTATGCTTTTTGAGAACCATCATAAAACCCCTTGTCAATGATTTCGGTCATTGGTGTCTTTACATGAGAAGGATTGATCACGGTCACACCGATATTCTTATCCTTGCCTTCAATTAAAATATTTTTACTAAAACCCATCATACCATGTTTGGAAGCCCGGTAGGGGCTATGGCCAGGTCCTGATGCAAGCATGGCAGAGGAAGACCCCATATTAATAATTCTACCGCCGGATTTCTGTTTTTCCATATACCTGAATGCCTCACGACAACACAAGAAAACACCTGTCATGTTTGGACCGATTGTTTTATTCCATTCCTCCAACGTAACTTCAGAAACTGGTGGAGAAAGCGAATCACGGCCGGCACTATTGACTAAAATATCCAAATGACCCCATTCATTTACAGTATCCTTAAAAAACCTAATGACCTTATCTTCATTAGTTACATCAGCGCAAAAAGTACAGCATATACCATTAGTATTGTAAATATTGGCTTCCACCTGTTTTAAACGTTTTTCATCAATATCTATCAATGCAACTTTACATGCATTAGCGGTAAAAATCTTTGAGACTGCTTCTCCAATTCCAGAAGCTGCTCCAGTTACGATTGCTACTTTACCTTCTAATCTTTTTTCTATATTCATTATTAGCCTCCCAAATTATTATAATATAAAATAAAACTATATTATATTTTAAAATAATAATAAAATAAATATTTATTTTATTCAAATTTTTTTCGAGTCAATCCCATTTTTTCTGTAAAATTAACCAGCTATCAATTCCTCCTTTGGGGCTTTTATTAATCCCTTATGGGCTCAGATTCTGTTAGATGGCTAAAAGAAGAGAATTTTCATTCTTTTGGTAGTTTTCAAATAGATGGGTACGAAAGGTAAACTCTCGTATCTGGTTTTTTCAATTTCAGATTACTCACTCTAGTATTTAGATTAGGACTTTTGTAGCCATTACAAGTAGATTTTCTTATTGATTTATCTCCGGTGTAGGAAGCTACTCCCACCTGTTCATCCCTTTCTTCTTCCATAAATTCCTGTAATGGTCTTTCTAGAAGTTCCTTTATAAAATCCTTGTCTTCCTTTAATGCCTCTTGAAAAATTTCTCTTAATGATGTACTATTTAGTTGAATCATCTTTATTACCTCTTTAATAATTTTGGTATTTGTTTTTTGTTATAGAGATTTTTGATGGTCCCTTCAAGTTATTCTAATCACTTTTACAGAAAATATAGCACAGACTCTTTTATTCAAAATAATTGACTTTTTTAAATAAAATACAATAGAATTAATTTATTTAAAATCTATCTAATAATAAATAATGCAACTGCTTAAAAGCCCTAAAATAGCTGTATAAATTGGGATTTGATAATAATTTATAAAATTTTTAATACCAACTTACAAGTATCGGTTTACTTGTCCGAATCTGGCTGTAGCGCACTTTCATCTTTTAAATGATCAACCCACAAAAAATGTTTGACAAAGAAGTATTAAATATAGTATTATGTGAAAAAATTAAGATATATTGTTAAAGAATACACATTAGAAGATTAAAGAAAAAAGGAGGTAATAGACCGTGAGATTGGAAAATAAGGTAGCAATTGTGACTGGTGGAGCGCAGGGCCTCGGGGAAGCCTACTCAATCGGGATGGCTCGGGAAGGAGCTAGCGTTATTATCGCGGATGTGGATGAGCCTTCGGGGTATAAACTCGAGGAACTGATAAGGAACTCGGGAGGAAAAGCTCTGTTCGTTAGGACGGACGTGAGCAGAAAAGCAGACACCGAGGCAATGGTTCAGAAAGCAATCAAAGAATTCGGCTGTCTAGATATCATAGTGAACAACGCGGGTATTCTGTTTAGCGCACCTGTGGAAGATACCACTGAGGAAATGTGGGACAAGCAGTTTGCAGTTAACGTGAAAGGACTTTTCTTTTGCTGTCAAGCCGCCGCTGAAGTGATGAAAAAACAGAAAAGCGGGAAAATCATCAATATCTCTTCCATCGCGGCGATCGGTGCCCAGGCTGGACTATGTGCATACAGTTCATGCAAAGGGGCCATATTACCTATCACCAGGGTCTTTGCCCTGGAATTGTGCAAGTGGAACGTGCAAGTGAATGTGATTCTTCCGGGTACTACGGATACAGGAATGGCAAAACTAGCGATGGCGGATCCTAATTGGACAAGGCAGGTAACCAAGAGTATTCCTATGGGACGGCTCGGCATGACGGATGAGCTTCTCGGTGCTGTTCTATATTTTGCTTCCGATGACTCCAAATATTGTACCGGGCAGACCCTGATCGTTGATGGCGGGTACTCAATGGTTTAGTGAAACACGGTTCTCGACAAGCGCGTATTATGGATCAGCAGACAGGAGATGAGCGACCGCTTAGGACAGATCGATTGTGAACGTTTAGAGGCAGAAACTTGGAAACTTCTCAACGAGATGGGATGGAAATGAATCACGACTGAAGGGAGGTGAATAAGTTATTTCGTTATTTCTTTCATTAATAAATATATTTAATTAAAGGAGGATTAAAATAATGAAAAAAGTATTTTTATGGTTGCTTATTATATCAATGGTTGCAATGTTTGTTCTAACAGGTTTTACAGAAGTAGCAGCTCAGGAAAAAGAGAGGCTTGAATTAGCACAGAAATACAAGAACGCTGAGCCTGGAGAGAAGTTCTTAGTAGGCCATATCACTTTTCATCTATCACAAGAATACGCGATGATGGTCTACCAGGCTGATGAGCAAGCTTGTAAACAGCTTGGTCTGGAATTTATCGGTGCAGTAGCCACTACAGACGAAGAGTGGATCACGACAACTGAGAGTATGATAACTGCTGGCGCAAAGGCGATAATTTATAACTGCCCGTCCTCGGCTGTCCTGCCTGAGTTGGCGAGAATCTGCAACGAGAATAATGTGTTCATAGCAACGCACTTCGGTTATACGGGAGATATGTTTCCAGGAGACTTAGGGCCACGATGGGTTGTAGATAATACTCCTCTGTCTGACGAACAGACTTATCTTCCATTAATGCTGCTGTTCGAGAAGATGAGGCAGAATGGAAAGACGAAGGTACTGGTCCATCAGTCGAGTAAAGTGGCTGCCACCGTATCTACAGTCTACATAAACTTAGGAGTCTTCCAGGCTTGGAAGGAGTATCCGGAGATGGAATTGTTAGGTCACCAATATGGTGAGTGGGGGTACGAGGGAGGACGAAAAGCTGCCGATGCTTCACTAGCGATGCGAACGGATTATGAAGGTTTTTGGGGAGCTAACGACTCACAGACCACGGGTGCTTTAAGAGCACTTGAAGACCGCGGTCTAATGATAGGTCCATTCACAGCTTCAAGAGACATGGAATTAACCACAGCACAAGCAATACTTGATAAAAACTTTATAGTTAGCGCTGGATTTGCTGTACCCTACTTTGGAGGAAGACTGGTTCCAATGCTATACGACATGTGCGTTGGGGCATGGTATCCGCTTCCTGATGAGATGATTCAAGCAGGCAGGATAGATTGTTATGGTTATCCAGGTGAAATCGAGCAGCTGGCTAAAGATTCTGGTGTAATAAATAATCCGAGCTTCAAGATAGGCCCAACTGAGGAAAATATGAATAAGATATTGAAGCAAATGAAGGCAACACCGCCAGAATATCCATTTGACTTCAGGTTAGCATCCATATCAAAGTGTGAAGAGCTCGGCTTAACATTTGACAGGCACGCAGGTGGGGATCTCGCACTGGGCCAGAATGATTATTACTTCCCGGCAATGACAAAGAAGTTCGGAAGCATTGATGTACTTAGGAAGCATGTTGCTGCTCTATTTGAATATTTCCTCGATACCAGCTGGGCTGATACCTGGGCTGAAGCAGAAGAATATGCAAAACAGTTCCCACCAGAGCTAAAATTAGAGCCTAACTGGGAATAAAGGTCAAATCGTTATATTTACTTTTTTTGTAATTCGTAGTGATTGTTGATTGTTAACGTTAGAAAGGATGAATTATTATGGTGATGGCCACAGATGATACAATAGTTGAAATAAAGGATGTTTCCAAAACCTTCAATGGAGTTGTGCATGCCCTGGATAACGTTAGTATAGCGATTGGCAAAAACGAAATAATAGGCGTAGTAGGGGAAAACGGTGCCGGGAAATCTACGCTAATGAAGATTCTGGTAGGCGTTTTTCCTCCAGATAATGGGGAATGGTATTATAAGGGAAAAAAAATACCATTCCCCAAAAATCCAAAAGAAGCAGCAAAAAGAGGTATCTCAATAGTTTACCAGGAAAAAGGAGTTATACCCTGTTTAAAAGTATATCAATTCCTGTTTCTAGGACATGAGGATAAGTACATAAAATACTCCAGATTAGATATAAACAAAATAAAAAAGTATGCTAAGGAGATATTAAGAGAGTTTCATGTAAAATGCAATATTGAGAACTTTATGTATGAGCTTCCCCTTTCCACTCAGAAGATGATTGAAATAGCGAAAGCGATTTTAAATGTAAGATTGGAACACGAAGACGACAACATTACATCAGTCATCATACTTGACGAACCAACCGCGCCGTTAACTATCGAGGAGCGCCGGGAGTTGTTCAGCGATATATCAAACATGAAGAAAAATGCTTCTTTCATCTTCGTGTCTCACATCATACCTGAAGTAATGGAATTCACAGACAGGGTACACGTATTACGAGATGGCAAGATGGTCGCCCATTATGATTTGTCAAAGGATAAAATAACAGAGGAAGATTTTTTTAGGGCGATAGTCGGTAAGGAATCCTTGGAACATATTTACAAACCCGAAGTTAAAAGAGTGGCAAGCGAGGAAGTAGTTTTATCAGTCAAGAATTTGACTAAAAATGGATGCTATTATGATATCTCATTTGAACTTCTCAGGGGCGAGTGCATAGGAATTTTTGGCCCAGCGGGATCAGGTAAAAGCGAAATAATAAATACAATTGCTGGCCTTACAAGTTTTGAGAACGGAGCCCTAATAATTAAAGGACAAGAAGCCAAAACTAAAGAATCTCCTCACGTTAGGCTAGCAAGGGGTATTGGATATTTTTCGGGTGAGACCGGAAAAGAGCTATTCCTAAACTGGCCGATTACAAAGAACATCTCAATAATAAATCTTAAGAAAATATTACAAAAGTTCATCCGGGTGATAAATTTTAACGCTGAGAAACAGATGGCGGAAAAGATTGTGCAGAGGTTGAGAATAAAGACTCCAGGTGTTAACACGGATTGCTACTCTCTAAGCGGTGGTAGTAAGCAGAAAGTTTCTGTGGGGAAATGGTTTGAAAGAAGCCCCGATATACTTTTATTAGAGGACCCTACAATCGGAATAGATGTGGGAGCCAGAAAAGACATCTACGAAAATACTTTGGAGATAAAGAAGAGTGGTATCTCAATGATCCTTATTAGCGACGATCCTAAAGAATATTCTATACTATGTGACAAGATAATGTTTATAAAACATGGCAAAATTCAAAAAGTTATTAGTGGTGAAAAGTTTAAGCAGGAGTTGGAAAAGTGAAGGTCCCAAACAAAGAGAAGCTGATACCTTCAATCATCATTCAAACTATAAAGATTTACCCCGTCACTCTATTCTTATTTGTTCTAGTTGTGTTATTCGCAAGCTTATACCCAGAAAAATTTCTAACCCCCTTAAATTTATCGACAATTCTAAGACAATTTGTAACACTGATGTTATTTGCACTTGGTCCCTCAATTGTGGTGGTGACCGGTTCACTAGATTTATCTTATGTTGGAATTTGGATGCTGGGAGGTATCCTGGTGTGGGTTCTCATGCCTACACTAGGGATGTTCTCAATTCTCGTTATCCCACTATTGGGATTAGCGACAGGATTCATCGTTGGCGTAATACAAACCAAGGCGAAAATACCCTCTTTTATACTAACTTTAAGTGTATTAGTAATATACTGCGGATTAACCGGTATGATCTCAGGAGGAATTTCCAGATCGGTTCGCGGATACGAGTTTATTACCGTACGGTTGATACCCTACATTCCCACGGCTTTTCTATGGACTATCCCAATAATAATCGCCGCGGTATTCATTATGAAGTACACTAAGATAGGCATATATCTATACGCTATTGGGTCAAATGAAGAAGGAGCTCGATTAGCCGGAATAAACGTCGATAAGTTCAAGATCCTGGCTTTCACGATAAGCGGGCTATTTACGGGCATAGGATCAATGATCTATTTCCAACATCAAGGAGGTTCGGTACCAGTTGTACTGAATCTAAATACCATGGTTTGGCCGCTCGTAGCAATAGTCCTGGGTGGAACGCCACTTACAGGGGGAAGCGGTGGCCCCCATAGGACGATACTCGGTGCGTTGACCTTTACTGTCCTTTGTCGCGGATTGACCCTTTCATTTTTAGATCCCACGATGATACAACTCATTACCGGGCTATTGCTAATTGCATCTATTATAGCAAGTTCCAGGGGGTCGAAGGGAGTAACGATTCTATGAAAGTGGTGAAAAAATGATGGTAAGACTACTTCCGGAATGGTTTCGAAAAAATATGAATACTATCGTTCCAGTAGTTGCTGCGATAGCGATTATAGGTGTATTTCAACTGATAAATCCGTTATTCCTCAGATATCAGGGGATAATAACTTTAGTCTATGCAATGTCATACTTCCTAATAGCCGCCTGCGGATTGTCTTTCGTTATAATGATGGGTTCTTTTGATTTCTCAGTAGTAAGTTTACTAAAGCTTGCGGCACTTATATGTGTATTATATATCGACAAACTTGGTCTCTTGGTAATTCCTTTAGCTTTATCGATATGTATGGGGTTTGGTTTCATTAACGGGCTATTATTTGCAAAATTAAAAGTCCCCTCTTTCATGGCAACGCTCGGTGTTTCAGTTGTCGTTGAGGGAATAGCGCTGTACCTCTCGAAAGGCTTTCTTCATATAATGAATGACAGAACTTTCAGGGCTCTTTCAGTAACCTTTATAACGCGCTTACCATCGATATTCTATTGGGCGATAGGTATCTGGATTATATGCACTTTTATTGCTATATGGACACCATTCGGAAGGCGTATTTACGCAATTGGAGGAAATCCGATAGGTGCTGTGCTTTCGGGGATCAACGTGGAAAGAAATAGAATTTACGTTTTCATGCTCAGTGGATTTTTAGCCGGGCTGGCTGGAATTTTATACATGGCACAGTTTGGGGGAGGTTCCATAGAGATTTGCGCAGATATGACCATACCGCTTTTCGCGAGTGTAGTCGCGGGTGGCACAGCTCTCACGGGAGGCGTGGGAGGTCCCCAAAGAACCTTGCTTGGAGTGATTATCATTACATGGATTCAAGCTGGATTGTTGATGCTTGGAGTCGGCCGTACTATTCAGTTGGTAGTTTTCGGCTTAATCGCTATAATTATGGGCATATCCACGATAGATAGGAGAAGGATAAAGATCATTAAATAGGATTTACTGATCTCCTCTTAGTTTATCACACTATATAAGCAAGTGTGGGATTATTAATTCAACGATTTGTACTACTTATGGATTACCAATATACAACTCATTTACTGAAGTTATAACCAACATGACTTCTTTAAGAAAAATAATTTTAATTATATGAATAGAAAGGCGAATTATGAAGCGAAATGATTACAGAACTAATTTTATATTAAATAGATTATCTGTTGATGCTTTTGCGAACATCAAAGATTTATCTAAAAGATTAGAAGTTTCAGAGATGACTATCAGAAGAGACCTTAGAGAATTATCAATCGATAATGTTGTTACTCTTATCCCGGGGGGTGCTATTCTAAAAAGGAATTCCCCGATTGAGAAAGATGAAGAAAAGTATTTAATTCAAACTGCAGAATCTGTGATGTTAGAAGAAAAGATTAAAATTTCTCGAAAAGCAGCTTCTTTGGTCAATCCTAATGATGTGATTATTATAGATGCTGGCTCTACTACAAAAAATCTTTCAAAATTTATTCCGGAAAATATGCCTGTTACTATTATATGTTACACTTTAAATGTCTTATTTAACGTTTACGAAAATAAGAACTGGAAGTTAGTTTTTCCCGGAGGTTATTTCCATAAGAATACTTTAATGTTTGAAAGTCCTGAGGGAATAGAGATAATAAAAAAAATAAGAGCTAACATAGCTTTTGTTTCAGTGGGGGGTATTTCTGAAAAACTCGAGCTTACCACCCCAACTTCTTATGAAAAGGAGACTAAAAGAGCAATTATTCAATCTTCAAATAAAAAGATTT
>Ga0255055_10001340_pt1 | contig 18226 bp, 14 predicted proteins | sample JV7_2_27_MG_FD_188633 | JGI IMG/M metagenome (GOLD analysis project Ga0255055, IMG submission 188633) | Seawater microbial communities from Jervis Inlet, British Columbia, Canada - JV7_2_27 | ecosystem: Environmental > Aquatic > Marine > Inlet | place: Canada: British Columbia | collected... | reverse complement strand
CCTCGATCTGGTGCAACAGCTCGGAGATTCCCCGCCATGCCCAGACTTCCGCCCCGGCCTCGATCAGGCGGATAACGGTTGGATAGCCTGCGAGCAGGAAGGGCCCACTGCGGATCGCAGCCTCCCTCCCGTTGGTGAAGAGCCGCACGGCGACACCGCGTTCCATCGCGGAGATCAGCGCGTCGGTCAATGGTGGATCGAAGTTCGGGAACGGGGTCATGAGATCAATCCGGTCCTTCGCCCGTCCGGAAAGCTCCACCAACAGGTCGGTGGAGGCTGCACGCCGTCGCACGAAAGGATTGTCGTAGAGAATCGCCACCGGGACCGAACCCGGGGCTTCGACCCGACCCGGAAAGTATTCCTCGGTCACGAACTTCTCGATCGGACTATTGCCGTTCGGAAAGCGCCCCGTCTGCCAGAAGACCTGGAGCTCGTTAAGCAGCATTTCCTGCGGCAGGAGAAACCTGCCCGCCTTACGGTTGAACTCGGTGAACTCCCAGGACTTGAGGAAGATCATCTGCAGATCGTCGACCGAGGAGCCCTCCAGCTGCACGCCGAGGTCGAGCCACCAGTTCTCGGGATCGTAGTAGTCGTCGGAGAAGTTGCGCCCGCTGAGGATGGCTTTCCTTCCATCCGCGATAAACAACTTGTCGTGCATGCGCCCGTCATAAAGGGCCGTCAAGCCCCATGTAGAGCGGTTGAAGCCACGCACCCGCGCGCCCGTTTTTTCGAGCGACGCGAACATTCTACTGAACGCAAACAGCGCCGAGGCGTCCACCAGAACCCTGATGTTCAGGTCAATTCCCTCGCCCTTTCGTTGCTTGAGAGACGAAATCAAGACGTCGCGGAATACTTTGCCGGAGGTGTCGTTGTGCCAGGAGAAGGAGCTGATAAAGACATGGTGTCGTGCGCTCTCGGTGAGGTCGACCCGAGCCTGCCAGGCGTCCCTCGGGTCGACGAGCAGCTCGATCGAGTTGTCGAAGGTCCACCGGGCGCGTCCCACCCGGGTCACCAGCTCTTGCAGCGACTCCTCATCACCGGCATGCGCAAACCCACTGCCTGCGACCAGCAGAAGAACATAGACGACAACCCGCGGAAACACTCGCCTTTCATTCATGCGGCACGCAATGTAGCAGAATCTTGAATTAGGAATTAGGAATTAGGAGGTCAGATTTCGGATTTGCTGTCGGCCTCCGGCCGACGCGTCGCACCGTCGCCTGCGGGCGGCTCATGGCCTCCTCCTTCGGATGAGGCCTGATCCGCATCCGCAGCCGCCGGCGGGTTCGGACTTCGGATTTTCCGCCCAGCCCCAACACCATGTGCGGCGGAGGTGCCTGGCTCCCACATTGTCGATGTCCTCATCGTCAATGTGGCGTGCCTGGCATCCTCTCGGGAAGCGCGCTGAACACCGGACCACCTCGAAGTCGGGAAATAGATCCCATTTCCCGAAACATCCGGAATATAATCCGCGTAGCGCAGTACAGGAGAGTGAATTCAAGGAGGGGGATACGATGGAAGACGCCACAGATCGTCCGAGCTATGAACCCGAGCTGACGGGGCCGCCGACTCCGTCGACACAACAGAAGTACAGCGCGGTGCAACGGTTGTGGATGATGTTCACTTCACCGGGCGACGTGTTTTCGGATATCGGAGTCAAACCGACCTGGATCCTGATCATGGCGATTGTTGTCCTGCTCGGAGTGGGCGCACAGGCAATCATCATTCAACACGTGGACACCGAGGCCACCATCCGAGCCCGCTTCGAACAACGCGGCCAGGAGCTGAGCGAGGCCCAGATCGAGAACGCGGTCGAACAGGCGGAGAAGTTCAGCAAATTCGGTCCGGTCATCGGACTGGTCCTCGCACCTATTGCCTGGGTGATCATGGCAGCCATTTTTTTCGTGATGCTCAAGCTGGTGAGCTCGGACGCCGATTACCCGCACGCGTTGTCGACCACTCTGCACGGCTATTGGCCACCAACGGCGGTGCAACTGGTATTGATGGCGGTGTTGGTTCAGAGGGTCGATAAGGTGCCTCAGACCGAGCTCGAACACATCGTCAAAGCCAATCTCGGCGCCTTTTTGTCGGCGGACCTGCCAGCCTGGCTGACGGCCGCGGCAGGCACCATCAGTATCTTCAATATCTGGGCGGTGGTTCTGTTGATCATCGGCTTTACCACGGTTGGCAAGATTTCGCGCGGTAAAGCGGCAGTCGTGACTCTGGTTCCCTGGGGGGTGTGGATCGTGGCCAAGGCCGCCCTGGCCGCTGTGTTCTCGTAACAAAAGGCCCGGGATAGCGACTCCCGCGTACGGGTTCGGAGAAAAAAGTGAAGATGAAGAAACCCCTGATTGTGATCGGTGTGCTCGCGATACTCGCCCTGGTCATCTGGGCCAGCCTGCGGGACTCGGGCCCACGCGGCACCGAGGTCGAGGTCCAGGCGGCGGAGCTGCGAACCATCTCCTCACGGGTCAAGGCGACCGGGGAGATCACACCGGAAAAGCGGGTCGACATCTCGGCCAAGGTGGTCGGTGAGATCATCAACCTGCCGGTGGTCGAGGGCCAGGAGGTCCGCGACGGCCAGCTCCTGCTCGAGATCGAGCGCGACCTGTACGAGGCGGCCCGCAACCAGGCGCGAGCGGCCGTCCGCCAGGCCGAGGTCTCGGTCCGGCGCCAGGAGGTGCAGCTCGCCGACGCGCGTCGCAACATGCGCCGCACCAAAGAGCTGATTGCCGACGGGCTGGTCAGCCAGGAGGCGCTCGACGCCGCTCAGCTCGGCCTCGACACGGCGATGGTCGAGGTCGAAGCGCAGCAGCACGCCGTCGAACAGTACCGGTCGGCGCTCCAGCGCGCCGAGGACGACCTCGCAAGGACAACGATTCGCTCGCCGATGGACGGCACCGTCATTCAGCTCAACGCGGAGCAGGGCGAAACAGTGGTGCCGGGCTCCACCAACCTTCCGGGGTCGGTGATCATGACCGTCGCCGACATGTCGGTGTTGCTCGCTGAGGTCGAGGTGAGCGAGGTCGATGTCGTCAACGTCGCCCTCGGTCAGGAGGCCGAGGTCAAGGTCGACGCTCTCGGCACCGAGCCACAGAAAGGTCGTGTCGTGGAGATCGCGACCTCAGGCCGACGAGACCCGACCCAGGGGACCATTCGTTTCAGGGTCAAGGTAGCCCTCGACGACCCCGACCCCTCGCTACGGCCGGCGATGACCGCAAAGGTCGACATTCTCACCGCAACCAGCGACGACACGATCACCGCCCCGATTCAGTCGGTCGTCAAGCGGACGCTCGATGACGAAGGCGAAGAGGTCAAAGGGACCGCAGCCAAAGGCATCGAGGAGTCGGATGTTGTCTACATCATTGCCGATGGTGAGGCCGCCGCTCGAGTGGTCGAGACCGGCATCTCCGACGAGCTCTACGTCGAGATCATCGATGGGCTGACCGACGGCCAGGAGGTCATCATCGGCCCCTACCGAACGCTCAAGAATCTTCACGCGGGCGACGCCGTAAAAACGGAAGAAAAGAAGGGCGACGAAGACGAAAGCGCTGATGACGACGATTCTGGCGGTGTCGAGGTCCGCATCGACTGATGCTCATTTCGATCTCGAGCCTACGCAAGATCTATCAGATGGGCGAGGTCGAGGTGCGCGCGCTCGACGGCGTCGACCTCGAGGTCGAGGCCGGTGATTATGTCGCCATTATGGGGCCGTCGGGTTCGGGCAAATCGACGCTGATGAATCTGATCGGCTGCCTCGACACCCCGACGTCGGGCGAGTACATCCTCAACAACCAGCGCGTGTCCGACCTCGACGACGGCGAGCTTGCCTCTATCCGCAACCACGAGATCGGGTTTGTCTTTCAAACCTTCAATCTTTTGGCCCGCGCCACCGCGCTGGCCAACGTCGAGCTACCCCTCATCTACGCACGCGTGCCAGCTAAAGAGCGGCACCGTAGGGCCCGCGAAGTTCTCGAAAGAGTCGGCCTCGGCGACCGCGCAAAACACCAGCCCAACGAGCTCTCGGGAGGCCAGCAGGGGCGCGTGGCGGTGGCACGGGCGTTGATCAACGAGCCCTCAATCCTGCTCGCCGACGAACCGACCGGCAACCTCGACTCGAACACCTCGCAGGAAATCATGGAGCTCTTCAACGAGCTCAACGCCGCCGGTAACACCCTCATCGTGGTCACCCACGAGGAGGACATCGCCGCCCACGCGCGGCGTATCGTGCGGCTGCTCGACGGCAGGATTTTGGTCGACGAACGAGTCGGGGAATCGAAGGTGCTCTCATGATCTGGGACAACCTCCTCATCGCCCTTCAGGCAATTCGCGCCAACAAGATGCGCTCGCTGCTGACAATGCTCGGCATCATCATCGGCGTCGCGGCGGTGATCGGCGTGGTGTCGATCGTGCAGGGCCTCGATTACGTCATAGCGACCCAGATGGAAGGGGTCGGCGTCACCTACATGATGGTGATCCCGCGCCAGGACCTCCAGGACCCCGATCTCGCCGGACGCGAGGTCACCCTGACCTACGAAGACGGGTTGGCGATCATGGAGCGCGCCACCGGCATCAAGCACTTCAACCCGATCTTCGTTCGCGGCGAATCGACGAACGCCGGCGGCCGCCAGTATTCGACGATGTTGCTTGGAGTCGGCCCGTACCATCAGGAGGTCGCGAACCATTGGGTCGATCGGGGGCGGTTTTTCTCCGACCTCGATATCCAGCGCTCGGCACGGGTATGCATGGTCGGCCAGGAGGTCATCGACGAGCTCGAGCTCTCAGAGCCCATCCTCGGCACGGACCTGATCGTCGGCTCATCGGCATTCACCATCGTCGGCATCATGGAATACCAGGGCGAGATGCTGGGCCAGAACCAGGACGACTTCGTGCTCATCCCCATCACCACCGCACGCGATATCTACGGCGTCGAGGCCTTCGAGAAGCTGCGTCTGGACTTCCAGGCGGAGAGTCCTGAAACCGTTGACCAGGCCCGGGACCAGATGCGGGAGATCCTGCGCGAACGCCACCGGTTGCCCGAAGGGATGAGGGATGACTTCCGGATCCTGCTCCAGGAGGAGCTGCTCGATACCATCGGTGGAGTCCTTGCAACCGTCACTTCAGTTGTCGCCGGTATCGTCAGCATCGCCCTTCTGGTCGGCGGCATCGGCATCATGAACATCATGCTGGTGTCAGTGACCGAACGGACCCGTGAGATCGGCGTTCGAAAGGCGGTCGGCGCCCGCAAGTCGGACATCCTGATTCAGTTCCTCATCGAGGCGGTGACGATCTGTCTGTTCGGAGGCCTCCTCGGAGTGCTCGGTGGTTGGGGTCTCGGGATCCTCGGCGCCAAGGCGATCCCGGGCTTTCCACCGGCCCACGTGCCGGTGTGGGCGATCGCTCTCGGTTTTGGATTCGCCGCTCTGGTTGGGATCTTCTTCGGCACCTATCCCGCTGCCAAAGCGGCTGCGCTTGATCCGATTGAGGCACTGCGGCACGAGTGAATTAGGAATGAAGAATGAGGAATTAGGGATGGACGACGCGCCGAACGATCATGGCTCTTCATACCCGTTGCCCGCGATTGAGAGCTTTTTCCGCGCGCAAAGAGAATCGTAGGGGCGGGGTTTATCCCATATGCGCTAACTTAGGGAGCGCTCACACCGAAGACTTGAAATCATGGGCTCTGTCCGCGTCGTCCCGAGCCCGAGCCCGTTACCGTTACCGTTGCCCGGTTTCAAGGGTTTTCGTAGAGGCCGATGTACATGCATCTTCCTTTCATCAACAATGTTGACAATACCGATAACGGTAAGGGTAACGGGCTCGGGCTCGAAGGACCGCGCGATGTGTCGGAGTGTTAGAAAGGTCTCCTCTCCGGTGGGTGTTTCATTTAAGTTAGCGCCTATGGGGGTTTATCCCCGCCCGAGGTTGCTTCAAGATCTGGATCATCAATAATGTGCGGCCGAGACGGTCGCACCACAATCAGATCACGATGGTCTTTGTGGTGCAGGCGTCTCGCCTGCACAGCGTGGGTGGAAATTCCTAATTCCTAATTCGTTTCAATAGGTGAACCGCCCGACGATCTTCTTGAGCTCCTCGGCCATTGTCGCCAGCTCATCGCCACGTTCGTGTGAGGAGGTCGAGGCGGTCGCGGTCTGCTGCACGGCCGCGGCGATGCCGGCAATGCGCTCCGCAATCTCGCTCGAACCGGCCGCCGCCTCGGTGACGCTGTGGGCGATCTCGGCGGTTGTGGCCGTCTGCTCCTCGACACCACTGGCGATGGTCGTCTGGATGTCGTGGATCTTGCGGATAATACCCGAGATTTCCTCGGTCGCGTCTCCCGCAACCTTGGTGTGATTGCTGATCACCTCGGCGATCGAGCTGATCTCCTCAGTCGCCTGGGCGGTCTGGTTGGCGAGCTTTTTTACCTCGTCCGCGACCACCGCGAACCCTTTGCCGGCCTCACCCGCGCGTGCGGCCTCGATGGTGGCGTTGAGGGCCAGCAGGTTCGTCTGCTCGGCAATCGCATAGATCACTTTGACTATGTTGCCGATCGTCGTACCGCTCTCGTCGAGGCGATCGAAGGTCGCCTTTGTATCGTCGGCGATCTTCACGGCGCGAGTTGCGACCTGGGCCGCCTCGGAGGCGTTGGCGGCAATCTCGCGGGTGCTCGCATTGAGCTCTTCGGTGGCTGTAGCCACACTCTGCACATTGGCCGAGACCTGCTCGGCAGCCGCCGAGACCATACTGGCCTGGGTAGAGGTCTCCTCGTTGGCAGACGCGATCTGTTGAGAGAGATTGCGCATTTCCTCCGACGCGCTCGACAGGGAATCCGCCTGCCCGCCGATCTGCTGGATGTCCTGCTGAATGCCGTCGGAAAAGGTATTGAAGCTCTCGCCGAGCTGCCCGATCTCGTCCGAGCTGGTGATCTCGACCCGCCGGGTAAGGTCCGCATCCCCCTCCGCGATGTCCTTGAACCGGTCGAGAAGTGCCCGCAGCGGGTTGGTGAGGATCCAGCGTGACACCTGCAGGGTCAGGCCGCTGATGACAAAGATCGTGAGCAAGACTGAAAGGGCCGTGAGGAGGGTGTTCTGGCGAACCGGCGTCGAAATGACCTCGTTCGGCAGCAACAGACCGAGGGTCCAGTTGATGTACGGCGACTCGGACTGGATCGGCCCCATCAGGACAAAAACGTCCTCGCCCTGCCAGGTGATCCGGCTTCGGCTACGGTCACCCGCCAGCACACGATCGCTCAGCTCCGAAAACCCGATAGTGCCGGGGACCAGGGTTTCGAGATCCTCGAGCCTGGCTTCGATGTCGATCTCGGTGTCGGTGAAATAGATGATCTCGCCCTGGTGATCGACCAGGAACGCCGAGCCCGTGCCCCGATATCGAACCTGCTCGACCAGCCCGGCGACCGTTGTTAACAGAACATCCATCCCGCCGACGCCGAGAAAGAAGCCGTTCTGAAGGTAGACCGTGGTTTGGATGACCACCGCCGTTTCCCTGGTCAGGTGATCGACGGTCGGCGACGCGAGATAGAGCTTGTTCTCGCCGACGGCTTCGTGCCACCAGGGCCGGTTCTTGACCAGGTATCCGGCCTCCTCCACCCGTCCTCTCGGCATCTCCGGGATCCGGTTCGAAAAGTAATCCTGGGTGTCGTCGTCGGCGAAGAAGACCGCCTTGATCGACGGGTCGTTAGCCACCAGGGCGTCGAAATAGTCGATGATCTGGATGAAGTCGGCGTCGTCGAGCACCGGCGCGCGATGCTGTTCGTAATTTGTGAAGTAGTCGCGCAGGGCCGGGTTGAGGAGAAACGCCTCCACGACACGGCCACGCTCAGTAAAGAACTGCTCGATCTCACGCGCCTTGACCTCCACGCCCTGCTGCGCTTCGGCGTAGGTCTTCTTGCGGGTCATGTCGGCGTTTCGTACCACTACGATGCTGCCGAGGACCGCCAACGCCAACGCGATGGCGCCCCCGACAAAGATGATCAACTTGTGTTGAATATTCAGTCGCATGCCTCACACTCCCCCTTGAGTGAGTCCACTCTTCGCTCCATAAAAGTCTACCTCATGGACGCATGGCGAAAAGCTATAGGCTATAGGCTATAAGCCATGAGCCATGGGCTCAGCCTCTTTCAAAAACCAGGATCTCTCGTAACCCGACGCCCTACGACAACAGCGTCGGCGATCTGTAGGGGCGGCATATATGCCGCCCCCTGGAGAGACCCGGAGGACTTCAATTAACAAGGGCGGGATATATCCCGCCCCTACAGGAGAGGCGCCGGTTTTTGCAGGAGGCTCGGCTGATAGCTAATAGCTAGCTGCTGACAGCTGGTATTCTGGATGTGAGGGCGTAATTCGGACCGCCGCTGGCGGTCGACGTCTATTGAACGTGGAGCAATTTCATGGGTGGGATGGATGCCGTCATCGCGGAGTTCCTGGCCGAGAGCGTCGAGAATCTCGATCAGCTCGATCAGGACCTGGTGAGTCTCGAGAAGAACCCGTCCGACCGCGAGGTTCACGGGCGGATATTCCGCACCATCCATACCATCAAGGGCACCTGCGGATTCCTCGCCTTCGGCACCCTGGAGTCCGTCACCCACGTCGGGGAGTCCCTGCTTGGACGCCTCCAAGACGGTGAAATGGATTTGACGCCCGAGATCACTACCGACCTGCTGGGCCTGATCGATGCAGTGCGGGCGATCCTCGGAAATATTGATGCGACCGGCGCCGAAGGTGACGAGGACTACGGTGCGCTGGTGGCCCGTCTTCAAAGCCACGACGACTCTGCGGGTGGAAAAAAACCGAAAACCAAGAGTGCCACCAAGAAATCCGCAAAGAAGGCGGCCCCCACCCCCAAAAAGGCGGCAGCTCCGAAGGCGAAGGCCACCAGCACCACCGTAAAGGCGAAGAAGAAGCCGGCGACGAAGAGAACTCCCAAAGTCACCCCGAAGGAAGAATCATCTCCAAAGACAGATCCTGGTGATCCTGAGAAAGGTCACGAGGACCTCGAATTGTCCTCGGCGCCGGCCGTTGCCGAGACCAACATTCGCGTCGATGTGCGGGTGCTCGACCATCTGATGAATCTGGTCGGCGAGCTCGTGCTTGCCCGCAATCAGCTCGTTCAGCATCTCGCCAGCTCGCCGGATTCCCACCTCGCATCCTCGTCGCAGCGCCTCGACAGCATCACCAGTGAACTTCAGGAAGCCGTGATGCGGACCCGGATGCAGCCCATCAGCTCGATCTGGAGGAAGCTCCCGCGCTTCACCCGCGATCTCGCCCTGAGCTTTGGCAAGGAGGTCGAGTTCGAGATGGAGGGCGAAGAGACCGATCTCGACAAATCGGTCATCGAGGCGATCAAAGGGTCCCTCCTCCACCTCGTCCGCAACTCGGTCGATCACGGAATCGAGGCCCCCGACGTCCGTGAGGCGCACGGCAAACCACGCGCCGGCAAGCTGAGACTGCGAGCCCACCACGAAGGTGGCAACGTTGTCATCGAGGTCCGTGATGACGGCGGCGGGCTCGACCACGAACGCATTGTCACTCGCGCGATCAAGGCCGGCCTGGTAACGGAAGAGGAGAGCGCCGACCTGAGTTGGGCGGCGATCGAGGCGCTCGTTTTCCAACCTGGATTTTCCACCGCCTCCAAGGTGACCAATATTTCAGGGCGCGGCGTTGGCCTCGACGTGGTACGCACCAATGTCGAAAGCCTGGGGGGGTCGATCGAGCTCCAGAGCGAGCCCGGCCGGTCGACGACCTTTCGGGTCAAGATCCCGCTCACCCTCGCGATTGTCTCGGTGCTCCTGGTGCGCACGGATGATCACCGGATCGCGATCCCGCAGGCCAGCGTCGTGGAGCTCATCCGGCTCGGTGGAGACGGGGCAAAAGCGGAGATCGAGGATCTCGGAGGTGTCCCCGTCTACCGCCTTCGCGGCAAGCTGCTGCCTTTGGTGTTCCTCAACCGCGAGCTCGGTGTCCGCGAGAACGTCAGCTCGGACGCCAAAGCAAACATCATCGTGCTCCAGGGAGATGACCGTCAGTTCGGCCTGGTGGTGGCCGGCGTCGAGGACTCCCAGGAGATCGTTGTCAAGCCCCTCGGACGGTTGCTGTCGGGTCTCCCCTTCGCCGGAGCCACGATCCTCGGTGACGGCCAGATCGCGCTGATTCTCGATGTCTTTCGCCTCGGGCTCGCCGCTGGCGTGGTGTCCGAGACCCGCGCCCACACCGCTGCGGCCCAGATCTCCAGTGCCGTCAAGGCGAGGGCGAAGACCGAGCGGCTGGTATGTCTCCACGGCGAGGACGACGAACGTTTGGCAATCGATTTCGATCAGGTCAACCGCCTCGAGTATTTTTCGCGAACATCTCTCGAGCGGGTCGGCAACCAACTGGTGGTCCAGTACGGTGAGGAGATTCTCCAACTCATCGAGCTCCAGAAGACGCTCCCCGAGCGGCGCAAGGAAGCCCGTAATCCTTCGGCCCGCGTGAAAGACGAGACGGTGCCGGTGGTCGTGTGCACGGTCAAAGACCGCCGGGTCGGCCTCGTGGCGCACCGCATTGCGGACATCATCGACGAAGACCTGAAGGCGCGAAGGGCGGGGAGCCGTGATGGAGTTCGAAGCTGCGCTGTGATCCGCGACCGGGTGACCGAGATCCTCGATCTCGAAACCCTCATTCAACTCGCCGATCCCACCTTCTTCGAACGGCCGATCGATCAGGAGTGAGCATGGCCCATCAGTTCTGCACTTTCCACGTCGGCGACTTATTCCTCGGAATCGAAGTGGAACGGGTGCAGGAGGTGCTTCGCGACAGTGACATCACGCCGGTTCCCACCGCACCGCCGTCGATCCGCGGTCTCATCAATTTGCGCGGCCAGATCGTTACCGCGATCGATCTCAGGACGCGGTTTGGCAAAGCCGAACGCGAGGGCGAATCCTCCACGATTCTCGTCCTGGATGCCGGATCCGCATTGCTCAGTTTCGTGGTCGACCGTGCCGGCGATGTCGTCGAGGTCAACGACGACAGCTTCGAGCCACCGCCCGACACCCTCAAGGGCGAGGCTCGGCGCCTCATCCGGGGCACCTACAAGTTGCAGAAGAAGCTACTGCTGGTCCTCGATGTCGAGCACGCACTCGAAATCGACGCTGTATCAGATGGAGACAGAGAATCGTGAGATTACCCAGGACAGGAGTGCGCCGGCAGGACATGGAGAGGCCGTGCGAGCGCTGGTGATCGAAGACTCACGGGCCATGCGGTCGATCCTCTCCGGAATCCTCGGCGACGTGGGTTTCGAGGTCACTCTGGCGGCCGACGCAGAGGAGGCTTTGGTGATCCTCGAAAACGACCAGGATTTCGAGCTCGCCCTGGTCGACTGGAACCTGCCCGCGATGAGCGGTCTCGATCTGGTGATAGCCATCCGCGAGCGCCCCACTCATGGTGACATCAAATTGATGATGGTGACCACCGAGACCGAGCTCGTGCGAGTTCGAGAGGCCCTCGATGCGGGCGCCGATGAGTACATCATGAAGCCCTTCGACCGCGAGATGCTGCTGGAGAAGCTCGTCCTCCTCGGTATCGAGGTCGATTGAGGCATCGTATGCAGCCGGTGCGAATCCTCGTGGTCGACGATGCCGTGGTGGCTCGGCGGGTAATCTCCGACATTCTGGCCGCCGAGGATGACTTCGAGGTCGTGGGCACCGCCCCCAACGGCAACCTTGCCCTCAAGAAGATCGCCCGATTGCACCCGGACGTGGTCACACTCGACATCGACATGCCCGAGCTCGATGGGATGCAGACGCTGTCCGCCATTCGCTCCAGCTATCCGGAGATTCGGGTCATCATGGTCTCGAACCACACCCGACGCGGGGCTGCGATCACCGTCGAGGCGCTATTCTGTGGCGCATCCGATTACGTCACCAAGGCAGTTCGAACCTCTTCCGCCGAGGAGGCCCGGCTATATCTCCAGGAACAGCTCGTTCCCAAGGTCCGAGCTCTCGTGCCTGGCACCAGCGCGGCCGCCTCGGCGGCCCGCCCAAAAGCCGCTCACCCTATTTCGCGACGGAGGATTCCCGCCATCGGGGTCGTGGTGATCGGCTCCTCCACCGGTGGTCCCAACGCATTGACCGCGATCCTCGAGTCGCTGCCCGAAGACTTTCCGGTACCGGTGCTGATCGTCCAGCACCTGCCAGAGAACTTCACCACCTTTCTCGCCAAACGCCTCGATACGGTATCTGCTCTGCACGTGCACGAGGCGACCCACCGGACCCTGATCGAGCCCGGGAACGTTTGGATCGCGCCCGGGAACCTCCACCTCGAGACCCGGTCAACGACCCGCGGAATCGAGCTCGCAATCACCGACGGGCCGTTGGTCAACTCCTGCAAACCCGCCGCGGACGTTCTTTTTCAATCGGCGGCGAAGTGCTACGGACCGTCTGTGCTCGCCGTCGTGCTGACCGGAATGGGACAGGACGGTCTCGACGGCTGCCGTGATATTTCAGCTGCCGGCGGCCAGGTCGTTGTCCAGGACCGCGCGACCAGCGTCGTGTGGGGAATGCCCGGTCAGGTTGCCGAGGCCGGCCTCGCCGAATCCGTGTTGCCGGTGTCTGAAATCGGGGCTGAGATCATCCGCAGAGTGAAGGCGTCACCGCGATGACAGCCGAACACTTTTCAGAACCGCAGGCGTCGATCAGCCAGCTCGACTTCGACTACATTCGCGCTCTGGTGCGCGAGGAGTCTTCGATCGTCCTCGACGACGGCAAGATGTACCTCGTGATCTCGCGCCTTTCGCCGCTCGCTCGAGAGAATGATTTTCCGTCAGTCGGGGCATTCATCTCGCACCTCCAGTCCGCCGTTCACGGAGAGCTCCACACTCTCGCGGTGGAGGCGATCGCCACCACCGAAACCTCATTTTTTCGTGACCTCCACCCATTTGTCGAGATTCGCGACACAATCCTTCCCGAGCTCATCAGGACCAGGCGCGACACCTCGAAAAGCCTCAGCATCTGGTCCGCAGCCTGCTCGAGCGGCCAGGAGCCCCACAGCATCGCGATGATCCTCCGGGATCGCTTCGCGGAGCTCGCCGGGTGGAACCTCCAGCTGCTGGCCAGCGACATCTCTCGACGCATGATCGAGCGGGCACAGGAGGGCGTCTACACCCAGATCGAGGTCAACCGCGGGCTGCCTGCACCCTATCTGGTCAGGTTCTTCAACCAGAACGAGAGCCGGTGGCACCTCAAGGATGAGCTGCGCGGGATGTTTCGGTTCTTTCGTCAAAACCTGGCCGACGAGTGGGTCGCGGTGCCTCCCGTCGACATTCTGATTCTTCGCAATGTCTTGATCTACTTCGACATGGAAACACGGCGCAAGGTGTTGCGACGGGTACGTCGGCTGCTCCGTCCAGGTGGTTACCTCGTGCTCGGCTCAGCCGAAACAACCCTCAACCTCGACCAGGAATTTGTCCGGGTCCGCTCCGGACGGACAGTGTTCTACCAAGTCTCGGACGGTAACGGCGATTGAACCCAACGACTCGCCATCGATCATCAGGTAAAGGGTTAAGGGTTAAGACGTCCTAACCAGCGAAATTCCGAAATGCGTGGCTTAACTCTTTACTCTTAACCCGTTCAGGCCGCGATCGCAGATTGCGGCGGGCGGGCATTTGATAGCGATAGCGATCCCGATAGCGATATCGGGCACGGAGACGGATGAAGCGTTCTACTCTTTCAACGGCTTGATGGGCTGGGTGTCGGCATCGTCGTCGGTTTCGGTATCGCTTTCGGGCTCGTTCTCGGGCTCCGGAATGGGCGCCGGACCGAGATACTGCGGTTGGACTTCCCACGGAAGATCTCCGAACACCGACCCGACCGGCTGTAGCAGGAGCTTCCGGTCCTTGCCGGGCTTGAAGTCCCATTTGGTGGCATCGATCGCATCTGCAAGCGTCGACCGGCGACCTTTTTTCTTTTCGCTCATTGGTCGGAATCCGCGTCTTCCGCCGAGGTGATTTCGGCCAGCAGATCGTGGTCCGCCGAACCCGGATTCGCGATCAGGAGCTTGGTCAGACGGTCCTCGGTAGCGACCACGAAAAGACACTCATCCCCTGGTTCTCGGCTGCAGTGAACCTCACGTGCGGCCAGCTGGCGCCCCGCAAGATAGGACAGGATCGCGGCGTGGAAGCCTGAAAGAATCGGGCATGCACCACCCGCTCCAGCGAAGATGCCGGGGAACGGGCTCGTCTGGTGGCGGATGATGACGAGGCCGTTGTCGCGGTAGCTGAGGTCAGCTTCGAAGCTGCCGAGACCGAAGACGCCGACCGACGCGGAAAGCAGCTCCAACGCCATCTGTGATTCCATCTCGCGTAGGGTCTTTCGGTAATCTCTCTGTACCACCTGTTCGAGACGCATGGCGTGGCGTAGCCCCCACTTCTTTCCAAAGCGCTGGAGAAGCTCGTGGTGTCGGTGCATCAGGCTGCGCGCGAACAGACCCTCGAAGGCCTGTAGAAAGTCTTCGTTGGCAACCAGGAGGCGGTCAGCCTTGCCGTCGCGAAGCGAACCGGTCGACGGGTCTCGCTCGATTTCCGGCGACAGGGATCGACGTTGATCTCTGAGCCGGTTGATAGTCACGATGCAGCCGTGCCCGGATGGCTGCTTCACCACGGCGATACGCAGGAGATGCTCCTGGTGGCCGCAGCCGATCACCTCGCGGCCGATCGCGACCCCCTCGAGCTCGCGAGCGCCGTCTTCGAGACGATCCGTCAACCGATCGGCGAGCAGCGCGATATCGGATGGCAAGATCTCACCCAGGGTCCTTCCTGCAATCAGTACCGGGTCGACACGCCCGACCCTGGGGCCGTAGATCGACACCGCCTGCACGACACCATCGTCGTCCAGCACAAGACAGCCGACCGGGACCGGAGAATCGATGATCCCGTCGGATTCGTGGGTCTCCTCCTCGGCCTCCTCTTCCGTTTCTCCGATACCGAGGATCTCCGAAAACCCGCTTTCATCAAGCTGGTCGATCCATGGCGCCAGCAGTCGGGCAAGACGATTCGAGCTGAAACGCCAGGCCAGTGCACTGTCGAGTCGCTGGAAGATCGCATCCACCCACAGTGAGACACCCCGCACGAGCTGATCCTCATCGACCTCGCCGAGATCCGCATCCGATACGGTGACGGCGCCCTCGTCGGTGACGTTGAAAATGCCGAGATCCGGGTGTTGATCTTCGAGTTCCGATCGAAGCTCCTCGAACCGCTGGCGGATCAGGGTCGGATGCAGGTGGTTGAGAGCGTAGGACCCGACAACGTTGAGGACAACCAGCGACAGGTCGACAATCGCATGATCGGGCTCCGACTTGGGCTCCGGCTTCGACTCCGACTCCGGCTCCTGATCCGTCATCGCCGGGATCGTCATGCCGGTGGCGCTCTCCTCGTCGAAGCGCCGCATCGCCTCGAGGAGCAGTGTTGAAGGCGGAATCCTGAACTGTTCCTCGATATCGAGGTCGCCGAAATCGGCTTCGAACGTCCCGTTCGGCCACACGGCAATGGTGTAGACCGCCTCCTTGCCGCGACTCTCTCCTTCGACCTCGGCATCGATAACATAGCCGTCTCGTAGCCAGACAGTGCCCTTCGCGCCGTCGTGCTGGAACGTCACAGTTCCGGTACGTCGTCCGGCTTCGGCCGTCTGCAGCAGATCAGGTACGGACAACTGTTCCAGCGATCCGAAAAGCAGCTGATCGGAGCGGTGCTTTTCGATTGCGAGCTTTGTGGTCAGCACGACCTCCTCACCGTCATACGGTGGGAAGATGACACTCAAAAGACCCATTCTCAGCGCGCGACGGCGATCTTCTTTCTCCTCGTTCGCCACCACGACGAGCGGGATCTGCTCCATCAGAGGATTCGATTCGAAAAGTGTGACCAGGATCGAGTCACCACCGCCTCCGCCGCCAAGAGGCGTCAGAATGGCATCCGGAAGGGTGAACTGGTGCTTGGAGGTGATCGATTCGGCCTCGTTGACCGAGGACATCGAGACCACGTTGTAGTCCGCGTCCTGCAGCTCGCCACGCAGCTTGGCCGCCACGCTGGACTCGGGGTGTACCACGTAAACGAGGTCGCCGGCCATCATCGTCCCCAGTGCCGCAAGCGGTAAGGTAGCGGGCGCCTCATACGAACACCCTCACGTCAACTTCATCGTCCCCGGCCATCACACGTGCACAGGTGGAAGACCGCAAATCGCCGGCCGGTTCGTCGCCCTCGGTCGAGAACGGCGGTTCGGGTCGGAGCCTGAATCCACTGGCTTCAAGTCGTGTGCACGCGTGACCGCCGATGATGTTGACGCACTCGCAGACTGCATCGATCGCAACCTCACTGTCATCTTCGACCGGGACACCTATGAAGCCCTGCGCAACCACCGTCGCGACCTGTGAGGGCAGATCGAGAGCACAGAAAAGCTCACGATCACCGACGAGCTTCTGTGCGTACCGCCGCCGACCGCTGGAGAGTGCTCCCCCGTCTTCGGTCAGGGTTTGCAGTTTGACCGGCCCATTGGTGAAGCGTTTGAGGTAGAAGACCGAAAGCTCGACGAACGTCTTCACGGTTTCCGGATCGCTGCAGGCACGAAAATCAGCTTCCAACCGCTGACTCGCCTCGTGCTGTACCTCGTAGAATGCAGCCAGATGTTCGTCGATCTGATCGCGGGTCAGGTGCCCACTGGCAACCAAGGCCGCTCCGATTCTCACCCAAACCGATTTCTGAATTCTACGCAGCTCGTCGAGCTTTTCACGATCGATCTGCCCGTACTCGAGGCAGAGTTCCTTGAGGCCGGCATCGGTGGTCCGGTAACGTGTGAGTATTCCCTCCGCGCGCTGCGGCTCGAGACAGCCGTCACGAACCGCCAACTCGACCAGAGAAAGGTTGGTGCTGCGCTGCCGCTCGATCGCATCGATGAGAGCCTCGCGGTTGATCGCGCCCTTGGAAAGCAGGTATTGACCAAAAAACATGGAACCCATGAGCTACCTCACGCTACCTGCGTCAGGTCACGCATGAAATCGATGAAATCATCTCTGGTGAATGGTTTCTGGAGAAAACTCCGCGCACCAGATGTCAGGCACTCGTGGACCGCATCTTCGGTCCCGAGAGACGACACAATCACGACAAACGCATCGGGGTCTATGGCGAGGATCCGCCCGAGAGTTTCCACACCCGACTGGCCGGGCATGATCAAATCCAGGAGAACGATATCCGGCCTTTCCTGAGCGAAGCGCTCGACCGCCATGATGCCGTCTCGCTCAGCGGCTATGACCTCGAACTCAGAATCTTCCAGATAGGCCGCGATAATCGTCAATATCGCGGCCGAATCATCGACTGTCATGACCCGCCATTTGGTCATCCGCCCTACCTCAACCTTCGTCGTTCTCTCCCGAAATCGCCGTCATTGTCTGCTCGAGCCATCTCAGCTTCTCCGCGAGTACATTCCGTTCAATCGCCAAACCAGCTTCGATCATCAACAGCTCGAGCCCGTGGATCGAGGTGATCGGATGCCCGCCCGGCAGGTTGTCGCCGTAAAATACGGCCGAAACGGCGCCACCCACCACGATCGGAGTTACCACCACCTCCGGAGGCACGACGCCTCCGAGCTGGTCCACTAGATAATTGTTCCATGGACACCTCTCAAGATGACCATGAAATGTCGACATTTTCTCGATCACGCCCGAAAAGACCGACGGCTCGTCGCCGGGAATAAGGATCTGTCGCACCCGGCGATCCACCTTCGGGGCTTGATCGTCACCCCGGCCGATCCCGAACTGACCGATCCCCGAGATGCCCTCCGCGGATACTCCGAAGAGCGCGCCGCGGTTCACGACCCGGGTGGCGTAGCGCAAGATCAGGAGAGCAACCTCACCGACCGTCGCTCCGGGCCGGACCTGGATTTCGGCCATCAGCTTGCGCAGCTCGGCGAGATCTGACGGCCATTCGGTGACCACGTCGGCCGGGTCGCTTCGGAATACGCTGTGGCCCGGTTCAACAATGTAGTTCAACAGGTCATGGACGTTGCTGACGGATCGATCTTCGAATGGGGAATCTCTTTCCGCCCGCGGCACCGGTCTCACGGTGCCGTCACCGCCTACGGCATCAACCTTGGCCAGGAGGTCGAGGACAAACGGATCGACGTTGATGAACTCGGTCAGTTTTGCCTCATCGTCGTGAAAGACCTGCTCCGGATCCTCATCACGACGCTCGATCA
>Ga0255055_10001339_pt1 | contig 18240 bp, 15 predicted proteins | sample JV7_2_27_MG_FD_188633 | JGI IMG/M metagenome (GOLD analysis project Ga0255055, IMG submission 188633) | Seawater microbial communities from Jervis Inlet, British Columbia, Canada - JV7_2_27 | ecosystem: Environmental > Aquatic > Marine > Inlet | place: Canada: British Columbia | collected... | reverse complement strand
CGGGATGATGTCCCACGCCTCGATTGTGTGCAGGGAGTACGGGGTCCCGGCGGTCGTCGGCACCGGATTCGCCACCCAGAAGATCAAGACCGGTCAGATGGTTCGGGTCGACGGGGCAGCCGGAACAGTGAAGATCCTGTAGGAGGAGGGAGGCGGGACCCCCTCCGTCCCTCGCTGCGCTCGGCACCTCCCCCTGAGGGGGAGGCACTGAAGAGGGGGAGGCACTGAAGCGGAGGCACAGAATGCTCCCCCCTCAGGGCGGTGGTGGCGGGGGGAAGCGGTCCCCGGCCGCAGGCCGGGGAGGGGGGTCGCTTTTTAGCTCGTCGAGGGCGCGGGTTACGAAGACGGGGACCATCCGCTTCCGGTAGCGAGAGGTGAGGTCGGTGTTGGCGAGGGGCCTGGCAAGCTTCCTCGCCGCTTCGGCGGCGGCGGCGATGGCGTCGGGCCCGAAAGGCTGCCCGACCAGTGCCTCCTCGGCTTCGTGCGCTCGCAGTGGCGCCGAGGCGACGGCGCCGAGGACGATCCGGGCCTCCGTGCAGATTCCGTCGTCGTCGGTGCGGATGGCGGCGGCGACGCCGAGGATGGGGAAGTCGACACTGCCGCGACGCCGCAGCTTGTGATACGTCGATCGCAGCCCTGGGTCCGGCGGGACGGCGATCTCGACGAGGATCTCATCCGGGGCCTTGGCGACATGGTCCATGCCGTCGTCGCGGTACAGGTCCTCGACCGACAGGCTACGCCGGCCGGCGCGGCCGACGAGCGTGACCGAGGCATCGAGAGCGATGAAGACCGGTGCCAGGTCGGTGGAGCTCACCGCCCAACAGTGCTGTTTCGCCGGAGCTACCCAGCAGGTGTCGCCGCTGGCCTTGAGGCACGGCTCGGCCGCCTGGCGCCACAGGTCGGGGACGTTGAGCCAATCACAGCGGGTGTCGACGCAGAGGTTGCCACCGGCCGTGCCCTGGTTGCGGATCTGCGGTGATGCGACCGATCCGGCGGCTGTGCGCAGCGCGGCAGGAACTCGTGAATCATCGGCGACCGTGGCCAGCGTGGTGAGGGCCCCAATCCGCACGGTCCCGTCGCCGTCGACCCGGACGCCGTGCAGTCCCTCCACCCGACGGAGGGAGACCACCACCGTGGCCGAATGCTGTCGTCGCTTCAGATTGGGGACGAGGTCGGTGCCTCCCGCGGCGAGAACCGCTCCCTCGACGCCCAGTAGTTCGATGGCCTCCTCGAGCGTGGACGGGCTGGCGTGCCGGAGGGGCGGGAGACGCAGCATCAGGCCCGAACGGGCTCCGGTGGCGGCTCGACGGGAAGGGGGGAACGAAACATGTAGTTGGGCAGATCCGTCGGCCCGTAGCGGCCGGTGCCACCTCTCTCCAGGTCCCGCAGCGCGGCGATGACGATGTCGGGACGCACCGGAACCTCGTCGACGCGGATGCCGAGGGCATCATGGACGGCGTTCACCACCGCCGGGATGACCGGGAGGAGCGGGCCCTGCCCCACCTCCTTGGCGCCGAACGGGCCCTCCGGGTCGATGGACTCGACGATGATGGACTCCACATCGGGCATCTCGAGGACCGTCGGGATCTTGTAGTCGAGCAGGGACGGTCCCTTGTGGAGGGCTCCGCGGAACGCCTGTTCCTCCATGAGGACCTCGCCGAGGGCCATGTGGACGCTGCCCTCGATCTGGCCCTGGACGAGGAGCGGATTGATCGACCGGCCGATGTCGTGGGCCAGCCACACCTTCTCCACCGACACGAAACCGGTGTCAGGATCGCAGTCGACGGTGGCGACGCACGCCGAGTACGAGTACGCCGGCGAGGGGCCGACCCCGGCGCCCTTGTAGTCGCCTCTGATGTCTTTGGGCGGTGTGTACGTCCCGGTGGTGACGAGCAGGCCCCAGCGGGCCTCGGCGATGCGCACCGCATCGGGCCAGGGGATCTCGCGGTCACCGGCATGGATGACCCCCTTGCCGATGGTCACATCGTCGGGATCGAGATCGAGGTCGTCGGCAACGGCGGTGAGGATGAGATCGGCGAGCTCGAGCGCGGCATCGAGCGCTGCGTTGCCGGCCATGAAGGTGACCCGGCTGGAATACGACCCGAGGTCGATGGGGGTGAGGTCGGTATCGGCGGTGACGAGGGCCAGATCAGAGGGGTCGATTCCGAGCGCCTCGCCGACGACGGTGGCGAGCATCGTCGTCGAGCCCTGCCCACAGTCGGCAGCCATCGAGTAGACGGTGACACCTCCGCCCCGGTCGACCTTGAGCATCACCTCGGATTGGGGCATGTCGTTGAAGTAGATGGGCAAGCCGGCACCCGACATATAGGCGCCGATGGCGAACCCGATTCCTCGTCCCCATGGGAGGCTGCGGTGCCTGTCCCGGAATCCGGAGGCCGCCGCCACACGGTCGATGCACTCGTCGAGACCGCTGCTCGTGATCCGGAGGTGGTTGACGGTAGAGGAGAACGGCTCGATGAGGTTGCGTTGGCGGATCGTGACGGGATCCAGACCAAGGTCTTCTGCTGCCTTGTCGAGGTGCACCTCGAGGCCGAAGCGGGGCTGGGGGGTGCCGTGGCCCCGCTTCGGGCCGCACGCCGGCTTGTTGGTGAACACCCGCACGCCCTGGAAGCGATAGGCCGGGATGCGATACGTGACCGTCTGCAGCTGTCCGGTATACAGCAGAGATGCGGCCCCGTAGCTTCCGTAGGCCCCGCCATCGACGAACGTCTGGAACCACATGGCGGTGATACGGCCATCCGTGGTGAAGCCGGTTTTGACCCACATGAGGACCGGGTGCCGGCCACGGTGGGCGTAGAACACTTCCTCGCGGGTGAGCATGATCTTCACGGGCCGCCCGGTGATCCGCGCCAGCTTGGCGACGACGAGCTCGTGAGAGAAGACGTCGGTCTTGGCTCCGAAGCCGCCGCCGGTGGGACTGGCGGTGACCCGGATTCGGCCTTCGGGAATCTCGAGGACCTGAGCGAGGATCCGATGCAGATAGTGCGGGACCTGGGTGGAGGAGAAGACGTGGAGCCGCCCGTCCTCCTCGACGAGGGCGACCGCACCGTGGGCTTCGAGGGCCGCGTGGTTGTTGCCCTGGTAGAAGAAGACGTCCTCCCGGACGTGGTCCGCCGCTGCGAAGCCGGCATCGACGTCGCCGAACTCGAGGGACACCTCTCGGTGACGGTTGTTGCGGGGGCCCTCCCCGTGGATCGGCTCGTCGACGACCTCGACGGCCTCATCGATCGTGGTGACGATCGGGAGCGGCTCGTAGGTGACGTGGATGAGCTCGATGGCCCGCTGAGCGATGTCGGGATCGTCGGCGGCGACCGCGGCCACCGGGTCGCCGACATGGCGAACCTTGTCGATGGCGAGGGCGTGCTCGTCCTGGCTCACCGGGAGCAATCCGAAGGCCACCGGCAGGTCGGGGCCGGTGAGAACGGCGCGAACTCCGGGCAGTGCCTCGGCGGCGGACGTGTCGACGTTGATGATCCGGGCGTGGGCCTGCGCGGAGCGGAGGATCTTGCCGTGGAGCATTCCCGGATAGTGCAGGTCGTCGACGAAGCGAACGGTGCCTGTGGCCTGGGCGAGTGAGTCGACTCGGGGAGCGGTGTGACCAACGATTCCGAGGTGGGGGTCGATCCTCATCGATCGTCTTCCGCGGCGACGGAGGCAATGGCGCGCACGATCGGCAGGTACCCGGTGCAACGGCACATGTTCCCGGCGATGGCCTCCGCGATCTCCTCCTCAGAGGGGTTCGGCTTCTCTTCGAGGAAAGCCTTTGCGGTGAGGATCATGGCCGGTGTGCAGTAGCCGCACTGGGCGGCACCGTATTCTCCGAAGGCTCGTTGCAGGGGATGGGGGTGGGCGATCGAACCGATGCCCTCGATCGTGACGATCTCGGCATCGGCAACATCGAGGGTGAGTGTCAAGCACGACAGGATCGGAGTGCCGTCGACGAGGACCGTGCACGCGCTGCACTCCCCGAGTTCGCAGCCGTGTTTGGTCCCGGTGAGGCCGAGGTCTTCGCGGAGCGTCTCCAGCAGCGTGCGGTGGGGGGCAACGAAGAGGGATCGGGTCACCCCGTTCACTGCCAGGCGTACTGGTTCCAAAGTCACTCCCTCTGGGGCCGGCCCATCGTATCGCACGGTGAGATCGCACCAACGGTGGGCGTGGCTCGACTGTCCGTGTTCGTCCGGTCTGTTTGATGGCCGAGGGGTTGCTGTGGCACACTTGAGGAACCGGTCGGTCGGCGGCGACCTGCCGGGACGGAGACGGGGGCGTGCGCCCGGGACGGCTCGTGGCCACGACGACGAAGGCTCATCGAGACTCGATCGGGACCTGAGGAGGACACAACCGTGAGACGTTCCAAGTTCACCGCAACTTTCGTCCTGGCGCTGGCGCTGGTGTTGCTCGCCAGTGCGTGTTCATCGGACGATTCCGCAGACACCACGACGACGGCAGCTGCTGCAGAGACCACGACGACGGCCGGTGCTGCGGAGACCACGACGACGGCGGCAGCTACCGAAACCACGACCACCGAGCCGGCGAACACGGAACCGATCAAGATCGGGATGTTGACGGCGCTCACTGAGACCTTCGCTCCGTGGGGCGTGTCGGTCCGCGACGGGATGCTCCTCGCTAAGGAAGAGATCAATGCGGCAGGCGGCGTCAACGGTCGCATGCTCGAGATCGTCGAACAGGACACACAGTCGAACCCCGAGGAAGGGGCGAGCGGTCTCGAGCGGCTCATCGAAGACGGTGTCGTCGCCGCCGGCGGTGTGATTTCGAGCGCGGTCGGTCTGACGACGGCGCGGATCGCCGAGGAGCTTTCCGTTCCGCTCTTTCTCGTGAAAGCGGGGTCGGACGCCATCCTCACGACGGACAGCCGCTATACGTTCCGGTCGTGTCTGCCTGCGGCACCGATGGTCGCCGGACCCCTTGCCCAATACGCCAAGAGTGAGGGTGTCACGAAGATCGGCGCCATCGTCGCCGACTACGCGTGGGGTCAAGCCGTGAAGTCGGCTCTCGAGACCGAATTTGCCGACGTCGAGGGCGTCGAGATCCAGATCGAGGTGGCCCCCGTGCCGGAGACGGACTTCTCCACCTATCTCAGGAAGCTCGACGACTTCGGCTCCGAGATCATTGTTGCCACCGGTCACCCGCCGGGCGGCGTGTCGATCACGAAGCAGACCGACGAGTTCGGGATGGACCTCGCGGTCACCGGTTCGTGGAACCCGCTGAGCCTGATCGTGGGTGCGGTCGAGGACCTGGCGTTCGACCGATACGCGGACTTCGCGTGCGTCGACTACGACAGCGAGAGCTATCAGGAACTCGCCCGCCGCTACGTGGCGTTCTCCGAGCTCAACTTCATGGAGGACGACGCGGTTGCCGGATATGGCATGGTCCATGCCATCGCCGAGGCGGTTGGCGAGGTCGGCGACGACCCCGTGGCCATTGCCGAGTACCTGCACGCCAACACGTTCGATCTCCCCGGGTACGCATCCCCGCTGAGTTGGACGGAATGGGGCGAGATGGCGGCTACGGCGGTGACGTTCGTGGTGATCCGCGAGGTGACACCGCCGGAGGGTGTGAGCCCCGGGAACAACTGGTATCCCGAGCTGCTCATCAAGTCTGAACCCCTCGTGCCGTACGTTCCATAACGGTGTGGCGATCCTCGAGCTCGACGATGTGCACAAGCACTTCGGGGGCCTCCCGGCTGTCGATGGCGTGACGCTGGAGGTCGACGATGGCGAGATCCTCGCCATCGTCGGCCCCAACGGCGCCGGCAAGAGCACACTTCTCAAGACGATCATCGGTCTGATCGAACCAACGAGCGGCTCGATTGCATTCGAGGATGTCGACATCACCAGGATGGCAACGCATCGGGTCCGGCAACGCGGCGTTGCGATGGTCCTGCAGACGCCGCGAGTCTTCCCGTCGCTCACCGTGAGGGAGAACGTCGTCGTGGGGGCCATGTTCGGGAAGAAGAGCGAGCGCCTCTCGGAATCAGATGCCTACGTCGAGGCCGATGTCATGCTCGATTTCGTCGACTTGAGGGACAAGGGCCAGTTCGGGATCGAGCAGTTGAATCTCCACGAGCAGCGGTATGTCGACCTTGCCAGGGCGCTGGCCGGCCGGCCGCGGCTCCTGCTCCTCGACGAGGTGATGGCTGGTCTCAACCCAACGGAGACGAACCTGTCGATCAGCATGGTGCGTGCCGCCCGCGACCGCCTGGGTGTCACGATCATCTGGGTCGAGCACGTGATGAAAGCCGTGATGAGCCTCGCCGAGCGCGTGGCCGTGCTGGACTTCGGGAGACTGCTCGCCGACGGAGATCCGGAGTCGGTGATGCGTGACCCGGCGGTGATCGAGGCCTATCTCGGGGGGGACGCGCCAACGGATGCTTGAGGTGTCAGAACTCTCGACGGGGTACGGCGCCAAGGATGTGGTTCGCGGCGTCTCGATCGATGTTCGCGAAGGCGAGGCCGTCGCCATCATCGGCTCCAACGGTGCAGGAAAGACCACCCTGCTGAGGGCTATCTGCGGGTTGCTTCCCGTTTCGTCGGGAGTCGTTGGGTATGAAGGCAGAGCCATCACGAATCTACGGGCCAACGAGGTCGCGCGGATCGGCATCGCGTTCGTACCTGCCGAGCGACACCTCTTTCCAGAGATGAGCGTTGCGGAGAATCTGGCCCTCGGGGCGTATCCGAAGCGGCCCGACGCCAAACAGCAGTCGTTGGTACTCGAACTCTTTCCGCGACTGGGCGAGCGGAGCCGTCAGGCGGCAGGGACGATGAGCGGCGGCGAGCAGCAGATGCTCGCCGTCGGCCGTGCCCTCATGTCCCGTCCGCGCCTGATCATCCTCGATGAGCCCACGACCGGTCTCGCTCCGAGGCTCGCCACCCAGGCGTACGAATCACTCGCCGCACTACGGGTTCAGGGCGTGACGATCCTGGTGGCGGAACAGCAAGTTCCGCTGGCGCTCCGGCTTGCCGATCGGGGATACGTATTGGAAAACGGCGAGATCCAGCTCGAAGGACCGGCTGCCGAATTGAGGGACAACCCCACCGTGCGACGCGCCTACCTGGGCATCGCGTGACGGCCGTACTCCTCGACGGGATCGTGCTCGGCCTCCAATTCGGCCTTCTCGGCGTCGGGCTCACGGTGGTCTACGGCCTGGCCGGGGTACTCAATCTCGCATACGGACCAATCGCGGTGGCCGCGGCCGTGGCGGTGTCGCTGAGCATGCAATCCGGGTTGTCTGCCGGCCCCGCGGTGCTCCTCGGCATTCTCACTGCGGCGGTGATCTCTCTCCTGCTGAACTTCACCATCCTGCAGCCCGTCTACCGACAAGAAGGAGAGACGAGGGTCCTGCTCAGCCTCCTGCTCACGATCGGTGTTGCATTCATCATCGATGGCATCCTCGTGTGGCGGTACCCCATCGAGGGCCTGAGCCTGAACATCGGCGGCGATCCGGTTTCGATCCTCGGCGTGCCGATGCGGACCGGCAGCCTCCTGGCATCGGCAATCGTCATCCTCACCGGTGGCGCGCTCATCGCCTTCTTCAGGGCCACGACCACCGGCAAGGCCGTGCGTTCGGTGATCCAGGACGAGGTCGGGGCACGGCTGTGCGGGGTGAACCCGGCGCGGGTTCGCGCCCTCATCTTCGCACTGAGCGGGGCCCTCGCCGGACTCGTCGTCGTGACCGAAGCGATGGCCAGCCCGGTGACGATCAGCGCCGGCTTCAGGCTCACGATCCTGGCGCTCCTCGTGACCGTCGTGGGCGGCCTCGGCAGTATTCGCGGTGCCTTCCTGGCCGGCCTCATCCTTGGCATCGTCAATTCGGTGAGCTCGTTCTACATCGGCGCCTACATCACGACGATCATCCTGCTCGGCGCTGCAGCGTTGACGATCCTGGTCCGCCCGTCCGGCCTCTTCGGGAAACACGCATGACGGCTGAGGACGTCACCACCGCTTCCGGGACCTCAGCGCTCCTCGGTGGAGGCACCGCGGACCGCCGTGTGTCGTCGCGGTCGGCGTTTGCTGCAATCGCGATCACGGGGATCGTGCTGGCCCTCGTTCCGATCTGGACCGGCGACTCGCGCACGCTCATGGGCGTCGCCGTCGGCGGCTTGCTCTTCGCCTGTTACGCGATCGCATTCAACGTGATCTTCGGCAGCACCGGGCAGCTCTTCCTCTGCGTCGGGGCGTTGGCCGGTCTCGGTGCCTATTCGTCAACCATCATGAGCGACCGGTTGGGTGTGCCCTTTCCGCTGGCGATGTTGCTCGCCACCGGATTTGCGGTCATCGTTGGTGGCGCGTTCAGCTGGATTGCTGCGCGTCGCTCCCTCGACACGATCTTCACCGGAATCGTCACGCTGACCTTCTCGCTGGCTTTCGCCAACCTGGTGCTCGGACAAGGAGGCTTCACCGGGGGAGAGACCGGACTCGTCGTCGAGGCAGGCTCGGATACGTTCTTGCGCACCCAGATCCCTCCCTATTACCTGTTCCTGGCCCTCGTTCTCGTCTATCTCGTCGGATACGTCGTGATTCACCGCTCCCACATCGGATGGGCGTTCCGGGCACTTCGCGACGACGAGGTCGCCGCCGAGCTGACCGGTGTCGACGTTGCCAGATATCGAATCTACGCCGGTGCGATCGGCTCCGGAATGATCGGTTTCGCCGGAGCCTTGTGGGCCCACGTCGAAGGGTTCATCAGCCCGGACACGTTCAGCTTCGGCCGTGTCGATGTCCCGGTGCTCGTGATGCTCGTGTTCGGGGGAATCGGGACGCTGTTGGGCCCGGTGATCGGGGCCGGGGTGTTCACGTATATCGGCGAGGTGCTCGCCTCGTACAGCCAGCTGCGGCTGATCGCCGAGGGCACGTTGCTCATCGTGCTGTTTCTCGTCTTCCCTCAGGGGCTCGTGCGGGCGGTGCGTTCCGGTGTCGACCGGTTGCGGAGGAGAGGACCTCCGTGATCCTCAACGATCGCGGAGCTTGAAGCGCTGCACCTTGCCGGTGGCGGTCCTGGGGAAGTCGCCGACGAAGTCGATCACGTGGGGATACTGGTACCGCTGCAAGGACGCCTTGCACCACTCCTGGAGTTCTCCGATCAACCGCTCGTCGCCGCCGGAGGTGTCGTCGGCGAGGATGACAAAGGCCTTGATCCGGGAGCGCTGGTCGATTTCGACCAGCACGACGGCGGCCTCGCTCACCTCCGCATGCTCCATGAGCCGATTCTCGATCTCGATCGGGCTGACCCACAGCCCCCCGATCTTCATCATGTCGTCGACGCGCCCCTCGTAGGTGAAGTTGCCGTCGTCGTCCTCGTGGTAGCGATCGCCGGAGAGGAACCACTCACCGCGGATCTTGTCGCGGGTTCGGTCCGGTTGGTGCCAGTACGACGTCGGCGCGCTCGGGCCGCTCACCCACATCTCGCCGGATTCACCGGCCTTGCAGGAAAGACCGTCGAGATCCCGGATCTCGACGCGATAGTCGCCGCACGGTGTGCCCGATGTTCCCGGGTGGACGTTGCCGGCCCTGTTGGAGCAGTAGATGTGGAGCATCTCGGTGGAGCCGATCCCATCGAGGATCTCGATCCCGGTCCGCTCATGGAAGCGATGCCAGATCTCGGGAGGCAGCGCCTCGGCCGCCGAGATCCCGAGCCGGACCGAGGACCAGTCGGTGTCGTCGAAGTCGGGGTGAGCCAGAATCGCGTTGTACAGGGCAGGGACGGAGAAGTAGAGGGTCGGATGGTGCGATTGGACCCGCTCGAGCAGCTTGTCGGGCGTCGGCCGGCCGGTGAGATAGACGGAGGTGGCTCCCGACCAGAGCGGGAACGAGAGGTTGTTGCCCAGGCCGTAGGCATGGAACATCTTGGTGCTCGAGAACACGACGTCCTGTGGTCCGATGCCGAGCACGGGCTCGGCGTACGAGGTGCACGTCGCGCCGATGTCACGGTGACGATGCGGGACTCCCTTCGGCTTTCCCGTCGAACCGGAGCTGTACAGCCAGAACGCCATGTCATCGCCATGAGTGGTCACCGGCGAGAAGTCATCGGGGCCGTCGGCCATCCACTCATCGAGCGACGCAGCGCCATCGGGCGCTTCTCCGTTGGCAACGATCAGCTTCGTGTCGGGTCGAGCGGTGATCTGGGGCCCGACCGCGTCCAGGAATCCGGCGTCGATGATTGCGGCCACCGCATACGAGTCGTCGATGAAGTAGCCGAAGTCCTCGGGACGGAGCAGGAAGTTGCTGGGGATCGGCACGGCGCCACAGCGCATGGCACCCAGGAACGCGGCCGGAAACGCCGGGGTGTCGTCGAGGACGAGAAGCACCCGATCCTCACGACCGATACCGAGGTCGGTGAGACGGTCTGCCACCCGGCACACCGCGGTGTACAAGTCACCCGCCGACCAGGCGACGTCGTCTGCGGTGATGATGGCCGTATCCGCGGAGCGGCCTTCCTCGAGCCATCCGTCGATGAGGGTGCTGATGTTGGCCCCCGTCTGCATGGTTCGAAACTCCTCGGATCGGCGGCGGCGGTCTGCCCGCCGATGCTATCAGGGGGCCGCCAAGGGCTCTAGCCGGCGAAGAAGGAGGGCAGCATCGAGTCCTGGCCGAAGAGGAACATCAACCCGACGACGAGGCTGGCCACTCCGGTGACCCCGGCCACCGCCATGTAGACGGTGCGGTTGCGGTTGGCGGCAATGAAGCCGTACGCGCTCGCCACCGTGATCGCGGTGTTCGACAGCATGAGCCCGACGAGAAACACGGCAAGCACCACGATCCCGGCTGCGGGCCCGCCGGCGTTGGCGGCGGCGAGGAAGATGACGATCTGGGTGGGGGTCTCGGCGCCGATGCCGTGGAGCATCCCGACACCGACCGAGGTCCGCTTCGTGTAGTCGGCGAACTCGTCCCCGTGGGTATGGGGATGGGAGTGGACGCGACCGCGTCTCTCGGGCTCCTCCGTTCCTTCGGACTCGTGGTGGAAGTCCACTGCGAGCGAGTGCGAGTGGTCGTGGGCGATCGCGGCTGCAGAACGCGGGGCGATGTTGTGTCGGGCGTAGCGATAGACACGGCGCACTCCGGAGAGGACGAGCATCCAGCGGCTACGCAGCCGGAAGTCACGGCCATGTCGTGCCATCGAGTAGACCACGTAGACGCCCATCGCGATGAGTGTGACACCGACGACGCGTCCCATGGCGGCTTCGATCGAGGGAGGAATCGTCGTTCCGAGGCCGATGGCGGCGACACCGAGCACGAAGACGACGGCACCGTGTCCCACGACGTACAGGCTTCCCAGGCCCAACGCCGATCGACGATTCTCCTGGGAGGCCGAGATGTCGCTGATGGCGGCGATATGGTCCCAGTCGATGCCGTGGCGGAGCCCGAGCAGCAGGGCAGAAACGAGGAGAGCAAGCCCGAATCCTCCGACTCCAGATGCGACGTTCTCCACCGCGATCCCTTCTGCGACAGTGTCGCAACAAGCATAGTGGAGTCGGCACAGGTCGGGTGGACGGTTGGGCTTCCGTCATCTATTCTATAATTCAATGGAATAGTGGGAGATATGGCCGAGACCGCGGAGACCGGGAGACAGGTCAAGGATGGGCTGTACGAGCAGTTCTCTCGTATCGGGAAGGCGGTGGCCCACCCGAAGCGCATCGAGTTGCTCGATCTGCTGTGTCAGGGCGAGCGAAGCGTCGAGGTGCTGGCGAACGCGGCGGCGATGGGTGTGACGAACACCTCTGCGCATCTCAAGGTGTTGCGCGAGGCCCGGCTGGTGGAGACGCGTAAAGAAGGCACCCGGGTCTTCTATCGCCTGGCAGACGAGGCGGTGTGCGGCTTCTTCTTCTCGCTCCGTGATCTGGCCACGCAGCGCTATGCCGAGGTCGAACAGGTCGTGCGCCGCTACTTCGAGGCCCGCGATGAACTCGACCCCATAGGAAGGCAAGAGCTGCTGGCCCGTGCCGACGACGGTGACGTGATCGTGCTCGATGTACGGCCCGCCGAGGAGTATGAGGCGGGTCACATTCCCGGCGCCATCTCCATCCCCCTCGGTGAACTCGCGGCCCGGCTGGCGAGTCTGCCGCGTGACGCCGAGATCGTCGCCTACTGCCGGGGGCCGTATTGCGTGCTCGCGCCGCAGGCTTTGGAGCTGCTGCAGCAAAACGGGTTCCGGGCCCGCCGTCTCGAGGAGGGCCTCCCCGAATGGCGCCAGGCGGGGTTGCCGGTCGCGGTTGGGAATACACGTGTGGAAGAGGAGAGGGAATCGTGAAGGTGTTGTTCGTGCTCAACGACGCGCCGTATGGGACCGAGCGCAGCTACAACGCGCTACGTCTTGCCGGATCGGTGGCAAAACGAGAAGACGTCGAGGTGCTGGTGTTCCTCATCGGCGATGCCGCGGCGTGCGCTAAGGCCGGGCAGAAGGTGCCCCAGGGTTACTACAACGCCGAGCACATGGTGCGGTCGGTGGCGCGACGCGGAGGGGTCGTCGGGGTGTGTGGCACGTGCATGGATGCGCGGGGAATCGCCGATGTGGAGCTCGCCGAAGGGTGTCATCGCAGCACGCTCGACGAACTGACCGAATGGACGCTCGACGCCGACAGGGTCCTGGTCTTCTGATGCGAGCGGATCGGATCGAGTCGCGGAAGAGCTCGCCATGAACGAAGCCAAGACCATTGTCGTGCTCGGAGGTGGTGTGGGTGGAGCAGTCGCCGCGAAGTCGCTGCGCAAGAAGCTCCCAGCCCAACACAGAGTGATCCTTGTCGACCGGGAACGCAACCACCTCTTCGCACCATCCCTTTTGTGGCTCATGACTGGACAGCGGAGTGCCCGCCAGATCTCGCGCCCCCTCGACCGGTTGTCCAACAGGGGCATCGAGGTCGTCCGCGGTGACATCGAGCAGATCGAACCCGCGGACCGCCGGGTACGTGTTGTCGAACGCCCGCTGGGCGACGACCCCGTCTCGCGTCGACCGGGTGGGCCGACTCGTGACCTCGTAGCCGATCATCTCGTGGTGTCACTCGGCGCCGAGCTCGCCCCCGAGACCATCCCCGGCCTCGCCGAAGCCGGACACAGCTTCTACACGCTGGCAGGGGCGGAGAGCCTCCGCGACGCCCTCGAGGAGTTCCACGGCGGCAGGATCGTCGTTCTCACCGCGACGCCTGCGTACAAGTGCCCTGCGGCCCCCTATGAAGCAGCCATGCTCATCAACGACTACTGCCGGAAGCGAGGAATCAGCGACCGCACCCAGGTCGACCTGTATGCCGCCGAGCCGGCTCCTATGGGTGTCACCGGCCCCGATGTCTCGGCGGGCGTGCGGCAGATGGTCGAGGAGGATGGAATCGGCTACTACCCCAAGCACCAGGTCACCGAGGTCGACACGGCCGAGTGGCGCATCATGTTCGACAACGGCGCCTCGACGGACTTCGACCTCCTGGCATACGTACCGCCGCATCGGGCGCCGCGTGCCGTCCGCGAGTCGGGTCTCGTCGACGACTCCGGCTGGGTTCCGGTGGACCGCGACACCCTGCATACGCGATTTTCGAACGTGTATGCCATTGGGGACGTGACCGGGATCCCTCTCTTGGTCGGCAAGCCGCTCCCCATGGCGGGAGTCTTCGCCGAGCGCGAAGCCGTGGTCGTCGCGCAGAACATCGCCCGTGACGTCACCGGAACCGGCGACCAGGCATGGTTCGACGGACATGGCGAATGCTTCATCGAAACCGGCGGCGGCAAAGCCGGCTTCGGCCGCGGCGACTTCTACGCCGAACCCACCCCGCAGATCAAGCTGTACAACCCGAGCCGTCGTTGGCATATCGGCAAGGTGGTCTTCGAGAAGAACTGGTTGCGCCGCTTCTGATCAGCGTCGGACGAGGCCGGGAGTGTACCCCTCAACGGCTCCGGACCTCGAGCGTCCATGGCCCATCTGCGGTCACCATGACGAGCACCTCAGCATCAGCGGGGAAGGCCACCACGTCGGTGAGCGGATCCGGCGAACTGGCGAGGAGGGTCGTTCCCTCCGTCGATGAACGCGCCCATATCGAGATGAACCCGCTGCCATCAAAGACGATCCTGGCCGCGCGAGGTGCTTCCAGAGTAGGCTGCATGAGCACCACGGCGTCGGAGTCGCCGCTGATCACATCAACTGCCCGGTCGACCTGTGAGAAAGGTCGGATCGTGATCGTCCATGTGCCTTCGGACTCGACGGTCACGCCGACGGTGTCACGAGTGGAGTCGAGGTCGGCGACAGCGGTGGCACTGGTCGTCCCCACGGCACTGGCAATGAGCTCGGTCTGTTCTCCTGCCGCATCGAAGCCCCACACGCTGAACACACCCGGACCTTCGTACACCGTGTCGACGAGGAACGGCCCCGTCGGCGCTGGCTTCTCGAACACGATTTCGTCGTTGCCTTCGCCTGTGAAGACGACAGGGAGCAGCTCACAGTGGAAGATGTCGAGCGATTCGACGGCGTGATCGAAGGTGGCGACCGCCGCGCACATCTGGGTGGCTCCGTCCGGGCGGTCGGCCACGGCGTAGCCGGTGAAGGGTGATGGAAGGTCATACAGGATCCATGGGCCGATGCCCGGTTGGCCTGCATCCTCGATCGGGACGCTGTCGAAGAAGAAGTGAATGTGGTTGGAGTCCGGGGCGGAGCTGATCCGGGGTGTGAAGCTGGTTGAGTACGCGACCGCGTACCGCTCGTTCTCGATGGTGATCTTGTCGATCGAGACCTGAAGGACGTCCGGGAGGTCGGTGCAATGGAAGGCGGTCTTGTCGAGAACGGAGTGGTCGAAGCCCGCCGCAGTCGTACACAGCTGTGTTGCTCCATCCGGCCGATCGGCCACTGCGTAGCCGGTGAACGGGGAGGGTCCGTCATAGACGATCCACGGGCCCCGTCCGGGCTCTCCGGCCTCCTCGATCGGAACCGTGTTGAAGAAGAAGTGCAGATGTACGGACGCTGGATCATTGCTGATGAAAGGCTCGGAGTCGGCGGAATAGGCGACTGCGTAACGCTCGCTCTCGATCGTGATGGCGTCGATGGTGACGGAGGAGGCCGTGAGTGCGATGGGCGGGGCCGGCTCAGACACGCCTGTGCTGGTAGTTGCCGCGGTGGTGGTGGACGTCGATGAGGACGTAGTGCTCGCTGCGGCAGACGCGACGACCACCGTTGTCTCTGCTGCCGACGTTGGAGCGTCGCTGCCCTGCGATGCCACCACGGCGACGGCAACGATCGCAACGAGCGCGGCCGCTCCAGCGAGGAGAGGCCACCAGCGGCGGAGGCCGCTTGCGTCCTTCGTGGAAGAGGGAGGCTGCTCCGCCACCGCAGCGACGAGCGCTGGTTCATCCGGCTTTGCGGGTCGCTCACCGTTCGGAGGTGTCGCGACGGCTTGGGGATCCGTCTCGGGCGTCGGCGAAGCCGGCGCCTCTTCTATCGAAGCCGGGTTGGGCTCCGCCATCGCGGCTGTAGTCGCCGCGGCGACGCCATCGGCGGTGGGTGAGTCGTCGGCGCCTGGAAGCGGCTCGAGGTCATCGTGAGCCTCGGCCGCCGCCAACGCCGCGCCCAACGCGACGGCATGTTTGGGATGCGCGTCCACCGCCACCGGACGGTCGAGGGCAGCCGACACCATCTGGGAGACGAGCGGGATGCGAGACGATCCGCCAACGAGCAACACCGCATGGAGCGCCTCCGGTGCCACGGATGCACCGTTCAAGGCGCGGTGTAAGGCGTCGATGGTCCGCTCGATCGACGGCCGGATCATCACCTCGAACTCGGCTCGAGTGAGCCTGATCTCAGTCTGGACGGTTGGTAGGAAGACCGGGATCGCAACGTCGGAGTCGCTCGACAGCGCCTCTTTGGCGTCCACGCATTCGGCGCGGAGCCGAGAGACGGCCGCGATCGTCGGTGGATCGGTCGGGTCGAGATCTTCGAACACGCCGCCGAGGGCCCGCCGCACATGCTGAAAGACCGCCTCGTCGAAATCGATTCCGCCGAGTCGCTCGATGCCCTCGACCTCGCCGAGGATTTCGAATCCCTCGTCTGTCTTGTTGAGGACGGCGGCGTCGAAGGTGCCGCCGCCGAGGTCGTAGACCGCGATGATTTCGTCCAGGCTCAACCGCTCCGTGGACGCATAGGCGAATGCCGTGGCCTCCGGTTCCGTGAGCGTGTGGACCCGGCCGAGGTCGGCGGTGCGAATGGCCTGTTGGAGGAGATCAGTCTTGTACGGGCCCCAGTTGGCTGGGTACGTGACGGCGATCGACCGCGGCGGTTCGCCTTCCCGCTCCTCGACGCGATGCACCAGTTGGGCGAGCAGCATCCCGATCAGCGCGTCGGCCGAATAGGGGGAGGTGCCGACGAGGATCGGTGTCGGATCGCCGACACGCCGCTTGAACTCGCGAACGACGCGTCCGGGCTCCGAGATGCCGCGTCGCAGCGCTGGTTCGCCGACGAGGATTGTGGAGTCCTCGCGGATGAACAACACCGAAGGTACGACAGCGGCTCGATCGGACAAGGTGACGATCTCGGCTCGGCTGCTACGGGCCACCGCAGCGGCCGAGTATGTCGTGCCGAGATCGATGCCGAGATCGTATGAGGTCACTGCTCTCCGCCCATCTGGGAAGGGACGGGAGTCTACGCACCCGTCCACGGCGCATCTCGTGGTGAGGGCGAATAGGGTGTGGCTGACGGCCGGATGGCCGGAGCCACGCGAGGAAACCCGACGAGGACCGTTCGAAGAATGGGGAGGAACACATGACCGCAGCTGCCGGCTTGATCGACTGGCTTCGCGACCTGTTCATGCGAGGAGAGGAACTGGATCCGGAGACGCTGGAGCAAGAACTCCACGACGGTGGATTCGACGACGTGACCCCGCAGGACGTGTTCGAGGCCGTGTCCTTACTCCACGCCGAAGGTGGCGTATTTGCGCCCCAGGTGAGCTATGACCTGAATACGTACACCGGCGGAGATACCAATCTGGGTGCATTCGTCGATACCTCTGCCCTTGCGGATACGCCTGCTCCACCGACTGCCGAGAGCGCACCGGCACCGGCTACGCGCGGTGGTGAAGCCGGTGGCGGGGCTCACGAGCATCCACCGCCGCCCCCGCCTCCGCCCGTCGAAACGTCTGCGGGAGAGACCGAGATACAGGCTGCCGTTCGACAGATCGTCTACGTGAGCAACGTCGTCAACAACACCTACGTGGACGACCGCGACGTCGACAACTCGATCGAGCAGACGATCATCGCCGACGGAGACGTCACCCAGGACTTCGATTCTGTGGTTGCCGGTGCGGGGGGAGTTGCCGCCGGCGAGGAGATCGACGACTCTCAGATCGCCACGGGCGAAGGCGCCGTCGCCGCTGACGAAATCGAGGATTCGACGGTCGTGACGGGCGATGTTTCGGGAGTCGTGGCGGGAGACGACGTCTCCGGCGTGGCCGTTGGCGTGGGAAACACCGTCATCTCCGACTCGGACAATGTCGCAGCCGGCGAGGGGGCCGTCGCCGCCGGCGCCGATGCCACAGTTGCCGCTGGTGAGGGTTCGGCGGCAGTGAGCGACAGCGAAGCAGTAGCAACGGGGGACGACGCTGTTGCCATCGGTGATGCCGACATCGAAGGGTCCGCCGTCATCGGTGAGGGTGACGCAATCTCGGCAGAAGAGAGCGCGGTCTCGACGGGCGGCGATGTCCAAGCCATCGTGGACTCTGATGTCGAGGACACTGCATTCGGCGAGGGTGCTGCCGTCTCCGACGTCGACACCGATATCGATACCGATATCACAGAGATCACCGACATCGATACGGACATCACGGATATCGACACGGAGATCACGGAGGTCGATACGGACATCACCGACGTTACCGATATCGACACGAATATCACGGAGATCGATACCGACGTCACGGATATCGACACGGAGACACGAATCGATGTCGAAGGGGACATGGAGGACAGCGCCATCGTCACCGGCGATTAGAGCATCACCGACGCTCCCTAGAAAGGGGAAACGGGTCTCGGGCAGTGATCGTGCCGGGTTGCTGCACGATGCGTGATCGAGCTCTCGCCACCGCAGATCTGACGATCAAGGCGGCCCATGCCTTCGGGCGTGACGATCTCGTAACCAGGTTGGGCCTGCTGCGACAGCGCCTTGTCGACCCGGCGATCCGGGTCCTCGTGGTCGGCGAGTTCAAGCAGGGCAAGAGCTCGCTCATCAACTCTCTGCTCAACGCACCC
>Ga0255055_10001338_pt1 | contig 18245 bp, 17 predicted proteins | sample JV7_2_27_MG_FD_188633 | JGI IMG/M metagenome (GOLD analysis project Ga0255055, IMG submission 188633) | Seawater microbial communities from Jervis Inlet, British Columbia, Canada - JV7_2_27 | ecosystem: Environmental > Aquatic > Marine > Inlet | place: Canada: British Columbia | collected... | reverse complement strand
TCAATTGATCGACTATTTAGGGGGTCAACAGGACCTGGCGAATAAAACAATTCGCATGGTTTCAAAAAGTATTTTTAAACAGGATCCGGTCCGTCTACTGCGGGCTTTTCGCATAGCCGCTACGCTGCAGTTCGACATTGAGTCTCATACGAAATCAGCTACTGAAAAAAATGCGGCGCTTATTCAGCAATCGGCCGGAGAGCGAGTTCGCGAAGAGTTGTTCAAAATGTTCCAAAGTACCAAATCTCACGCTTACCTTTGCCAATTGGCTGACACCGGTCTATTGTTTGCTACTCTGCCCGAGCTTTTGGAGTTAAAACAATGCCGCCAAAATCGATATCATCAATTCGACGCGTTTGAGCACACTCTGCAGGCATATTACCATCTAGAAAGGTTACTGGATCCCTGCCATGATCAGACATTGCTGACAGTAAAAGGCGCTCCACTCGCGCACCGCATCGCCGAATCCAGGGTGCCTTTGCTGAAGTTTTCCATTTTACTGCATGATATCGGCAAGCCGGCCGCTCAAATCACTGACAGCGACGGAAACTTTCATTTTTACGGCCATGAACGCCAAGGTGCCCATATGGCCGAAGCCATTTGCAGGCGGCTGAGATGCTCGACACGGGAGGCCGACAGCATTGTTTTTCTTGTGCGGCATCATACACGCCCGCTTTTTCTTTTTAAAGCCCTAAATACACAAAATGAAGCGCCCCGTGCCAATACCCGTTTTTTTATCAAATGCGCAGAGCATCTTCCCGATCTTCTGGTGTGCGCAACAGCTGATATGTTGGGTAAAGAAAAAGAGCAAAACGATCGAAGCCGTGCATTTATAAAATTCTTAAACCAATTACTCGCTGATTTTGAAACCGATTTTAAGCCGAAGAAGTCAAAACCACCCATTATAACAGGCCGCGATTTGATTGATGAATTCGGCCTGAAGCCTGGGCCGCGGTTCAAAAAAATATTAGATCAAGTGGAAGAAGAACGGTTGTCAAGAAGCGATATGAGCCGGCAGGAGGCCGTCGCATTGGTTAAAAAACTAATTGCAACAGAGGACAGATGACAGAGGACAGATGTCGAGCATACGTTATATTGGTTTGATTGGTTTAATTCGTTCAATTGGTTCGGTTGAAGCCAACCAATTCAACCAATGAGACAAATATAACTAATTTAACAAATCCTTAAATCACTGAACCCCTGAACCCAGAACCTCTGAACCTTGGCAGTGCCAACTGTTATTTCAAACTATCGAGGGCTGCGTATATCTGATCTCGAATCTCTTCTACCTTGCCGACACCTTCGATTCGAATATATTTCGGAGCGGCGGATTGGTCGGTTTTTTCCCAATCCTTATAATAATCGATTAAAGGCTCAGTCTGTGAATGGTAAACATCGAGCCGTTTACGCACCGTATCTGCATGGTCATCGTCCCGTTGGATCAAGGGTTCACCGGTGACATCATCTTGGCCCTCTTCTTTGGGCCGATTGAACACAACGTGATAGGTCCGTCCGCTGGCAAGATGAACACGGCGTCCGCTCATACGTTTGATGATTTCGGCATCGGGGACATTGATGTCAATCACAGCCTCAACCGGCACACCGGCTTCCTTCAAGGCATCCGCCTGAGGGATGGTGCGGGGAAATCCGTCAAACAGAAATCCTTTTTCGCAATCCGGTTCTTTAATTCGTTCTTTAACAAGGCCGATGATCACATCATCAGGGACAAGCTTGCCTGCATCCATGTATTCTTTGGCCTTCAAACCCAACTCGGTGCCTTCCTTTAAAGCTGCACGGAGCATATCCCCGGTCGATATTTGAGGAATTTGGTAATTTTCCTTGACAAAGTTTGCCTGAGTTCCTTTCCCTGCGCCGGGTCCGCCTAATAAAATCAAACGCATATGTTGCTCTCCTTCCATTCAGGTAACAAATCTAGATATACAATAATAAAAATAAAAATTTATCACGAAAACACGAAAACAAAAAAAGCACGAAATAAAAAATTAGATGGTTTACAAATAGATCATCAATGCACAATTAAAATCTCCTAATATTTCTTAACAATAAGATTTTAAAAATTTTTTCGTGTTTTTAAAATTTCGTGCTTTCGTGATTAGCTTTACCGTTTTATCTTCCAAATTTTGTGATTTAAATAATACTTTTTTTTGCGGGCAGAGTATGGCGAAAGGATAACACCGTGTCAAGATAATATTCAGCGGTCGTTGGGTGCTTTGATTTTGAGTTGAAGACGTCTAGATCGAATTTTTTATTTAAAATACCGGAAATTTTTCTTGCCAAACAAAATGATATGCTATATGAACATTTGGTTATACTAAACAAGTATAAAAATTGACGATATCAGTACGTTACACATTTTTCATAAAAAAGGGGGCGAGAGATTTGAAGGACATTGAAGTAAGAGTTATCGACAACGATATTGAAAAGGCCATGCGAATCTTGAAGAAAAAGATTCAAAACGACGGCCTGTTCAAACGGCTTAAATTGAAAAAGAGCTATGAGAAGCCGAGCGAACACAGACGTCGTAAGATGCGTGAAGCCTTAAGAAGAGAAAGAATTGCAGCTGCCCGCGCGTCCAGATATAAAAGAAGATAGCGAACGATTCCAATAATAGAAAACCCGGCAGAAAAGCCAATTTTGCCGGGTTTTTTTATATCCATGCCTTTAAAAGATACATACAAAAGCTGTCTGAAGACCATGTACGGCCTTCGACGGTTTGGGATCATACTCGGTCTGGAAACCATCAAGCGCATTTTAAGCGCTCTTGGAAATCCCCAGGACAATTATGCCAGCATTCACGTGGCCGGAACCAACGGGAAAGGATCCGTTGCAGCGGCCTTATCCTCTATTTTGCATGAATCCGGTTATAAGGTTGGGCTGTATACCTCACCGCATCTTGTTCGTTTCAACGAAAGAATCTGTATCAACAACTGCCAGATTTCAAACACCGATGTGGTAAAATCCTATAATGCGGTACAACAAGTCCACTTCGGAGACCGTAGCCCGACTTTTTTTGAATTCGCAACCGCCATGGCTTTGTACGAATTCGGCCGACAAAAAGTGGATTGGGCTGTAATCGAAACCGGTATGGGAGGGCGCTATGATGCCACAAATATCATAACGCCGACCATTTCCATTATTACCAACGTGTCCATGGAGCATCAGGATTATCTGGGAAACACGCTGGCGCAGATCACCCGCGAAAAAGCCGGTATCATCAAACCACGGACACCGGTGGTCACGGCCGTAAAGCAAAAGCAAGCCCGATCGGTTGTACGGAGGGTTGCCCAAAAACAATCTGCGCCTGTATTCATGCTGGGGAAAAATTTTTCGGTTAGACGAAGCCAATCCGGCCAATTTATCTATTACGGCATCGAAAACACCTGGCACGAATTAAAGACCCCCATGCTGGGGCACTATCAGATTCAAAATGCGGCCCTCGCTCTGGCCACCTGTGAATTGCTAAATAAACATAAAACTGATATTTCTTTTAAAAACATTAAGAATGGTCTTTTAAAATCCCGTTGGCCCGGACGACTGGAAATTGTTTCTAAAAAACCTTTAGTCATACTCGACGGGGCCCATAACTTAATTGCCGCGCGTAACCTGTCCAGATTCCTGACTGAAAACTTCTCAAATCGGCGCATCACACTGGTAGTCGGCATACTGGACGACAAGCCTTATGGAGCCATGCTCAAAAGTTTGTTGCCCCTATGTTCCCGGGCCATCATCACCCGGGCAAAAACCAACCGCGCGTTACCACTGCAAAAACTTTATGCCACCGCAAAGAAGATTATTTCAGATGTAACGACGGCCTCCCATGTTGCAAAAGCAGCGAAACATGCCATTGAGACTTCAGGCCCGGATGATATTGTCTGCATTGCCGGTTCGCTGTATGTGGTTGGTGAAGCCAAAGAAGCCATCGAAAAAGGGCTTCTAAATTCTGTGAAAAAACATAGGCGCCGATGATCTAATTGAACTTGACTCCGAGAAGTAGATCAATTAACCTGAAAAATAATCAATCGGCGCCCGTAGCTCAGTGGATAGAGCGTCAGCCTCCGGAGCTGAAAGCCGCTGGTTCGAATCCAGCCGGGCGTACCAGATATAAAAAGGGCTATCCAGCAGTTGGTAGCCCTTTTATTATATAATTAATTTATTAATAAAAAAATTTATAATTTTATTATTGTAAACTTATATTCTATAATTCTTTTATTATATTTTTCTTGCATTATTTATATCTTACGTATACCCGTAAAACTCCTTGAACCATTCAACAAAGCGCTCAACACCGATCTCAATCGGTGTGGCCGGCTTAAATCCAACATCTGCCATTAAATCATCAACATCTGCATAGGTAGCAGCCACATCCCCGGGTTGCATATCCATAAACTCTTTGCGGGCCTTTTTGCCCAGGACTCCCTCAATTACATCTATAAATTTGATAAGCTCCACCGGATTATTATTGCCGATGTTATAAACCTTATAGGGGGCCGAAGACGTACCCGGATCCGGTGCATCTCCATTCCAGGTTGGATTGGCCTCCGCAAGTCTGCCCATTACTCTGATTACCCCTTCGATGATATCGTCGATATAGGTAAAATCCCGTTGCATTTTACCATTATTAAAAACTTTTATCGGTTTATCCTCTAAAATCGCCTTGGTAAAAAGAAATAAGGCCATATCCGGGCGCCCCCATGGGCCGTAAACAGTAAAAAACCGCAGCCCCGTGCAGGGAAGCTGATATAGATGACTGTATGTGTGCGCCATAAGTTCATTGGCCTTTTTGGTCGCCGCATAAAGCGAGACGGGGTGATCCACATTGTGGTGCACTGAAAACGGCATTTTGGTATTGGCGCCGTATACAGAGCTGGATGATGCAAAAACCAGATGTTTTACCTGTTGATGGCGGCAGCATTCCAAAAGGTTAACAAACCCAACTAGGTTGGAATCAACATAGGCATAAGGATTTTCAATTGAATATCTAACACCCGCCTGGGCGGCCATATTCACCACAGCGTCGAATCCCATCCCATCAAAAATATCTCTCAACTGCTTACGGTCGGAAAGGTCCAGTTTATAAAAAGAGAAATTCGGCTCATTTTTAAGCCTTTCAAGACGAGCCTCTTTAAGCGCAACCGAATAATACGGGTTAATATTGTCAAGGCCTACAACCTGACAACCGTCTATTAAAAGACGCTTTGCCAGATGAAATCCAATAAACCCGGCCACCCCGGTGACAAGCACTTTCTGGTATTTGAGTTGCATATATAACCCCATTCTTCAGGTGTCCGGTGTCAGTGTTCAGGTGTCAGATGAGCCGCTTTAACTCTTTGAGGCACGGCAGCTGCTGCCTTCGTCCTCGTACTCGTCCTCGTCCCTCGTCCCCTATAAGATTCTGATTCACGAGAACGAGCACGAGGACGAGTACGAAAAGAATCAGATTAGATCGCATGCATCCGCCCTGCGCCCTCAACCTTATCCCCTATAGCATATAGCCCGTATGAAACTACAAAGTCTCTTTTTCGATCAAACTGGCCATTTCGGCGGCCAGCGGCGGCGCTGAAACCTGAATCCTGACCTTTACAGTCCTGTCATCTGTTATCTGACCTCTGTCATCCGGCGCTTGCGGTACCATTCAAAGGTCGATTTAAGACCTTTTTCAAAAGAAGTCTCAGGTCTAAAGCCCAGTAACGTTTTTGCGGAATCAATAGCGGCAATAGACTCGACGATATCCCCCGGTCTGTTAGGTGCATATTTAGGTTTAAGATTTTGACCGGATAATTCACAAATTGCTTCCCAGAGCTGGTTGATATGCACCGAGCTGCCCGAACCGATATTGATTGCCTGTCCGCTGACACCCTTGGCGGTTGCAGCCAGCAAATTGGCTCTGACCACATCCTGGACATAAATAAAATCCCGGCTTTGATTTCCATCACCGTAAATGACAGCCGGCGCATGCTGCAGTGCTTTGGTCATAAAAATGGAAATAACGCCAGAATAATGGGAGGATGGGTCTTGCCTGGGCCCGTAGACATTGAAATAGCGTAGGACAGCCGTTTCCAGACCATATAGTTCATGAAACACTCTGGCATAATATTCAGAAGCCAGCTTTTGTACTGCGTAAGGGCTCTGAGGCTTGGGAGCCATATCTTCCCGTTTCGGCGTGCGCAGATCATCGCCGTAAACTGCACAGGAGCTTGAAAAAACCACCTGTCTTGCATTTTGTTTGCGTGCGGCCTCAAAAACATACAGAGTTCCCATATCATTAATCGCCGCAGAATCTATGGGTTCTTGAATGGTTTGAGGAACTGAAACAACAGCCGCCAGATGAAAAATGACTTCACAGCCTTCTGCCGCCGCATTTAATGCGTGTTGGTTTCTAATATCGTCCTGGTAAAAGGAAAACTGACCTTCGAGATGTTTCAAGTTGAGATAATTACCGGAAGATAGATTGTCCAGAACAGCGACCTTGCAGCCTTCTGATACCAGCACTTCAACCAGATGTGACCCGATAAATCCGGCACCACCGGTTACCAATGCATTTTTGAATGGAAGTTTCATATCTTTATTCTACAACGAACTACTCACGCCTGACAACAAACAATTGGGACTCATTTCACTCCCACAACATTCAGCCATAATGTAAAGGTTATTGCTGACAGCAGTGTACTTACAGAAATCGTGGCCACCGCCAGCTCGCTGTCGCCTTCCATCTCATTTGCCATTACATAAGTTACAGTCGCCGTTGGCGAAGCCAGCAATATTATCCCGGGCAGATAGGCAGTCGCCGCCACATCACATATTCGATACAGCAGGTAGCCAATGCCGGGCAGCAAGATGAGTTTCATCACACCTACTGAAAGTATGGCCATCAGCCTGGACTGTACCATGTCAAATGAAAGCGATGCGCCAATAATTAATAGCGCCAGAGGCAGGGCCAGATCGCTTAGAATGTCAAGGCACCGGCCAAGCACCAGCGGCACCGGAATGCCTGTCAGTGAAACCAATATTCCTGCCAGAGCCGACAAAATTATGGGATTGCCGAGAATTTTTAAAACAACGGCCCATCTACGCAGCGCGGCGGCATTGTTTTGCGAAAATATCTGTAAAGCAATAACGCCAAGAAGATTTTGTAAGATCATCAGAAAACCGGCCAGGATGCCGGCCCGCACAAAACCTTCGCGCCCAAGATAGTAAAAAGAAACAGCCAGGCCAATATAGCCCATATTGCCGTGAAAAGAATTTTGAATAAATGTACCGCGCTGACTTTTTTGAACATGAGCAATACTTCCCAGAACCCAGGCGCAACAAAATACGACACAAACTGCCAGCATTGTCAGCATCACAACCAGCCCGTCGAATTGGTGGGTCAAGGAAGTTTTAGAAATAGATCTGAAAACCATCGCCGGTATGGCAAGGTAAAACACCAGCCGATTTGCCTGTTGCAAAAATTCGGGTCGCATAAAGCCGTAAACGCGCGCCAACCATCCAAGCACTATAATTACAAAAATGGGAATAATGGTGGTAACAATATTCATAAATGACAGGCTAACAAAACTCGTCGGAGCTTGACTTTCAAATTGATCAGACCTAGAGTCTAAACATTCCAGAGTTCTTTTTTTCTTTGATTTCTGTTAAATTCGATCCGTGCCTATCCCATAAAACGGTACAACTTAACATCTGTTTTATTTTTTTATTTTTTGATTGCATGATAAAAGATCTCGGATCGGCGAGACTGAAACAATTTACTGTTAATACGATACCGAGTTTAACACAACTGAAATATAATCAGCCATGCAAACACATATCCAAATAAAATTATTTGCTACCCTGCAAAGATATATGCCGGTATCTGCTGAGAATTATGCCATCGAGGCAGGCACCTCCATCCGCGCGCTACTTTATCAACTAGACATACCTGAAGATAAGGCCAAGCTGATCTTCATCGATGGGTTAAAAGCGGAACTGACAACCGTCTTGAAAGGCGGTGAGCGCATCGGCATTTTTCCTCCCGTTGGAGGTGGCTAATTTTGAATACGGATGCGATTGAGCCAAATTGTATTTTATCAAAGCCTATTAAAAATTATTTCATCACAATACTTTTCTACATCACTTCTCACTTGACACATAGGGCGCTTTTAGCCATACTTTTACGGGGTAAAATAAAATGACCCTGCTCCCGGTATTTTCACCAAGTTAGACAGCACGAGGTTTTGAAGTCAATTTTTTTTCCAAAGAGGATTCCAATGTCCAGAGTACACCTAGTCGTCACCGCAGTCGGTCATGACAAGCGCGGTACAGTTGAAAAAATTACCGATATAGCAGTCACGCATCATGCCAATATCGAAGAAAGCAAAATGGCACGCTTGGGTGGTGAGTTTGCCGTGATTATGCTGCTTTCTTTATTGGATGAAAACGTGGATGGAATTATCAGCGGCTTCGACAATCTAAAAGCCCAAGGGTTAACCGTTGCTTCCCGAATAACCGATTTTTCGCGGCTTCAGAAATTCAAAGGCTATGTCCCCTATGAGATTTCGGTAATCGGTGCGGATCATGAAGGCATCGTAAACCGGGTGGCCAGCTACCTGGCCTCTGAGCAGATTAATATCGAGGAAATGGATACAACGGTTACGAATGCTCCCCATACCGGCACACCTCTGTTTTCAATGTCGGCCCGGGTCCAGGCCCCGCCAGATATCAGTCTTGGCCAGCTGCGAAAAAAACTGGCTAAAGCTGGCGATGAACTCGATGTCGACATCGAAGTAAGGGTGCCTGTAGGTTAATACCTGAATCTTGCCCCGCTTTGCGGGATGAAGCATCTAATTTTATGATATCAAGGGGCTCCTCATAAAATTAATGAGTCTGATATTTTCCAACAAAGACGGGTTGCTTTAGATCTATTGCCGGGTGGGCGATCAGGATCCGGAGAAAACGATTTATCTTCATAATGCGGGAATTTGAAGGAGGGCAAGTCCATGACATTTATAGGCCGGCACATAAGAGCCGCATTGATTATATTATTAATCCCTATGGCTGCCAATTTTTGTGCTTCAAAGAATTATTTAATAGTCAATTACCAGCTTCCCACGGAATCAGCCGAGCTGAAAGAGACCAGAGTTGTTTTAACGGTTAAAGATATAAGAGAAAATCCTACCATTGTCACCCAAAGCGCCAAGAAAGCACTAAAAAATTTTAGCGGAAATTTTGTTTTGAATGTGGCCAAGCAAAACAAGGATTACAAATTGCAAGGCGCCTTCGGCCTCAGTTCAATGATAAGAAAGATTTTTAGACACAGGCTTGAAAATGCGGGCGTCCAGATTGTGACTGAAGAAAATTCCGAGGACTCAATTGTTGAAATCGTTCTGAAAGAGTTTTCACTCGATCTTCAAAATCGGAAGTGGATTATCAAGATGAATTATGAAGCCAATCTGATAAAACAGAACCGAGTCGTTGCCGGCGAGAAGGTCACGGGCAGTGCCGAGCGATTACGAGTCATTAGCGGTAAAAACGCTGAAATGGTAATCGGAGAGCTAGTGACCGATATGGTAAACCGGCTCAATTTAAACGAGCTTCTCCAAGCCGCAGGAGCTTAGTGTTTAGTTGGAATGGTTCGGTTTACGCCGATCTTTCAACACCCGCCGATCTTTTTTAAACGACAGGGAGACAAAAACACCGTCTCTGACGCTTTTTCGTCTATCCTGCCTGTTTTTGCGTCTATCCATACGCTTCACCTTCCCTTTTTCATTATGCGAAACGTTTTCTTTTGCTACATCTTTGTTTATGTGAGCGCTACGCCTGATGACCATGCCCATCGAATACATCTCCTCTTTAGACTAAATTCAATAGCATTTGAATTTTCTGTCGGGCGGCCCCGGTGTCAAAAATAATTTTTTGCAAGTCCTGGTCAGTAAGTTTCATTCGGTCCAGGACATCACTATAAAAACGGTACGCCAGACCATCCACACCTGTGCCGAAGCCCATCATCATACAAACGATATCCGCCAGATAAACCAGTGCGGTTTCAGCGTCATTTCTGCTGGCTTCTTCTGACATATGGTGGTTACCAATGATATAAATCAGCTTTTTGCCAAAGCGCCATCTCTGCCCCACCAAGGCACCGAGCTCTTCATGATTCATACCGATAACCTCTTTTTCGGCTTCATTGAAACTGTAACCTTTTGATTCCACCAGAATATTGATTTTTTCGAATGAAAAAGCCACGTATCTGCCCATTATTAATTTTCCGATATCTTTTAGCAGGGCAGCTGTAAATATGAGATGTTTTTTGTTTGCCGGCCCATAATTTTCTGCCAGAATCTTAGCTACATGGGCTGAAAAAACCGCATGATGCCAGAGCTCACCCTCACCAAGTCCGTAACCATCCGGTTCATCCTTGAAATTCTCAGCAGTGGTGTTAAGTAAAATCAGTTCAACAATTTGATCCAGCCCCAACAGGGTTATGGAATCTCGGACAGATTCTACTTTGCGCGCCAGACCGAAGTAAGCCGAATTGCATATTTTGAGCAGGCTGGCCGTAATGGAAGGATCATGAATGATCAGATCGGAAATATCGGACATGGAACTGTTCTCATCTTCAGCCAGTGCCATGATCCGGGCGGCTACGGGAGGAATCGGAGTCAGCGTATCAATTCCACTGATGATATCTTCAATATTCGTCATATGTTCACCTCTGCCTGGCCTGCGGTTTGTATGGTACTGCAGCCGCTGTGAATATCCAGGCTAAGGGTTCTCCTGGAGCACCCACCAATATCTTCATGATGGAGAACTATATTCTGGCGAGATAAAATATCTGTTATGGCCTCATGGTTCTTGAGGCCGATATTAAATCCCGCAGGCTGGTCCAGTATATGTGCCCCACCGGCAATTACTACCTTCATGGTTTCTGTTTTTACGCCAATGTCATTTAAGGCATCCAGGAGAGTTTGCATTCCTGTATCTGCAAACATACAAAGAAGGTGTTTCGCCCTTTCGAGCAGTATCGTTGCAGAATCCGGTAAAACAAAATTTAATACGGCGCCTACTCCGGTGACTGCATCATAAATGGATACACCGATACCTGAACCGATCGAAAACGCAACCAACGTTTCAGATGGATTTGTACTGATTTTTGATTCGGAAAAGTTGACAGCCGTCATGACACAAAGCGGGCTGGCAGATATCGACGCATTTTGCATTTGCACATCCGTAAAACAATTTTTTGTATCAACATATAAATTCGACACCTTATATCCTATATCGGTTGCAAGAGTCAGAAACTTAAACAACCAGGTGCCAAATCAAAAATTAAAAGGATTGAATATTTCGGCATAAATAGTTATCTTGAAGTTAAGCTTAAAATAGAAAAAAATCTCTAAGGTGCTTAAATTTAAAGAATTGGCTATTATTTTGATTCTATAATCCCAGTTAATATCTTTAGTTTTTTTCTTTCCCATCCCGGATGGCTGGAGGTTGAACGTTCGGTCTATTTGGTAAGGAGGATTTACAATGGCATCAAAAGAGTGGAGTGTACACAATCCTGCGGGGAGTAAACGCGTCATCGTAACCAAAGATCTTCCCGGAGAAAGGTGGTTGGACATTTTGGTTCAGGCAGGATGTAAAGTGGAAACCTGTACCTCAACAGATATTCTAAGTGCAGCGGACATAACAGCTGCGATTGGAAATAATTGTGACGGCGCTATTGGTCAACTAACCGAGGTTTGGGGCGAAGAATTGTTTGCTGTCCTGGCGAACGCAGGTGGTAAGGCTTACAGTAACTACGCTGTTGGATTTAATAATATCGATCTGGATGCGGCCACCAGACACGGCATCCCGGTGGGGAACACACCGGGGGTGTTAACCGAAACCACCGCCCAAATGGCCGTTGCGCTGACCTTTGCGACTGCCCGCAGAGTCAGTGAAGCTGAACGCTTTTTACAAAATGGAAAATATAAAGGATGGTTGCCCACTCTTTTTTTAGGCAATCTCCTATGGCGAAAAACACTGGGGGTGATTGGTGCCGGCCGTATTGGTACGACCTATGCCCAAATGATGGTCGAAGGCCACAAAATGAATCTGATCTATTTTGATCCCTACCCCAAAAAAGAACTTGAAGATTATTTTATACACTATTCCGAATTTTTAACATCCCAGGGGATCCCACCCGTAACCTGTAAGCGTGTTGAGAACGTTGAAAATTTGCTAGAAGAAGCCGATTGTGTCAGCATCCACACCATCCTCGATGATTCCACCCATCACCTGATCAACAAGCAGCGGCTGGCCTTGATGAAGAAAGATGCAATCCTGGTCAATACCAGCCGTGGTCCGGTAATCGATGAATCGGCTCTGGTGCAACACTGTCGAGCGCACCCTGACTTCAGAGTTGGCCTGGATGTTTTTGAAGATGAACCGGAATTGAAGCCGGGCCTTGGTGATCTGGATAATGTGGTTAAAGTACCCCATATTGCCTCGGCCACCGGTTGGACGCGCCAGGGTATGGCCACCCTGGCAGCAAGCAATGTCGCGGCCATTCTGATGGGTCATCCGGTCTGGCAAAAACCGGATATTTCACCTTTTTTAGAAGGCGAGCCGCCCAAGGCCGCCCCCAGCATTCTCAACGCAAAAGAATTAAAAATTTCTGAATATAATGGATAGGGTAAGACATTTCGAATATTTACATCTATCAACAATCGACACATCTGAAATCAAAGAAGGCCTTGGAAAATTCAAGGCCTTCATCGAAAGCTAAACAGCGCCGTAATACCTAAACCGGATCCGCCGAAGGCGGAGAACAAATTGCCACAAAGGCACCAAGGCACAAAGTTCGCCTCAGGCGGATTAATATTCATCTTTGCGTCTTTGTGTCTTGCTGGCGTAAATGTTTTGCTGAATTTAATCTCCGTGTTCTCTGTGATCCCGGCCCGCCATCGCGAGGCGGTCGGGTCTGTGGTAAATGCGCAATAACTCATTGTGGCAAGATGGCCGGTATTACTTTAAGCTGTTTTGTGTTCGTAAATATGAACATCCCGCTGGGGGAATGGGATGCTGATGCCCTCGGCATCGAAGCGTTTCTTTACGGTTTCGGTGGCATCATATACAACCCCCCAGTAATCTCCCGCATTCACCCAGGCACGCGCAATAAAATTCACACTGCTGTCTGCCAGTTCAGATAATGCGACCTGCAGGGGCGGATCCTTTAATACGCGCTCGTCATTAGACAGTATTTCAGTGATGATATCTCGCGCTTTGTCAATATCATCTTCATAGCCGATGCCAAAGACCATATCCGCCCGTCGGGTCCCTTTGCTCGAATAATTGACAATATTATCAGCGCTTAATTTTGCATTGGGAATGATAATGGTCTTATTGTCGGGTGTTGCCAGCTGGGTTGTAAAAATTTGAATCTCTTCCACGGTTCCGGCAACACCGGCGGCTTCAATAAAATCACCGACCTTAAATGGCCGGAAAATGATCATCAACACTCCGGCAGCGAAGTTGGATAGTGAACCTTGCAGCGCCAGACCGACAGCCAGACCGGCCGCACCCAGTACGGCGATAAATGCGGTGGTTTGAATGCCCAGCATCCCCAGAGCCGCTATGATCACAAACGCCAACAGGGCGATGTAGGTTAGACTGGCGACAAATTTGGTCAGGGTGGGATCTACATGTCGTTTTTCCATTAGGCGTTGCGCCAGATTCCCCAGATATTTGGCCACCCAGCGACCAATGATAAAAACAGCCAACGCCGCTATAATTTTGACCCCAAAGAGGGTAACTAACTCATACCCTTTTTGGATTAATTGTTGTACCTCCATTCCGCACCTCCTTATTTTAATCAGCAACGCTGAATTTAATACAAATTAATTCGAAAATAAAAACATCTCGGCAAGAAAAATCTTCTACCAAAACAACTTTAGTGATTCTCCAAAATAGCAATTTTCTTTTCTTTGTCAAAACATTTAAAGTTAGAAATAGGAAAGTAAGGTTTAATCCATTGTGATGCTTCTTAAAATTTGTTAATTAGGCTTGTCAGATTAACCATAAACAGGTACTTAAGGCTATAAATTTATTACGGAGGTGTTCAATGACAGGTGGGTACGCGGGAAAAATTGCATTTATCGATTTAAGCGCAGGTGAAATTCAAACCGAAATACTGGATGAGGCGCTGGCGCGGGATTTTATCGGCGGACATGGAATCGGTGCGCGGATTTTGTTTGAACGCCAGGAAAAAGGTGTTGATCCGTTAGGACCGCAAAGCTATCTGGGATTTACGACCGGACCTTTGACCGGAACAAAGACACCCACCGGTGGGCGCTACATGGTGGTCTGCAAATCACCGCTTACCGGCGGATGGGGCGATGCCAATTCCGGCGGGTATTTCGGATCCGGATTAAAAGCCGCAGGCTGGGATGCTATTTTTGTCAGCGGCGCCGCCTCAACTCCCAAAACCATTTCAATAACCGATGAGCGCATCCAAATAGAGGATGCATCTGATCTCTGGGGACTTGACACCGTTGAAACTGAGGAAGCCATTCAAAAGGCAATGGGTGACAAAAAAACCCGTATCGCTTGCATTGGGCCGGCCTCTGAAAAGATTTCTTTAATTAGCGGCATCGTCAATGATCGCGGCCGGATTGCGGCCCGTTCAGGCGTGGGGGCGGTCATGGGCGCTAAAAAGCTCAAAGCCGTGGCGGTGCGTGGATCCGGAAAGGTCGCTATTGCCGATAAAGATGCCCTTGATCGGCTGCGCAAAAATTTCATTAAAGAAATGCGCGACATGCCCGGCATGCCGCAGGCGTTGATGAAACATGGAACCTGCGGGTTTACCGAATCGCTGGTTGCCAGCGGTGCAACTCCCGTAAAAAATTGGGCCCTGGCCGGGACTCAAGCATTTGCCAATCTGGATAAGATTGCCAACGGCGATGCCATCATTAAATATCAGACCCGAAAGTACGCCTGCGCAAACTGTCCGATTGCCTGCGGCGGTATATTTAACGTCACCTCGGGTAAATACCCCGTTGGTGAGACCCATAAACCCGAGTATGAAACCATCGGCGCCTTTGGCACCATGTGCATGTGTGATGATTTCGAGTCGATCATCAAGTTAAACGATATGTGCAACCGCGGCGGTCTGGATACCATATCCGCCGGAACCGCCCTGGCTTTTGCCATGGAATGTTTTGAAAATGGCATCATTTCCGAAGCTGACACCGACGGGATCCAATTGACCTGGGGCAATGCCGAAGCCATGATTGCGATGACCGGCAAGATGATTGCCCGCGAAGGTTTTGGTGATATTTTAGCAGATGGGGTTAAAATTGCGGCTGAAAAAATCGGAAGTAGCGCGGAAAAATTCGCGATGCATGTCGGCGGACAGGAACCCGGTCTGCATAGCGCCCTTTTTCTGCCAAGCCGGGGTACCGGCTATGTGTGTGACCCTACCCCGGGCCGGCACACAGCCGCACCCATGGCCCGCATCGATGGAGTTCCCGGACAGTTTGCCCCCTACCCCGAATTAAAATTTGATCAATTTGGAAAGTACACATACAGCGGCAAAGGCCCTATGAGTGCCACGGCCGCGAATTACCTGCAGGTGGGTGGCAGCGCCGGGGTTTGTTTGATGCCAATGATGTTTTTCGGCAATTACCCCCTGGTCGAGTTTTTAAATGCCGTCACCGGCTGGGATCTTGATGTTGAGGAAGTGCTCAACACCGGCGCCCGGATTCAGACCATGCGTCATTGTTTTAATATCCGGGAAGGCATTCAACCGTCGGACGTAAAGCTGCCCCAGCGCATGCTGGGTCGACCGCCTCTGGAGGAAGGACCTCTATCCGGCGTAACGATCGATGTTGACAGCCTGGCTGCTGACTACCGCCAGGCGATGGGCTGGGACCCGGACAGCGGCAAACCGCAAGCAGGCACGCTGGAAAAACTGGGTTTAGCTCAATTGGTAAAGAATTATGGTTAGGGATTTGCAGATTTCAATTCCTGATCAATTCGTTCGGCTAAAAATATCTTCAGCAATGACTGATACGGGACATCACGTTTATGTGCCAGTAATTTGAGCTCGGCAAGCATGTGCTCCGGCAGTCGCAATGAAATGGTTTTTAGTGAAGGTTTTAGATTTTGAGGTGCCAGCCTTCTGGCCTTTTTCCAATCAATGAATTCAGTTGAATCAGCAGTTGACCAGAATTCCTGTTCCTTTTCTTCAGATTTAAACTTTGGAATTTTCTTTTTCATAATGTTTCGTAAATCCTTCTTTCTTTGCGATTCATATCTCTTGCAGAGATAACCCGAATGAGATCTTTGCGTATTGTAAAAGCGATAAATAAATATCTGCGTGCATCCGTATGCCCTAGAGCGTAAAATCGAGTTTCTCTAATAGAATGCTTCTCGTCAGGAGATGCTATCAGCGGAAAATTAAAAAATATTTGCTCACATTCTGATGCAGAGACTCCATGCTTTTCCCAATTCTTTAAAATGTTCCCTTCATCCCAATCAAAACCTTTGCATTCATTGATCAAGCGGGCCAAATCCATAAATTATGTATATTACAGTCATATACATATGTCAATAAAATTTAATGGCCAAAGTAAGATCGGCTTAGATGTGCTTAAGTAGAATAACCATGAAGGTTTTACCTCGTTTATGTCAATCAAATCCCAAAATAACATCATTCTTTCGGATGGGCGCAAGTTAGGCTTTGCTGAATTCGGCGAACGGCAAGGAAAGCCGGTTTTTTATTTACACGGGTTTCCGGGATCTCGTCTGGAGGCCAAGCTTGCTGAAACCATGGCCAAAGACTCCAGGGTGCGTTTCATCGGGATTGATCGCCCCGGATTCGGGCTGTCTGATTTCAAGCCAAAGCGGGCGCTCGCGGATTCCCTGGGGATCGATCGCTTTTCCATTTTAGGCGTATCCGGTGGCGGCCCTTACGCGGCAGCTTGTGCCCATCAAATACCGGATCGTTTGATTTCGGTGGGCATCGTCTGTGGGATGGGACCTGTCGATGTTCCGGGTTTGATGCGGGATATGCCCTGGATGAATTGTCAGGGTTTGCGCCTGGCCGGCCATTTCCCGAAGACCGTAACAGCCTTATACTCTTTTGCATCCTTTTTTTTTCGAAACTATCCTGAACGCATTCTCTCCATTTTGTCCGGTAAAGTTGCATATCCGGACAAGTCGGCCCTAAAAAACATCGAGCTCAAACAGGTTTTAAGCCGTTCATTTCGAGAAGCCTTTCATGGCAGCCTCCTGTGGCCGGCCACAGACGTGGTGCTATACAGCCGCCCCTGGGGATTTAGTCTGTCAGACATCCAGATAAACGTCTATCTGTGGCATGGAGAAATGGACACAATTGTGCCGCCGGCCATGGGGCATTATCTGGCGAACACGATTCCCAATTGCCGGGCAACATTTTATGCAGACGAAGGGCATTTTTCTATTATTCTGAATCGAATCCACGAAATTTGGCGTGTATTTTAATCACTAAAAAATCTCAATTGGATGTTTTGTTTCGTAGGTTAACCATCTCGCTGCTGACCAGTAAAAATGCCCCACTACCGTATTCCATGGTGTCATTCTTTTCGACAACGCGTGCGCCATCACCGGGCAACTGCACCCAACCCAGTCTGCCGTTCTCATCTACACATCTAATTAAGCCCTGCCAGGCTTTTTCAACAATATGAAAATAGGTTGCCCGATCAAGGATTGCGTTGTTGATTCCCCAGGCAATCGCATAGCAAAACAGGGCACTGCCGCTGGTCTCGCGCGCCGGAAAATGTTCAGGATCCAGCAGACTGGCTCGCCAGAGGCCGTCTGCCTGCTGAAGTTTAGAAACCGCTTCTGCCATTTCTTTAAAAAGCCGAATGAATTTTCGGCGGGCAGGATAATCGTCGGGTATAAACTGCAACACCCGCACAATGCCTGCCATAACCCAGCCGTTGCCGCGCGACCAAAAGATCTTTTGTCCATTTTGTTCCCACGGACCGCTCCCATCCGGCCGGATGATATATTTCTGATCCCGATAAAATAAGCGGTATTCCCTGTCATAGAGAAAATCCATCGCATCCCACCAAAGGCTATTCATAAAATCAAGATACCGCAGATCTCCGGTTGCATAGCTGAGGCGAGCCAGCACCGGCGGTGCCATAAAAAGGGCATCGCACCAATACCACTCTTGCCTGCCCTGCTTGGAATCAGCGATCATGTGGTCAAAGGTTTTTTGGATC
>Ga0255055_10001337_pt1 | contig 18249 bp, 15 predicted proteins | sample JV7_2_27_MG_FD_188633 | JGI IMG/M metagenome (GOLD analysis project Ga0255055, IMG submission 188633) | Seawater microbial communities from Jervis Inlet, British Columbia, Canada - JV7_2_27 | ecosystem: Environmental > Aquatic > Marine > Inlet | place: Canada: British Columbia | collected... | reverse complement strand
CATGGCCACCGCAACCGGCTCGACTACTTCAGCCTCGAATCCAAATCCCCGCGCCAAGCGAGCCAACGTCTCTGGATCTTCTGAGCGAGGGTGATTTGCGCGAGTGAGTATCACTCTGCTGACCCGCGGTGCGAGCTCCAGAAACATGCCTCGTACATCCTTGTCGCTGGACGCCCCGAATACCATCGTGATCGGCCGTTCAGGGAAATAATCATCCAGTGCAATTCGCAATTTCAAGGCCGATTCTCGATTGTGAGCGCTGTCGAGCACGATCGTCGGCTCATGTGCAAGCACCTGGAATCTCCCTGCCCACTCGGTGCCAGCCAGGCCCTCCTGAATCTGCGGCAGGTCCATCGGCAAACCTCGGCCAGAAACGGATTGCAAGGATACGTACGCTACCGCCCCATTCTGTACCTGGTGGTGGCCTAGCAGCGGAATGCTGAGCTCCACTCGAGTGCTATCCTCTCCTGCACGCCACACCTGAAACGTCTGTCCGTCAAAACTACGATCCGTGGCTACATAGTGCCAATCGCGGTTGATCTGCACAACCGGGGAATTTCGTTCTTCAGCAATCGAGCGCACGACAAGATCGGCTTCAAGTTGTTGGGGTGCCAGAACCACCGGGGTCTCCGATTTGATGATTCCCGCTTTTTCCGCAGCAATGTCCGAGAGGCTGTCGCCAAGAAGGTGAGTGTGATCGTAGGACAGCGAAGTGATCACCGACACAAGCGGTTGGATCACGTTGGTGGCGTCTAAGCGACCGCCAAGCCCCACCTCGATCACCGCGCAATCCACCGGGCGGTCGGCAAAATACATGAAGCCCAGGGCAGTCGCCAATTCGTAGGTCGAGATCTCGGGAATTGCGTCCACATTTGACTTCAGGCGGTCCACAAGTCCGACAAACTCCGATTCTGATATTTGCTCTCCATCAATTTGTATGCGTTCAGTGAAATCGATCAGGTGCGGAGAAGAGTAGAGGCCGGTTGTGTATCCGGCGGCGCGCAGGCCGCTTGATATCATGGCCGCTGTAGAGCCTTTTCCCTTGGTTCCTGCGATATGGATGGTCGGATAGCGCTCCTGAGGGTCTCCCAGGCTCGCCAGCAGCTCCCTGACACGAGCAAGGTCAAATACTTCTGGTGAGTATCGGTAGCTGCGCTTGACGCCGTAATCGATGAAACTGTATAGCCACTCAAGCGCTTCTTGGTAGGTCATGAGGGGCAAATTGTAATGTTCGCATTTCAAACTAACAAGCAGGGGCGCCCCTTCGCCGAACTTGCTGGGTGATAGAATTGGCCGGCACTACGAGAAACACATTGGAAACTACCTCCCCATCACTCGAAATACCCGCCGAGTCCGCAAGGCCGGTTCCGAGCGTCTCAGCCCGCCTAACAACTAATTTGTCGGAGTTTCCATGGTGGCTGTTGGTCATCTTCGGGATCGCCGGGCTACTAATCTACAACTTCCTGACGGATGAGACCTATCAAGAGGTTATCCGATTCATTATCGTCGGTGTCCGCCTCACGATACTCGTCACCCTTTCGGCTTACTCCATTGCAATCGTGTTGGGTTTGGTCACGGCCCTCGGCCAGCTTTCTAGTAACGTTATCGCTAGAAATGCGGCAATCCTCTATGTGCAGGTCATACGCGGTATCCCGATTCTCGTGCAGATCTTCATCTGGGCGCTGGTTCTGGTTCCGCTGGGTGTTGATCTCCTAAACAATATCGGAGATGCGCTGGCTAGCGCGGGGCTTTTGTCCACCGAAAACTTTCTCAATGGGCTCGATGTCCGTGACGTTCCCTTCCTTCTGCGCGGCATTATTGCACTGGCCATCAGTTACGGTGCGTTCTCGTCAGAAATATTTCGGGCAGGGATCCAATCCATTGAACGAGGTCAAATCGAGGCGGCGAACTCGCTTGGCTTGAATCGGTTTCAATCACTACGATTAATTGTTCTCCCTCAGGCGGTCCGGCGAGTTTTGCCACCTCTTGGAAATGACTTTATCGCTATGTTGAAAGAATCCTCGCTCGTGTCGGTGATCGGAATTGCGGAGATCACTCAACTGAGCAAAAAATACGCGGCCGCTTCATTTGTGTTTCCGGAGACGTACTACTCCCTTGCCTTCTTGTATCTTGCCATGACGATGGTGCTGTCTGTCGGAGTTAAATTCATGGAGCGACGGCTCAAGTCAGGGTAGAATTCCCGCACAGAAAGAAGATTCCGCTTACCAGTTCGGGGAATCATCAAGAACGGTTCAAGGAGGAGGTGACAGCCAGGAATACTTGCACGTTCTATAAGCTTGTAATGCCCACGAAAAACCACACGATACTTAGGAGGAGATAAACGTGAAGAGACCTGTGTTTCTTCTTAGCTTGTTAATTTTGGGCGCCATGGTCGTTTCGGCTTGTTCGACTGCAACAGATGAGCCAGCACCAGCGACTGCTAAACCCGCCCCAGAAGAACCCACTTCAACGCTGCCGGATCTAGGCGGCCGCTCAGTTTCAATCGCGATCGAGAATGCCTATTTGCCCTTTAACTTCGTCCTGCTTGAGACCGGCGAAGCAGGCGGATGGGACTACGACTTCATCAATGAAGCCTGCGAGCGCCTGAATTGTGTACCCGACTGGCAGGAGTTTGCCTGGGACACGATGATCGCATCAGTGGCCGATGGTGCGTTTGACATGGCTGCGGATGGAATCACCATCACTGAAGAGCGAGCCCAATCGGTCGACTTCTCAGATGGGTACGTAGCTATCGAACAGCGGCTGCTCGTTCTCATAGATGACGACCGCTACGATAGTCTGGCGGATCTTGCTGCCGATCCGGACGGACTACTTTCACAGCAGATCGGCACCACTAACTACGCCGTTGCGGTTGAGGCCGTCGGTGACGATCGCATCGTTTTGTTCGATGATTACGGTCAGGTGGTCCAGGCTGTGATCAACGGTGACACGGACGGAACAGTCATCGATGAAACCGCAGGACTAGGCTATCTCGGCGCCAACAAAGACCAGCTGAAACTTGTCGGTGATTCGCTTTCCAGCGACAATCTGGGCTTCATCTTCCCTCTGGGGAGCGACCTGGTGGAGGCCTTCAATGCGACAATCGCAGAGATGAAGGAAGACGGCTTCCTGGCGGAGATCAACCAGAAGTGGTTTGGTGAAGACTTCGTCACCACCTATGACGAAATCGGCGATGGCGCGTATGCCACGCCTGACCTCGGCACGGCCGACAATCCAATCAAGGTGCTTTTCGTGCCGTCCGTCAATGCTGACTTCATCGTGGAGAGCGGAGATGCCGTCGAGCAGATGTTCTCCGATGCCACAGGCTTGGTGTACGAGGTTAGTGTTCCAACATCGTACGCAGCGGCTCTCGAAGAGATGTGCGCTTCCCCGACCGACACGATCGGGTTCATCCCTGCCATGGGCTATGCGCTAGCAAATGCACTTTGCGGTGTTGAGCCAGCAGTTGCCTCAGAACGCTTTGGCTGGAATGTCTACTGGGCGGAGTACATCGTTCCACGCGATAGTGATATCCAGACCCTAGAGGACCTGGAAGGCAAGACCTGGGGATTTGGCGATACTGCCTCGACGTCGGGCTACCTGGTTCCGCTAGCTCAGCTCAGTGACCTTGGAATCACTCCTGGGGAACGAGTCGAGACGGGTGGGCACGGAGAGACCTCTCGCGCGGTTTATACCGGTGATGTCGACTTCGGTACGAACTTCTTCAGCCCACCGCTGCTGCCTGAAGGCCGATGGGCGCTGGGCGATTCACCCGATATTCCGGATGAACTGATACCGGAGTGTGCGGTCAATGAAGATAATCGCCTGTTCTGCGGTGGATACCGCGTGCTGGACGCACGCCAACTGATTCGGGAAGAAGCCCCGGACGTGATCCAGAACTTGCGTATCCTGGCGATCTCGCCCGAGATCCCCAATGACACCATGTCCTGGTCGCCGGAGTTCCCGGATGAATTCAAGCAGTCGATCATCGATGCTCTGGCCGAATTTCTAGCATCGGATGCTTGCCAGGTCGAGGAGTCCTTGATTTGCTCCGAGGACTTCTACGGCTGGAGGGCAATTGGTCCGATCGCCGACGAGAACTTCGACGGGATCCGCATCCTGATGGAACAGCAAGGCATTACGCTCGAGAACATCGGCGAGTAATCCCTAACGCCGGATGCCTAAAGCCCTGGGTGGTTCACCACCCAGGGCTTGTTTTTTTTCCGGGTTAGAATTCTTTAGTCAGCAGCGATTCAATCAACACCAACCCCGATCCGCTAACTGGTATAGAACATATGCTAGAAGTTAAAAATCTCACTAAGATCTATCCCGGCGACGTACTAGCTCTAGATGATGTAAGTTTCTCTGTTGAGCCCGGAGAGTTCCTTGCGGTAATCGGTCTCAGTGGCTCTGGAAAATCCACTCTACTGCGTTGCATCAACCGGCTGGTGGAACCCACCGATGGCGAGATCACATGGAATGGCGTGGACATCACACAGGCCAGCCAGGACGAGCTGCTCCGTATTCGCCGTAAAATCGGCATGGTCTTCCAGCACTTCAACCTCGTGACACGATCGAAAGTAATAACCAACGTTTTATCGGGTCGCCTTGGCTATGTAAATGCAATGCTTAGCCTGATCAATCGCTTCCCAAAGAAGGACATGCAGATGGCGATAGCGCAGCTTGAACGCGTAGGAATCACGGATCAAGCGCAGAAGCGGGCGGACGAGTTGAGCGGTGGACAGCAGCAACGGGTCGGGATTGCTAGGGCCATGATGCAGGAGCCCGAGATGATTCTGGCAGATGAGCCTGTCGCCAGCCTCGATCCCGTCCTGGCGCACTCCATCATGCAGCACCTCGAGGACATCAACAGGAATGATGGAGTGATGGTGCTTTGCAGCCTACACTTCATCGACCTGGTTCACCGCTATGCAGATCGGGCGATCGCACTCAATGACGGCAAGTTGATGTTTGATGGGCCTCCGCAAGCGATAGACGACGCCCGATTCAAGGAAATCTACGGCAAGGAGGCCGAGCGCGTAGGGTGAGAGAGTTCCTGAAGCATCCGGCGATGCGTTGGATCATGATCGTAGGTGCGATTGTGCTCGTTGTCGTTGTGTATGCTTTCGGATTCTCCGTAACGGACGTCAGCTTCGAGACTGTACGAGACGAGCAACGGTTGACGCAACTGACCCGCATCTTGCGCGCCCTAGCTCATCCGGACATCTTTGAGTACGACAAAGTGGAACAGAACATCGATGTAGCTTTCCATCTGCCATGCCCTGAAGGTGGAGCCGCTGCCGTAAGTGTCGACGCGCGCGGTGCATACATCATCGTTAGCCCCGCCTGCGCCGGGCCGGAGGATATCGTAACAATCGAGGGCTTTGGATTTACCCCTGAAACAGGTGGACCTGTTAACTTTCTTACACAAAGCGGTGCCACGCTGCAACTAGGAAATTTCACTTCTGATGAACAAGGGAGCTTCTCAATAACAGCCAAGCTGCCAAACCGACAACCGATTGAAGAAGCTCAGACTATTCGGGCCACTGGGCGACAGAATGTAGGAGCACCGCGTTTCTCGCCTACTGCAAAGTTGGTTTTCGAGAAAATCGTTGAGACAGTCTTTCTTGCCTTGTTAGCGACAACTTTCGGCGCAGTGCTTGCGGTGCCCCTTAGCTTCCTGGCGGCTCAGAACATTATGTCAGAGATCAAGAGTCCGCTCACGAGCATTTCCCTGACATTGCTGGGTTGGCCACTCGGCATCTTTCTGGGAGCCACGGTTGCAGCTCAGATCGGAAGCTTCGCGGAATCAATTTTCTCGGACACAGCCTTTGTCATAAACGGAGTGGCACTCTGGAGCCTGGCAATTGGATTGGCGACGGTCACCACGATCCCCCGAGAAACAGAGCAAGTCAGCGGAGTCAGTTCCCGTCTTGTGCGTGGAGTGGGCACTGTGCTTATTGGTATTGTAGGCATCGTAGTTTTATATCTCGTGGCCTACGGGATGTTACTGTTGGGCGACGCTATAGCTGATCCATTGGGACCTCTAGGATTCTTAGGCAACTTCGTTTATCAACTCGGGGACAGCCTACGGATGCTTACGCCGGTCTTTGCTGCATTAATTGCAGGTGGCGCTCTCGGGAGCTTCGGAGGCCGCTTGGGCCAACGGGCCTCGGATCAGCTGGAGTATAGAACAGTAAAACTCATTAACTTAGTGGTAGCGGCGCTGGCCGGCGCAGCGCTTTTCGCCCTTGTTGGGGCAGTAGTCGATTGGTTCTATCAGATTCTGGATATCATGCGAACCTTTGTCATCCCTGCAGCGCTTGGAGCTATCGGTGGTGCCTTGCTCACGTTGCGGGTTGATCCAAGGCAGCCTCTTCCCATCGGGTATTGGATCTACTTCGTGATCCGTACGATATTGAATGGGATCCGATCTGTGGAGCCGCTCATCATGGTTATCGTGTTCGTCGTTTGGGTGGGCATCGGACCGTTTGCGGGTGCTCTTGCACTGGCACTGCATACTGTTGCCGCTCTGGGTAAACTATTCTCCGAGCAGGTAGAGAGCATATCCCCAGGCCCACTTGAGGCCGTTCAGGCTACTGGCGCCAATCAAGTTCAAACTATTCGATACGCAGTTATCCCTCAAGTTGTACCGCCGTACATCTCCTTCCTGATGTACAGGTGGGACATTAACGTCCGCATGTCAACCATCATTGGCTTCGCCGGCGGTGGAGGGATCGGATTCCTGCTGCAGCAGAACATCCGGCTGCTGGATTACCGTGCCGCTGCAGCTGCGATGCTCGCCATCGCCATTGTCGTCGCCAGCATGGATTACATCAGCTCGGCAATTCGCCAACGCTTCGTATAAGCCCCATCGAGACTTCCCGCCGCCTCGAATAAATCTTACCGAGGCTTCCCAACTCCCCCAATCGCCCGATTTTTTCCCAGTGATATAATCCCCGACTTGAGGCAGCTCAGTTGGAATCTGGCGCCCGAGATGGATGCGAAGAAAATATTTTAATCGGCTCCAAAGTTGAACAACGGCTTGATTGACCAATAAAAACGCAATGAACGAACCCGTTCTGCTTCTGAATGCCAATTTCGCGCCGCTTAACGTCTGCTCTACGAGACGTGCGTTCGGGCTGGTCTTCATGGGGAAGGCCGAGATGTTGTTAAACGGACGCGGTGTGATCCACACCATTCGGAAGGATTACCCTCGCCCCTCAGTCATTCGGCTGGGATACATGGTGAAGCGTCCCCGCCCTCGAGTTCGCCTGAGCAAGCGCGAGATCTTTCGACGAGATAGCCATTCCTGTCAGTATTGCGGTTCGAATGGGCGTCGTCTGACGCTTGACCATGTGATCCCTCGGCACAAAGGGGGAGACCACCTGTGGACGAACCTGGTCACTGCATGTGCTTCCTGTAACTTAAAGAAAGGTGGGAGGACCATCCAGGAAGCGCATATGTCGCTGCGCCGGCCTCCCACAGAACCGACTGCTTCAGCGCTGTATCTTTACGGATCGCATCTTCCAGAAAATGAGGAGTGGGAACAATTTCTGGAAGGCTGGTAGGACCTTAGACAACCTCCGATTCAATCAAACCTAGCGTCCCGTCACGTCTTCGGTAAAGAACGTTCACTTCGCTTGTATTCCCGTTGTAGAAAATGAAGAAGTCTTCATAACCCAGTAAGCTCATCTGGTCGATCGCCTCGGCTTCACTCATAGGGACCAGGTGAAAACGCTTTCGGACAGCGACCAATTCTAAATCCTCGATGTCCTCCTCCGCCTCTTCGGATAGAACCTCCGCCATTTTCCGGCCATCGCCCCTCTTGCGCCAATGCCGGCCCTTGTACCGATCGATTTGTCGCTGGACTTTGGCAAGCACCGCGTCCACCGAGGCATAAATATCTGCCGTGCGTTCTTCCGCCCTGAGCAGCACTCCTTTTCCGCGAACCGTCAATTGGGCCACCTGACGATCTTCGGCGATGCGAGCAGTTCGCGCATGTCGCAAATCCACATTCGCTTCATCCAGAATGTCCAGGTAGTGATCAAGCTTTGAGACCCGCGATTCCACATAGTCTCTCAGGCGATCGTCCAACTCCATTTCGCGAACATGAATGTCTACAGCAATTGGCATATGGTTTCCTCCGAAGGTATTAGCTAATCCTCACCCTTTAACACTACGCCCTCGCTACTGTTAACCCGGTGACGGATCGGGCGCCTGAGGCCCGAATTGCTACGGCGCAAGCCGACAAGGTAGCGCCGGTCGTGAACAGGTCGTCTACGATAAGCACATCCATATCCTTTAAGGAGTGAGATCCAACTTTGAAGACGTGCTCGACGTTTTTCCAGCGCTCGTGCGGATCCAACCCAACCTGCGAACGAGTGTCTTCAATTCGCAGTAGGCTGCTCGAGTCGACTGGTAAATCGATGCGGGAACCCAGCGCATCAGCTAGCAATCCCGCCTGATTGAATCCGCGCTTCTGAGCCCTCTGTTTACTCAAGGGAACCGGAACAATCACCTCCGCGCCCCAACCTTCCCTCACGTAAAGTTCTTCCAGCCAGGCACCCATGGCAGCGGCCAACTGGCGATCGGGATGATACTTGAGATGCAGCAGCGCCTGTGTGATCCGCCCTGAATATCGGGCAAATGATCGCACCGACAATTCGGGCCTTCTGGAGCGACAAGAGGGACAGGGTCTTGGCTCTCCCAGCGGGTAGCCACACGCCTGGCATAGCGGTTCTACCAGTCTGACAAGCGATGTATCACACACATCACACCAGATGGTTTCGGCCTCGCCGCACCCTGCGCACTGAATCGGAAAGAGCAGGTCGAGACCTGCTCCTATCCATCTTTGTAGTTCGAGAATTCGATTTTTCAGCGTCTTGGCAATAGTGCGGCTGCCCATTGTGATTGGGTCTCCGACTGACTATCCTCCGAGGATGCCTCCAAGTGGGGAGGCGAGCAGCAGCATCGCAGCCGGTCCTAACAAAATAATCATAATTGAAGGAAAGATCAGCAAGGCGATGGGGAACACCATCTTGATGGGGGCCTTGTGCGCTTCTTCCTCCGCCATCTGCCTCCGTCGAACGCGCATTTGATCCGATTGGATCCGAAGCACCTTTGCCATGCTCACACCAAGCTGTTCCGACTGGATCACCGCGGCCACAAAGCTGGTCATCTCTGCCACTCCCAGTCGATCAGCCATGTCTCGCAGCGCATCCCGACGTAGCTTCCCAAGTCGAATCTCCTGGATGACACGTCCAAATTCCAGGGCTAATTCATTGATCCACTTCTCGTGGACTTTCGCCATTGCGGCGTCAAACCCCAGCCCCGCTTCCACCGAAATGGTAAGGAGGTCGAGCGCGTCTGGCATGGCTCGGAAGACTGATTTTTGTCGAGCAGAGATTCGACCGCTCAGCCACAGGTTGGGAAACGCAAAGCCGATCAGCATGAATATGACCGAAATTCCCAATCCCTGGATCCAGTTTCCGCCCGTCCTTGCAAAAATTAGAAACAGCAAACCGCCGAACAAGAATGCAAATACGAATCGCAGCATCAGGAAAAAGGCTGGATTCATTTGCATGGGATTGCCGGCCATCTCAAGCCGCAGGCGGGCATTTTCAAGGGTCGCCTGCGGTGTAAATCGCTGCGCCATCTCTCCGATCTGATTGAAGAATGGCAACAAAATGCGCTCGCCAAAATCTTGAGAGAGCTCCAGCTCCTCGAGCGACATCACCTCGTCGCCGACGGTGAGCTCTGAAAGCCGCTCTTTAATCGGGTCGTCGTTTTGAGGTGTTCTGATACCTACAACGACCAGGACTATCGCCAGCACCACTACGACTCCAATAATTAGCCAGATCATCGATGTGTTTGCCTCATATGTCGATATCCACGATCTTCTGAGTGATCAAGAATCCACTCACAATCATGAGTCCCGCAAGCGTGATCAGGGGAATGCCGCACGCGCGGGTCTCGGGGTTGAAGAATTGCATAATGTATGGGCGGTTGACTAGATAGAGCAATGCCACGAGGGCAATGGGCAGCGCGGAGATCACCCAGGCCGTAGCTCGACCTTGCGCAGTCAGAGCGGAGATTTCGCCTTTGATGCGCACGCGCTCTCGGATGGTAAACGAGATCACATCCAAGATTTCGGCCAGGTTGCCTCCCACCTCACGCTGAACATTGATCGCGGTGACAACCAGGTCTAAGTCATCGCTATGAATTCGCCGCATCAGGTGATCCAGGGTTTCTTCCATGGGAATACCCAACTGCATCTCCTGAACCACTCGGCGAAACTCGTCCGATATCGGCGCCGGCATTTCGTGGCTGACTGCTTCCATCGCCTGCAGGGTCGAGAACCCTGCCCGAAGTCCGTTAACAACCAAATTGAGCATGTCCGCAAGCTGATTGTCAAATGCCTTCAATCGACCCTTTTTAGCCCGCCCGACGTAGATGGGTGGGATGAAGAAGCCAATTAGCCCTCCAACTATCGCCGTAACGATTCCGCTCAGGAGGAAGCCAGCAGCCCCCACCGCAAACATTGCAATCACTCTGGCGGCAAGGTACTCTGCCGGCCGAAGTTTGATATCCGCCTGCGCAAGGTTGGTCGAGATCTTGGCGAAGAGATCCGTACCCTCTCCAAGATTATTGAGGAATTCGGAAAGAGCGGAGGACTGATCTTCGCCTTCGTATTGCTCTTCGCCGCCCGTAGTAACAAGACCGCCGGTTTCGGCGTAGCGACCCAGTCGCTCTTCGACAACCGAGCCACCTCCCACGAAGGAGAGCACGATACCCACCACGAGAAAGAGCAGCGCCAGGCCTCCGCCAACGATAAGTATCAGAGTGGGGTCCATGGCTACCTGTATGAACCTCGCTCGCCAACTCCGAAGATGGAAGCTGGCAACTGAATTCCTGACTGTTCGATCTTTTCCATAAATTTCGGACGCAGCCCGGTCGGCCGCAAGCGGCCAATCACCTTGCCGTCTTCCAGGCCAGTTTGCTCGAACACAAACAGGTCGGTCATCGTAATGACGTCCCCTTCCATGCCCTGGATTTCGGAAATGTGGGTTAATTTCCGTGTTCCGTCTCGCATCCGCTCCAGATGAACCACCAGCTCCAGCGCCGAGGCGATCTGCTCTCGGATGGCGCGAGTCGGCAGGTCCATCCCGGCCATCATGGTCATCGTTTCGATGCGCGAAATAGTGTCGCGCGGGCTGTTGGAGTGGGCGGTAGTCATCGATCCTTCGTGACCAGTGTTCATGGCCTGCAACATGTCCAGAGCCGCCTCATCACGAATCTCACCGACAATAATCCGGTCCGGGCGCATTCGAAGGGAGTTCACTACAAGATCCTGGATCGTTACCTCGCCCCGCCCTTCGATGTTAGGTGGCCGCGACTCGAGCGTAACCACATGTTCCTGCCTGAGCTGGAGCTCGGCCGCGTTTTCAATGGTCAGGATACGCTCATCGGTTGGGATGTACTGGGATATAACATTCAGCATTGTTGTCTTGCCGGAGCCGGTGCCGCCGGAGATCACCATGTTGATACGGGCGATCACACAGGCTTTCAAGAATTCAATCGATTCCGGTGTGATGGTTCCATATTCGGTCAGCTGGTCCACCGTGATGGGATTCTTAGCAAATTTACGAATCGTCAGCGTTGGGCCCCCCAAAGATATGGGCGGGATCACGGCATTTACACGCGATCCGTCTTGTAACCTCGCGTCGACATAGGGGCTCGATTCATCGATGCGCCTCCCTAACGGCGCAACGATGCGATCGATTATCCGCATCAAATGATCGTTGGACTCAAATGATGTCGGTTCGCGAATGATCTTTCCGGCGCGCTCGATGTAAATATTCTTTGCGCCATTTACCATCACCTCAGTGATGCTCTCATCGGCTAGTAGCGGCTCGATCGGCCCGAGCCCGAGGATTTCAGCGACGATTTGCTCGAACAGGCGCCTTCGCTCTGGACGCGAAAGTACGATATTCATCTCTGCCAGGATGCTCTCAAACAGCTCCTCGATTTGCCTCCGCACTTCGGCCGTCTGAGTAATGTCCATCGACGGATCCAATTCTTGCAGCAACCGATTCTGAACTTCATTCTTGATGTCGTGAATGCGGCCGCCAGGAGCCTGGCCAGGTGGAGCTGTTCGTCTCGCGCTGAGCCCGCTCAACCGAGAAGTGCCGCCGCTTTCGCCCGCGGCGAAAGGCTGCTCCTCCGCGGCTGGCGGCGTGGGGCTTTCGTCGGTTTGGCCGTGCTCGATTCTCTTAAGTAGCGACACTACCTAGTCCTCCTGGTTCTCCAGGAATCAGCGACCCAACAGACGCGGCCGCTCCTTCACTTCTTCCTCTTCTTTTTGGTCCTCTGCATCTGCGAGGCGCTGTTTGATCGTCCCCATCAGCTGTATGAGTGCTCGCGATTGTGGGCTGCTGCGATCGCTTACAATAAGCGGGACCCCCTTGTTAATGGACGCAGTAACGGTTCTTTCGTCCACCGGGATGACGGCCTCAACTTCCCGCTTGAGATTCTCTCCGACCGCTTCGGCTGATATTCCACCTTTGCGATCCATCTTATTGACCACGAAGCAGACATTCTGCGTCGGGAACTCCAGGATATGAAGCAGATCAAAAAGATGGCGCGCGTCTTTAATGGCGGGAATGTCGGGGGTGCAGATCGCAATCAGCAAATCAGTTGTGTCGAGAATAGCCAGGGTAGTGTCATCCATCGTCGAAGCAGTATCAACCACCACATAGGCAAAATGTCGGCGAAGAAACTGGATGATTGTTCGTATTTGATCCGCGTTGACTTCGTCCGCCATTTCGGGTCTTGGAGGAGCCGCCAGCACCCGTAAGCCATTCTCGTGTAGAAGGAGCACATCTTCCAGAATTTCCGGATCGATTTCGTCCATGCGCGAGGTGAGATCGTTGATGGAGTATTTAGATTGGAGATTCAAGAAGACCGAGACGTCTCCAAATTGCAGATTTCCGTCAACCAGCACCGTGGGGGTTTCTTCGGTATCGAGTCCGAGTGCGATATTAGTCGCGATGGTCGTGCAGCCCACCCCGCCCTTCGGACTGTAGAAGGCGAGCACCTTACCAGTCGGGCGATGGGAGGGTGCGGATCCTGGAGGCGCATCCGTAGAAACCGGCGCCAATGGCCGCTCAAAATCCTTGCGCTTCTCGTGAGCGAACACCGAGAGACGTCGAATGGTCGCAATTAGCTCCTCGCTTGAAGGAGGTTTGACCATAAAATCTCGGGCGCCGGCCATCATGGCCCGGCGCATGTAGTCCTGTTCACTCTGGACGGAAAGAATGATCACCTGAGTGAACGGGACCGCGCTCAGGATCGATTCGGTGGCGGTGATGCCATCCATGTCCTCCATGTTGATATCCATGATGATAATGTCGGGTTTAGTTTCGGTGGCGATCTCAATCGCCTCCTGGCCCGAGCGGGCCGCACCAACCACGACAATATCGGACTCAAACTGGAGAAGTTTGCGGATGTTCTCTCGCGTTTCCGCAAAGTCGTCAACGATCAGTACGCGGATACTTGCTTCCGCGACTTCAGTCATTTATCGCGTCTCCCGTCGCATGCTCAAATTCATTAACTACTGTGGTTCCTCAACTGCCGGTTCAAGATCCGGCGGGAATTCGAAATCTTTGGTTGTGAGCCTTGGCTCTGTGCCATATGGAAGTTTTGAAGGTATCGCGATGTCGTAATTATCGATAAGGAACTGCAAAGTCACGCTGTCTGTATCTAGCTCTGGAGTCGGATCATTAGGACTTCGCAGGGTCAGAGTCAGATCAAGCCCACCATTTATGGCCCAATTGAGCGCAAGTGCATCCTGAGGGCTCACGATCAAGGTAATGATATCAGGCGGCTCGATGACCGGCTGTTCTGCCGCTCCCTCTTGGGCCTGGCCCCCAGCCGGTGCGCCAACCCCCTCTTCTTCAGCAACTGCGATAACCGTGACCAGTTGTTCCGCCTGTTCGAGCGGGAAATCACCCACTCCTAAGACAGTAGCGCTGGAAATCATGCGCTGGGTCACCAGGCGCGGCCGCTGCGGGCCAGATGGCCCGACATAGTAGTCCTGACCTGAGACGTCGTCAAACTGGAGCAATCCGATTGTCGGCGGGCGCTCAGTGGCTCCGCAGACCAGCTCTCCAGCTTCATTAGTTTCAACCGCCCGGCAGCTGACCGCGTTGAGCAGCTCGCCGTCAGAGCTGAAAAGAAACATCCCTTCATTGGGAAGCTCAGATTGAAACTCGGTATCCAGATCGACCATTAGCAAGCTCACCAGCACGTCCACCTGGTCTCCTTCACGGATTGCGAAGGCAACGCCAGAGAATCGGTCCATGGGCATTGCAATGGCGGTAAATCCCTGGGGAATTGCGATCGAGGCGTCTGAGCCAACTGGTAGCAAATCCCCAGCTTCGTCAGTGATCATGTTTTCAGTAACTGGCACCCCGCGCGCGATGTCCATGCGCGCCCGCTTGCCGATAACCTGGCCCGGGTCATCCAACATAGTCTCGACCTTGTAATCCGCGGGGAAAGGTGAAGTGATCACCGCCTCAGGCGGAATGAGCGAACCTCGAGCGATATTCTGAGCGGCGATAACGATCTCAGCTTCGCCAATCGGGGTTGGAGCAGCTACCACTTCTGGTTCGCTGGAGCCTGTGCCTCCAAGCACCAAAAACGCTGCTACGGCGCCCACCAATAAGATTAGAGCGAACAGGATAAAAACGCGACCACGGCGCATTATGCCTCCTTATTTTGCGGTGAGACGCACGGCCAGCCAGCGTGTGCGTATGATACCGCTAGGGGTTGAGTTGTCAAGTCAGGCAACTTTCGGAGCTAAATTTGGATAATTCCAATGATTTCTCAATTCTATGTCACAACAGCGCCAAGAAAGAAGCCCTATCAGAGATAGGGCTTCCTCGTCTCTGGCAGGTGGTCGAGAGACCACTCGAGACCTTCCCACTGGGAGTCTAAATGTTAGTGACGATGTTACTGAACACGTTCCCAATGGCGGGTCCGAGCAGCGCCAAAATAACAATTACAACTACGGCTACTAAAACAAGAATCAACGCGTACTCGACCAAGCCCTGCCCTTTTTCCTTCGGTGCATAAAGCAATGTTCTCACCACCTTTCCGTTTCAATTTTGCCCTGTTTTTGCTCCAAGGCCCCCAAATTATAAGAAGGGGCCCCTTTGCCTACAATAGGACGAATCTCCGATCCCTTACTTACTCCTCGACCGGTACGGAGAATGTAACACGAGTACCTTCGCCCAGCTGACTTTCAATCTCGAAATTACCGCCTACTTGCTCGAGGCGATCCTTATTCATTCGGAGACCGTGCGCGGCTCCTTCTTCCTCCATCACAGCTTCGACATCAAATCCCTTCCCATTATCTTCCACCGTTGCTCTCACCTGAGTGTCATCGAGATCTACCATGATCTTGACCTGTGTCGCCTGCGCATAGTCGCGCACATTCTGCAGCAGGGCCTGGACCGAACGAAAGATTAGAACCTCCCGATGAGCCTCCAGTCGGCGCTCTGTGCCAGTGACCACGACGTTGAGTTCCAACCCGGTTTTCTCCTTGAAGGCTTCTGAGTAGCGGCGGATGGTCGGAACGATGCCCAGATCATCCAGCATCATCGGCCTCAGGTCGAAAATATAATCTCGGATTTTCGAGAAGGTTGAATTGGCTGAGGCCTTTAGATTGTTGAGTTCTTCGCGCGCCTTATCTTGATCAGTATCGAATAAGCGCATGGCAATTTCAGTCTGCAGGATGAAGTTCGAAAGCGACTGTGCTGGGCCATCATGGATCTGGCGGGAGATTTTCCGCCGCTCTTCTTCCTGTGCATCAATAATTTGCTCGATCACTGTTCCCACGCCTGAATCAATTTCGCTGACTTCATCGTGAGACCGTCCCTCGAGCAAATTCGTTGTGCTTTGAATAAATTCGGCATAGCGCTGTAGGGTTTCTTGATCGCTCTCGAGCTTTTCGAGCTGGCCGCGCATTGTGAACAGCCGCTGCTGGGCATCCTGGGCTGCCTCATAAGTGTTTCGGATGTCTTCGCGCGGAATGGTATCGAAATTCGACTGGATCTGTTTGATGGTCGCAGCGATTGAAGCGTTTCGCTGAGCCAGCTTTTCAACTTCACCCTGGCTCTGCTCTACAAGCATCCCAATCTCTTTATGTTCCTTGCGCACTTGCTCGAGTTCTTCTCGAGCGACCTCAAGGAATACCTCGATTGGGCTGAGCTCTTCTTGATTGAGCTCCTCTTGGATTTCGGCTTCTGTCATGCGTTACTTGCGGGTGTCCTGCAGTCGAACCCAACCATGTCGTAGTGCGTAGACTGCAGCCTGCGTTCGATCTTCGACGTCCAGCTTGTGGAGAATAGCGGTCATGTGATTCTTGACCGTCTGGTGGCTGATTCCAAGCTGGACCGCGATTTCCTTGTTGCTGAGTCCACGGGTGACATACTGCAGGATCTCCATTTCTCGAGGAGAAAGCGGCGTAAAGGCTTCGACGTCTCCATCGAGATGGGGCCGGCGAACAGTTTCAACGCCGCGTGAGAGCCATTGGTCAAGACCTGCCTGGTCGTAGACCTGGTCGCCAACCACAAAGAAGCCTCTTGCTACGTTGCGGATCACGTCGACCAGCTTACCCGGCTCGACATCTTTTGAGCAATAGGCCGCCGCGCCTGCCTTGAATGCATGAAGAACTTGCTCGACGTCATCGTAGGCGGTCAATAGAACGATCGCCGTACTGATGCGTTCCGCGACGATCTGCCGCGTAACTTGAATCCCATTCATGCTGGGGAGATTCACGTCGATTAAGGCAACCATGGGGAGCAGATCTCGAACGAGCTCTAACCCCTCGTCGCCATTGGTGGTCTCTGCGACGACCTCGATGTCCTTTTCGGAGTCGAGCACATTGCGAATGCCCTCCCGAAAAAGCGGATGATCGTCCACGATAAGAACGGTGACCTCTTTCATGGACTACCCTTCCCCTGCGAGAATGGCGGCGAGTATAGCACAGCGCGGTTTTTTAGACAGTCGAAGAAATCAAGGCTGGGTTCGGCGGCTGGCGGCTAACATAACGATCAGCGGGCTGCGCAGTCGGAGCAGACCTTATCGGCCCCAGAAATAGGTAGCCATGTTTTCGCCGCCTGCTTCAAGGCTGTATGGGGCACCTGTCACGAACAGCGGCAGGCGCCCGTCGGTCAGCTCGGGATACCAGCCAGGAAAGGTAACCAGATATTCGGCGCCGACATGGTCGAGGTAACTGGCCAGTGCCTGCTGGTCCCGGATGAACGGAATGACTTCCGGCGAGATCAGCCCAGCAAGGTCGATAATTTCCCTGCTGGCAAAATATCCGATGGCTCCAATATCATGAGCTGCCACCACCGCGTCTTCGGGAGTGTTGTCCTGGATCCACCGCGCTGTCGTCACCATTTCGCTCTCAATAATGGCAACATCGCGGGAATACGCCCCTGCTCCGATCAACCAGAAAGCTACGCTTGAGATCACGACCACAAGGATCCACGCGCGCGATGCGATCCGCTTTGCAGCCGCAAGTGATCGAGGTTCGATCCAACGCAGCATGCCTTCGTATGAAAGCACCAGAAGGACGGGAATTACCGGGATGGCATATCGTCCATGCTGGTATGTGACCGGCAGGCGGATAGCGTAGAGCGCCAAAAAGAGACCCGCCCACGTCAGCGGAATGAGTTGGGACCACTGTCTCGAGCGGAAGGACCTTCGAATGGAAATGAGCAGCCCAGGCAGCAGCACAAGCAGCACCCCGATGATCGGCCCACCGGTTTGCAAGCCGGATTCCCCAAGCCACTCGCCCGGAATTCCGATTTGGGTCAGTATCCGAACAACCAGAGGAAGCTCGCGCAATACTGCATATTCTGCTTGTTTGGCGAAGAACGTGTTTGGTAATAGCTCGCCCGATAGCCCTCGTTGAAATGCCAGATACGCTAACAATGGAATTGTGATTCCCAAGCCCAGGCGCAGCCAGGGCTTGAATCGTTTTTCTCGATCCCGAATCGCCATGTAAGCTGCAGGCGCCAAAGCTAGCGTCAGCGCGTCAGGACGGATCCACACCCCGACTCCGATCAGTAGTCCGATGATGAAAATGCCGACCCGACGACCCTCAAGCCAGTAGAAACAAAGCAAGGCGATGGCGGCCAGGGCCAGCGTCTCTATTCCCGACAGGCTCGCCCA
>Ga0255055_10001336_pt1 | contig 18253 bp, 16 predicted proteins | sample JV7_2_27_MG_FD_188633 | JGI IMG/M metagenome (GOLD analysis project Ga0255055, IMG submission 188633) | Seawater microbial communities from Jervis Inlet, British Columbia, Canada - JV7_2_27 | ecosystem: Environmental > Aquatic > Marine > Inlet | place: Canada: British Columbia | collected... | reverse complement strand
CGTGGTCAAGCTACATTGTTTAACTCCTTCTGTTGCTCAAATTGATATAGGCTCAGGTAACCTAAATATCTTGATACAGGGTGATTTTTTAGTTCATGCGTTCTACGGATTTGTCTACGGATAACAGCGCTAAAACTAAAACATGTAAAACTTTCTCTAATTGGTTGGGTAATAAATGTCTGTATTGTTCTATTTCAGATGGAATCGGACAGTCGGGTATGATAGAATAAGGTTGAATACAGAGGAGGTCTGCTGATGTCAAATCAGAGACGGAAGTATCCACCTGAAAAGAAAGTCGAGATTCTAAGGAAGTACCTGTAAAATAAAGTCCCTATTTCAGAGCTCTGTGAGAAGTATGGGATTCACCCCAATATGTTTTACAAGTGGGAGAAGCAACTGTTCGAGGGAGCCACCGAAACCTTTTCCGGAGATCATTCAAGGACAGGGAAGGGGAAAGGTGCTACGCAGGTTAAAAAGTTGGAGCATGTGATGAGCCTTTGTTTGGAGAGTGGAGGAATTTGAAAAGCCCCGATTATTCGGGGCTTTATTTGCTGATTTAAAGAGCTTGGACATTTGAAGCCTGTAAACCCTTGGGGCCTTCTTTTATTTCAAAAGAAACCTCTTGATCCTCAGTCAATGTTTTGAAGCCATCAGATGCGATTTCTGAAAAGTGAACAAACACATCATCACCATCATCTCTGCTAATGAACCCAAAACCTTTCCGCTCATCAAACCATTTTACCTTTCCTTCTGCCATGTAAGTAAAGTCCTCCAAAAATTGATTTAAATCCTCCACTAAAGATACAATAAATAACTTATTTATCTCCGCATAGTAAAGGATTATATATTGAGTATCGGGTTGTGATCTTCACCCGAAAAAATGGACACGTGGTCAAGCTACATTGTTTAACTCCTTCTGTTGCTCAAATTGATATAGGCTCAGGTAACCTAAATATCTTGATACAGGGTGATTTTTTAGTTCATGCTTGCTACGGATAACAGCGGTAAAAATAAAACTATATAAAGCTTTCTTTAATTGGGTGGGTAATAAATGCCTGCAATATTCTATTTCAGATGAAATCGAACAATCGGGTATGATAGAATAAAGTGGAATACAGAAGTGGTCTGCTGATCGCAAATCAGATATTAACTCTCGAAGTAGTACATAGTATGGGGGCAGGTCAAGTTTCACGTGGACAAGGGGAGGTAACTGATGAAACTTAGTAAGAAAGATTTTGTGAAGTTTTGCGATTATCATATTGCATATAAAATTACTGATGAAGAGAACAGGCTTGAGGAAACAAATAAAATAGTAAATGTAATATCTACCTGGGATATAAAAAACGCACAGGGATTCATGGGAGAAAAGGATGGGGTTTTGTATGTTTCCCACATGGGGGCAAATGAAGGTATTGACTGGCTATTTAATGTCCGGTTTTTCCTTAAAAAGGTTCCTTACAACGGAACAAATCCAAAAATTAAAGTTCACACAGGTTTTATAAATATGTATAAGTTAGTGCGGAAAAAACTTCATGAAAAACTTGGAAACTATAACAAGATCATTGTCTCAGGATCAAGTCTCGGCGCAGCTTTGGCGACCCTCTGCGCTGTTGATCTTCAGTATAATTTTCCGGATAAGGATATTTCCTGTATCATCTCGGGTTCCCCAAGGGTAGGCAATACTTATTTTTCTGAGTCCTATAACCGAAGGGTACCTGCTACCTATAGATTTGTTTACCAGGACGACCTGATTCCGAAGCTTCCCTTCAGATGGATGGCAGGATTCGGAAAAGACGGATATACCCATGTATCGGAGAAAATCCATCTGGGCAAAGAAAAAAGATGGTGGAGGTTTTTCAGCATTCGAGATCACTGGATCGACAGCGCCTACAGTCCGGCTATCAGGAAGATGGAATGGGAAGGGGTATAAATTTAAAACCTTAGCTGGGAACGTTAACATTATATTGTATTTTTACAGCAAGCAGGTGACATATTAAACCTTTAAAACCTGCCTATACAGAATTTAGAAATTAGATCAGTAAAAAAAAATAAATCCTGAGCAGAAAAAAGCCTTCCTGTGGTCGTCGAACCGGAGCCTCTGCAGAGCCCCCGAATCAGTGTCGGAGAGATGTCTCTCACGGTTATTAAAACGAAAGTACTTGTGGAGCGATGGAGACGGGAATACAATCATATACGACCGCACAGCTCATTGGGGTATCGACCTCCTGCCCCGGAGGTCATTATCCGGATGGGAGCGTAAGTGTTCGGTTCCGATCCGCTCCACCTCACACCTACGCTTCGAATACTAACTCTGGAAGTGGTACAAAGAATGGGGGCTGGTCACGCACAAAATACTTACTCTCGAAGTGGTACTAAGTGTGGGGGCTGGCCACTCCACCTTACACCTACGCTTGTGTGACTAACACTGGAAGTGGTACAATGTATGGGGGCTGGTCAGAAAGATAAAACCAGTCATAGATAGACGCTATCCGTTGGGAAAAATTCCTGAGGTTCACAGCTATGTCGACAAAGGACATAAAAAGGGAAATGTAGTAATCACTGTGAGACATAATAATAAAACCTATCTGGACAAAATATCATGGTCCGGTTAGCATGGTTACAAGAAGTCTGGCGTTTTCCATCGGCAAGAGTAGTCGGAAACAAATGACGTGAATATCGGGGGCTAGTGGAGGCCAACTTATCTAAAATCGACTAATCACGCCTGATAAAAATTACCTGTCAATCATACGGACGCATTGATAAGGGGGTGTTGTACATGATAAGGGCATCATATCGTATTCAGTCGGCTGTTCTCTTTTCTCTGCTTGCCACAGCTATTTTCTTTGTGCTGATCGGCTGCTCCTCTATTCAGTATCAGCGGGGACCCAACACCGCTGAAATCGTCGAACAGATGAAAGCGGAGACCGATGCTGAGAACCGTAAAATAATTGATCTGTTGAGGGAAGGTGGGTTTGTGATCTACATCAGACATGCCAGTACGGATTGGTCGCAGAAGGACGTAGAACCCTACCAATTTTACGACTGCGCAAAGCAGCGCAACCTCGACGCACATGGTCGAGAGGAGGCAATGAAGATAGGTGAAGCCTTCAATGCCCTCAACATCCCGATAGCAAAAGTATTGAGCAGCCCATTCTGCAGGACCCGTGACAGCGCAGAACTCGCCTTCAAAGACTTTGAGATTGAGAACGGCTTGCAGCATATGCCCGTTGCCGAGTCACCAACGAAGGAAGAGACAATCCTCTTTCTCTGGGATCGCATGGACGAGCTTTTGGCACAGGTACCTCCAGAAGGTGAGAATGTGGTTCTTGTCTCTCACTCCGGAAATCTGGCACATAGGGTTGACATCTCCTATCTTCCCGAAGGCCTCATGGTCATATTCAAACCCGACGGGAAGGGCTCCTCTGAGCTCAAGGGAATGATTACCCCGGAGGAGCTAATCAGGCTCTACTGATACGGCCCTGTACTGAAGCCAGACCTAATGGGCCATAACCTTGGTCTGGATAGTGAAGATGACGCGTTCACGATTGAGCATATCTACGCCGTTTTATCGACAAATCATCGACACTCCCAGACCGATAGCGTGGATGAGCAAAATCAGAAGGAAAGTGTAACTGTGGAAAGACTGGTGAGTAAGTATCGGGCAATGCGGGCCGCACTTACGTGCATCCTTGTACGGTACGGCATTCGAACATCATGCTCAGCAGATTCGAACCCACGACCTCTGGCTCCGGAGGCCAGTGTGTGAGTCATATACTTCATATACGACCCTGTTTCAGGGGCTATTGCCCATAATTCCGTCATTTTATTCATATACTTCATATACGTTGATCTGGAACTATACACAGTTTCGTACACACTATTTGAGGTCATCTATTAAGGAACATTTTTATTTCCTGTTTTGAATATTGCACTGCCCGTTGATCACAGTGATTATTTGCAGTCTATATTAATAGGTCGTCGGGTTCTCTAATCGTAGGTCTCACGTTCGAGTCATGCTTGAAGCATATGTTATCCCTTAGCTCATATTGAGTTAATTCGAGAGCCCTTCTCTTGCACGAGAAGGTATTTTACTTGCCTCAGAAAAAGTAGGTCGGTATCGAGGCCCGACCCTATTAAGAAAAGGCCTTCCGGTGGCCATCGAACCCAAGCCTATGCAGAGCCTCTGAATCAACACTGACGAGATATTCTGCACGGTTAGTAAAATGGAAGTGCTTGTGGGGCGCTAGAGACGAGAATACAATCATATACGCCCTCATAGCTCATTGGGGTATGGACTTCTGCCCCAGAGGTCATTATTCCGATGGGAGTGTAGGTGTTCCGCTCCGCTCCACCTCACACCAACGCACCAGATACTAACTCTCGAAGTGGTACAAAGAGTGGGGGCTGGTCACTACACCGTTGGTTTTATGTTCTGATTCACACGGAACAGATTGTTGGGATCATATTTATTTTTCACATCAACCAATCTTTTATAATTATCCCGATAGGTTGCTTTAATCCGATCCCCACCTTCGTCCATCATAAAATTTACGTATGCTCCACCAGCCGAGTAAGGGTGAAGGGCATCAAAATACTGTTTTGTCCAATTTGTAATTTGTTCTTTGTTTGCTGGATCCGGATCTACCCCCACGATTACTTGAGACCAATTGGCTTCTCGGTAATTAAACGCCGTATCATTATTCCTGATCCGATGGGCTGTACCATCGATGGGATAGAGATGCATGGTCGAATGCATAGTAGGTGCTTTTGCAAATTTCAGATGCTGCTCAATGGCCTCATCGCTCAGCTCGTTTACGAAGTCGGCTCGCCAGTACCACTGCATCCCCGGAGGATACAGTGCATCAAAAGCACTCTGAAGGGCTGGAAAAGGCATATCGTGAATCCCGTATAAATCTGGTGGACCGAACTCACGAACGGGCCTAAAGATCTCCTCAGCTTGATCTGTTGGTCCTGTGTAGCACCACACGATACCGCACATTTTTTGCATATGCAATTTTTCCGGAAACGGTGGTGCAGGTGGAACAGTGAGAAATGCAAAAAAACCACTGAGATCTTCGGGAGCATTCACAATAAAGTCTCGATACCATTTCATGACATCGCGTGCTTTACCCAATTGCCAGAGTGTGGGTCCACCGATAATGGTACTGACCGGGTGTAAACGAAATTTAAATGAAGTAACCACACCAAAATTACCGCCTCCACCACGGATTGCCCAAAATAAATCCGGATGATTATTTTCACTCACGGTTACAAAACGACCATCTGCTAGAACCATATCGGCAGAAAGCAGATTGTCGATTGATAAACCGTATTTGCGGCTAAGGTGACCCAATCCTCCTCCAAGGGTTAGACCTCCGACACCAGTAGTGGAAATAATTCCACTGGGTGTGGCCATGCCAAAAGCATGGGTGGCGTGGTCCACATCGCCCCATCTACATCCGCCTTCTACTTGAGCGGTGCGTTCTTCGGGGTCTATACGAATTCCCTTCATGTTTGAAAGATCGATAACTAGCCCGTCATCACAAATGCCTAAACCTCCACCATTGTGTCCTCCTCCGCGAATAGCTGTTAACAGGTTATTCTCACGAGTAAAATTGACGGAAGTGATGACATCCGCAACATCGTTACAATAAGCGATCAAACTGGGTCGCTTGTCAATCATGGCGTTATGAACTTTGCGTGCTTCATCGTAGTTCTCATCTCCGGTTTGTACAAGTTTTCCGCGGAGCTTCATTTCGAATTCTTCTATTTCCATTTTTTCCACCGCCCTATTCAATTTTTATCAACTTAACTTCTTTAGATCCGAAGTATGGGTAAATCAGTATCGATTTCCTCACTATTTTAAAAAACTTTCGAACCAATACCCTCTCATTTTGTTCGTTTTCCTTTCTTTTTGGTCAATGTGTAAGTTCCATTAACCTCGTTTCCTCTTACTGTTCCTATCCCTTTATCAACCTCATATTTTAGGAGCCCATTCCCTTTCAACTTCTCCTCAACTAGAGGATGGTGTGTGGATTTATAATACTCCCAGTTAAAATTACTACCTGACTTATTGGGAAATAAAACCTTCAGTCTAACCATAGAAGCCCCCTTCTTCCATTTATAAATACAACAATAAAGTTGCAGTAATCTCCAGACAAGTAGTAATTGGATGTTCATAATCATTCCAATGTATGTTCAGGAGCGGTTTGTATTTGCTTTTTGAGGTGTAATATTTTTTCCGAAAGCCTTTTCCCTTGCGAGAGAAGGTATCTTCCTTGCGTTCTCGAAAGGGGATCGGCACTCAATACGGATATATTTCTTAGAGGAGCCTTCCCGTGGCCGCTGAATAGGAGCCTCTGAAAAACACCCGAATCAATACTAAAGAGATGTTTTGGTACGGTTATTAAAACGAAAGTACTTGTGGAGCGACGGAGGAGGGAATACAATCATATACGACCGCATAGCTCATTGGGGTATGGACTCCTGCCCCGGAGGTCATTATCCCGATGGTAGCGTAGGTGTTCGGCTCCGCACCACCTCACACCTATGCACAAGAGACTAACTCTGGAAGTGGTACAAAGTATGGGGCTGGTCAAAGTGCATAATATATGATGACTTCATCTTTTTTATTCTCAGGATCGATATCTTCTGGATCATAATTATCAGACTGTAAAATGGTCAATGTCGTTCCCCCATATCCGATCTTAATCATATAATGATTTGAAGAAAGTTCAGCCGATTCGACGTTAATCTCATACCAGATGTTGCCGTCGGAATCGTCCCACACGTCGCTTATGAAAAACTCACCGCTCAATTTTGGATCACGCTCGTCATTATTTGCTGTTGCTTCATACGTGCCGTCGGGATTAATAACGACTTTTCCAATTTTCATTGCTTTGTCATATTCCTCGTTTACCCAAGTGCCGTAAAGAGGTTCTTCCTCATATTTTTCATCCCCGCAGCCGCACCCGGCGTGACTCGGCAGTGTTACAGGGACGATCAGTAAAAACATGATTATCAATAGTGACGTTATGCTCTTCATTTTAAAACCTCCTGAATATTGAAAACGGATTTCAAACCGCTTGCACATCTATACAAAAGAAAGCAATTGTCATGCCATATCAGGTAACTGCGTAATTCATTTACAGTCAATGAATTAACAAAGCTTCTATCACCCGTAATGATGGTATGGATATCAACTTAAGTTGATAAATGCCTATGGGTAATACAACTAACTCTACTATTAATTAGATTTATGTTGTTTTAACAAATGACTATTTATGATAAAAGTTACTCACCATTGAGTTGTGTATTTAACAACGTCCTTTGGTAGGGATCAATTTACTTGGTAGGATACCGTCTGTTCCATGAGTTATATGGTTGAAGGGTGTATTTGGCTTCCCAAGCGGCCTACTGCGATGTCATATCGGGGTTTGATTCCCATTTCCCGCTCAAAGTTAACTCCCTAGCTCGTAAAGAGTTAGGGAGTTTTAATGATATCAGAGTATGCAGAAAAACTGCCACGTTCTACGGATTTGTCTACGGATAACGGTGCTAAAAATAAAACGATATAAAGCTTTCTTTAATTGGGTGGGTAATAAATGCCTGCAATATTATATTTCAAATGGAATCGGACAATCGGGTATGATAGAATAAGGTGGAATACAGGGGTGGTCTGCTGAAGGCGAATCAGGTACTAACTCTCGAAGTGTACAAAATATGGGGGCTGGTCACTTTTTCCTAATTATCGTCAGGAGGATTTTCCAGATTGATTGCAATTACTCCGACTCCATGTACGAGTATTCCTCCAGTAGCAATCGTTACTGAACCAGATTCATTCGCATTTTGATGAATATTTATTGGAGGTGTATAAATAGACAGATCTTCAGCATCACTATAATAATTATTCCCACCAGTAGTTAAATCTGCACCAAAAGTAACGACAACATATTCTACATAAACGCCATGATTAAATAGTGTATAATTGATTGTTAAAATATCTCCAATATCATTCCAAAAATACTCTATATCAATATCAATATCACGGGGTCCAAGTATAGAACAGCCGGCCAATAAACCTATGGTTATCACTAAAAGAATCGGGATGGTTAATTTCATAAAAACCCCCTTTCAATGTACATACCACCCTTTTTTATGAAACACATATTGAAGTAAATTCTGTTACTTTCAGATTTTTTAATGTTTCACTAACACTTTAAGTATAGACCAGCTTCCACGCTTCATTCAAATTTGAAAGTAAGTAATCAAAGTGTAAGTGCGAGGTGTGACGGAACGAAAGCCCATACTCATATTAGGATAATGAGCTTTGGTGAGCTGCCCACCAAAAACTGATCCACTTTAAAATTGAGAGTAGAACCTTTATTCTATTCAGAGGAGAGACACACCTGCCGAGAAAGCGATTCACCACAGAAAAGATCATCAACATGCTGAGGGAAGCGAAAGCGCTTGTGGAGCGATGGAGGCGGGAATACAATCATATATGACCACATAGCTCATTGGGGTATCGACCTCCGGCTCCGGAGGTCATTACCGCGATGGGAGCGTAGGTGTTTGGTTCCGTTCCACTCCACCTCCCACCTACGCTAATAGGACTAACACTGGAAGTGGACCAAAGAGTGGGGCTGGTCAGTCAATGTCCACCGAAAATCTGGAATGCTTCCAGATAAGTATTTTTCGTGCAAAGTGGGAGTCGAGTAACCTCCTATCAACAAACAGCTTTATTACCCGCCTCCTGAATACCTCGATAAGCTTCAAAAGGACAATGGAACAATGGGTTGTCCCAATATAGGTTTCCTATTGACTTATTGTCCTATTCTTCTATTTAACGGCTTAACGGCTACCGGCTTTCGCGGTTTGCCGTATTATCAATATCCCCAGAATCAGCTCAATGATCCCGATGGCCAGATAAATAATCTGTAGGAAATGTCCGAACCCGACCATGATTCCCTGCACAACGATCCAGATGATAAGGCCGCTGCCGAAAAAAATGCCTATATAACCTGCCAGCTTCTTTCTCATGTAAACAAGGAAAGCCCCTATCAGTCCCAGTACACCATGGAAGGACATCAGGATGATCCCGGGTATCAGGAAATTCCCGAAAGGAGCATTATCCAGCATACTGACAGACATCTGCATGATCGAGCCGTCAGGAGCAAGGACCAGCATCAGGCCGCTTGGTACTGCGCCGATGGCCACGAACAGAAGGATGGAGCCCAGCCAGATGAAAAGAGCTTTCTTCTTCAAATCAAACCTCCCTATTCATTAGGAAGTAATGGATAGTGAGTAGTGAGAAAATATCCCATTAAGTCAATTCCCACTACTCATTACCCCCTACGCATTATTGATAGAAGAGTTATGATTCGCATTACAGATGTTTTTCTGGCTCACGACATAAGAGAGCGCTCAAATGTGGTATGAGGCACACCTCACAAAGTACATATCCCATCTTTTCTACGATCTTACTTCAGTTTGATATTTTGTAAAGAAAATTGGGATAATAAGAGAAGGTTTAAAATATAGGAAAAGCTCGGGTTGGGATATGCAGATCGAAGAGTTTTTGTTAAGGTTCCTGTAATTCCCGATTGATGAGCGTTTACCTGATAATCTCCGGAGTTATTTCTACGAATCCATTTTAGATATCTCGAAGGGGCTAAGTATCTATTCGGAGAGCCTTTCCCTTGCACGAGAAGGTATTTTCCTTGCGCTCGAAAAGGGGGTATCGGCATCTAATACGGATATATTTCTGAGAGGGGCCTTCCCGTGGCTGCCGAACCCGAGCCTCTGCAGAGCCACCGATTCATTGCTAATAAGATGTTTGGCACGGTTATTAATACGAAAGTAAATTGGGTACGCTCCCTCATTGTACACATAAAACACCGACTATTGAGGGTAAATATGTTTACACGCTGAGTAGTGATGGGTACGTAGTCTGTCTCAAAGCGAAAACCGGAAAATTACGTTGGGCAAAGAACATCATCGAAGAGTACGGTATTGTAAGGCCGAATTATGGGTTTGGAGGTTCTCCAGTCATTGAGGGTGAACTTGTAATGATTACTGTTAATTTATCCGGTATAGCGTTGGATAAAAAGACGGGTGAGAAGGTATGGGTCAGTAAACCATGTAAACGAATGGCTCTTCATTCTGTTCATCAGTCTGGATCGGAATACGCAACACCGGTTATGTATGATTATAAAGGTAAACGAAGCGCAGCTATTTTCAGCGCTGCTTCGGTCGATCATTCTCGGATTGAAATTAATGTCCTCCTGATTCATGCTGTCGTCCAATATCTTTTTTAGATCTATGCGCCTGATCCCGAGTGCTCCAAGGTTTGTCGGAAAGTCAATATCCCTCATCATCTCCTTAATGTGAGAAATGACGTTCTCCGCATTTTTCTGCAAGTCCTCGACTACGGCAAGATCGAACGCCGGTGCAAGCCGTGCAATCTTATCGGGTATCGTGTTGAGATTGTAAGTCATAACATGAGGAAGAAGAATGCCAACGGTTCTCCCGTGAGAAGTGTTCATGAGCCCTCCGATAGCCATCGCAAAGCCGTGACCGGCAACTACACCAACCTGTGCAATAGCCATTCCAGCAAGACTACTCGCGATGGCCATCTTGCCTCGGGCTTCGATATCGTTTCCATCTCTTACCGCCTTCACCAGCGCTTCTCCTATGAGCCTTACACTTTCATAAGAGCATGCGTCTGCAAATGGGTTCGCGAGGATCGACATAAACGCCTCAATAGCATGACCTAAAGCATCAAATCCCGTATCCGCTGTGACTGATGGGGGCATGGTTTTCATCACTGCCGGATCGACTATACTTATCCTGGGAAATACATACTGGCTCACCACCGCATCCTTTCGATGAATCTCAGTATTGGTAAATACAGCGTATGGTGTTGTTTCACTTCCAGTGCCCGCGGTTGTGGGAATTGCGACCATAGGAATAGTATCTCCTGTTACTCTGTTCTCGCCAATGTAGTCCCATAAACTTCTACCCAATGCTGCAACAACAGCAATTCCTTTTGCGGCGTCCATTGCGCTACCTCCTCCAAGTCCCACAATGACGTCACATCCATATTTTCTGGCTATACCAGCACCCTTATCAACAAGGACATCGGTGGGATTTGGGAAAATATCATCAAAAACAGTTACCTTCACCGAACTGTCCTGCAATGAATTGATGAGTTTATCAGTAATGCCGTTTTTTTTCATTGCTCTATTCCCTGTCACCAGCAGAGCTTTCTTACCCAGTCGTGCCACCTGAGCACCAGCCTCTTTTAATTTGTTTGTACCGAATTGAACATTTACTGGCATATAATATTCAATGCTTTCGTTGACCATGTAAATTCTCCCGTCTTTGACTGATTATGTGTATTGGTATTCTTGATTATAATATGCCGAGTGTATCGACTGGTAGGGAAAACAGGCAGGCGCGCTGTATGAGAGCAACATTTGTGCATTGTAGGACTAATCTTTAAAGGGTATAATGAAATGAACGGCCCCATATTTTATACTACTTCGATAGTTGATACCCGAAGCGTTGGAGTGAGGTGGAGCGGAACGGAACCGAACACCTACGCTTGTACGACTAACTCTGGAAGTGGTACAAAGTGTGGGGGCTGGTCAATATTCGAAAACAAAGGGAGGAATACGATGAAAAGTAAATTCGCACGGTCAATTATGGGTAAATGCATCTTTGCTCTTGGTTTCATATTGCTGATGATCGGCATCCTGCTTTCCTGCAGCTCGGATGGAACACCCGATGAGGCCATTACTACGTTGTTGTTGGCCTGGAATTCAGATGAAAATCTCGACGGTGACGACAATAACGACAACGACATCTTTTTTTCTCGATCGACGGATAGAGGGATAAGCTGGTCGCCTACACAAATCCTCAACTCAACGGCCACAACTGATACGAATGGCGACGCATTTGCCAGTTTGTTGACCGACGGCGAGGGTGTATGGGTCGTGGTGTGGGAATCTAACGAGGATTTCGGCGGGGCGGATACTGATCTCGATATTTTTTTCAGCCGATCAACAGACGACGGCGTAACCTGGAGTGATGTCGCACATCTTAATACGAATGCAGCTGACGATACAACTACCACAGACAGACAGCCCCATATCTTCACTGATGGCAATGGCGTCTGGATCGTCATGTGGGAGTCGAGGGGTACTGAGATTGGCGATAACTATGATATACTTTACTCCCGATCCGTTGACAACGGTGCAAGCTGGAGTGCCCCTCAAATACTCCGTACCAATGTGGGAACAAATGAAGAGGATCAGCGGGTACATACAGCCACCGACAGTCAAGGTACGTGGGTGACAGTGTGGCGCTCGGGGGAAGATTTAGAAAACAGCATCGGTACCGACAGGGACATTGTATTCTCTCGGTCTGTCGACAACGGGCAAAACTGGAACACACCACAACCGATAAACTCAACCGCAGAGATTGACGGCACCACCTCTGATCACCGGCCGGATCTGTTTACGGACGGCCAAGGCGTCTGGGTCGTGGTATGGTTTTCAGGACTTGATATCGGGGGAGCTAACACTGACTATGACATATTCTTCAGCCGCTCCGAAGATAATGGTGAAACTTGGACTGATACGGCGATTCTCAACTCCAACGCCACCAATACATCTGATGACTGGCGGCCAGATGTGATGACCGACGGGTCCGGCACATGGCTTGCCGTATGGCAATCCTATGACAACTATCAGGAGGCGGGCAGCGACTGGGACATATTTTTTTCTCGATCCACAGATGACGGCGAAAACTGGAGCGCAGTGCAGCACCTCAATACGAATGCGACCTCCGATACGGGAGAGGATGCAAGACCTTCGATCGTCTACATCGGTAACGACACATGGATCACCGTATGGGAATCTGACGAAGATGTGAACGGTTCCCAGGCTACCGACGACGATATTCTCTTTTCTCGTTCAATCGACGGCGGTGTTACCTGGAGTGCTCCACAGCTTCTCAATGACAACGGAACAAGCGATTCGGGACACGACCAGTTCGGCTATCAAGGGGAGTAGGGAAATAGTGTCACATAAGACACAACTCTATTATTGACTGTTACATGGCTGTTTGATCTGAAACTCTGGCAAGCGCCGCTGCCACAATTATGATATGGATATTGTTTTGCTAAACAGACAGGACTTTTAAAAAAGTGGTTAACACTTTTAGTGTGGGAGTTTTTCGGTTTTAAGAATAACATATGCGTAAAAGTTCTGTCTATGTCACAAATTGGGGAGTAATTCGGGAATCGAACTAACTACTATGCTGCGAGGAAGGCTGGGATTTTAATTCTGTTGTTGTAGCAATACATCCGAAGCTGATCTATAAGGGGGAGAGAAGAGAAAACCGTTAACTCAGGAATTAAACTTAAAGTATGAGGGCATTGCTCAGGTGTACAACTCACCAAAAAAATATGAGTTGATTCGAGATAACATATTAAAAATCAAATCATTTTAGGGCATGTTATATTGTGAGGTGAAAGCAACTTCTTACATTCATTGCTAATCACCATCCACACTTATGCCACACTCGCACTTAATTATGTACCCACTCTTCCCCAAAGACTCTTGGTCCCCCACAGCCCCCATCTACTGCACTCTTTCTGTTATATATCTTTGCTTCATTTACTGTGCATGCAAGTGCTTTATATCACATTTGATTTTCTCCTGAATTAATAAAAGAATTTTTTACCCCTATTACTATTGTCTGCTGGATATCACTAAGGTATGGTTTTAAATATGAAGTATTTGATACCATGAAGGAGATAAAGATGAAACATTTCAAATATTCCAGAATTATGATGATTGTGTTTATTTTTATCAGTGTTGGTTTTTATGCAACAGCTGAAAAAGTGTTGGAACCTCTGCCTCAAACGGCTTACGGACCGCCTATCCCGCAAGACAAGGGTTATCTGGTGGAGGAGATCAGGGACGATCTGTACGTGATTTCAGACGGTTCCTACCAGACAATGTTTCTTACGACCGGAAGGGGTGTTATCGTCGTTGATGCTCCCCCGACTACTGGAGAAAATATACTCAAGGCTATAAAAGATGTAACGGATGAACCAATCACCCATGTGATCTACAGCCATTCACATGCGGACCACATCGGGGCTGCAAGCATCTATCCTGCCGATGCGACCTACATTGCTCAAGCTGAAACTGCGGCTCAGCTGGCAGACATCAATGATCCACAACGTATTGGTCCATATGGCATATTCGTGGGTGGAGGGCCGGTGCCGTTACCTACCATTACCTTTACGAACAGTTATACACTTTCACTAGGAAATCAGACTGTTGAACTGGAATACAGGGGGGCCAATCATGAGCCAGGAAATATCTATATCTATGCACCAAAACAGAAGGTTCTGATGCTTGTGGATGTGATCTTTCCAGGTTGGGTTCCATTTAAATATCTAGCACTGGCAGAAGACATTCCGGGATACATCAAGGCACATGATGAGGTGCTGTCCTATGATTTCGACGTTTTTGTCGGGGGACACCTCACTCGCCTCGGGACACGAAAAGATGTTGAGATTCAACGTGAGTATATTCATGATATCAGGGCCAATGCGTTAGTAGCGCTGCAGACGGTGGACTTTTTCGCAATTGCTCAGGAAACCGGATTCGAAAACCAGTGGAATTTATTTGACACGTATCTTGACGCCGTTGCTCAAAAATGTACGGATTTAACGCTGCAAACATGGGAAGATAGATTAGGTGGTGCGGATATCTGGACCTTCAGCCATTCTTGGAAGATAGTGGAAAGTCTACGAATAGAGTAGGTTTACAATTGGGATAGACATTTTGTTACAGAGACGACTCGAACGTGCGGTCCACGGTTTAGGAAACCAAATAACTCTCTGTGCTGGGGTATACTCAATTATAAAACTCACAAACAATTACAATATCCCAAGATTCCACCCATGACCAGCCCCCATACTTTGTGCCACTTTGAAAGTGAGAGTGGAACCGTTATTCTATTCAGAGGAGAGGCACACATGCCTGGAAAACGATTCACCGCAGAGAAGATCATCAACATGCTGAGGGAAGCGAAAGTACTTGTGGAGCGAAGGAGGCGAGAATACAATCATATACGACCACATAGCTCATTGGGGTATCGACCTCCGGCTCCGGAGGTCGTTATCGCGATGGGAGCGTAGGTGTTCGGTTCCGCTCCGCTCCACACTTACGCATCGGGGACTAACTCTCGAAGTGGTACAAAGTATGGGGCAGATCACTAAAGTGCTTCTTCCTTCCTCTTCTTGCGTATACGAATCCCCCGAACCACGTAACCGACGGCGCTACCGAGAGCGAACACAATGAGAATCATGATGGCACGAGGCAGGTGTATACTCCATGGAAGAAATGAGATCTCGACGACCTCCATATTCTGCACCATGAATATGATAACCAGTATACCGATGATGATACCGATGACGAATTTCATAAACCTCTCCTCATTAATAAGTGCTTTGAATATACTGTCTTGTGTGGAAAATAGTACTACACGGTTTTCAGTCGTACAAGTGAAATACAAGGATTCGAGCTTCAGCGTTCGCACATCACCGATCGTCACCCCGGTGAATTATATCCGGTCAAATGTAGGCGTATCGGTTATTGTTTATCGAAAACATGTTGGAAGGGCGAGATAACAGTCATACATCACAAGTATGGTGACAACAGTTGCTAGGATAGATATATAAAAAAAGTTTCCTTTGGCGTTTCTGCTTTGCTGCATGATCATGGTGCCTGTGGGAGCCGACATCCTTAAGAATTGACCTGCCCCCAAAAACTGGTCCAAATGTTATGTTCGGATCAGAGGGGAAAATCTTCGGAAGGAGGCAGGTCAATGGCCCGGAAAAGGTACACACCGGAACAGATCATCCGAAAACTCCACAGAAGATGAAGTGTTTATTGCCGAGGGTATGACAGCGGCTGAGGCTACCCGTAAGATCGGCGTTAGCGAATAAACCTACTATCGGTGGCGGAAAGAGTAGGGGGGTGGGATGAAGTGTTGAGCAGAGAAGTGTTCGATACATTACTTGAAGCGAAAGTGTTTGTGGAGCGATGGAAACGAGAATACAATCATATACGGCCGCACAGCTCGTTGGGGTATCGACCTCCTGCTCCGGAGGTCATTATCCCGATGTGAGCGTAGGTGTTCGGTTCCGGTTCGCTTCACCGCACACCTATGCTTCTGATGCTATCTCTCGAAGCGGTACTAAGTATGGGGGCTGGTCAATGGGGTGAATTGGTCTTCACTACAGCTTTCTTGAAATATGTATAGCAGAGTTTAGCATGGAGGAAAAAGGTTTGCAGTGCGTTCAGCCAAGACAAAAACACCCTGGGGGATATCACCCCAGGGTGTAAGAATGGCATTGCTCAACAATTGATGATTGTTTCTCCTCGTTATTCTACAAATGGGATTTGAGCAGCGAGATCGTAATCGATCACGGCGGAGATTTTGTTCTCAATCTGCATGTAGCGTGCAACCTTCTTGCCGGGTAATACCTTTTGTACGTTGAGAAGATGGTTTTTGAGGAGGCGTATACGCTGCTCCTGGATTTCAAGGTACTCGTTGGTCAGCCCTTTCGCGATCTCGTCAGTCATGCTGTAATAAGCGTTGGCATACTTGTTGATCATGGCAATGGTGCGATCATTGAGCGCTCTCAGCTCACGTTGATACTCTTCATACAAGGGCCAGAAGCCATCGGCCTCCTTTTGGGTGAGACCCAGGTTAGCCGCCACGACGAGTTTCTTATCGGCCTGGAGCTTCTCTCGAAGGATCTCCATGTTGTTAGCGGGCTGATCCTGCGCCGCCACAGGCATGATGACCGCTACCAGCAGGAGCAGCATTGTTCCCAAAATGATCATTCTTCGTTGCATTTTATTCTCCTCGGTGAATGTGAGTTCTAAAGCTCATGAAAAGATAAACTCAAAGACTTGAAAAATATGATGAAAAATGTAACTTTGGAAGGAAGGTCAGTCAAGTAAAATACAAATTATGTAATTATAAGGGATCTTCCTCAAGAAGACGCCTTGTTTCTTGAAGGTTCCCCTCTCTAACAGAATCGTGTAAAGGTTCAGCAAAAGCGAGTCCAGCAATAATGAGAATAGCTATAATAACAACTAATACTGTAAACAACTTTATGATTTTCATGTCTCAGCCCCCTTTGTTCGTCGCCTCTAGCTCACTCCAATCACTTTCTTCATTTCTTATTGAACAGCACCGATTTTATCAGGATGCCTTACCAGATTCAGAGCTGATGCGGGGTATATCAAAATATTCTTTGTAGCAATAAGTAATGATAATTATTTTGTTTGATTTTTTTATTTCTTGTCACATGCTTCATTAAGTAATTGTACAATATCGTTGTTATTTCTATCTGTTGCAATTATCAAAGCCGTACGTCCAGCATCGTTTTGTACATTAACATCCGCTCCAGCATTTAAGAGTAACTTGACAATATCTGCGTGTCCCATTTCCGACGCAAGAATTAGTACTGTGTATTGATAATACTTAATTACAAACTTCCTTTCGATCACTTTACCTGTGATCTCTTTATCAGAATCAAGATATATTACACCTGAATATTGAATGTTTAAATCAGCTTCTGCCTCAATGAGCATTTTTACAATCTCAAGATATCCATCAATAGATGCCTCCATCAATGCTGTCGTTCCATGGTCCCGAGCATTAACATCCGCTCCAGCTTCTATAAGTAGTTTAACGACTTCTATATGCCCATTGTCTGAAGCTTCAATCAATGCTATTTCTCCATAGCTATTCATACAATTAACATCTGCTCCATTATCGATAAGTAGTTTGACAGCCCCTGTATGTCCTCTTCTCGATGCCTCCATTAATGCTGTGTCTCTGTAGTTGTCCTGAGTGTTAACTGATCTTCCCCTAAATAATGTATACAAAGTAAAGGCTACTCTGTACAACTCCTTCTGTTTCTCGTATTGATATAGACTCAGGTATCCTAAATCTCTTGATATAGTATGGTTTCTTAGTTCATGCGTTCTACGGATACCAGCATTAAATCTAAATCATCTAGCCCTTTCTCTAATAACCCGCAGGGCAGAGTTCCACGGGCTTGCCCGTGGGTGAATGAGTAGGCGGCGATATGGTATACTGTTGGGATGGAAATACGATTATCTGGGCACGGTGCCTATCGTACGGAATA
>Ga0255055_10001334_pt1 | contig 18262 bp, 17 predicted proteins | sample JV7_2_27_MG_FD_188633 | JGI IMG/M metagenome (GOLD analysis project Ga0255055, IMG submission 188633) | Seawater microbial communities from Jervis Inlet, British Columbia, Canada - JV7_2_27 | ecosystem: Environmental > Aquatic > Marine > Inlet | place: Canada: British Columbia | collected... | reverse complement strand
TGGATCTTTATGAAGCGTGGGCCAAGCTGGGTGATAACCTGACACCGCCCAAAATGGTGGACGCCTCAGCCGCACCCTGTAAAGAAAACATCCTGACTGGAGATGATATCGATCTGTTCAAATTCCCGGTACCCCAGTGGTATCCACTGGACGGTGGGCGTTTTATCGGAACGGCCCATTTCATCATTAGCAAAGACCCTGAAACCGGATGGGTGAATCTGGGAACTTATCGCAGCCAGCTTCTTGAAAAAAACAAGATGGGTACCCAGTTCATCAAAGGCAAACACGCTGACATCATGCTGAAGAAATACCAGGCCATGGGCAAACCCATGCCCGTGGCTTCCGTTATCGGATGCGATCCCCTGCTCTTTGTATTAGGGGCCGCCCGTGTATCTGCATTTGTATCGGAGTATGACGTATACGGCGCTCTGCGAGGCGAAGCCGTTGAAGTCGTAGCGGGGGAAACCGTTGATCTGCCCATACCTGCTCATGCTGAAATCGTCATAGAAGGCGAAGTGGATGCCGACAAATTTATGGAGGAAGGACCGTTTGGCGAGTATACCGGTTATTATTCCGGAGTCGGTACAGATCCTCGTAATTTTATCGATGTCAAATGCGTGACTCACAGAAATAACCCCATTTTGTGGGGAACCACCGTGGGCAGAGCTGTCACCGACACGCATATGACCATGGCACTCTCATACGGCGCAACCTTGTGGCAGCAACTGCTGGCCATGAAAATACCGGGTTTGAAAGCGGTTTACTGTCCACCGGAAGGCTCAGGACGTTTTCTGGCTATCATTTCCATGAAGCAAATGTATCCCGGACATGCTGATCAGGTTTTAACCGCTGCCATTTCCACCGAGATGGGTGCCTATGGCCTCAAGACGGTCATCGTGGTGGATGAGGATATTGATCCCTGGGATATACCCCGCGTTATGTACGCCCTGAGTTTCCGGTTCCAACCCAACCGATCTCAGGTTATCAAGCGCGGAAGATCAACGCCTTTAGATCCTTCTCTTCCCATCGCGGCCAGAGAAATTACGGGCCGGCTCCTGCTGGATGCCACCATCCCCTATGACTGGAAAGACAAGCCCATTCCTATAGAACTTGATCCGGAAATCGTTGAAAGGGTTAAGGGTCGGTGGTCTGAACTGGGTCTTTAGCGTTATATAAATTATTCACCACAGAGCTAAGAAGGCCGCCGATTTACCAGACTAAAAACTGTTATCCGCAGATTACGCAGATTAACGCAGATTAAAATAATCATAAGTAAATCAAATATCCGAATATTAACTAGTACATATCACTAAATTTTTTGGTGCAGAACATGTTCAAATTATCAACTATTTGCAAGCTTAAAATTTAATGTAGGACTCTTAATTAATTTTGGAAGCAAATTCCTTGAACACAAACGATTGTTTTATAATCTTTTATTTAAAGAAAAATCTGCGTAATCTGCGTAATCTGCGGATATTATTTAATTTTTAGAAATCTGAATTATCTGTGGATAATAACCCGCGGATAAAACAGTAAAAAGGAACTGCAAAGATGGCAGAAAATAAACTTTTAGACGGCAAACGGATTCTGGCGGTCGACGATGAGCAAGATGTTCTCGATACGCTGGTTGATCTGCTACCGATGTGTGAGGTTGTGACAGCCATCGCATTTGAAGAGGCGCATGAACTGTTGGAATCCCAACGGTTTGACCTGGCAATCCTGGATATCATGGGAGTTGATGGCTACGGCCTGCTGGATATTGCAACCCGCAAGAACATACCGGCGGTCATGCTGACAGCACATGCCTGGAGCCCGGACAATCTCGTGCGATCGATCAAAGAAGGAGCGGTTGCCTATTTGCCCAAAGAAGAGCTGACAAACATAACGGATTACTTGATTGATGTGTTAACCGCCCAAAAAGAAGGTCGCAACCCCTGGGAATCCTGGCATGAACGCTTGCCGACCTCGTATTTTGAACGACGCTGGGGAGCTGCCTGGAAGGATACCGATAGAGAGTTCTGGGATACATTTAGAGCCAGTCTTAAAAAAAGACCCAAAAAATAATGAGGCGAAATGAAATGGCTAAAAAAACAATTTTGATTATTGCGAATCTGGATACGCGCGGAGCTGAGTTCAAAATGGTCAAAGAACTCATAGAGTCTAAAGGTCACAATGCCTTGTTACTGGATTTCAGCATGGAACAGGAACCTTTTTTCACAGGAGATATAACCTGTGAAGAAGTTGCCGGCGAAGGTGGTCTGAGTATAGAGGAGGTCCGCCAGTTTTATCGAACTGAACGTGAAAAAGCAACCGACAATCAAATACAGGGCGCCAAAAAAATTGTTCGGCGCCTGATGGAAGATGAGAAAATGCACGGTGTTCTCGGAGTCGGCGGAGGGACGGCATCACTGGTTGCCACCAGTATCATGCGTTCGCTGCCATTCGGAATGCCGAAACTAATGGCATCCAGTATGGCTGCTCATCCCAAATATGTAGGAAAGTATGTCGGCACCAAAGATATCACGATGTTAAACACCGTAGTCGATGTGGTGGAAATAAATCCGATCCTAAAGACGCAGCTCATTAATGCAGTTGGGGCCATATGTGGTATGGTTGAATTATCACCGGGTTGGAAGGTTGAATTTGATCAGCCGGTAGTGGCCATCACCAGCTTTGGTTTTGCAGAGCGCAGTGTCGAGCCTTCAATTCACTACCTTCGTGATAAGGGCTATATTCCGGTACCCTGCCATGCCCAGGGTCGTGGTGACCGCGCCATGGATGAACTGATACGCGAAGGCTGGTTCAGCGGCGTTATTGATTTTGTCAGTCGCGGTATCGTTGAACAGATGCTGGATGGCAACTGTGCGGCCGGTGATGACCGGTTGCTGGCGGCCGGCGAAAGCGGTATTCCTCAGATTGTTGCACCGTCGGGACTGGATATGCTTAGTGTCGGCGGAAGGCCGGAGCTTTTGGAGCGTTACAAAGACCGACCGCAGGCCGTAATAGACAAGCTTCGAATAGAGGTCAGAACCAGCGCAGAGGAGTTGCAACAGGCCGCCCGTATCGTTGCCGATCGTTTAAACGGTGCCAAGGCCCCCTGCGCCGTTCTTATTCCCCTAAAAGGCTGGAGCTCCCTTGACAGGGAGGGGGGGCCTTTATATGATCCGAAAGCGAACCAATCATTCGTAGATACGCTTAAAAAGCAGCTCAAACCGGACGTGCCCGTGCTTGAGGTGGATCTTCATCTCAACACGCCGGAGTTCGGCAAGGAGGCGGTGGAACTATTTCATAGAATATATACTCAGAAAAAGTAACTGATTGGAAAAATGTCAGAGACCGAATTCACGATTGAAACAGATACCGGTGCTTACGATTTGACGGCAAGTGTCAGAATAATCGGCCCGGACCTGTTGATTGCTATCTGGGGCGGTGAAAGACCGCATATCGGGGCCGTGGCGGTCGCGCAACCCCGCCCCAGCCTCAAAGACCCTGACGTCACCAGTGCCAGTGCCTCCGTTTTTTGTTTTGTTGGACATAAGGAAGACGAATTGGCCAAAGCATCGGCCGAGATCCTGGCGGCAGCCTTGAATACCCCCGTCGTTGTGGCGGCTGGAATTCACTGGGACAATCTTGATGAAGAGGCTATTTTGCGCATTATCAAAAACAGTGAAATTCTGGTGGACAGGATTTTGGAAAAATGTATGGCCGAATTTCCGTCATTAAAAAAATAAACTTAGTTCTGATATGTAATGAGGTTTGCACCGTAGAAACGCAAAGTAATCATGGCTCAAGGCTGGACGCTGAAAGCCAAAAAAGTTGATTTTGCTTTGAGCTTTGAGCTTGCAGCTTTGAGCTACACCATGCGACCTCTGCGAGAACAAAGGCTACCCATAAGCAGGACAAGCGGACGGTAAAAAACTTAAAGAGGAGTATATATGGCTAAACGAATCGTAATCGGTATATCCGGCGCCAGCGGGGTCACCTACGGTGTTCGTATGCTGGAATTACTGAGAAAAACAGAGCTTGAAACCCACTTGATTATTTCCAATGCCGGCCGATTAAATATCGAAATCGAAACCCGCTACAAGCCCGCTGAAGTTGAAGCCATGGCGGATTTTGTCTATGATCATAAAGATATGGCCGCCTCGCTATCCAGCGGCTCTTTTTTAACCCAGGCCATGGTGGTGATCCCCTGCACTATTAAATCGCTGTCCGGTATTGCCAACTCCTACAACGAAAATCTACTGGTTCGAGCGGCGGATGTGACTTTAAAAGAAAAACGTAAATTGGTTCTGGTGGTCAGAGAAACTCCGCTGCACGTGGGGCATCTGAAGCTGATGACCATGGCTGCGGAGATGGGCGCCCACTTACTACCCCCGGTCCCTTCTTTTTATCACCGGCCCAAAACCATTGACGATATAATTGATCAAACCATCGGCAAGGTCTTTGACTACATTGGCATCGAGCATGATCTTTTCAAGCGCTGGGGTGCCGAAGGTAAAGATTTAAAGGATTCAACGGCTCACCTGAAAACATTAAAGTAAATTCCAAAACTTTTTTCTTATAACCTGAACTGAGTGATTGTCGAGGTCGAAGATCCGCCTCTGGAGGACCGAAGATCCGCCTCTGGAGGACCGAAGATCCGCCTCTGGAGGATTACCGCATCTGCATGAAAAATTTCCCTTTTTTAAACTTTACACGGTCATTTTAGGTATAAGTGTGAGCTAATATTGAGATTCCAAAGCGGCAGCCTCTTTACCCGCGGCTGATACGCGTTGCGCCGCTTTCCGCCGCTTGTCAAAGCTCACCTTCTCGGCTTCGATATAATCCACGGCCTTTACTTCACAGAAGCGGACACACTGCGGATCGCCGTCACAGTGGTCGCACTTGAAGACTTTTCTGTCGGCGGGGTTAAAGCTCATGGCACCGAACGGACATGCGCTCACACAGGAACGGCATCCGATGCAGACATCATAATCAACCGCTACCCGTCCCAACTCTTCATTTCGTGAGATCGCCTTGACCGGGCAAACATTCAAACAGGGCGCATCCTCACATTGCTGGCAGGTCATCGGGATATAAAGACCTTCGGCCTCCCATTTCACCACCCGGATCCGGCTTCGGGTAGGATTGGATATCCCATCATGCGAAACAGCGCACACAAGCTCACACAGCTGACAGCCTGTGCACTTCTGGTGATCTACATATAGCACTTTAGCCATTTAAATCCTCCTATCAAAGAACTTAGGGACTGCGCCCCAAGTGGAATGTTGGAATACTGGAATGATGGAACAATGGGTTCTGGAAACATGGAGCAATATTTTTTTATAGTGCTTTGCATTGACAGCAAAGATAATAAATAAAACTTCCGAGACATTAATTTACAACAAATTTGACGGCTCATTTTCCAGGCCGAGGTCTTTCAGAATTTCCGGTTTGGGAACACCGTTTTGATCGAGACCTTTGTGCTCGTATAATTCATCGACCATTTTTATAAATTTTTTCTTATCGATTTTCAGGCCGATCACATCGATCGCACCCCGTTTGCAGGGCTCGTCGAAATAGCGATGGTTCAACATATCGCCTTTTTCGAGATCGTTTCGCGACAGTCCTTCCCTCAGGTTGAAGAGTCTTTCTATCATGTTGCACCGTCTGGCGACCTCCCAGATCTCCGCGGGCGTCATTTCAAGACCGGTATTAAAGTAAAGCACTTTTGACCAATCCTCGAAATTAGGCAGGGTCGGTCCCAGGAACGTGGTGTGATATTTACAGATACCGAGGATGTCCACTCCCATATAGCAGTTTTCCTGCCAGAAGACCTGCCAGGGTTTGCCGGCATATTCCGTATGCTCAGAGCTTAACGGCCCGTCATAGGGGACCGGATTGCTGTATATCTTCCTTAAGACCTCTTGCGGCAGATGGTACAGATCGATTGCCGGTCTGCTCCTCAAATGGTCCGAACCCCTCGATGCCGTGGCCACATTGAGTGCCAGCCCGGGAGTCGGCCGCTCATCCGAATGCAAATTGCTCATGCCTTTGACCTGAATGAGATAATCAAAGGAATTTTTGCCGATCTTTTTTGAAGCGGGAATACCGCCGTCGGCAAGTGCATCTGCCAGCGAGCCTTTGCGGTAAGCGATGCGTTCGATCATTTCGAGAACCGCCTCGTCATTTCCCCAGCTCAGATCCAGTCCATCGGTTTCTTTGTCGGTAATGATACCCAATTCATAGAGTTCCATGGCCCAGGAAATGAGACTGCCAGTTTCCAGATTATCCATCCCGAACTGATTGACCAGGTAATTGCCGGTAAGAACTGTGGTTGCCCGGGGTGTGTCGGTCTCGCTTCCAAACGTCCCCAGAGAGGTGTATTCCGGTCCTTCATCGTATTTTCCTGCATAGGGGCCGTCCGGAATTTTATACTGGGCCCGGCAATGGACCTGGCAGCCGAAACAACCGGTCATATGATGGGGTCCCATGGTTTCCGTCGCAATTTCATCGATACGTTCGGGTTCGATATCATCTGCATATTCACACTGGTTATATTGAAAATTCCGGGTCCGGACCCCGCCCCAGCAATTCGTCGCCCCCCAGATAAAAGGGGTTCCCAACACGCCCTGGGTTTGATTCACTTTAGCGCTGACGATTTGATCGATAAAGCGTTTATTGTATTCCAGGGCTTCAGTCGGGTGCGCAATCTGGATGTCCATAGTCCCCCGGGCGGCCACGCCCTTCAGATTCTTGGAACCCATGACACATCCCATCCCCGTACGGCCACCGGAATTTTTAATTCCCGTCATGACGTTGGCAAACCTGACCAGATTCTCTCCGGCCACCCCGCAAACGCAACTCTTGATTTCCTCATCCCCCAGGTCTTCCCGGATGGCCCATTGGGCGTCGGTCACGGATTTACCCCAGACGTCGCGGGCATCTCGAATCTCGATCTCGCCGTTATGGATATAAATATAAACAGGATGTTTGGCTTTGCCCTTGATGACCAGATGGTGAAAGCCCGCCCAGGCCAGCTCGGGTGCGAAAAAGCCTCCCATATTCGTGCTGCCCAGCATTCCGGTCAAAGGTGATTTAGCCATAATATGCGTTCTGGCAGTGGCGGAAGCACAGGTGGCCGTCAGAATGCCACCGCTGATCAAAAGGGGATTGTCGGGACCCAGCGGGTCACAACCCTTCTTGGCGTGGTTATAAAGCAGATAGGCATCCAATCCCCGGCCGCCCAAAAACTTCTTTCGAATCTCAAGCGAAATTGGTTTGGTCTGGATATCACCGCTGCTGAGATCAATATATGCAATCTTCCTGTTTAGCGACATCTTAGATTACCCCCTTTTCTTTTAATTTTTCTTCTGCCAATTTCCGGTTTACCTCCCAGACCGGTCCTCGAATACGGGGCAGGTTGGGATTGACCCAATGGACCCGGTATTCCATTCCGCATGTCGGGCACTTGGCGGTCTTTTTTCCCTTTTCAGGCTGAATCCTTTCCATGCAGCTGGGGTTGTGGCATCTAAACTTACCGTAGGTCCGGGTCTTTCGAAGACTTTCGGCCGTAGACAGGTCTTTGTTTTCGGTCGCCATGTGATACTCTCCTTATGTTTCTTCTATCTATCATGCGATTATGTTCATCATTGTGAACATTCCTCTTTACGGTAATTGATACCATAGCCGCCATTTTATATCAAGCCAAAATCCGTTCTTTTTCATATTTTTTCGCTCTATATCCGGTGTTTTATGCATTAATTACTATGTACTGCTGTTCCGGGTACAAGGATAGAGAAATTGAAAACACCTATCTATCGTTCATCAAGATGAACAAAAAAATGTTGACAAACAGTGACATCCAATTGTATCCTTAACAAAAGTTTAGGCAGCTATAGATCAGAAAGTTTATCGAACAATGAAAAAATATGGAGCACCATCCGTAAAAAAAGCGTTTGCAATCCTCAGCATCATTTCTGCATCCAAAGATGGCTTAGGAGTGAGCGAACTGGCAAAGAACCTCAAGATGGCCAAGAGCACCGTCCACGGCATGACCTCGGCTCTGGAAGAACTGGGCGCCGTTATGCGGGATCCTTTGACCAAAAAATATAAACTGGGTTTCACGTTGCTCGAAATCGGTCGCTCGGCCTATTCTCAGATTGATCTTAGATCCTCGGCCAGACCGGTCATGCAAGAACTGATGCATAAGACCCAGACATCGATTTTTCTGGGCATTCTAAATGGGGACCATGTGACCGTTCTGGATATTGTTGAATCAAATCAGGATCTTAAAATTACAGCCCCGGTCGGCACAACCATGCCCATGTTTGCCGGGGCCGTGGGCAAGGTTTTTCTGGCATCCATGCAAGAAGAACAGGCTCTAAAGATGGTCAACTCCAAGGGCTTGCCCCGATTTACGGATAATTCGATTGTCGATAGAGAGCTGTATTTCAAAGAGCTAAGGCAGGTCAGGAAAAATGGGTTCGCTGTTGATGACGAGGAGTATATTTTAGGTGTCCGCGCTGTAGCATCGCCGCTGATGGGATTGGGGCAATTAAGATCCGCCATCTGGACTGTCGGATTTAAGGCCAGTCTTGATGAACACAAGATGAAAACACTAACCGGGGAAACACACAAGGCCGCCAGAACCATCAGCCGAAGGATTCAAGAACAGCTCCTCACCAGGCCAAAAGCACCATGACTCGCGATCATTACAGGTAACACAATGTCTTTGGTTTCAGGTGTTCCGCCGCAGGCGGATTCGGTGTCAGCGTTTTGGCCCTCACTGGCGGCTGGTCTCTGGTCTCTTGCCCCCGACCTGTGGTTGATAATTTCCGGTTATAGGCGGCCGGGTTACCAAATCCGCGATTCATCCCTAAAATTTTAAACTCAGTAACCAGCAGCCAGCAACAAGAAGCCAGTAGCTAAGGGCCGTTTTGAAAATTACTTGCGGCACGCGACACCAGAATCCATCTCAAAAATAGTAGATCACGCTCAAGAGCAAGGCACCGACCGACGAAAAAGCGCAGCATACACGATAGTATGTGAGCATTTTAAGGCGGTCGGTAACGCAGCTATTGAGTGTTAGATGCATTTTTGAGATGGATTCTAGTTGCTATGGAAAACAAGAGACTTCACCGTAACGGGAAATACTTGACCGGCCACTAAAGGTTCTCCTATATCGATCCAATCGCCTTCTTTCAAATATAGCTCATCGAGTGACAGCAAATTCGTTTTTAAATCCGTTTCACGGCGAATGACGTTTCCAACGCCGCAGGCGATATCAGTTTCAAAGATCAAAATAATCGGTATTTTATTCTTGATTGAATTGGCCAGCCCCGCTTCAATAGATTTGGCAAACAATTCCAGCTGGGGATAAGAAGCCATGACCGGATCTTTGAAGTATAAAGCAATGATTTCCTCACCTTCTTCCAGGTCAAATCTTTGGAAGGAAATTTTTAATTGCGATATAACATGTTCAACACTTAATTTTGACCGGTCGACATCTACCCGAATTACAGGTACATTTCTGATCGGAAACTCAATCGAATCATCCATAAAACCCGAAGAGCCCGAAATTGACAATGAATAGGCGCCGGCACCAATGACGGTTGCCCTGATTTTATTGGCGGGCTCTATCACAGCGGAATTCAATCCGGGAGTCAGCGCATTAATTTGATCGGCCAGAATTTGGCCGATATCATCATAGTTGTCCAGCCCCCCGTACATCAACTCGGCGACTCCTCCGGAAAATGAATATTCATCAATGCAGCTTGGGAAATTCAGGTCATCGGTCAGCATGAGCTGCCGGGCTAGGGGCGATTTTGCTGGGCCCGTGATGACCTCAAATAAAATTTCAGTAAATTTTTTTACAACTCTTTCGATTTCCGCTCTTGAGATTTGATCCCCGATTTTATAATTCAGCCCGAGATGCTGCATCACCTTGCAGGCCGGTTCATCAAGCCGCCAGATTTTTCCTTTCGAACTGACGCCCAGCAGGCGCCCGCCTACCGATATACAACTTGTGGATAAGGTCTCTCCATTTTTAGATACGGCAATATTCGACGTTCCGCCACCGATATCACAGGACAATATTGTTTTGTTAAAATCCTTTGATCGCGCGGTTGCACCGGAGCCCATCGCGGCGATTAAGCTTTCAAAATTAGGCCCTGCAGTGGCCGCCACAAATTTTCCGGCATCATTGGAAAGCGCTTCTGCGATTTGTTTAGCATTTTGTTTGCGAGCGGACTCGCCGGTAACAATTACCGCACCGGTTTGGATATCAACGGGATCTATTCCAGCTCGTTGATATTCTTCTTTGAAAAACTCAGTCAATCGGACGATATCGATTGTTTTATCATCCAATAAAGGCGTGTTGGTAATTCTGCCCTCATAAATGATGTTTCTTTCCCGAATTTTAAAACGACGCGTAACCGAGCGCTCGTCTTTTTTGAGTACCAGATTGGAAAAAGCCAGATGACTTGTTGAACTTCCTACATCCACCCCAACGGAAAGTATTTCAATTTCATTTATTTCCATTTAATTCCTGTTAGTCATTGGGTTCAAAGGTTCAGCGTTCAAGGTTCAGAGGTTCAAAATCGAGGCTCAAGCATTAAAACCCTTGAACCTTTGAACCCTGAACCCAGAACCAACTAAAGCCAGAAACCAGAAACCTTGATTAAAGGCAACCTATTAGCTGTTTTTGGTGTGATTCGTATTAGACCCATCCCCCAGACCGGTTCGTACCCGCCTGCGCAGGCCTGCCGCTCCGCCCGGCTTCCAATTTTTTGAAGCGTTAATTTCCTCATAACAGTGCAGTTTGTCCATTTTCTTGAGCCGGGCCACAATCTGGGTCCAGGCGCAGGGAATACCCTGCCCGACTTCACAATAGCCCCCCTTGGAGCCCCCGCAGGGACCGTTAAACAGGCTCTTGGCGCACCGCGCAATTGGGCAAATACCGCCGGTATGGATGAGTATGCATTCCCCGCAGCCTTTGCATTTTTCAGTCCAGATTCCCGGATTATCCGATGCTCCCAAAAAGGTTGTATTAAGCGCCGGAATAACCGGCAAAGGCTCAAAAGCATCCGCTAAGGTTTGGACACCGGCACCGCAGGCAAGCGACAGAATAGCATCGATTCCGGAGGGTATTTTCTGATTTTCGAGCACCAGGTCCTTTTCACACTGCCTTATAATTGAACCGACCTCAAATTGCGGTGGGAGGCCATGATAATGCCGCATCTGAGAGAGCTCGCGGCTGAGCTGTTCAGCTTCCTTTTCGCCGCCTGAAAGACAAACCGTAACGCAACTGCCGCAGCCCAGAACCAGCACCTGCTTGTAATCTTTAATTGCGGCAACGATTTCTTGCAGCGGTTTTAAATCTCCGACGATCATTATTCCCCCGACCTTAACCTAATCCGGATAAACCGGAACAAATTGCCACAAAGGCACCCAGACACAAAGTCCGCCTCAGGCGGATGAATATTCATCTTTGCGTCTTTGTGTCTTAGTGGCGTAAACGATTTGCCACAAAATGCCATAGATCCGCCTCTGGAGGGCAAAAAAATAATTTCTAAGGTACTAAGTTGAGCGATTGTCGAGTTTGAAACGCTCATTTTAGGTTTAGTTTAGCTCTGGCCGCTCCGGGATGCAGCAACTTCGCGGCTGCTTCGGTTTGTCGATGCTTCGGACAGAGGGCTTCATCACTTGAATTGATCTTGCTTTCCACTTTTTGACGGTAGGCCGGCGAATAGAGCGGTTCACCGCATACCCGGCAATGAATCAGATCAAGCGTGATCACGTTATCCCATTGCCCGACTAAAAGATGCTGAAACTCAATGGCATTCTGCGGGCAAACTCGCCAGCACTGACCGCATCGGGCGCATTTGGTCATATTATGTTTAAGTGTCCGCCTGTCATTCTGATCACCAAAATCCAATGCCACAGCCGGACAATTTTCCACGCAGGCCAGACACCCGTTACAATCTTGATTTACGCGAAAATAAGACATTAAGCTTCACCGTGATATGAAAATAACTCAAGCAGACTTAGTGGCGTGAAAAAAGGGATTAATTCATGCATTCGCCACCTTTTCATTATGGCAACAAATCTTACAGGACAGGGATACGGGGCTTAGCCGCCTCCGACAAGTAACATAAACTTCACCGAATCGCCGTCTTTGACTAATCGTTGTGAATACTCTTCCCTTGGCAGAAAGCCTTCATCATTGATCATCACCTGGATCGTCATATCCAGTTCCCCGGTTGGGTCCAGCAATATTTTCTGCGCCCGGCGGCCAGCTCGGCTCACGATATCCGAAATGACATCCGCCACCGTCCCTTCTGCCATTTCCCATTCCGTCTTTTTGCCAATTGACTTTGACAGCGTCGGCAGCCCAAGAGATTCTACCTGAATTTTCAATGGACACCTCCAACATTGTAAAAAGTGACTAAAGTGAACTAAAGTTCGAAGTGACTAAAGTTTAGGCGTCGCTTTCAGTCGTCGTAGCCATAGACTATTATGGCGAAGTCTGCGAGCTCAATCTTTTAATAAAAATGACAGAATTCCTTAACTTTAGTCACTTTAGCTCACTTCTAACTCTAGCGCACTTGCTTTGATATTTATTGAGACTGCTTCCTGTTATACGTCAGCCATAGCCCGGTTTCAGAGTCAAACAGACCAGAACGCCTAATTGCGCGTTGCTTTGACATACTTTTCAGCAGCCTGCCGCATGCGACCGGTGCTCAGTTTGCCGTATGCGACGTAGTCGACAGCCTTAGTGTAGCAAAAGCGCACACATTGAGGATCACCATGACACAGATTGCACTTGAACACATGGGCGCTTTTCGAATTCCAGCGCATGGCACCGAAGGGACAGGCGGCGACGCACATCTTGCAGCCGATGCAGAGATCATGGTTAATACTGACGCTTTCCAGCTCTTCGTCGCGGTAAATGGCCTCTTTGGGACAAACTGCCACGCAGGGAGCATCTTCACACTGCTGGCAGCTCATGGGGACATAAATTCCAATATTTTCCCATTTGACAATCTGAATCCGAGCCAGAGAAGGGTTGCTCACCCCAAAATGCTTTACCGAGCAAACGAGTTCGCAGTTTCGGCAGCCCGTACATTTTTCCGGATCAACCGTCAGTATTTTTTTGTCCATCGTCATCCTTTATTTCGGACCGGATAGCCCCGGAGCCGTATTGCCCAGTCGTTTCAAAAGCTTCCGTGCAGGGATTCCGTAAAATCGGATCATTCTTCTCGGACTGTTCACTTTAATGAACGCACAGGGTGTGTCATCCTATCATTTAAAGGCAATTTGTCAAGCTAAATTCTTAATCTAATTAAATTATTGATTAAAATATGTATAAGATCCAGACTTAATAACGATATTTGTTCACTATAATGAACATTAAGCCCGCCTAAGATATCACAAGATCAATAAATTAAAATTCAAAACGATCCATATACTATTTGCGGCTGTCATACCTAAAATAATAAGGCATCAATGCTCAATTGCCATACAGGCCGGTCGATATTCAATCGGCACCTGCAATTAGAAAATTCGACAACACAAATTCCTTGACAACCCGTCAAGGTTCAGATAGCTACCACACAGTGGAATAGCTATGTCATAGCTACACCGCCTAGGTCAACTTACTTATTACCAAAAGTGCTTCTTATCTATCTGGCACTCAGGGTTGCTGCCAGCGCCATCCTTAGGCAGCAGACGCCACAGCATCTTGTTCAAGCGAAACCCATTAACTCATCTTCTTCCTGACAACCTGGGAGAAGCCGATAAAAAAGGAGAAAAACGATGAAAAAAGGTTTATGGTTTCTTACGATCCTATTATCTGTGCTGTTCGCAGCCTTTCTTTCCGGCTGCGCGGAGAAAGTTGAGGTCGAACCCGTTGTTATCGCAGTACCAACCTCATTGGGTTTTTTGGAGGGCGAGGAATCCCTCAATTCTGTTAATCTCGCGGTGGATGAGATCAATGCCCAGGGAGGAGTAGACGTCGCAGGCACCAAAAGGCCTTTTAAAGTAGAATCCATCGACTTGCGCGATGCCGCTGCCGGTGTTCCGGTTCCTGAAGCGCTTCTTGGATTAGAAAAAATCATATTAGAAAAGAAGCCGGCTGCTATTGTCGTCGGGCCTTTTCGTTCAGAAGCATTATTAGCCGGCATGGACCTCATCGCCAAACACAAGATGCCGATGTTGGGCACCATCGCGATGAGTCCAGGCTCGGAGGCCAAAATTAAAAAGGACCCTGAAAAATACAAATACGTTTTCAGAGTTTCTATGAATGTCATTTACTGGGTCAAACTTCTGGCTGGAACCAATGCCACCCTCAAAAACCAATTCGGCTTTGACAAGGTGTATATCATGAACCAGGATGTCGCCTGGGCCAGAGGTACCGCCGCGGGTATGGCGAAAAAAGTTTATCCTAAATTAGGCATAGAAGTCGTCGGCCATGATGAATTTCCGACCGGGTTTTCGGATTTCTCTGCGGCCCTGATGAAGGCCAAAGATTTGAATGCCGGGATCATATTCGCGTGCTTTGACATGCCTGAAAGCGGGGTGCTTGTAAATCAGTGGAAAAGCATTCAAGTCCCGGCCTTAATCTCTGGATTTATTTCCCCGATGGCCGGCCAGGTCGCCTGGAAAACCTTTGACGGAAAAATCGGCGGTATGATGAATGCCATCTTTGAGCTCGGAAACATGCCATCAGATAAATACGCCCCGGCCAAGAATTTCTATAATGCCTATCAAGAAAAATACGGCAAAGGGATTCAAGCCGGCCACGGTCCGGCACCTTCCTACGAAGCGGTTTACATTTTGAAAGAAGCCATCGAAAGAGCGGGCTCTCTGGACCCAGACGCTATCGTAGCCGAGATCGAAAAAACCGATCGAAAGGGAGTTATGGGTCGCATCAAGTTTGATGAAGGTCATCAGGTAATTTATGGAACTGACCCGGCCGAAACTGCCGTCGGTGCATTTTTCCAGTGGACAGACGACGGCACAAGAAAAATCGTCTACCCCAAGAGCATCGCCGATGGTGAAATCGTTCTGCCTTCCTGGGTAAAGGCGCGTTAAGCCTTGCAAAGCGGATTGTGATATTAAATTCCTATTAAGCCAGCCTGCTCGCCTTTGATATTTCTGGAAGGCGAGCAGGTCTTATTTTAAAGTCACTATATTTCTGACGTATCACCGTTTAGATTCTCGATATGTCAATAATCTTTGTTTTATTCAATATATATCTACTAATTACGATGGGCTGATTACCGCCAAGATCCCCTATTTATGCTGACAAATGCAATCATATACGGTTTTGTCAACAGTGTCATATTGATGCTGGTTGCCCTAGGATTTAATATTACCTTTGGCATCAGTGGGATTGCCAATTTTGCCTACGGTGCGCTGTATATTATGGGCGCTCTTGCATGCTGGGTTTTTTTTAATTCAATTGGTCTGCCCTATTTTTTTGCTGTTATCCTGGCGGTCGCGCTAACCGCGATAGCCGGAGCGCTGATGTATCGATTTGTTCTGTTGCGAATACGGGGCCTGGTACTATCAGAGGTCATCGCAACCTTTGGAATCGGGTTGGCTCTGCTTGAGTTCTTCAAGTATATCGGTTTTATTGGATTTCAATATTCGCTGCCGGTTTTTATCGATGCCAGCATTAATATCGGTCGGGTCGTTATCGATTTGCAGCGGATTCTCATCGTAATCATTGGCACCTCTATGGCCGCATTTCTATGGTTTTTCACCCATTATACCCGAACCGGACTGCGTTTTAGAGGAATCGCCCAAGATGAACGCACCGCCCTTAGCCTGGGAATAAACACAGATCGGGTAGCGATGCTCAGCGTTTCTTTTGGGGGTGCTTATGCAGCCATCGCCGCCATTTTTATACTGCCCCTGGGAACAATCAATGTGGAACAGGGATACAGTGTTCTAATCAATGCGCTGGCCGTATGCATTGTTGGCGGTCTGGGTTCTACGGGAGGATTGGTACTCGCTTCTTTTTTAATTGGATACGGACAAACTTTCACCGTTACCTATCTGGAAAGCCACTGGGTAATGCTGGTCCCGTTAATTGCCATCCTCGTCATACTGGTTATCAGACCTTCTGGTTTATTTGGCGAACAAAAGCAACTGGAAGAAAGGATCTAATCGTTGCAAAAGCGTAAAGAACGTGTAGACCGCGGTATCAAAGCCAGATCCAACGATGTATTTGCCCTGTCCTCCTGGCGGGAAATGCTCTATCTGGCTGCTCCGCGGCTGCTGCCCATCGTGGGCTTATTATTGCTCTCAGTTGTTCTGAGCTACTACTGGCAGCGCGTCTTGCTATCAGTATCCGTTTTCGCGCTTCTGGCAATTAGCTGGGACATTCTGGCTCAGAGCGGCATGGTTTCCCTGGGCCAGGCACTTTTCTTCGGAACCGGTGCCTATCTCGCCGGAAACATGAATCACTATTTTGGCTGGCCACCCTATCTAACCATTCCGCTGGCAACTATTTTTGGGGGAGTACTTTGTACGCTGTTCCTTATACCCGTTTTACGCTTGCGTGGAATTTATTTTTCAATGGTAACCCTGGTACTGCCGCTGATGCTCGTCCGAATCATCGAGGCCACCCGAATTTTCGGAGGCACCGAAGGTTTCAGCGGATTGGACCCCCTGCCGAATAAATGGGTGGAAATGTATCTCATCATTACTGTTTTGCTGACGGCCCTGTTTGGATTGCGACGCCTGATGAATTCAGATTACGGCCTGGTGCTCAAGGGAATTAATGATAACGATCGTTCGGTCATGAATGCCGGAATCAATATTTACTGGTTTAAAATCCAGGCCTTATTTATTGCCAGTGCGCTGGGCGCTTTTGCAGGGGCATTTATGACCCATGTCTATATGTTTGTAGGAATGCCGGTGTTTGCACTGGATTATTCCATTCTGCCGATTGCCGCAGCTGTTGTCGGCGGGATAGGAACCCTGGCCGGATCTATGCTCGGTGCCTTTATTCTGGTCCCGCTTTCAGAAATATTACGCGGTCTGGGTGGGCTTCGAATCGTTTTTTACGGCCTATTCCTGGTCGTATTTACGGTCGCAATACCGGGAGGCATTTTCCATTATATTCAGCGCAAATACCATCAATTTGAACGTTGGGTGGAGGTCGAGTGATGCGCACTTCTCCCCTGCTAAATGTTTCGGGACTCTATAAAAATTTTGGTGGCGTGCAGGCCATCGCAGGTTTGAATTTTGAGATTGCCAAGGGTGAACTTCTGGGAATAATCGGGCCGAATGGATCAGGCAAGACCACCGCTGTCAATCTAATCACCGGATTTGTTAAACCGACCGAGGGAGAAATCCACTATCGGGGTAAAAATATAACCGGCCGGCCGCCCTATAAGATCGTACGACTGGGAATCGCTCGAACTTTCCAGATGGTAAAGCCATTTTACCAGCTCCCGGCCTATAAGAATATGATCATTCCGTTATATTCCCCGCGAGTCAAACAAATTACGGGTGGAAAATACGGGGATCGGGATGCGGTGGCCCTTGACTTATTGGAAGAAGTCGGATTTGAGCGTGACTCTTTTGTGGCTTACAAAGTCGCCAGTGTACTGCCGCAGGGCTATCTAAAACGGCTTGAGCTGGCAAAAGCCATTGCCCTGCAGCCGGATTTGATCATTCTGGATGAGCTCTTCTCAGGATTGAGTCTGGCTGAAGTGGCCAGTATTGTTCCCATCATTGAAAAACTGCGCCAACAGGGAAAAACCATCATCATGATCGAGCACCGCTTGAAGGAGCTTTTCAGAATTGCCGATCGGGTGATTGTGCTCAACTATGGGCAGAAAATTGCCGACGGGAAAGCCGCAGATGTCATTAACAGCCCGGAAGTTAAAAATGCATATCTGGGCAGCGAGTAGTCTAATTATAAGGTTCTTATGTCATTTTAAATTTTTATGCTGAAACTGAATTTAAATCTATAGCCGCTTTAAAATCCGAAGTACGAAATTCGAAACTCGAAACAAATTCTAAATTCGAATTCTCAAATGCTCTAAACATGGATAAAAACTATACTTAAAAGAATGCGGCAAAACATCTCTTTTCGTTTTGAATTTTGGTCATTTGGTATTGTTTCGGCCAATTTTATAAAATCAGGCGATATTCGAATTTCGAATTTATAACTTAACGGATCGCATTTTTATGCTCGATTCTTCTTTGCCACCGGATTAAGGATTTAAGAATGCTAGAAGTTAAAAATCTGATGGTTTTC
>Ga0255055_10001333_pt1 | contig 18276 bp, 21 predicted proteins | sample JV7_2_27_MG_FD_188633 | JGI IMG/M metagenome (GOLD analysis project Ga0255055, IMG submission 188633) | Seawater microbial communities from Jervis Inlet, British Columbia, Canada - JV7_2_27 | ecosystem: Environmental > Aquatic > Marine > Inlet | place: Canada: British Columbia | collected... | reverse complement strand
GGTCTATCGAAGCAGAGATATTTTGAATAAGTCCCGCTTCAGCTGCGGCTTTAGCTCCCTCGCGCGTCACGGCTATAAGGGCTGGCTCGGCAACAGTTGTCCCCGCCCCTAAAGCAAAAGCGAAGAGCAGCAGCCAAAAGAGGCTTCCTTTACGCGCAAATTCTTCTGCCAAGGTTTCGCCCAGGGGAAATAGACCAATGTCCAAACCGACGACAAAAAGGGCTAAGCCAACAATGACCAATCCCAATCCAGCTAAAATGGATAGAAGCTCTGGGAAGGGTTGATGCAAGACCAGAACCTGAAACAGAGCGATGACCGTGATGATAGGTGCCAAGTCACGAGAAGCCCCAAGAAGAGTTCGCCCTAAAGCTGCACTGAATTTGGTTAGGATTGCTAACGGCATGGATAGTTATTGCAACCAAATTGTATTGAAGATACTCCTTTTCATCAAAATGCCATTACTACACTGGTCAAACGGAAGGTAGACGAATCCCCATAAAACATAGATCCTTGTCGGCCTTTCACAAAGCAAATGTCAATCGGTTGATCGTGCAGGTATCGCGGCACCGCAGAATTTACATTTCACCGGTTTTCTTTTTTGGTCTGAAGAAACGAGCTGGCCCCTTTTGCACGCTGGGCATATTCGTTTAAGGCTAAGAAGGCTATGCAAAATTGTCGATATTAAAATTGGATTCATTTTAAATCCTTTCTACTCTCTACGCACAATATGTCAAAGTGTCATATTCCTTTTGATAGCTCTTCAAATCTGTTTCTCTTGAACAGTGTCGGCACCTTCCACCATTTCATTAAAGGAGCGTACCAGCTTACTGCTCTCATTCCTCCCCTTCGGAATAATGAAGCTCTCTAAGTTACCTGAGGCAATTCTTAAGGAGGCTTTGACGACCGATAGTACAGGTTTGATAACCGTTGCATATTCCGACAGCGGAACCATTAATTCCTTTACAAGATAATCGCTCACAGAAAACCTCCAGACTGTTTGTGGGAAGTGGTTTCTAACCAAAATGAACAATTAAATCTGGATAACCTGTTTGGGCCTTTGATCTTTTTTTAGCAGTAAGTGATCAAGAATAGACTATAAAAAAAGCCAATACAGGGTTGAAAAGATCTTTACCCGTGTATTGGCTTACGTTACCGCTGATCAGCAGATGAGATTCTGCTTTATCCCCGGTCCAGTCCACCAAAAAAAGGACTATTATCTAAAAGTGGATCAAATTAAAACATCTGTGCTATTATTTCAAAGAAAACATACGTTCCAGATCCTCCGCTAAAGTAATAATAATAATTCGTTCGCCGGTTTTGGTGCTGATGTCCGTATGAAAACTGATGACCGCGCAACCGGTTATGCCTTTGATGATTTCAGCCAGAATCTTGTTGGAGTTTTCCAGTAGTTTGGCCCGCACCTGTTTAATGAGCTGAATCCCTTCTTCATCCTTGGCCAGGTGACGCTCGGCAGGTGTCAATACACCCTTCAGACGGATCAGCACCATGTCCTGAATAATATGGGTTCTGACATCCACCGGCCCGCGGCCCATGTGTTCTTTTTCAAAAGCAATCAGCGCGTTGCTGACCTCGGCTTCCGTTTGCCCCTTGGTCATCGGTTTAGTTTTCCTGATGTCTTCTTTTTTCATGGATAGCTGATTGGATAGAAGCCTTGCGTTCCGCTGCAAGTACTGTCTTTCACGCTTATGCTGAATTCAAAACGCCTTTGCCGGAATGGAGCCATACAAATAAATTGTGTGTTTAGTAAAATTTTAAGGATTAAGCAAGATTTTTTATGCCAATCTCTTATAGATACTTTATCAGAAGCGGATTTTGACACGCGGGCACCGCCACAAAAAGATGCCTGTGTTTTGGAAAGAGGCCAGGACATCTCATAGCCATCTGTCACCTTTCATCTCAGAACAGATAGGTGTCCGTGAAGGAGGGTTTTTTATCCTGAGTTTCAACTTGCGTGCCGCTGAGCCCTTGCAACAATCCTCACGCGACCGCTGGTTCCGTCAACACAAATGATATCACCATTGTTGATGGACTCAGTTGCATTTGAGGTTCCGACAACTGCTGGAATTCCGTGCTCTCTGGCAATTGCCGCAGCAGGAGCCAGTAAACCGCCAAAATCGGTGACCAAGCCCTTGATCTTCGGGAAAATGGGAGTCAATTCCGGTGACGCGTGGGGATATACCAATATGCTACCGGCTTTTAATCTCACAAGGTCCTCATGACAGGTAATCACCTTTGCCAATCCTTCCGTCACCCCCGGTGACGCCGGGGACCCGTTAATGTTACAACCCATTTCTTCTTTTTCACATCCCCTCTGCTTGTGTTGCTTTTTCAATTCGAAGAGAATTAAGTTAGAAATTTTTCCGAACCCTAATTCGCTCGGCTTCTTTTTAAACCTTTTGAAATGTTTTGATGTTTCTTTCATTATTTTCTCCCTCCTTTTTTAATAAGAGACTACTTGATTCTGCCAGCTAAGCATAAGAAATTTTTCCTTTATAAGATTTCGAATTGATTTTAAGTTAAAAGGGATTGACAAGTCTAATTAATTAATCTTAATAGTTATTAAGATTTACTTAATTGTTAATTCGTGGGGGAAAACCGGATGATCCTGAATATGAATCAGTTAAGAGCGTTTTATTTTGCTGCAAAAATAAGAAGTGTCGCCAAAGCCGCCCAGGAATTAATGGTCACCCCTCCGGCGGTTACCATGCAGATCAAGCAGCTTGAGGAAACTCTGGGAATCCGGCTGATGTTTCGCGATGGAAACTCCATCCGGCTTACGGAAGTCGGCACGGCCGTATTCAGCAAAGCCGCCACTATCTTCAAAAATATCAGAGAGATGGAAAATTTTCTAGAAGACATATCCACGGCCAAATCGGGAGATCTAAGAATAGGTTGTACCCAAACACCAGCCAAGTACATCATGCCGCGCTTAATAGCCAAGTTTAAAGATACCTATCCCGGGGTAAAAATAATACTAGATCAGGGAACCAACTTTGAGATGGTACGAAATATTTTAGATCGCCAAAACGAACTTGCGCTTATGCGCTACAGACCCGATGAAAAAAGATTGAAGATAAAGGTGATCGGAGGCGAAGATGTGATGTTGATAGCAGCTACTGGAAGTCAGCACCTTCCGGTAGACGAGATCTCGGTTTCTCAACTCGCAACCGTTCCCCTGATCGTGCCCAAGGCAGGTTCCGGCATAAGAGACGTGATTTTAGAATATTTACAAAGATTTAAGGTGGTACCCAATATTGCAATGGAATCAGGAAGTATTGACCTTATCAAAGAACTTGTCCGACAGGATAAAGGGGTTAGTTTCCTGGAAAAATACGCCGTAGAGGAGGACTTGATGAACGAATCGTTGAGATCTGTTCGTATTCTGGAGGGTTCGCCGACGATAGAGTTCGGCATTGGTTACCTTCAGCGCAAGTATTTGTCACCGACAGCCTGGGCTTTTCTCCGACTGCTTGAAAAACATAAAGACATACTTCAAGCCCCCAAATAATAATTTTATCAATCGATCTTCTAGCTTAGCAGTTTCAATACTTCCGCAACCACCTCCTTGGCGCTACTGAGCACTCTGTAAGCCCCTGAGAAATTGCCGTTGCGGGTCAAACGATTCGGCACAACAATACATCTGATGCCGGCGGCCTTTGCAGCCGCCAGACCACGTTCCGAGTCCTCCACGATAATACAGTGTTCCGGCTGGAGTCCGTTTCGAATGATGGCGGTCAGAAAGGGGTCGGGATTCGGTTTCGATTTTCCATAGTCTTCGCGGGTCAACACGAAGTCAAAATACTGCAAAAGTCCGGTGGTGGTATGAATAAGCTCAAAGTGCTCTCTACGTGAATTCGTTACCACCCCCATTAAAACCTTGCCCTGCAGTTGACGTAGTGTGTCTTTAACCCCATCCAGCACGCGAACCCCGTTTCGCAGCAGGTCGCTGTACCGCCGGTTCCTGTCCGCACGCAGCCGGGCAATGACTACCGACTCCACCCCCTGCGCGGCCGCAAGATCGAATGTGCTTCGGCCTTGCTTTAAAGAAATTTGGGCAAAGAGTTTGGTGGTCAGATCTACCCCGATCTCTGAGAGCACTTCACGTGTGGCTTTAAAATATAGCTCTTCAGTGTCAACCAAAACTCCGTCGTTATCCCATATAACAGCCTTAATCATAAAGTACTCTATGTGTCGGTTTCAAGCTGACGTTCGCGCAGAGCGGCATGCGCGGCTGCCAGACGTGCCACCGGCACCCGAAAGGGTGAACAAGAGACATACGTCAGCCCAAGCTCGTGGCATATCGAAATGGATTGCGGGTCCCCGCCATGTTCTCCGCAGATGCCGCATTCCAACTCAGGGTTGACGGCGCGTCCTTTTTTGACCGCTATGTCCATCAGCTCCCCCACGCCCTCACGGTCAATCGTGGCAAACGGGTTGTCCGGCAGGATTCCATTTTCCATATATTCAATTAAAAAACCGGCTTCGGCATCATCTCTGGATATGCCGAAGGTTGTCTGGGTCAAATCGTTGGTTCCAAAAGATACGAAGTCGGCATATTCGGCGATTTTGTCCGCGGTAAGGGCCGCCCGGGGAAGTTCGATCATGGTGCCGAACTTGTAATCGATCTTGATGTCCTGTTCCTGCATGACTTTTTGGGCCTCTGATTCAAGCACCGCACGCTGTACTTTCAGTTCATTAACGTGGCTGGTCAGCGGGATCATCACTTCCGGACGGATGGCCACCCCTTCTTTTTTTACTGTGCAGGCTGCCTCAAATATTGCGCGCACCTGCATGGTGGTTAGTTCCGGAATGAGGATTCCCAGGCGCACGCCGCGGGTGCCGAGCATCGGATTGTCTTCCCGCAGACTTTCAACCCTTTTAAGGAGGCGATCCTTCTCTTTAATCTGCTCCAGCAATTCATCGATTTCACCGAGGGTTCCGGCGTGCTTCAGCCTGATTTTAAGATCGGCCAGCTCGCTTATGAGATCCACATGGTTGGGCAAAAACTCGTGCAGCGGCGGGTCGATCAATCGGATGATCACCGGCAAACCGTCCATGACCCGGAACAGGCCGGCAAAATCATCCCGCTGAAAGGGCAGCAGTGCATCGAGGGCCTCCTGCCGTTCAACCGGCAAATCGGTCATAATCATCTTGTGTACCAGGGGCAGACGCTCGGCTTCGAAAAACATGTGTTCCGTGCGGCACAGGCCGATCCCCTCGGCGCCGTAATTGCGTCCGCGCTGGGCGTCTTCCGGTCGATCCGCATTGGCCCAGACGCCCAGGCGTCGGTAATCGTCGGCCCAGGCAAGCAGTTTCACCAGCCAGGGGTCCTCGACTTCAGGCACGATTGTGGCCAGCTTGCCGCTGTAAACCTCACCAACGGTTCCGTCGATCGATATCCAGTCGCCTTCCTTGATAATTTGATCGTTGACCCGCATCTGTCTGGCACCCAGGTCGATCTTGAGTGCCGCCACACCCACCACGGCCGGCTTACCAAACTGGCGGGCGACTAGCGCTGCATGGCTGGTGCGCCCCCCGCGGCTAGTGAGAATACCTTCAGCCGCCAGCATGCCGTGCACATCATCCGGCTTGGTTTCGGGGCGCACCATAATGACCTGCTTGCCGTCTTTGACGGCCCATCTTTCGGCCATATCGGCATCCAGAGCCACAACGCCGACCGCCGCGCCCGGTGACACATTGAGGCCGAAAGCCAGCAGGTTGCCTGCGGATCCGGCCGCTTCCTTGGCCTGGTGGTCAAACTGCGGATGCAGGAAAAAATCCACCTGCTCCGGGGTGACGCGCCCGATCGCTTCTTCCCTGGTAATCAGGCCCTCTTCGGCCATATCAACGGCGATACGTACGGCTGCCTGGGCGGTACGCTTGCCGTCCCGGGTTTGAAGCATCCACAGTTTCCCTTTTTCAATGGTAAACTCGACATCCTGCATCTCGCGGTAGTGCTGTTCGAGGCGTTCGGCGATTTGCGCGAATTCGGAGTAGAGCGCGGGCATCTCCCGTCTCATATGCGCAAGGTCGTTGGTAATGCGAGTACCGGCGACCACGTCCTCACCCTGGGCGTTGCTCAGAAAATCGCCTTCGATTTGCTTTTCACCGGTGGTTCCATTGCGTGTCAGGGCAACGCCGCTGGCGCTATCCGTCCCCTGGTTGCCGAAGACCATGGCCTGGATGTTGACCGCCGTGCCCAGATCGTGGTCAATACCCGCCGCATTGCGGTAATCAACCGCTCTTTTGCCGTTCCAGCTTTTAAAAACAGCTTCCGTTGCAAGATTTAGCTGCTGGTATGGATCGTCTGGAAAATTACGGTGGGCGTGGCGCCTGAAAATGGTCTTGAATTCTTTGGTCACCGCCTTCCAGGCATCAGCTGTCAACTCGGCGTCCGATGCGACTCCCGCTTTGCCGCGGGCTGCGGAAATTACATCCTCGAACATGTCATCCGGTATCCCCATCACCACACTGCCGAACATTTGCACCAGGCGGCGGTAGCAGTCGAAAACAAAGCGCTCGTCTCCGGTCAACTCCACCATGCCCTGAGCCGTCTCGTCGTTCAGTCCGATATTGAGCACGGTGTCCATCATGCCGGGCATGGAAAACTTCGCCCCGGACCGGCATGAAACGAGCAGCGGGTTTTTCGGATCGCCGAATTGTTTGCCGGTAGCCTCTTCGATGGCCTTCAATGCCGCCTGCTCCTGGTCCCACAACCCTTCGGGTTTGCTCCCGCCGGCTGCAAGACAGGCATTGCACGCTTCGGTGGTCACGATATAGCCGGGGGGAACCGGTATGCCCAGGCGAACCATTTCCGCCAGATTCGCCCCTTTTCCTCCCAGCAATCCGCGTACGTCTTCCCATTGTCCACCCATATACTCCTCAGCTTGTTGGACTTCGTCGAAAAGATAGACCCATTTTTTTGCCATTTTCGTACCTCCCGAGCACACCCCTGTTTTTCACAGAATAGGCTGTCTTTTGGTTAATTTGGCGGGATCTCAAAATCACCGGTTCAGTCGATCTGATAAATAGAGCCGGTTCAATTTTCATCCATAAAAAACCTAAACCTGTCATGCCATAAAAAAAAGCACATCCTGCCCTCCCGCTATGGGATCTTGAGTATCTCCTGCACGGCAGGCCTACCGTATTCGGTACCACCGGTTTTTACGGTTAAGTTTGGAAGAGTTTGAGCATTGCCCCCGCTATGAGTGTGACCGCATAAGACGGTCATCTCGCAGTCGGGATAAGAACGCATGCACTCAACAAGCGCTTCTCCAAGGACCTTGCAGCTGAAATGGGGAAGCCAATGATCACTGGAAATATTTCCATCGTGCCAACATGCTTCCTTGAATGGGGGTACATGTGTAAGCAGCAGCACATGCGGGAAACGGGCCAAAGCCCTGGGCAAAATCTCTCTCAAATCGGCAGCCGCTATGTCACCCAGCTCATTGAGTTTAATGAGGCGGGCATCTTGATCAAGGCCGGTGAGCTCTTTAATAAGGCTGTAATCGTTAAGCAAAACCATGGAATCCTGGTAGTTTCCCAATCGCCCATCAGCCCAAGAATCGATTCCGATGAGCCCCGTTTCTTCAGTAAATTCGACAACCTCTCCGTTCGGTAGCCAGTGCAGCCAATCGGAGCGATCGCAAAGTTTCTTAATTGCGGTTCGCACCCCGGTAATGGAACCATAATAGTAGTCATGGTTTCCGAGAACGAAATAGATCGGTCGGCAGAGTTCATCTTCGAGCATCCGAAGATATATCTTGATAGTTCTGGCATCTCCGATATCGCCTCCGATCAACACCGCATCTGGGTTACACCCGGCAATACTGCGGCAAAACGCCTTGGCCTTAGCAGGAGACAAGAAGTCGAGGTGAATATCGGTTAGCCAGGCGATGTGTTTCATCAACATTATCTCCGGGAAATGCTGTTTCGCTTAAAAGTCAAACAGCTCGCCCAATAAGGATTTGGTCTTTTTCTTTTTGTGGTAGTGACCGCCCCGGGGAGGTTCGTAAGGCTTTCGAGGACGGTCTTCATAGCTCTGTGCAGGCTGGACCATGGCGGATCGCTCGATTATTTTATCCAGCTCCCCTCGATCCAACCAAACTCCCCGACACTCGGGGCAGTAATCAATTTCAATCATGGATCTTTCCGCTATTTTCAGATCTATTTCACACTGTGGACATTTCATGGATTACCCTCTTTTTTGAACTACAAGTGGTTTATATATTTTTGGGTTTATTAGACAGTTGCCTTATTCATTTATGGAGCATGCGTTTTAACGATATTTAAAGAACAGCCAAACCAATAACGCCAAGGCCACGAACAGGCAGCCGGCCAGGAATGCATTTTCCATTTCTTTATCTCCTTGCCGAAAGCAGGAAAAGAAGGCTGTTTTAGCTCAATCCTGTTGCACTATAGTTGGAACAGATTTCTGTTTGTAGAAATCCCCGGTTGAAGGGTGACCGTTCATCCATCAAGGCCTCATGGGCGCATTTTAGATGTTGTTGTTGGGCACTTTGTTTCGGTAAGTTTATACTTGCTAAAATTTGATGGCAGGAGTGACCGCATCAACCGGCCGGAACAAAAGGGGCAAAAAAACACCGCCAGGTTGATTTCATCAATCATAATTTCGTTGGGAACTTCAAAATAATAAGCCTTTTTGCATTCTTTGTTGTCACAATAAAATTTTGCACTCATAATTTCCCCAACCTTTAATGTTGTCTTTTATAATAGCTATGACAGATGCGATTGTTTAAATCACCCTCTGCCGGTCAGCCTTTAGGTATCCTCCCGGTATGAACACATTCGGCGCGAAGCCGCCGGCCGATAATTTTTTCAAACGTTCGCCCGATGGCCAGAAGTTTATCCACATCCACCCCGGTATCGATTCCCATCTCATCCATCATCACTACCATGTCCTCGGTGGAAACCAGACCGACAATGCTGGGGTCCGAATACTTTTCTCTCAGAGGGCATGTCAATTAAACTCAATCATCTCGACCGACCCTGTGTATCTTTACCACGTTGGTTGAACCGATCGTAAACGCAAGACCAATTACAATAATAACAACATCATTTTGTTTGATTAATTTTTCCCGAACCAGCAGCTTTTCACTTGCTGCGATAAGGCGTCTCGTATCATCGATCTCTGAGATGGATACAGGTATAATCCCCCACAGCATCGCCATGCGATTGTATGCCTTCACGCAAGGCGTAAATGCATAAACCGGCTTGCAGGGTCGCTGCTTGGATATGAGTTTCGAGGTTTTTCCTGAAACCGAAAATGAAATTATTGCCTTGCCATCGACTTCATGGAGAACATTTACGGCCGATTGGGCCGCCGCATGGGTTATGAGTTCTTCCCGGCTTGGCTCATGTTCGATATTGTATTTCATGAAAGGTGTACTTTCCGCTTCCACCGCAATTCTTGTCATCATCTTGACTGCTTCAATCGGATATTTCCCGGTGGCTGTCTCTCCGGAAAGCATGATTGCATCCGTGCCGTCAAAAATGGCATTGGCTACATCGGATACCTCGGCCCGGCTGGGGACAGGGTTGTCTTGCATCGTTTCCAGCATCTGGGTGGCTGTTATAACCGGTTTGTTGGCCCGGATAGCTTTAGCTATGATACGTTTTTGGAATGTCGGAACCTGCTCGATTCTCAATTCAGCACCCAGATCACCCCTTGCCACCATAATACCGTCGGCAATCTCCAGTATTTCATCCAGATTGTCGACCGCTTCGCGTTTTTCTATCTTGGCTATGACCGGAATATCAGATCTCTTTTTTTGTAATACGGATTTCAGCAAGTTAAGGTCATCGGCGCTTCTTACAAAAGAAAGCGCAAAATAGTCCACACCTGACTCTATACCGAATCCAAGATCTTTCTTGTCTTTTTGTGTAAGACAGGGAGCTGAAACATTGCAGCCCGGCAAGTTGATTCCTGTGTTCTCACTAAGGACTCCTCCATTGATAACTTTACAGGTAACTGTATCTTTCGTCTTTGAGACCACTTTTAGTTTAATCAGTCCGTCTGCAAGGAGTAAGGTTTCATCCTTGTTTACATCTTCGACTAAATTTGTATAGGTGGTTGAGACCAGATCCTGGGTGCCTGAAACTTTGTCTGTGGTGAAGCTGATTGTTGCGTTTCGTTTAAGCAAAACCGGTTTGCCGTCCTTGAGCTTTCCGGTTCGTAATTTAGGTCCCTGAAGATCAAGAAGAATGGCCACCGGCTTATTCATGTCTTTAGAAAGCAATCGAATTGTGTGGATTACTTTTCCATGATCTTCATAACTGCCATGCGATAAATTCAACCTGGCCACATTCATCCCGGCGTTAATCATTCGTCTCAATACCGGCTTGCTTCTTGATGATGGGCCGATGGTTGCGATGATCTTTGTTTTGCATCTTGCACTGTTGATCTGTGCCATATGACAATTCCGACTAACATTGATGGTTTTACAAGAGGAAAGCTTTACTTTATGGTAGCCCATTCGTCGTCTTCAGCTTTCACAAAACCTTTGGCCGCTAGAAGCTCCAATCTGCACAAAACCTCATCCTTGGTCACGGGTTGCTCTTTTAGATCATCACTCTCCCCGAGTTCGAACCACAGATCCATTAAAGCTATTGTTCCAAAGTGGGAAATGACATCCAGAATAATTTTATCAATTTTCTCTAAATATTTCGTAGCACGCATAGCGGTATCCCGATTATTTATTGGTAAGCCGTGGCAAACGCTACACCCGCCTCGATGGCACCCCGGGCAATGGCATCGTTTCCAAGCATGAGCATTTTTCTCTCCGGGGTTGCGGTAAGTAGTGTATGCATGGGTTGGCACCTCTTATTTTTTTGAGTCAAAAATGGCGGGCGGGCTTGCTTTTACAGGCCCGCCTGCCATAGGGGTGAATAATACCAAATAACGCAATTATTCTTCCGGTGATCCCATCACTTCCGCGAACATCTGCTCATCCCAGAGGCTGGAATCGGCGACGTTCTGGCGGAATTTGATGAAGTCAATGGTGTCCTGGCCCGTGATCTTCTTAGTGTTGAAGGCCCCGAAGCCCAGGAAGGCCTCGCCGTTCATGTTGGCTGCCAGCCAGTGACGGTTGCCGTTTTTTGCGATATCCCAGAAGTATTTCTTTTTCTGTCGGATACCGTCAATGGACTTGATCAGGCAGCCGGGAAAGAGATTGGTAAAGGTCCAGACGATCTTGTCAACTTCTTTGTCCAGCAGTTCAAAGTCTGCGTTGGCCTGATGCTCTTTTAACAGTGCCCGCGCTTCTTTTAGCGCTTCACCCTTTTTAAATTCACCATAGACAATTTTACCGTCATCAACATATTTGTCGGTAATGATCTGGGGATTGCGAATCCATTGGCCGTCAATTTTTAATACCGGCACAGCCTTGCTGATCAGGTTTTTGGCCTTCATTTGTTGTATTGAATGGTTCCGGCTTATCGCGGTGGCCCACTTGTTTTACAGTTTTGCATTTGGGAAACTTGCTTCGCCTCATAGTCAAAAGGTTTCCGGAATTCAGCATGAATCATTTGCAAATCCCGAGCCGTTCACTGAGCCGCAGCTTCCTGAGCCCAATGCGGGTTGGTTAATGCAAAAGCCTCACTTTTACTGATCTGGCAGGGGTAAGTTTATAGAACCTCAAAAATTGATGGGCAGCTTTCATAGCACCTTAGAGCAATTTTTTCAGTTCCGCTTCAATATGGTTCTTTGAATGGGAACCGAAGACTATCTGTTTTGCTTCTCCTCTTTTAAAAAGGATAAGTGCCGGAATACTTCTGATCCCGAATCTGGCCGGGGTTTCATAATTTTCAGCCACATTCATCTGTACAATCTTTATTCTGCCCTGATACTCGCGAGCAAGCTCTTCGATCATAGACGTCATCGTTTTGCAGGGTTTACACCACTCGGCCCAGAATTCGATCACCACCGGCATGTCAGAATTGATGACTTTTTGATCAACGGTTTTATCCGTAACTTGTGAGAGACTAAACATCATTATTCTCCTGATCTGTTGGATTTGCCGGTAGATCGGATCAAAGATGACACCTCGGCCAAAAACACGTTGGTTTGGCGTACCTTGAGGGCAAATTTTGCCAACTCCGGTGAGACCGGCGCAAACCGCATCATGTCCTCTTTATCTCGAACTGCTGTCATGGACGGTACCACTAGGCCGTTGGGTATCGCCGCATCCTCGATCAACGCCTGATGTAAAACGATGACACCGTCTCCCAACGATGCTTTAAAAATCACACTGTTAAACCCGATAAAGCAATTCTCGCCGATCTCACTTGGTCCGTGAACAACGGCACCATGAGCGATCGATGTTCCGCGGCCGATCCGCACCCCGGTGCCACCCAAGGCATGGATGATAACACCATCCTGAATATTGGCTTCCCTCTCAATAATGATTGCCCCTACCGACCCGTCCGCACTTGGTTCGTCGGCGCGGATTACTGCATTGGGGCCGATATAAACCTCGCCACCGATCTCAACATTGCCGATCACCACCGCACTAGGATGCAGCCCTGCAGTGGCTGCGATTCCCGGCCGATCACCGGCGTGATTTACCTCTATCATCATTCCACCTCCTTTACGTGGTCGTCCGCAGTCAGTTGTTTCAACGCCTGCTGATATTTCTGCGCGGTCTTGCTAATAATTTCCCTGGGAAGTTTAGGTGCAGGAGGCTGTTTGTTCCATCGAATCCCTTCCAGGTAATCCCTGAGAAATTGCTTGTCAAAACTCGGTTGGGATTCACCGGGACTGTATTGATCTTTCGGCCAGAACCGCGACGAATCCGGAGTCAGTAATTCGTCAATCAGAACCAGCTCATCATCCATGAGGCCGAATTCAAATTTGGTGTCCGCGATAATAATCCCTCGACGCTCGGCAATCTCCACCCCTTTTTCATAAAGTGCCAGACTAACTTCGCGCAGCCGTTGTGACAGGTTGTCGCCAATGATTTCGACCATCTGATCGAAAGAAATGTTTATGTCGTGGGCGCCCCCCTCGGCCTTGGTTGAGGGGGTAAAGATCGGCTGAGGCAGCCTTTCAGACTCCCAAAGCCCGGGGGGCAACCCGATTCCACATATTGCGCCGGTTTTGCGGTATTCTTGTAAACCGGAACCGGCCAGATATCCCCTCACGATACACTCTACCGGCAACGGTTTGGCTTTGTGCACCCACATGCTTCTTCCCTCCAAAACGTCTCGATGGTCCTGGCTGGCTTGCGGGAAAGCGCCTGGAGTGATTGAGATCAAGTGGTTGGGGATAATGAGTTCCGTGGCGGTGAACCAGAACGCTGAAATCTGTGTCAAAATGCGACCTTTATCCGGTATGAGGTCATCCATAACCACGTCAAAAGCGGAAATGCGATCGGTAGTTACAATCAAAAGAGTGTCTTCAAAGTCATAGATATCCCGTACTTTGCCCTGTTTCATAAGATCCATGCCCTGCAGATTTGTCGCTTTCAACAAAGGTTCTGTTTTCATGCGGTTTGTCCTTTCCATTCCACTATGATGATCACTTGGCGTTATCTTTTAAATTGGCTAACTCTTTTGTCATAGCCTCCACCACGACCATGGGCAGAGACCAGCCTGCCGGTTTGGAGCGTCCCCAGGCGTCTAATTCCCTGACATCAATATATCGGGAAGAAGGCGCCGGAATGCTTACACTGATAGAACTTTTCCAGACCCCTGATGTTTTGGCAGCGCCTTGCTCTTGCCACCAGGAGACAATACAATCGGCAACCGGTAACGGCATTTTCCAGCTGCGGTATCTTTTAACCTCCCCGTCTTCATAAACATTAATTTCCACCGAATTTAAACCTAAGGGGATAACTTTGACACGCAAAGATTGCGTATTTGGAGTCCCTTTCACTTGATTCTCAAAACATTTTGGTTTCATAATAATATCCCGTGCACCTGTTTGAGGTCTAGATTTTATCGGTGTATCTCTCCAAAAAGCGATAGCAACGGCCTAGTCTCCTCGAGGTTCTGCCCCCATGGAGCTGAATTGCATGTGTGCATGCTCAGCTTTTCCACAAAAACTTAGGGTGGGCGTTTGGCCGACTTGACTATATTTAACAGTCAACTTTTTCAGATTCGTTTTTTATAGAAAGCGACAAGTATCCTTGCCTGAGTGTATTGGCTGCGGACAGCACATTGGTTTGGTAATTTTGTTCCTGGTCATTGATTATTCTGAAGTGGCGCGTATCCTCTTTCGAACGAATTATTGAACCAGCCGGGACCATGGTGTGCGAGAGGATGGTTGCTCTCATAATGATCGCGCCAATGCCCACCCTCACATGGTCTTCGAGAGTGGCGCTGTATAGCACAGCCCGCAAGGCAAGAAAGCATCCCTCTCCGATTTCGCACGGCCCGTGGATAACTACTCCGTGAGCGATAGAGGCTTTCGGTCCTATACGTACCTACGCCCCCCGATGGAATGAATCAGCACGCCATCTTGAATATTGGATTCTGCTTCGATCATTATGGGCAGAACCTTGCCGTCGGTTCCGGGTTCGTCAGCCCGGATTACCGCGTTCGGTCCGACAAACACTTTTTCCCCGCCACGAACATTGCCGATAAGTTGCGCCGTCGGATCCAAGTAAGCAGACGGATCTACGCTGGGCCAATCTCCCTTGGTATTGGGTCGAACCGTTGGGAAATGGAAATTTATTTTTGCCAAATCACTTTCACTTCCCATGAGAATGCCGGCTTTAGGTTTACCCATACTTCAATCTCCCGTCATTTGTTCTGATAACAATTTCATAGGTGGACACAATCAAACTGTCTGCGAAACTTTCATAATAAAAATAACGTCATTAAAAATGATTTGGTTTCAAAATTGATTCCGATCTGGCTCGATATAACATTGCGACCGGTAATCTGATTGATCCGGTCAATAAATAATTCTTTCGAGCAATCGAATATTTTTGCATACATTTGATTGACTAAATCGGCGTCTTGCTTATCAAGCCCCATTTTCTGCTCGGCCGGACACAAAAAATTTTCCACCCGGATCAGTACCATGGCGTTCTCCATTAGCACACTGACCGGTTGGGGAGGAAATCCGAATTCCCGCTTCACGAATACGCAGGCTTCACGAACAATAGCTTTTTTTTGATCCGTCAAATTGAGATCTTCCATAATCTCTGATCCTCTGTGCCGGTAATGCGGTCCCAGTATTTATGACCTGCAAGATTCTCAGCGAAAAGAGCATAAAAAAAGGCCAACAGTATTATCGCTGTTGGCCTATCTCGAACCAATCTCCTCGCTGGCCGAGGTTATCTTTTCGCTATCCGCCAAATTGCTTACAAGATTTTATTCTAGCACACTAAGTCATTGGTTCACAGCTGTCAAGCAAAATTGATCATTTGGAATCGCCCGCATGGCGCAAACTCAATGGTCGGCGAACGAGGTATTGCAAAAGAACGGTTGGCTTGCAGCTTAACCCCGGAATTTTTTTTTATTTTTCGCGATTTTGGCCGAGGCCTTTTTTTAAGGCAAATTTTATCTTGCCTGACAAGTGCACAAATTTCTGGGTTTTCAACCTCTTTGCAGTTGTCAGGTGTATACATGGGGCAATCAGGATGTTTTTTTGACATGGATTAGATATTTCCCGGAAGCTTTATTTTTTATAAATTTTCAGCTAATGAACTTTGCCTGAATTTTGATGGAGATCACACCTTTTATCTCAGCTACACTGCGCTTTAGGAACAGGACATCCCGTGGGTGATCAAGTGTAGGACGAACGATTTCGTTTCATAACATTATTCCCATGGTTTAAAAGCTCTCACAAAATCATCCGGCAGGCATTTTCCCCGGCCTTTGGCTGTTATTGCGGATTCTTACTTGCTTAAATCAATTTCGCCTGCGCCTCTTTTTATAAACTATTACAGGGTTTATGGAAATTCACTACGATCAACACGATCACACTCATTGGGAAAATTCGCTCTCCGCGGGATTTAATTTGTCAGCGTATCGACCTGTAAAGATTAATTTGTAGGGCTTTTTCATCAGTAGCTTAAAATCAGTATGAAATATACGCTGTCCAAATGAATGGATCCTGTCCGACAACTTATCAGTGTGAATGTAAACCAGGCTGACATCTCTGCAATTAGCTTTGATTGCCTGGTTCAATTCAGCTGCCGATGAGCCATCAAAATCTCCGTACAAATTGAAATGAAGGTTTTGGCCTTTCCGAAGGATAGAGATTGTAAAGTTAGATGCCATGAAGCCCCCTTTTTCTTCAGTTTTGAAGATGGGCTTGAATAGCCAATCACACTTCCATACCACGATCCAATTATATCCCTTTAATCCTACTCGAATTTTTTGTTTCTCACCTATCCCCTATAAATATGTTAACAATGATCAATGGTCTTTCACCGATAACTCGAACGCACATAGACCAATTTCTCAATAGCTCGACGGACAGAAACGGTTAATTCCTTATTCGTAAATGGTTTAATAAGGTATTCATTAACGCCAATTTTTAAAGCATTTGCAGGTCCTTCGAAGGAGTCACATCCATCTACCAACATTATCACAACTACTTTGAAATTTGTTCGAACATACTCAACCAGATCAAGACCACTGTCGTTGAGTATCTTTATGTCAGCAATAACTATGTCAATATCATTTTCTTCCAAAAAACCAACGACATCTGCGGCGCTTGAGCAAGATAAGACCCGGTACCCTCTTTTTGTCAAAGCATTTTCAATGATATTGCGTGTGTTTAAATGGCTGTCTGCCACTAAAATGATAAATTGACGTAGCTCCCTTTTTCTCATGTAATCCCTTCTAATTGGTATATTGCGAGATGATTTTTGTTTATCCGCTGAATTTAGACACTCCAATTTCACCAATTATCGGATACCGATTGATTCAATATGGCCTATATGGTTTTGTCAATTTTTTAAAAATAGCGCATAAAAAAGACCAACAGTGATTCCACTGTTGGCCTACTCCGAGCAAATCTCCTCTTAAGAGACTATCCTCTCTTTGCCCACCAAACTTATCATGAAAATAATTGATCATTTATCTAATGTCAACATCTATTATTTGGCACAAAAATTCCAAGCATTATGCTGTTGAAAAAATACTAGAATGCTGTTTAAACAATTCTACCGTTGACAGCTTTGCTACAGCGTGGCATATAAACGCTTTCGAAAATTGGGAAAACAATGAAAGAAGAAACCCAAAAAGTCCGAAGGGTAAACCCTCAATCCATAATATTAATTGTTCTGTTTGTGGTCGGTGTTGGAATCTTAGTCCTGCTTCAAATCAAAGATTCTTCTTTCAACCTATCAGGAAAGCCCCGACTTGGAAAAGGTGTGCCTGCGCCAAATTTCACCTTGCCTGATCGTGACGGCAAAATGGTCAGCTTGGCTGATTACAAGGGCAAAGTGGTCCTTCTCAACATCTGGGCCACCTGGTGTCCCCCTTGCGTGGAAGAGATGCCGTCTATGGAAAAGCTCCATCAAGAGCTGAAGGATGAAAGTTTTGAAATCTTAGCGGTCAGTGTTGATGTATCGGGGGCCAAAGCAGTGATCCCTTTTATGAAAAAGCACAAGCTAAGTTTCCCTGCGCTTACCGACACTAAAGGAGCCATCAAAAGTCTCTATCAGACAACCGGTGTCCCTGAAAGCTTTATCATTGATAAGGAAGGGATTATTATAGAAAAAGTAATAGGCCCGAGGGACTGGGCTGCTTCTGGCGCTATTCGTTTTTTTCGAAATTTGATTCAGAGAAATTAGCGATCACTAATAAAACACACCGGTTGCCACTCAATTCAGGATAAATTTCATTGCTCATTTCAGGAAAATAACAAATATGACCAATTTAGATAAAGCGTCCAATTCAAACTGGACGATCATTTTTATATGCTGGATTATAGCCAGTGTCTCAACCTTGGGGAGTTTGTTTTTCAGTGAAATAATGGAGTTGGCTCCCTGTGCTCTGTGCTGGTATCAAAGAATATTCATGTTCCCCCTGGTTATCATTTTGCTGGTCGGACTCTTTCCTTTTGATAAAAGCATTATCAAGTATGCCCTTCCCCTGGCTATAGCTGGATGGGGTTTCGCGTTTTATCATTACCTTCTGTATTCCGGATTCATTCCCGAAAGCATACAGCCTTGCAGCCAGGGCGTTTCATGCTCGGAGACCTATCTGGACTTGTTTGGATTTTTGACAATTCCGATGCTCGCACTGATATCATTTTCGATTATAATAGGATTA
>Ga0255055_10001332_pt1 | contig 18278 bp, 15 predicted proteins | sample JV7_2_27_MG_FD_188633 | JGI IMG/M metagenome (GOLD analysis project Ga0255055, IMG submission 188633) | Seawater microbial communities from Jervis Inlet, British Columbia, Canada - JV7_2_27 | ecosystem: Environmental > Aquatic > Marine > Inlet | place: Canada: British Columbia | collected... | reverse complement strand
ACCTGACATAGACCCTTACACCGGGGATATCAGAAACCCGATAGCAGTCGATATCAACTGTAAATACGTCGTTAACCGCTTTAATGGCACGATATGTGTTGCTGGAGCACCTAGAAGCGAGGCATCGGCCGGCGGCGTCGGTCGCATTAACGCGCCTAGACTTTGCCCGGGAGATGGGTCTGCATCAAACGAACACGGCAACCAACATCCCCATCTACGTCCTGTTCATCCGTCTACTTCAGTCTCATATGATGTGTATTATAGCCCTCAGCAGATATTGCATGGTAGTATTGGATATGTTCTTGTCACTAATGGCACAGCTAGTGTGAGCTTCCAGGTGACGGACATCGACCGAATACAAACCATAGGAAGTAAAACAACGTATACTAATATAATAGGACATGTTAAGGGAATCCACTACCAGTTGACTGCACCCAGTCTGTTGGGCATTGACGGTGTCAGTTTCAATTCGAGCAGTGGCACAATGACCCTTAACACGACAACTAGTGCCATGAGAGCTCTTACGCCGAGGGTAACTACATATAATATAGCGATAACCCTCACCTTCACGGATCCGGCTTATCATCCCTCTGAACAGGTTAAGATAACGCATACCGGGCAGATCCAGATAACCAATGACTACTCCCCGACGCCACCTCCCGTAGCTGCTCTGCACTTCGACTTACTATATGAGAATGCTCTACCAGTAGCTAGCCTACAGAGCCTACTAGGAAAAACGGCCATCATAAACGGAACTACGCACACATATACTAGCTTATTTAGCGGAAAGTCTTTCTACCTAGCGCCATTGTTTTCTCAGGTGGCAACCACCGCAGGAACCTCCTCCCCTGGACCCTGCCCTAACCCCGAAGCTGCAAGCTCCATCGTGGTTGATCCAACTGGAGCGGCGAATGGCAGTTTTAGTGGTCGTCTGCCTAGAAAACTCTATGACGAGGCATCCGCTGCGCTGACTGGCAGCACTATATATAGAGGTGCTAGACTTGATGGTAGAAAGAATAACGGTGGCACCATCAGTGAAAACAACTTTGATTTTGGAAATGCGAGGCTTTGGGACTATTTTAACCATGCGACGGGGGTAATTCCGCATGGCGGATGGCCATCATGGGATGTCGGCGGAAATTCGTACCTATCTGCCGCTACTGACTTGAGATTTATCCTTGCTGCCGTGGAAACAAATCAGAGTTTCGGCACTGTATCAGCACCCGGCCAAATGCTCCTTAGAGCGATAGACTGTGGAACCGTCGTCGCCGATGATTACGCATGGGCGAATGCCGCTGTTCCCCCAGTGGCGGACCAGGTGTCGTATTTGGGCATTTATTGTATAGCTCCAAACACGATTGCTGGTTTTCCTGCGAAAAACCCCCTGCCGGCCGCCAACAACCATCCCTATCCAAATATGAGAATATGGTTTCAAGGGGGTGCCTCGCACGCGATAGACCTCGCGCAGCAGAACTTTGCTGACCTAGTAGAATACACTGCTTGTCAAAACTACGAGACCAACACCACTGCTCCTTACTGTACAAACTGTGGAGGCGTTCCGCCTGGCTGTAGTGCAACAGATACAGGTCTATGTGGCTGGCCAGGGGGGAAAGGGGTATGGTTCGCGACGTGGCAAAACAATCAAATAAAGAATGAGACCCCAGCGGAATATCTCCAGTATGCACATACGGTGGCCCAGAAGATGTTCGCCAATAACGAGTGCACTACGACCCCCGGAGGTCCATGGTTGTCCCATATGAAAGCGGCGAATGGAACCGCAATTCCTGTGATCGGCGTAGGTGATGGAGGGCAGGCTGGATCCATAGATGTGGGGTTTCCTGAGGCAGTCCTCCCGTACCTACTATATGAGATAGACCAGATCTTCCAAACTGCCTCCATTTGGACTACCCCTCCTCCAATCGTCGGGCTATATCATGCGGGAGAGACATTCAGTCCATGCTAAAAATAATACTTAGTTAGTCAGATTTATAAATGACTAATTAAGATAGTTCCTTTTGAAAAATTGAAGTAAACGTGGTCATTCGAGAGAGGTACTAACGTTAAAGAGCTCTTTATTACTCCGACCATGCCTTCCATCACCTTCACGTCCCCCGATGGTGATGATTATGAGACCGACGAGGATGAGATGGGATGGGATAGCAGGGATGAAATGCGCTTCTGCATCTCGAGCGAAGAAGATGATGATAAGAGTGTGCTTTGCCTGGCAGTGCTGCCCGATGGCTCACTCGCTAGCGGATCATATGACAAGACAGTGAAGCTGTGGAAGAACGGCGTCTGCACTCACACCCTCGAAGGACATACTCACTGGCTGTATTGCCTGGCAGTGCTGCCCGATGGCTCACTCGCTAGCGGATCAGCGGACAAGACAGTGAAGCTGTGGAAGGACGGCGTCTGCACTCACACCCTCGAAGGACATACTGACTATGTGTATTGCCTGGCAGTGCTGCCCGATGGCTCACTCGCTAGCGGATCATTTGACAAGACAGTGATGCTGTGGAAGGACGGCGTCTGCACTCACACCCTCGAAGGACATACTGACAGTGTGAACTGCCTGGCCGTGCTGCCCGATGGCTCACTCGCTAGCGGATCACATGATGGGACAGTGAAGCTGTGGAAGGACGGCGTCTGCACGCACACCCTCAAAGGACATGCTAACTATGTGAATTGCCTGGCGGTGCTCCCCGACGGCGTTACTCTCGCCAGCGGATCAGGTGATTGGACAGTGAAGCTGTGGGACACGAAGGACAGCGTCTGCACTCACACCCTCAGAGGACATAATGGCATTGTGTGTTGCCTGGCAGTGCTGCCCGATGGCTCACTCGCTAGCGGATCATATGACGAGACAGTGAAGCTGTGGAAGGACGGCGTCTGCACTCACACCCTCGAAGGACATGCTTGGGAAGTGCTTTGCCTGGCAGTGCTGCCCGATGGCTCACTCGCTAGCGGATCACATGATGGGACAGTGAAGCTGTGGAAGCGCAATAGGAATATGACCCCCATCCTACTTATGTGTACGAACCGATCGATTGGAGCTGCTCAATTCCTGAGTAACCTGAGCGGTATCTGTCGCACCATTCATAATTACTATTTTAACCCATGGTACATGTAGGACATTGACTACCTAGTTCAAAGGGTGGTAAATTTCAGAAAGAATATGATAAGAACACAACACCATCGGAGTCGGTCGAGGGCAACAAGATAGCGCACATACACGCGCTCGTCGACTGCGGTTGAAACTATTAAGATACGTCTTTCTTCGTTTATCTGCGTCTAATAGTTCTTCGGCGATGACGCCTTTTCCTCCTTCTTTTGAGTGTCTTTTTCTTTCCATGCTTCCTTCTTCTCAGCATACGTGTCCGTTTGCGCTTTCTCCGATCTCTTCGCCTTCTAGATCTACCCCCTCCTTTTCTCTTCGTCTTCTTGTCCTTTGTCTCACCCATCTCCGTGGTGGCCTTCCTTTTCCGTGTTGGAGGCGGTGCCGTGGTAATCGTGGTAGTTGTAGTATCCCCCGTGATTGGGACCGTTTTCATAGGAGTCGCCGTTACTGTAGTGGTGGTAGTAGCAGCAGTGGTTGTCACTACGGGTCTTCTGCGTGCACTGAGGGCGCCGTCCTTCGTGTTCCAAGCCAATTTGCCAGTGTGTTCGGGACCACTTTCCAGAATCATCGTGTGCGACCCCTCGATTGCTTTCAGAAGATCCGCTTTGGATTCTCCAGTTGTCTCTTCCAGTTCTGCCAAGTTCGGCTGTTCCCCCTGCTCGAGCTTCTCTTGGAGGAGACTTCTCAGGTCCCCCATCCTTTTTATATCAGAGCGTGCTTTTTTCGTAGCCTCCTTTAATTCGGAAGCATACTTTTCGTCGTACCCTTCTACCCCTTCCATCCTCTGTTTGGATATTCTCTTCATAGCTGCTTTGCTGTCCTTCACCAGTTTATCATATTCGATGGGGCTATCAAAGATCGCCAACCGTTCCGCTTCCGTTTTCCCGTCCAATGTCTTAATAAGTTGCTGCTCTTCCTGCAACAGTCTCCTACTCTTTATAGTACCATGCAGAAAAGCAGGGGCATCTTCCAGATCGTCCAGCTCGTAATTATTAAGACGACCCTCTCGTTTTCTTCCGAGTGTCATTCCTCTTAGGTCCGAGTTGTCATTGTAGAACTTTATGAAATCTGCTATTGCCCGTGTTGCCGCTTCATCCAAAGTTCCAGGCGTCCTATCCGGGAGCCTTCCCATTACTGGTCTTGTGACCATCGAAGGAATTCCTTGAAAGATATCAAACGATCCTATCCACCTCAGCATGTTTTTTGGAGCGCTCACCGCACTGGTTTTCAGGTAACTCCCGAGGGCAGCCAGCAGACCCAATTTTTTATCTCTAATGCTATCAGCCCACGCGATATGGGTCGTATATATATTATTGACCTTTGCGCAGAGATTTTCCGCAAGAGACAAAGGATCATCTGGTTTAGCGTCTATATTCAGCCCCACCGCGACCGTTTTCCGCACGACGTCTATAGCTTCTGTAAGTGTTTTTGCTATAGCTGCAGTATGCCCCTCACTTTCTAATCGTCGATTCAACTTGTCTAGGTACATCTGATCTTGAAGTCGTTTCGCTTCTTGGGCTAGTCTGCAAAAGGACTCGAAGCCTTCTCTGGCTTTCGCATCTTTGTCATCTTTTCCTTCTTTTCCTTCTGTCGGACCAGACCACAATGTGCCATATTTCTTCCATTTCGTTTGCTCTTTCGAGTCTCCCTCTATCTTATTTCCCTTCAGCAGTTTCTCAATGATGACCATTTTTGCAAGAGCTTCGTTCGCCGTTGATCCCATATATATAAGATGGATATAATATCGGGAGAGGTATGTCCAGACCCCTTAATATACCAATCGGGCTCTAAAGTTCTCGAGTTGTCGAAGGTGGTTTCTGCGCCGGTCCCTTTTCTTAATTTTTTCTAGTATTCTCATAGCATTTTCCACCTCCTCCGGTGTAACGTGTCCATCCTTGTTATCATCAAGTAGATCTTCGTATTTTCTCAAATGTTGAGGGATAACACAAAACGTACTTCCCTCATTGAACAAATGGTCTGTCAAAACTACGAAAGCTGCCGTCATAGCTATAGAGATGAGTACGTCGCGCGTCCCCATCCATATTATAGAGAAGATCAGCATCTGCCTGGCAACTGTATTGCTTAGATAAGCTTCCTGCGACTTACTTAGCTTAATAGTGATGTACTTGGAACCTATATTCAACATTATCATGATCAGTCCAGCAAAAAATTTACTCGTATTTATACTGTGAAGCGCTTTATTTAATGTAGTTAGCATTTACTATATTAAAAGAAATAATTTTATAACCAGCGTCTTCTGAATCGTCTCTTATACTGCTGTAATCTACGTTTGTAAGGGTGTATTGCTTGGCGAAGATGTCTCAAAACTCTGTTCTTCTCCTTCCGCATTGGAGAGAAATTCTCTCTTATAGCGGCAACAGCAGCTACAAGTGAGAGGATTACAATGGATAAGCATATTACGGTACCGATACATGTAGAGGAGATCATACTATAATAATATCCTATTAAAATTAGATAAAACCTCCAAAAGCTTCTCTGTTGCCAGTGAATCCATTCCTGAATTTCGAAGCTCCTATCGTGGCCAGTCGACTGTTCCTATTCATCAACCCTTCTGTTATTCTGACGTCTGAAGCGCTCTTTCTAGCGGTCGGAGATATTTTGTCGTCTTTGACATCTACGCTTTTCTCAGGATATATAACGGTTCTACATTGTCCCTTCGTCTTCGTCTTAGCATCTCCGCCAACGCAGACAGTCTTACATGAGCCGCATTCTTGGTCGGTATAACACTTAACATTTTTGTTATCTTTGGGAGTTTTTGGAATGCAACCTGAGTAGCGTCTGGTTTCTAGCCCTTCCTTGCTTTTATGCATCAAAATAACCATTATTAGGGCGGCAAGAAGTCCTGATGCGAGTCCCCGGATCTTAAGTATGAATATAATAGCAATTATCATCATAACTTTTCCTAAAATACTGTTGGCTACATCTGTGAACAGCCCAGGTTTTTCATATGCAAGTGCAGCCAGTATAATTCCAAGTGCGAGTTCTACGTACCCTATGGTTTCGGGGAATGGAAACATTGGTGGTGATGGCATCTGTATATAAATAAAGCAATATTTTTTATGGAAAGTATTTGAAAATAATTATCTCTTTTCTTTATAAGTATGTCAACCACTTTAGGCTTTTCATCATTTACAAATGTTAATGAAAATATGGGAAATAGGAGGAGAAAGAATAGAACGATAAAAAAACAAAGGAATAAAAAAGTGGAACATTTCCTAAACTCAATGCATAAAGTAAAAGCGCCCGAGAAGGCTAACCTAAGGCAGAGCGGCGCATCACCGCATGCCGTCAGTGATCATGCGAGCAGTGATGATGATGATTTTGGAGAACCCTATGAAAATCCTAACAGACTACCAGCCGAACAGGATGCTGGAAAAGCGAATACACGCGGAAACCTTGCGGCGGAAGGAATCCGTCCAGAAGAGCCTGAGAATTTTGGTATCCTTAAAGAAGGTTTGAACCAGCAAAAACGCTATTTCCAAGAGCAACAGAAATATTACAACCAGTATGTGCCCACATATACTGGAACAGCGCAGAATGTCCCATATTATTCACAACTTGCCAATAGTCAAGAGATAAGTGGTCCGAAGGATGAACTTATGAAGAAGCTTAACTATGTTGTTCACCTACTCGAAGAGCAGCAGGATGAAAAAACAGGAAGTGTAACAGAGGAGCTAGTGCTGTACATGTTTTTAGGAGTGTTCGTGATCTTTGTCGTGGATAGCTTTGCGCGATCTGGAAAATACCGAAGATAGTTCTCCGAGATTATCAGTTCAAAATGAAGACATTTGGAGAGAAAAAGGGACGATAAGCAAAATTATAGAAATAGTACGCCATCGGACATGTCCATTTAGGAGTATCTCTCTTCAAAATTCCTTTAATGATAATATGATTGTTAGATATATTTTCAATGATAACGATTGAGAATTTATACTTTCTCTTCAATAAGGCTATAGTATTTCTAAAAGAACATTTTAGTATGTCTTCGTATCCTTTCTTACAATATGAAGCTACACATTCGATGCTCTGTTTGCCGGAATATACTGTATGAGGACATCTGTAGAAATAAGCACCAACGGGAGTATTATCGTCTAATATAAGCAGTGGGATAATCAAAGAACGTCGTATTAGATTTTGGAGATTCGATAGCTCTGGAATTATGAAGCATGAGAAATTCTGACGAATATCCTCTAAATAGTGAATAAGCAACTGGACATTACTGTCAGTGATTATATGGCAAGAAATATTATTTGGCAAGTCAGTATTTGGTTTGTCCCACTTTTTTGTCGATATAGCATATGCGTAGTATATTGTGACAGGTACCATAAAATTAACGTTCCCCTCACGCTTAAATAGGAAGATTGGGTCCGCTCCCTTTTCCCTAGATTTGTAGTAGTGCGTATAAATTTGTACCGGCGCGACGCCTTTCTTACGATGTTTTTTGTGGACACATAAAAAGTCAACATATGAAACTTGTATTTTTCTATCATGAAGGTGTCCATATAAGGTTCTCGAACTCATACATGATATGAGTTGTTTTGTGAACCGCTGATTTCCCTGGAAGATCTCAGAGATATATCGAAAGTTGAGAGATATGAAGGGCTTTGAAGTGTGATACTTGAAGTAATTCAAGATGGAGGAAGTCGTAGGGGCATATCGAGCTTTTCGTCTATAAAGGAAGTGACTTTTTATCAGACTGCACATTAGTGCCTTTTTTTCAGTAGAAATTTTGTCAAATGTGTCGCATTCTATCGCACTAGAGTAATATGTTGTTTTTGGAGGCATATCGTGCTGCAGTAAGCCGGGAGGAAATAGCCAATACCTCAAGTTGTATATATGGAATACCGGCTGGCTTGACCAGAAGCGGAACTTAAGTTTGACGAATACATACAAAAGAACCAATGAAGCTGTGAGCGCGTAAAATATATATTTGATCATGAGATAGACAATGATTAAATATACATGGTCGGAACGTCCGGTAAGGGAAATCAGACCTAGTCGGGTTTGTAGAGTATGTACAAGTTCTGATACTGGTATTGTACGGCTGCCAGGTCTATCTTACCCTCTACCACGAAACCAGCTTCCTTGGCTAGATTTAGAATCTTCTTACTTGTTGGCATGTATAGGCGATGTACATGTTTCCTGACTTTATTGTTATTGTCGGCAAACGTTTCTTCGAAGGCGGCTAGATCATTAGGCTTATCAAGAATAAATTGCCCTTTGTACTGGAAGTTGTTGAACTTTACGAGAGAAGTGGTAAGACGGCTTTTGGCATACTTTTGAGCTGAGATCATACTCAATGGATCAGCCACGTTGAGTATAGGGTCAAATAAATCCCTGTTAACCAAATGAATTATGAGGTATCCTCCAGGCTTCAGCCACTCATAGCAGTTCCGGAAAAACAGATATTTCTTTTTTATATAGTAGAGTGTAAAGTATAGACAAGTAATATGAGTGAAGGTGTGAGCCGGATAGATCATGACATCAAGGGCATTTCCGACTGAGAACTCAAGGTCTGGATATTTCTTCTTGGCTAGAGTAACCATAGCTGGCGATTCATCCAGCCCTACAGCCTTAATCCCTTTAGATTCGAATGCTGCCACATGTTCTCCAGTTCCTGATCCAATATCTAGTATAAGGCTTTCGCGCGTTGGACGGGTGGTGTTTATGATAGCTCCCACTTCATATTCATCTTTAACCTTGTCCATTATAAGATCGTCATAAATGTTAGCATAGAAGGAATCGTAAATCGCAGGTCCTTCTTTCATAACGAATTTATTTCTCTGAATAAACCCTTCTACAGCATTAGAAGCTCTGTCGTAGCCCCAGATATATATTATGATCACCGTTAGAAGGAGGACAAGCTTACACCATCTAGATGAATTATATAATGATTTAATAAATCCCTTTGCCATTGCTATATGTATTATCAGAAGATTTTTTATATAAAAAAATAGTATAAATGAATAGCTACGATATTGATGATAAAAGAACTCGGAAGAGTTTCAAAGGTATTACATTCTCAAATTATAAGAAGTCCGAGGCTAAAAAACAATTACTAAATAGCCTTATCAATGGGAAAATAGAGCCTGCCTGTTACTGGAGTATAGAGTACATTTGCGCGGGACACTTCCTTGATCTATGGGATGTTATACTGCTGTTTTCTACAAAATATATACATTTAGGTAACCCAAAGTTGCCACTATATCTACAGCTAAGGTTCAACAATTTTAAAGATATTCTGGTGAGTGGATATGTGGGAAATGAAATAAGAATGCGTAATAACAAGAAGATACGGATTATGTTCGCAGAGATAATCAGCATACTATGTTTATCTACGAAAAAGCATAGTATAACGCAAGTTAAAATAGAAAAAACCAATTTTAACATGACAGAGATCACTGAAAAACTAAAAGCTGATAATGTAGGTTATGCGACAAAGCTCTTTGCGAAAGGAGATCCTAAAGAGCTCTTTATAGCAGTCAATGAGTTTGCGTATCATCTCTCCAAAAAGTCAAATAACGTGAGGGATGCGTGTTATTGGTTTGAGTGGATTATAGAGTTTGAGAGTATCTGCAAGCGTGAAAAGAAAAACAGGCTTGTGTGCTCGAGTAGGCATATTGCACCGGTGGAGAGTAAATACTCTACAGATGTTGCCTGGATGCTTTGGGAAGCCATTTTCGTCGAAGTGGATAAACGAGGTGCGGCGAGGAAGAAGATAGCAGCGGCACTCCTGGAGTTGTATTCTATGAAATATAGACAGGGGTACAAAAGGCGACGTCGTTTCGTTATATACAATGCCATATCGATTGTCACCGAAACATTAAATCTCAATACGCCCATTTATAGGAATCCGGACAAGATTGAGAATGTTAAAAAGAAGATAAATATTGTATACAAACAGGTCAAAAAGAACGAAATAAGGCCGGATACTGATTATCTGTTCAATAATTCTATCACGAACGGTTCGAATCTGGAACGGACTATTCAGAAATTAGATAAAATGAGTTCCGTTATAGGATTTATTCCAAGAAGTAATTGAAGGAATAAACACTTAAAACGAACATCAGCATAAGGGGTATAGATGACAGACGCAGAACAGCAGGCTAAATCTGAACTATTTGGTGGCGGTGATCCGAAGGCGGTGGTTAATCCCGCAAACTTACTGAAAGTCGAGGTAACAAACGAGAATATTGCACTGAATCTACTGGTCGCATTTTTGGGATTGGCGCAGAAACGAGGTGTGTTCGCTATAAGTGAATCCGCAAAGATATACGAGTGTATAAAGCAATTTCAAAGACCATAGAGCTTATCTTATATATTGTTGTTTCAATATATAAGACGCAAACTAGTTTTATACGACTGGATAGGATGGTTCAGTAGCGATTCCACAATTATTGTTCTGGTTTCTAGCCATTTTCACATAGCCCTTGTTCCCCCACACTTCACCCCAACTGTTTTTGACTAGCCAATAATCTTTTCCGTCATCGGTAGTCCCGTAACCCACTACCAGGACGCCATGGTCTAAGTTAGTGCTCGAACAGAATAATCCGTGATAGACACCTTTTTTGTAGAACTGGAACAGAGGGCTCGATGCATCAATACCTACAGATATGGGACCAACTGTCGCGACGGCCTCTTTTAGCCCGGCTTCGCCGCCAGTAACGTCCTTAAATCCGGAAAATTTAGCAGCGACCTTCGATTTATCGAACGTACACGGATCATCCTTAGCGACATACGGATAATCTTTCTCACTCTCTAGACCTCCATGTGAAATGACGTATTTGAAAGCGCCATCCATCTCTCCGCCCATACACCCTTTATCTGTGCTGTTAGTATCACAATCAACAATCTGAGACTCACTCAAAGAAACTAGATTGCCTGTCTTGAGTGCATGTTGCCCTTCCATCGAGCCTACGGCTGAAAAAGCCCAACAAGAGCCGCACTGTTCTTGATTTTTAATCGGCGTTACGAGATTCTTATCTCTCCAATCGACGGAATCGGGAATACCGAGTAGTAGTGCCTTTTTTTCAGTTGGCGGTGCTACCTCCCTTTGTGCCATAACAGTATTACGTGAACTATGCGTAAGCCAGTCGTCCCTGACGTCTCCGAATTGGTTAATCTCAAGCTGGAAACCGACGTCCTGCCTATTATGCTCCTCAATGTCTATCATATTTTGTCTCCAATTATCAAATTTCTGTGAAATGTCCGTACCAAGAGGATAAACCTTATCGAACTCACGACGCCAGTCATTAAAACCGCTCATATCTTGTCCGAGCACTAAGAAGGCAGAGAAGAACAAATATAAAATCGTATATATCCCGTACATTATAATCGTATATAGAACTAACTCTTTAGATGATTTTATTATATTTTTAGTGACGATCAATCTCCTAATAGACTTCCGATACTCAAATACAAGAAATTCGCTCGGAAGGGGTACAGGACAATCTCGGACAGGACGAGATAGATAGCAGCTAATCTTGGTGAAAGGTATGCTAGGTAGACGCCTAAAACAGTGAAAATAACGTCGCCAATTATATTAACTATACTGTCTCCTCCATATCTTGCGAACTTTTTTCTGTATCTATTGATGATAAAGGGAGTATTTTCGAACAATTCCCACAGTATTTCTGCAGTTACAGAGATATAAACACTTAAATCGTCGCGGTATCCCAAGTACCTCCAGATGTTGTAGAAGATTATTCCGTGTGTGACATGGCTGAATGTGTATATATCGAAAACCTGATTATTTGTTCCCGGTCCATCCAGTTCATAATCTATCAGACGTTTTGGAGTGTGCCATACAGGTCTGCCCAAGAGTCGCATTTCTCCGGGTAGAAACATAAAGGCTACAATTATAAGAGAGCAAGCCACCAACAGTACGGTAATAACAGTTCTTTTCATGTTAATATATCGCTATATAATATTGTAGTTGGCACTTTAGAGCGCGGTGGTCTCTTGGCTGCGATTGAAGAAATAATATCATGGAAATATAAGAATGGATTCATATCTAGACGAGAAACAACCGCAGATGCAAATGCAACAACAACAACAACCGCAGGACGAGAAGGAGCAGCGGCTGGAGGAGCTAGAGAGGAAGCAGCGACAAGACCAGATTACCGTATTTGGTAAGGTGCAGACGCCATCGCGAGATCGAGAGCTGGATCGCTTGGACCTAGCAGAAATGAAGGAAGAGCTCTCACTGATCGCATATACAGTCGGTAACATGGCACATAACCAAGTGCAGCATATGGGGGATACCATGCAAACGTTGGAAATGACGAAGGAAAGCGTAAATAAGATCGAGGGCGCGAGAGAACAGATAAATGCATTGACTAAGGTGTGTAAAGATGGCTTCGCAGACATGCAGAATCGAATAGCGAACGATTGTTTATCAGCAGGTGTTCTACAAAGTCCAAGGCGTTTACTATACTGTCTTCTCATGCTAGTTGTGAACATAGTCATGCTTGTGGTCCTTGTTCATAAGCTATATTTCAAGTTAGCTTCCTGGATCACTAGGGCTGCACGCGCAGGAGTTAGTTGGATTCCGTGGCTGGGCAGCGCCTTAGACGGGTTGATGTTCTTGTTCCTTGGGATGATGTTTATGTTTCTATGGAGTTCTATGGTGACGGCTGCCACGTTTGGTATGGTGAATGGCGATCGGCTAATAATAGGTATCGGTATGTGCCTACGGTGGGTTCTTCATCAGATGGCGCTAGCAATGTTGGTTCAGCTAGATGGACTTAGAGCCCGTATGGGGACAGTAGTTGACGAAACAGGATTTGACGAAGATTTTGAAGCTATACGCGAGACCGTAACCGAATACGGTGCAGGATTGGCGGACCGTGCTAGGGACTATGTCACCGAAGGAACAGCGGAAGCCGTCGTCGAGGCTATTCGAGCGACACCTGCGGCAGTAGCATCAAGTCTATCATCCGCAGCTTCCGCAACCATCAGCGGCTTCAGCAGCTTCTTCGGCTTCGGGGATGCTGGCGGGGGTCGCAGGAGGCGGCGCAAGACCCAACGTCGACGCAGACGTTCAAAGCGTAAAAAGCTGACTAGGAGGAAGGTGAAAGGGAGACATCGAAGGACCAGGAGAAGAAGAAAAATAAAGAGAAAAATGAGAAAAAGAACTAGATATCGTAAGCGATACGGAGGCAACAAAGACGCCGCCAAACTTTGCGACGATATTACTGCACAGATAGGAGCTCTCGTAAGTTCGTTATTGCCTCAAGATAGAGACTATCAGAAGCCGGGCAAAGCTTATAAAGATATCTTGGTTGAAATCCGTGAGTTTTCGATATTTGCAGGGAAATTCTTCAATGGTATAGAGGGTATCATCCACAAAGCATGTACTGCTAAGAAAATGTCTGATAAGGTTAAAGAAAGTGGCAACCTAACAAGGCGAAAGACCCAAAAGAAACTGAAAGAGATCCAAAATACAACGAAGGGGCTTATAGAAAAGTGGGCAAAAAATGCGGGAACCAAAAAAGATGGGAGCAGGTTGGATGGCAACGAAGTCCCTGAACTAGTGAAAAGAGTTTCCAGTATGACCGGTCATTATGTTATACCGAAGTCAAAGACATCTATCGCCCGACGACCAAAAACATGTCCTATCATGGATAAACTCCACAACATACCTTTTATTAAACTGCCATGGACATGGGTATCCTGCGCGCGCAGAACGGTTGCTTCAGCAGCAGGTGGTGGTCGACAATATATAGAGAAGATGTAATAAAGAAAACGTATCATATGCCAATATGGGATCATTACAAAGCGCACCAACGCCACCACCCCCACCCGAGCCAGAACCTCAAAATAATTTCATATATATTATTTTGCTGTTTGCTTTTTTTATTTATTTGATATATGACCCTAAGAAGAAAAAGTCCATTGACGATGACGAGGAGGAGGGATGCGAGTTAGATAGCATTATAGGACTGAAATCTGTTAAAGACGAGATACGATACTATATGGATTTCATTAAGAATAAAGACAAGTATGAAGGATGGGATGTCAAGCTACCGAGAGGTGTTCTACTAGCAGGTCCTCCTGGGACGGGAAAGACTTTGCTTGTAAAAGCCTTATCGAAAGCGCTGGATATACCATTGATTAGTGCCAGCGGTTCGGAGTTTATTGAGAAGTACGTAGGGGTGGGCGCGTCCAGAGTAAGGAAGTTGTTCAAACGAGCGAAACGTGAGAAAGAATGTATCGTATTTATTGACGAAATAGATGCGGTCGGAAAGAAAAGGGGGTTTGGACATAACTCCGAGCGAGATAGCACGGTGAATCAGCTATTGGTTGAAATGGACGGATTCGACGAGACGACAAATATAATAATATTCGCAGCCACGAACCTTCAAAAATACCTCGATCCGGCCCTGACACGTTCGGGGCGATTCGACAAGAAAGTGTACTTCGATCTGCCGAATCATGAAGAACGAGTAGGGATGCACAAACTATACTTCAAGAACGTCAAGCTGCCAAAACGATTATCTTTCAAGGTGTTAGCGAATAGGACAGCGGGTCTCTCCGGGGCGGACATAGCAAATATTGCGAATCAAGCAAAGATCCTTGCTATACAGAACGACAATAAAGTGAATACTTTGACGGAGCATGATATTCAAGCAGCGATAGACGAGGTAATGATTGGACGCGAAAAAAGGGAGCGGGTTCTATCTTATGAGGAAAGAAAACGTGTATCCTACCACGAGGCCGGTCATTGTGTAATGGGTTATCTGCTCGAACATACTGAGCACCCGATAAAAGTCAGTATTATCCCAAGGGGTGAAGCCGCCTTGGGATTCAGCCAGCCGAAGCCGACCAATAAAAAAATCATGCGGAAGGAAGAAATATTATGTGAAATAGGGGTCCTGCTAGGTGGTCGCTGCGCAGAGAAGGTAATATATGGTGACATATCGACAGGTGCCTCTGACGATATCGAGAAAATATCCGTCCTCATAAAGAATTATACAGTCAATTGGGGGATGAACGAACAGATTGGTCCATTGAATATAGAGGCGATGGGCTCTATGGGCAATGGTATGTCAGGTGCACTCTTAGAGAAATGCAAAAATATCGTGGAAGAGGTAGAAAGACAGACGATCGATATTCTGACTTCGCATAAAAAGCATGTTGAAAAAATAGCTGCGTCCCTACTCCAAAATGAGACGATTAACTATGCTAAGATCAAATCTATCATACCAAGGAGATTGGCGGATTCAAAAGAGATACTGCTGTAGAATGTACCTCGTTTATTTCCTCCTACGTGTCCTTCTGGCTAGCTTCGTCCGTCGTTTTCTAGTCGTTTTTCTCCTTATTTTACCTCTTTTACGCGTCCGTTTTATCGGTCTTCTGGTCGTGCGTCGTGTTCTTTTACGGCGCCTCCGTGAACGTTCTGATGCCCCGCCGTGTCCCCGGCGGGAAGGAAGAATGACGCGACGACCGACATAGCTCTCATCAAGCTTCGTGGCTTTCCCGCTCGCCCATCTTGCTGCTGGCGGATTCACTTCTTTCAAAGGTTTGTATTCCTGTAGGAGGCTCTTCTTTGACTGCCAAGGTCGCTTCTTCTCCCAGAGTTCTGTAGCTTGTTTCAGTTGTCTCTCTGTCGTGTTGTAGGAATCCTTTAGCGCTGGCTCTCTGTTGATTACTTCGGCATACGGGACGAGACTACCTAGTATGAGTTTCGCTTCCTTCATTTCATCCTCGATAGTGCCGAGTAAGTTTGATTGGGTATCGCCAGGTACAGGTAATGTAGCACGACCTCTGGTCGATCCAGGTTTCCTCTTTCGAGTGCCTATTCCTGTCCTTACCGGACGCTTCGGTGTCTTTCTTATTGATTGTTTTGCACGTTCCAGAACTTCTTTCTGCCTCAGACTTTCCTTATAACTCTTTCTGACTTCCCCCATTAGTTCCTTCGCTGACTTGAGTAGTTTGCTGGCTCTTTTTAATTCGTCCGGGACGCGGAGTGCATTCAAGAGCTCTTGTGTGGGGCTAAGCAATGTCCTGATAAGCCGGTCCAAGGTCTTTAAGGCGTCACTGTCTTGACCCCTCTCATATTTCCCGATTGTATTAATTGCCTGTTCGCATATCTCGACAAATATCTCTTTATTAATATGAGCGGTACGATTGCTCTTTTTGAAGACGTGGCCGCCAACTCTTTCTAAATAACTTTGGAAGGAGGGGTCGATGTATGAATATTTATCGAGTTTCTTAAGCGCTACGATTGTCCCTGGTTCGCCACGCCTCTCTCTGAGAAGGTTAGCAAGCGACCAGTTAACCTTATCGCCGATCAAGCTATAAAACAGCAACATCGCTCCCCAATCGTGATACCTCTTCCGATTCTCGAATGTTCCCTCGATCTTCTCAGGCAGAGGGTAGCTAACATAGGGCTCTGGTGGATCGTTGCGCTCGCTTATTATACTTCCTATATCACCTAGGGCAATTTCGATTCTATTTTTACCAACGCATCTGTACAGAATGTTTGCAGGCTTCAAGTCCGTATACACGAACCCCTTCGCGAGAAGGCAGTCTAGTGCTTCTCTGACCGCAAACACTATCTGAGCAGCGACCCACCTACGTCTTGCGAGTCGACGTCTAAGGTTGCGACCCAGCTTCGTCTCAAAGAACAGGTCATGAAGGTCTCCATCGAACTGTCTCATAACGATGTTGTATGCGTTGAGTTTCTTTACACCGACTACGTTGCAGTCCACTTTTTTTTCGTCCAACTCATCAACAATGTTCAACTCATGTAAAGTTGCTGCCTCATCCTCCTCCTTGCCTTCCTGATCGCCTCCATCGTCATAATCTAGGTCAAGTTTTGCAAGGACAGAATCCCAAGCTCCGGCGGTGCGCGGAGCGGTGGCGGCGTCGCTGCGGAGATTCTTCACGATAAGTGCCTCTCCACCATCTTTCTCTTCATACCTGTAGATCCGTCCGCCAGCGAACTCGACATCACCCTTCATTTCTATCGGTTTGTCGAAGATGGCATCCCCATACCGGAGACGATCGGGAGGTCCCTTACCATCGTCACCATAGCTTTCTCCGGTTACTTTATCAAGATCTATAGATGCGTATTTTGTGCCCGAAGGGCATGGGCTAGAGCCATTGTCAATGCTTATTAAGGGCGGATATGCATCTCGACATTGTTTCTGCGGATCCTTGACACCTAGTTTGACGTCCATCGTTATACATATATTCCGCTATTATTTATTGGCTAAACTGCTGCTCGATAAACCCTTGTCTCTACCTATTGCGCTTAACTCGATAGTTTTAAACGCATTCGCGCTTTCTACTCGTTTGAGTTTTACGATATTCTCGATGCTCATCTCCTCTTGGTTCTTGAAGACACGGTTTTCTTTAGCGACGCACTTTTTGAGGATCCATATCATCGAACGACTTATACTATTATTAATAACCTGAAATACCTTTATAATACCACCAGTTATCCCTACCATTTCCATAGTGTGTACGGGGACACCTATTGGATTCCATGTAATATTCAGAATGTCCTCTGTTTCTTCGAAGTAGTCCGTTTTGTACAACCAGTAGTCTGCCAACGCCCCGACAAGGATACTATTAGTAACAATAAGAACCCAGAGTAGAATATATTGGAATTTATCTTTGATTCGCGGATTCACGTCATAATTGGGCAACTTCTTCTCATCAATGAAGAGATCCTCGTAGTACAGAGGGCGTGATGCCGCGACATAAACCAAGTATGGAAAATTCCAAAAGATAATGAAAGACTCGCCGCTTACTAGTAGAGGGAGGTATATATAGCTAACGAGATCAGCTAGCTGCGGAACCCATAATAGCGGTAGAAGAAAAACAAAGGAGAGAAAATACCTTTTGCAGGGAATTGCTTTACATGTCTTCCCACACTTTTCGCAATCTTTTTTGCATGCTCTAGACCTGTTTACGGCAGATTGGCAACAGCACGAACTCATTTTAGTTTAATAATAATTAAATGGTCAGTTTAAGTCATTATTATAAATATTGTAGGTCCCGGTTTCTAGATAGACTTTATAGCGGTTAAATAATATATGAGCAACTGATATCCCTTAGTGAAGTTAAAGTATGTGTCATAGTCGCTGAATTTCCATTTTTCGTTTCTATTTATTTTTTTTTCCAGGCA
>Ga0255055_10001331_pt1 | contig 18304 bp, 18 predicted proteins | sample JV7_2_27_MG_FD_188633 | JGI IMG/M metagenome (GOLD analysis project Ga0255055, IMG submission 188633) | Seawater microbial communities from Jervis Inlet, British Columbia, Canada - JV7_2_27 | ecosystem: Environmental > Aquatic > Marine > Inlet | place: Canada: British Columbia | collected... | reverse complement strand
CAGGAACTGAAAAGTCCGAGAAAAAATTTAAACGAACGGCTGACCCGTGCACTGGGGGAGGAGGAAGCGGCAAATCAGGCCCTGGAAAAGGCGAGGGATGTGTTGCACCGGGCCCAGGAAGGAGTTCCTCCCGAGAAGGAGCCCGCCCCCTTCCAGCGGAAAGAGCTCGAACTCCTGAAGAATTCGCAGGAAGCGCAAAAAGCCCGGCTCGACACGACCAGGCTGAAGGTCGAAATCTACAAGGAGATGCTCCGCCATTTGACCGTCGAACAGCAGGTCTGGGAGGACCGGTACCGGCTGGGCGGGGAAGGCACCCCGGATGAGTTCAGGAAATTGTCCGGAGAGACCCGGCAGACCCTGGAGCATATCCGCCTCTGGAAAAACAGCCTGGAGGACGGCATGGACAAGCTGGCTCCCCTGTTGCGAAGCCAGCGGGAAAAACTTGCCTCCGGAGGCCTGTCGAAAGGAGAAGAGCAGGTCACGAGGACTTTCGTCGCCGCGTATGCCGACCGGGAGATTCTGTATCGGCGGGCCCTTAAAGGCTTGAACCGTGCGGAGCGGGTGACGGAGAGATGGGAGACCGACCTGAGCGCTCTCGAGAAACGTTTGTCGGAAAGTCTGGGCATCACGGAGCGACTTATGACCCTGGTTTCCCCCCTCCGGAACCTCTGGAATACAGAGCTTTACGTCGCCGAGGAATCGGCCATCGTGGAAAACCGGAAAATCTCCCGGCCGACCAGCGTCACCGTCGGGAAGATCGCCAAGGCGCTTCTCATCCTCCTGCTGGGCGTCTTGGCGGCGGGACGGTTGCAAAAACCGGTGGAGCGGATTGCGGTCAGCTGGTTCAAAATGGACGAAAGCGGGAAAAAGAGGGTCGGCAGGAAGTGGTCCTTTTTCACCTTCATCGGCCTTTTCACCTTCGCGCTGGCTTCGGTGAATATCCCTTGGGCCGTCTTCGCCTTCCTGGGCGGCACCCTGGCGATCGCCGCCGGCTTCGGCGCGCAGAACCTCATCGGGAATTTCATCAGTTCCGTGGTCCTTCTTTTCGACCGCACCATCCAGGTCGGCGATGTCGTGGAGATCGAGGGGCACCGGGGGCGGGTGACCTACATCGGCATGCTGAATTCTCTGGTCATGCGGGTCGACGGCGTGGAGATGATCGTGCCGAACAGCCAGTTTCTGGAGCAGCGAGTGACGAACTGGACCCACTCCGACAAGCACGTCCGGTACGAGATCTCCGTGGGGATTGCGTACCACTCTCCTACGCAAAAGGTATCCGACCTGATCCTGAAGGTGGTGAAGGAGGACCCCCACACGATGAAGGACCCGGCACCGATCGTGTTCCTGGAGGAGTTCGGCGACAACGCCCTGGTGTTCCGGGTCTACCTGTGGCTCGTTCTGGACACCGAACAGTCAAACAGCGTCGTGTTAAGCGATATCCGGCACCGCATCAAGGAGGCTCTCGACGAGGCGGGGATCGTCATGGCCTTCCCGCAGCGGGAAGGCCACCTGGAGGCGGCAAACCCCATTACGGTAAAGGTCGTAGGCGACGAGACGGACCGGGGAGAAGTGCCCCGTACCGGTTCGTCGCACGGACTAAAGGTCGCTTCCCCTAAATAAAAAATCCTGCAGCGCCCACCATCGACACGCATCGGGAGGCCGTTTCGGCCTCCCGTTTCTTTTCATGCGGTCGCGGAGACTACCCCCACCCCCCGGACGTCCGGTCTGCCCTTGACGATGCGCCGAAACCCGGCCGATTTGAGCATCGCGGCGACCTCCCCGGAAGTGTAGGCCTTCCCTCCTTCGGTCGCCGCGACCATGTGAACGGAGAAAAACGCCGGCCCGGGCGGGGAGGTCCCGCCTTCTTCCAGCAGAAACTCCTGGACGGCGACGCGTCCTCCCCGGGCGATCGCCCGTCTTACCTTGCGCAGAAGGAAGAGACACTCTTTCACCGAAAAAGCGTGGAGAATCTGGGAGATCCAGACGAAATCGTACGGCCCCCCGAGCCGGTCGCGCAGGAAATCACCCCCCCGCAGGGCGACCTGGCGGGATGCGTCCTTCTCCTTCAGGATTTTCCTCGTGATCGTAAGCGTTTCCGGGGTGTCGAACACCGTCACGCTCGTCCCGGGGTACCGCTTCGCCCACTCGACCGCGTACGTTCCGGGGCCGCCTCCCAGGTCGAGAACCCGCTCCCCTTTGCGCAAGGGGATCTTCTTCGCCACGTAGACGGCCCGCTCCCGGGAGTTGTCCTCCATCCCCCGGATGAAGTTCTCCTGGTACCCCTTCTTCTTTCCGGGCCGTTTCCTGCCGCCCCGGATCTTCCTCCCGAGGGTCGTCCACTCCGGCCAGCAGTCCAGGTGATGCAGCAGGATGGATGCTTTCGACAGGGGGCCGTCCGCGAGGAACCGGTCAGCGATCTCCTTGTTGCGGTAGACCTTCCCTCTCTTTCCGAGCAACCCCACCCCCACGAGGGCGTTCAGCAGGATGGAGAGGTTACGTGGATCCAAGGAAAGACGCCTCGCAAGACGTGCCGCGTCCGAGGGACCTTTCGCAAGGGCGGAGAAGACGTCCAGATCAAGCGCCGTGAACAGGAGCATGGAACGCTGGTACCCGTGGGCCATCTCCATCAGGGCATCGACCGTCGCAACCTGCACGATAGGCTCCTTCCTCATGGGTTTCATAGCTTCTTGAGCCTCGCGGGCTCATCCTTCCCGTCGACGACCTCGTACCCGGCCTCCCGGATCTTCTCCCGCAGGGCGTCCGCCTCCGGGAACTTTTTCTCCCGCCGGCACCTGTCCCGGCGCAGCGCGAGGTCGACCACGTCTCCCGGGACGATCTCTTCCGCCGGCACCCCGCCCACAGCCGCTTTCCCGGTGGAGGCCTTAAGAAGCCCCACCCCGAGGACCTGGTCCCACTCCCCGGCGAGCGCTCCCAACGCTTCGCCGGAAAGCCCGGACCGGGCCGCCTCGTGAACGACGGCAATCGCCCTGGGCGCGTTCATGTCGTCCCCGATCGCCTCGCGGAAACGGCGCCGGTACGCTTCCGCCTCGCCCCCCGCGACGGTTGCGCCGGGCGTTGCCCCCTTGGAGTCGAACGCCTCGCGCAGCCTCGAGAGCGCTTTCGAGGACGCCGCCTGCGCTTCCCAGGTGAAGTTCATCGGCGTCCGGTAATGAAGGGTGAGACAGTGGTACCGGAAGTCCATCGGGCTTACGCCCCGTGCATCGAGGTCGTCGAGAGTGTACTCGTTCGCAAGCGATTTGGACATCTTGTGCCCGTCGACGAGCAGGTGCGCGGCATGCACCCAGACAGAGGCGAACCTCCCCCCGGTGGCCGTCATCGCCATCGCCCGGGAGTTCTCATGGTGGGGGAACCTCAAGTCCACCCCCCCTACGTGGATGTCGAACTCCGTTCCCAGGTACTTCACCGCCATCGCGGCGCACTCGATGTGCCACCCGGGCCAGCCAAGGCCCCACGGGCTGTCCCAGAGAAACTCCCGGCCGGGGTCCGTTGCGATCCAAAGCGAGAAGTCCTCCGGGCGATGTTTCCGGAGATGGATCGACTCGTCCGTCCGTCCGGCCGCCTCCCCCTCCCCGAGGACGGCGCCGGACAGTTCCCCGTACCCCTTTGCCTTCGTCACGTCGAAATAGAGATAGCCTCCCTCGCCGTACGTGACTCCCTGCCGTTCCAGCTCCTTTGCCACCGCGATCATCTCGGGGACGTGGGCCGACGCGCGCGGATAGACGTCGGAGGGGAGGAAGTTCATCCTTCGGCAATCCCGGAAATACGCCTCGGTGAAGAACTCCGCGATCTCCTTCGCCGTCTTCCCTGCGGCCCGGGCCGCGGCGATGACCTTGTCCTCTGTCTGCTCGAGCTGCTCCTGGTGCATGTGACCCATGTCGGTGATGTTCTGGACGGAGAAGGGCGCAAGACCCGCTAACCGGACTGCCCGCAGGATCAGGTCCGTCAGCAGGTAAGTCCGCAGGTTCCCGATGTGGACGTATCGGTACACCGTGGGGCCGCAGGTGTATATCCCGACGCGGTCCTGCCTGAGGGGTACGAGCGGGATCTTCTTCCTGGAAACGGTGTCGTAGAGGGAAAGCATCGCGAGCCCTCCCGGTCGGAACCTGCCACGCAAGCTCCAGGTCACGGCACCTCGCAGGAGTCGCGCACGACGGGCAGTGCGCGTCCCCCTTCGGAGGGTCCTACATCTCCTGGTTGACCTCGCGGTCGATCTCGTCCTCGAGGAGCTTGACGTGTTTCCTCTCCTCCTCCGCCAGGTACTCGAACATCTCCCGGATCGACGGCTCCTTCGCCGTTCTTGCGAATTCCGAGTAGTCCCGGACCGCCATCTTCTCGCGCTCCAGCGCCATTCGCATCACATCAATGGGGTTCGACGTCTTCATTCCCGCCTCCGGAACGGATGATTGCCCCTTCAAGGGGCGCCTTACAGGTCTTTCAGGAATGCCTCGATCTTTTCGAGATGAAGCCTTTCCTCGGACTCCAGGTCGGAAAGCAGACTCCGCACGTTGCCGTCCTCGACAACCTCTGCGGCCTGGTGGTAGAAGGAGATGGCATGCGCCTCCGCCTTCCTTGCGACTGCGAGCCCCTTCCGATGCGCGTCGGGCCCTTCGGCGCCCCCGGCATCGACACCTTCCTCCCAGGCAAGACGGTCCAGGTCGATGAGGTACGGCAGGTACTTCTCCTGCCAGTCCGCCTCGAACGCCGGGACCCCGTGCTTCTCGGAGAGCTTGCGGATGTGCCTCTCCTCCTCATCCGCGAGGAAGGCGAACAGGTCCCCCGCCGGGGTGTCCCCCTGGCGCCTGGCCAGCCGTTCGTAGAAGGTCTTCGCCTTCTTCTCGTGGGCCAGAGCTACCTGGAGGATCTCGATTTCGTTCAGGTCCAGCATCGCGGCGTTTACGCCCCCTCAGGCGGGATTCTTCTCCCGGTAGTCGTCCAGGGCGGCCTTCACCGCCTCCTCGGCCATGACCGAGCAGTGGATCTTGACGGCGGGGAGGCCGTCGAGGGCGTCGGCGACGTGCTGGTTCGTGATTGCCTGCGCCTCCTCGATCGTCTTCCCCTTGATCATCTCCGTCAGCATGGAACTGGAGGCGATGGCGGCCCCGCAGCCGAACGTGCGGAACTTCGCTTCCACGATCTTCCCGCCCTCGACCTTGAGATAGAGGCGCATCATGTCCCCGCAGGCCGGGTTGCCGACCTCGCCGACGCCGCTGGCTCCCTCGATCTCGCCGACGTTCCTCGGGTTCATGAAGTGGTCCATCACCTTCGCGCTGTAAGGTCCGCTTGCCATGGCGGTCTTTAGCCTCCCTGCCGGGTTTTCTTCTGGTAGTCGAGATAGGTGGGTGACATCTCCCACAGCCGCCTGACGATCCCCGGCAGGACGGACAGGACGTGGTCCACCTCCTGCCCGGTACTCCCCTTCCCCAGGCTGAAGGTGATCGATCCCGTGCAGATGTCGCTCGGGACCCCGATCGCCCGGAGCACGTGGGAGGCGACCAGGTCCTCCTCGTCCCGGCCTTTCAGGTTCGAGCTGCACGCCGACCCCGAGGCCGCCATCACGCCATGGACGTTGAGAAACAGCAGGAGCGATTCGCCCTCCGCGTACTCGACCCAGAAACTTACGTGACCCGGAAGTCGGTCCGTGGGATGCCCGGTGAAGTGGAGATGCTCCACCGAGGATGCGACGCCTTCGCGCAGTCTCTTCTCCAGGGCGCCAAGGTGTCTTCCCCACTCCCCCATCTCTTTGGAGGCGATTCTTGCCGCCTGCCCCATCCCCACGATCCCGGGGACGTTTTCCGTCCCGGCGCGGTAGCCCATCTCCTGGAACCCGCCGTCGATCTGGGATTCGAGCCTGACGCCCTCCCGCACCACGAGGGCGCCGGTCCCCTTGGGCCCGTAGAAATTGTGCGCGGACAGCGTGACGAGGTCCGCTCCCGCTGTCTGGACGTCGAGCGGGATGTGGCCCGCCGATGCGGTCGCATCCGTGTGGAAGAGGACCTCACGCTCGTTCGCGATCCGCCCGATCTCCTCGATGGGTTCGACGGTTCCGATCTCCGCGTTGGCGTGCATCACCGAGACGAGGACGGTGTCCGGACGGATGGCTCTCCGCACGTCGTCCGGGTCCACCTTTCCGTCGCCGTCGGCCTTTACGGTGGTGACCTCGAATCCCCGGTTTCGGAGAGGCAGGAGGGCATTGAGGACGGAGAAGTGCTCCACCTCGGAGACCACCAGGTGCCTCCCCTTCTTTCCCCGGCTTTCCGCCGCGCCCTTGATCGCCAGGTTGTTCGCCTCCGTCGCGCCGGAGGTGAAAACGATTTCCTGCGGCTTCGCCCCAACCAGTCCTGCAACCTCCGCCCGGGCGGCGTCCATCGCCCTGACCGCCTGCTGCCCCTCGTCGTGGATGTGGGACGAGGGGTTGCCGTACCGCTCGGTGAGGTACGGCATCATCGCCTCGAGCACGCGCGGATCGAGGGGAGTGGTGGAGATATGGTCGAAGAAGATGTGCGCCAACGGAAAACCCCGCCTACTCCTTCACATTGAACTCGGCCATCTTGTCCCGGATGAGCTTGATATGATCCCTCTCCTCGTCCGCCAGGAACTTGAACATTGCCCGGATCGCCGGATTCTGCGTTTCTTCCGACGCTTTCGTATACGCCCCGAAATTATCCATCTCGTGCTGGAGCGCCAGGCGCAAAACTTCCTCCATCGTCCATTCCGCCATCCTTTTCGTCCCTCCCGGTCAGGATTTGGTGATCTTCCCGATACGAGGTTCCCGCCCCACGCCGCATTCGGCTATCACTGATTTTCGATTAGGAGAGCGGGCTTTTCGTTTCATCTTTATACCTCTACAATATCATGATGCACAACCCCCCGGGGAAGCGCCCGGGCGCACTGGGGGATCGCCGCGCACGGAGGTTTCCAACATGAAGAAAACTCCCCTGGTGCTGGCCGGGGTTCTGATCCTGGCATTCGCAGGAGCCTTTTTCCTCTACCAGAACGCCCACCGCGGGAAACCGGACGGCTGGGAGGGACCGACGGGACGATCCACCCCCTCTGCGGGGACGACCGCGCCGGCCTTCTCCCTGAAGGACGTAAGCGGCAACGTCGTCGAATCCTCGCACCTTCTGGGAAAACCGACCGTGATCAACTTCTTCGCCACGTGGTGCCTCCCATGCGTCGAGGAGATCCCGGGGTTCGTGGACGTCTACAACAAGTACAAGGACAAAGGGTTCGAACTCGTGGGGATATCACTCGATACCGACACCCGGAAGGATCTGCCGGCGTTCGTCATGAACCACCGGATCGCATACCGGATCCTCGTGGGGGATTTAGCCACCACGAGGGCCTATGGGGGCGTCTCCTCCCTGCCGACCACCATCTTCATCGGGAAGGACGGCAGGATCAGGAACGTCCACGTGGGATACCTGGACCGGGACGCCTTCGACAGCGAGGTAAGAAAACTTCTCTAGAAGGGCCGATGGCCCGGCGAAACAACAGACGGGGAAACGGAAAGGCCTTCTTCCGTTTCCCCGCCCTGTTTCCCGTACCTCAAGGTGCGGCGTCTTGCTCACCCGTTAGGCCGCGATGACCGCGAAAACTCCGCGCGTAAGGCTCTTAAGCCGGCACGCACGACGCGGTCGGGCACACCCCCGCGCAGGCAGCGCAGTCCGTGCACTTGCCCGCCTCGATGATGTAGATCGGATCTCCTTCTGCGATGCACTGCTCGGGGCATTCCGGAACGCATGCGCCGCAGGCGATGCATTCCTCGTTGATCATGTGCGCCATCCCTTCTCCTTTCGTCTGTTGGACTACACGGACTCCACCCGTTCGACCGAGGGAATCTCCTTCTTCAGCAGCGCCTCGATCCCGTTCTTAAGCGTTACGGATGCCATGGGGCATCCATGGCATGCTCCGGTCAGGCGAACTGTCACCACACCCCCTTCGACGTCGACGAGTTCCACGTCTCCCCCGTCGGCCTGCAGGGCCGGGCGAACCTTTTCCAGGACCGTCTCCACGTCCGCTCTCATAATCGCAACACCTCCTTCAGCCGACAAACGCCAGCCTTTGAATTAGGATGACACTTCCCTTCCTTGCGTTTCCTTGACCCCGGTCAATCGGCCGAGAGAATATCATAACCACTTTTCCTGATGGCTGTCTTTAAGCACCTTGTAATGTTTCGTCTCGATCTGTCGATCCACGCGCCCGGTTATTCTGGTCAGGTAAAGTACCGCCGGACAAGATCAAATGCGTGTTCCAGTTCCGCCCCCGTCACGACCAGGTACGAGACCCCCTCCCGTTCCCAGAATACGTAGGACTTCCCGTCCTTCTCCCCGGAGAGGAACCCCGACTGCGAAAACAGGGACCCGGGGGACCGGCTCCCCCGGATCATCTCCTTCCGCACGACGAGGAGCAGGTACGGTTCCCCCGAAAACGACAGGCGGACCACGACCGTCGGCAGCCGCCCCATCTTCTCCCGGGCGACCCCGTTGTACGTAAACAACTGCTCATCCCTGGGGAGGACGATTTTGGCGCCCGTCCACTCCCTGATCTTCGCCTCCACTTCCGCGGGGTCCCGGGGCCCCGCCGGGTCCACCTCCGTTGGAATCGCGAGAGCCCGCTCCGCGTCCCTCACCAGCGCATCCACCCGGCGAAGCCCGGAATTCCGGGAAATCCGCAGGCCCACTACAGAAACGGTAAGCGTCAGGAGGAGCAGGACGATGACCCAGCGCGGCTTGTAACTCACCAGACCGAAGAGGGATGTTTTCCCGGGGGTGTGCTTCCCTGGGCTTTCATGATTCGTTCCGACCATATCCGTGGCCCCCGGTACCCGAGAACATGCACCCGCGATTTATCGCAGGGCTACCGCCCCACGATTTCCACACCTAATTCCTTCATCAGCGTTCTCGTGGCGGAGTGAACCTTCTCCCGGACGAGAACCATCTCCCGGACCTTTCTGCCCTCGAGCCAGTCGCGGGACGTGACGAACGTCCCGGTCGCGCGCACTTCGAAGCCCTCCTCCTTCCCCCCGGCAAGGAGGAATCCCTTTCTCGTCTCGACGGGAATCCCGGAAGCGTCGAGGACCCTCCGGAAGATCGACCTGCCGGACTCGCTCTTGTCCAGGGCGAAGATGCTGTACCCCGAGTTCCGGATGATCGTGCCGAGGGCGGGAGAAATCTTCCCGGTGTCCACCACGAAACGCTTCCCCCCCGCCTCGAACATCCTCTCCGGCTGGACGGTCAGGACGAACGACTCCTTTCCCCCGCCGATGCGGATCCGTTTCTCATCCAGCTTTGGAATGCCAAGCAGATCGAGGGAGAAATCGAGCGCCTCGAGACCGCCCTGCGGAAGGCGTCCCACGGGAGCTTCTTCCCCTTCCACCGGTACCGGGGAAAGGCCCACGAGGAACCCTTCGTACGCGGAAGGGTCGTAAGCGAACGGCAACACCCGGATTCCGACCCGTTCGGCGTATCGAAGGACCGCCGAGAGGTCACGGCCGGGTTTCTCCGGAACCTCCTTGACAAGGAAGATCTCTCCGTTGAGCAGACTCTGGCTCGTCCGGAGGACCACCCAACGGGCGGGGAGGGAAACCGATACCTCCTCCCCGATGACCGGCGCGTTGGCGAACCCTTCCCTGACGGAATAGTACCCGGAGACGCCGAGCAGACGACCGATCACATCCAGCGCACCTTGTGTGCCGTCCATGGAGACCACGCGGTAATTCTTCCACGTTTCCGTGATCACCCGGCGGACTTCCTCCGGAAGGGCGCCCCTGAAATCGATCAGCGCGTGAATTCCCCCTGAGAAGCGCACGACGGGATACTCCTCGAGATTGAGCACGACCTCTCCGCCCGACGGGATCGGAAGGTAGAGCGTCCCCTGGTCTACCCACTTCTCCCCCAGCCCGCGGACCAGGTCCGACAGCAAACCACGGTAGGCGGTTTTCGGCTGGGGAAGCGGCGGAAGCGACGGTTCCTCCGCCTTCTGTCCGGTGATCACGGCGGCCGATTCCGGCGGCGGCGGTGCGGAAACCGTCACCTGGGATTCCGGTTTGGCCGGCGGCAGCCCCTCCGCGCCCGGATCCGGCGGTACGTCCCGCGTCAGTGCAACCGAGGACGCCTCGGCCTCGGGCTCCTTCTCGGGAGGGGTCGGGGGGAGAACTGCGGCCAGGGGCCCGGGTGCTGCAGCCGGTGCCGGCTCGGCCTTCCCGAAGAACTTTTCGGTGGGGACCTGAATGGCCTTCCCGGCGAGGATCACATTCACGTCACGAATGGAATCATTCAACTCCTTCACGGCAGCCAGGAAGCGGGAGAGGTCCTTGCGCACGACTCCACGCGAGGTCAGGATTCCCCTAAGGGTGTCCCCCTCCCGGATCCGGTAGGCGACCGTTTTTCCCGATTCCATCATGCGGGCGGTCTTCATGCCGATGCCGGTCGGAATGAAGATCTTCCTGCCCGGGAGAAGCCTGTCCGGGTTCTTCACGTCCGGGTTGACCCGCCGGAACTCCCGGAGCAGGGAGGAATAGTCCGCCGGGAAGACCGGAGACTTTTCTTTCAGGATCTTCCAGAGGTTCTCCCCTTTCGACACCGTGTGCACTTCGTAGAAGTTTTTCCGCCCCGTCGAAGTCTCCGAGAAGATCTTCTTCTCGAGGAAAATCGTGGGGCGCTCCTCCCCTTCCCCCCGTGAACCGGGTACCATCAGGAGAAGAGCCAGGACGACTGCCGCGAAACGGACCATCAATATTCCTCCCCCGTGAAGAGTGACACTCCCGCGTGAACCCCGATCGACTTGTACATCTTCGGACTCTCCCATGGCTCGTCCAGAATACCGTCGTGGATCGCCCAGCTTCTTCCCCTCACCGTCCTGTGCTGGCCGGGCATCCGAAACGGCGTGCTTCCGTCGAGCCTGGCAAAGAGAGCGCTTCCCGGTCGGAATTCCCGATCGATCTCCTTCATCTTCTCACTCCCTTGCAGGTACTGGAAGCCGCTTCTTTCATAGAGGATCGCGCTGTTGTAAGTCAGCGGCTCCAGAAAGAAGAAGGTGTGCCCGAGGCGCCCGAAGAACTCCTCCCAGCATGCGACAAGATCCTTCATCGCCTTCAGCCCCCGCCGGACCTGTCCTGGCGAAAGCCCGGCCTGCATCGCCCGGATCTCCTCGGAAACGTTCCGGCGGGCCGTCCCGAAATAGGTGTCCTGCCCGTGCTCGTCCACATCAATGTCGAACCTGTCGCTGTCGGGATCGTTCACGACGACGAACGAGATCTCCATCTGCCCGAACGGCGAGGTGGAGACGTCGAGGAAATACACCGCGTCCCGGTCGTCCGGATTGCGCCGCAGGTTCACCTGGAAAAAGGGCATCTGCTCGGGGCAAATGAAACTGACGCACCGGACCCCCTTGTCGTTCAAAAACGTCTCCGGATCGACAGAGAACATCTCCAGGAGGCGTCGCGGAAGGAGGAGGGACAGGAGCGCCTCGCGCTCCTGTTTCGCCATGGCGTTGACTTCGTAAACCGAGGTGGGCAACGGGACTGTCAGTCTGTCCCGTACAGGGCATCGAGCAGGTTCCCGTACTTCTTGATGACAACCTTGCGCTTCACCTTGAGCGTGGGGGTCAGCTCTCCCGTTTCCTGGGTAAAGTCGTTCCCGAGCAGGACGAACTTCTTCACCTGCTCAAAAGAGGCCAGCTGGCGGTTGATCCCGTCGACGCGCCCCTGCATCAACTCCTCCACCCTGGGGTTTTTGGCGAGAAGGACCGGGGCCTTCTCCGGGATGCCGTTTCGCTCCGCCCACGCCACGATGTCCTCGGCCGACAAGGTGATAAGAGCGGTGAGATACTTCCGCCGGTCCCCGTAGACGAGCGCCTGGCTTACGAACTTGTCGTTCTTGAGCAGGTTCTCCACGTTCTGGGGAGCGACGTTTTTCCCGCCCGACGTCACGATGATGTCCTTCTTCCGGTCCGTGATTCGCAGGAATCCCTCGGAGTCCAGTTCCCCGATGTCCCCGGTGTGCAGCCACCCGTCCGCGTCGACCGCTTCCCGGGTAGCCTCCGGGTCACGGAAGTACTCTTTGAACACGTGGGGGCCCAAGACGAGGATCTCCCCGTCGGGGGCGATCCGGATCTCGGTTCCCGGCAGCGCCTTCCCCACCGTTCCGAATTTGTAGTCGTCGTACCGGTTGACCGCGGTGACGGTGGAGTCCTCGGTAAGCCCGTATCCCTCGAGGATCAGGATACCAAGGGCATGCAAAAACTCCGCGACTTCCGGGGAGAGCGGCGCGCCCCCGGAGATGGCGAACCGGAACCTGCCTCCCATTTTTTCCCGGATTTTCCGGAATACGAGCTTCTCCGCCAGGGAGAAACGGAGGGAAAGGAGCCCGCTGACCGCTTCCTTCCGCTGAAGATGCCGGGAGACTTCGCGCCCGACGCCAATTGCCCAGTGGAAAATCGTCTTTTTCAGCCCCCCGTCCTCTTCCACCTTGGCAAGCACCCGGGCATAGAACTTCTCGTACAGCCGGGGAACACTTACCATGATCTCGGGTCGGACGAGGGCGAGGTCCTCCCCGACCGTCTGGATGTCCCGGGCGAAAGCGGAAACCGCCATGGCGTCGAACGTGAGAAAGTGCTCGAGCCTTCCCAGCGAATGCGCAAGGGGCAGGAACTGGAGAAACGTCTCGCCCTTCCCTATGGTGACGCCCTCGAGGCAGGAGGTAACGATGAAGACGTAGTTGCCGTGCCGGGTCACCACCCCTTTCGGCGGCCCCGTGGTCCCGGAAGTGTATATGATGGTGAGATCGTCCTCCGGACGAATCTCCTCGGTCCGCCGCGAGAGCGCCCCGGGGTTGGCCCCCTCGTATTGTGCGCCCCTTTCCCGCAAATCGGACAACCCGATCGTCCCCTCCTTGCCCTGCGGGTCCCCGGAAAACATGACCACCGTGGTAAGCGCCGGAAGGTTTTTCCGGATTCCCGCGACCTTGTTCCACTGCATTTCGTCCTCGACGAACACGACGCTTACCTTCGAGTTCGCCAGGATATAATCGACCTGGTCGGGCAGATTGGAGGAGTAGACGGGAACCGTGACGAACCCTCCCAGGATGCCGGCAATGTCGGCCAGACACCACTCGAGCCGCGTGGTGGAAAGTATCGCCACCTTGTCGTCCCGGGAAAGACCGAGGCTCATCAGCCCGTTGGCCATCTCGCGGACGGCTGTCCCCACCTCCCGGTACGTCATCGGATCCCATTTCCCGTCGTGCGGGACGAGGTACCGGACGGCATCGCCCCCCTCCTCGATACGATTCAGGAACATCCGATTCAGCGTCTTCTCTTTCATTTCATCCCCCGGAGCATGGCAAGACCAGGCCGCCTCTACTCCCATCGCAATCTCCTTCGGCACTTTTCCGGACGTGGCTCACTGTTCTCCTTGTGAAGGAGTCCTCCTCCCGGAATCCCGCGGAGGATCCTTCTCCCTACCGGAAAAACGGAAGAACATCGTCAAATGTTACCATCCCTCGCCGCAACAGATCGTCCACCGAGGGGAAGGCGGACTGGAGATTCTCCCCTACGATGCGCGCCAGTTTCTCCTCGAGGGGTTCGTCGGAGAAAATCTGATTCTGTACGCCGGGGGTGAACGGGAGCAGATCAAACAGGGCCATTTTCCCGGAATACCCGGTTCCCCGGCAGCGAGGGCATCCGGCGCGAACGTAGAATGTGACCTCCTGAACCATGGTTTCGAGCTTTCCCCGGTGGCTCTCTCCCGCGAGCTGCAACGACGGCACGGCCGGCACGGCACGGCGGCATTCGGGACAAAGGAGATCGACAAGCCGCTGGTGCATGACGAGCCTTACGACCCGCACCAGGAGAAACGGATCGACTTCCAGGGAGAGCAGGGTCTCAAGCGTTCGGGAAAGGTTGACTCCCTGCGCCCCGCAGAACACGGGTATGCCTCTCCGGGCGATGTGGACAAGGTCGATAAGCTCCTTTTTGCCCGAGACCGACTCGATCATCAGCGCGTCGGGCTCGAGCGTCTCGGCGAGGCGAGTCCATTTCCCCCCGAACCGCATCTCCACCTCATGGCGCTCCAGCTGAATGTACCCGTCGTTCCGGAAGCGGTGCGTCTCCTCGACGGTCACGACGCGGCTGCCTGCCCGGTACGATTCCCGGAGCATCGCATAGATCGTCGTCGCCACGCCCTCGGCAGACGGAGAGGAAACCAGGATAAGGCCGTCCTGCATCGAAAGGAGGCGTCGGGTGATCTCCGTCTGTTCCGGGTGGAACCCGATCGAGTCCAGCGCGATGACCGACCGGAGGTCCGGGATCACCGTTACGACCGTCTCGACGCCCGAGAGGCCCCGAAGAACACTGATCCGAAAGGCACGGATACCGGTTTCCGTTTCCAACTGAAAAGTGGACTCCACCACACATTCCCGGCCCGTTGACAACCCCGCCAGATCCGCGAAAGAGGCGACGAGAGCCTCCCGGAAGCGTATCGGGAAGGAAAGCAGGAGCGATCTCCTTTCCCGCGAGTCCCCGAAGACCGCCACGCTCCGGCCGGACGGATATACCCGGACGGTGGAAATCCCGGCTTCCAGGGCGTGGAGGAGGACCTTTTCCGCCAGCCTCCTCCCCCTCCCCCGGGCAAGCCACTCCTGCACCTCCTCCCGGTCGATCGCACCGCCAAGGATTTCCCCGGGAGGAATCGGGTGGGTCTCGGGGTAGAACCGCTCGAGAATGCGCGTGATCGTGCCGGCCGGGCAGACGACGAGCGTCACGCTCAGGCCCGTCCTCTCCTCGATCCGGGAGAACGCTCCGTGACGGAACGGGTCGGAAACCGCGAGGGTGACCCGCCCTTCCTCCCGGGATACGGGGACCGCCATGTTCTCGCGGGCAATCGCCTCGGGAAGAAGCTCGGAGAGGGAAAGAGGGACGGCGGCCGGGTCAACCTCGAGGAACGGGATCCCCAACATATCCGCCAGGACCCATCCCTTCGCATCGGGGTGGAGAATGCCGGAAACGAGCGCCTCTCCCACCGCCGGGACTTCTTTCCGGGCGGCGCGCGCCTTCAGTTTTTTCAGCGACTCGGGGGACAGATAACCAAGCTTAAGGAATGCGTCGAGGAGTTCGGTCTGGGAACCACGCACGTCGGCCCGCCTTTCCGCAAACCACCCCACGGGTTTCGGGGAGACCGGTTTATTTAGAACTTTATAAAAAAGAGGGAGGAAAGTAAAATGATTCATGCCTTGAGCAAACAAGAATCACCTGGGGGGAAGGGTTGCAGGCAAAGAGATTCCGGATGGTGTTCCCCATCCTGATGCTCACGTTGGGAACAGGCGGCTGTCTTGTCACCGCCTCCAAGTACGAAGAGAAAACGAAGGAAGCCGACTCGCTCCGGAACGCGGTGGCGTCCGCCAACAGGGAGAAAAACACCCTCGAATCGGATTATGTCGCCATGCAGAAACAACTCGCCGACGAAAAAGAGGCGAATGAGGCCCTCTCCTTGCGGGTACGGGAGGAAGAGGAGGAGCTTGGCAGGGTCCGGGAGGAGCTCGGCTCGATCGCCAGGAGCTACGAGGGAACGCGGATCACCCGGGAAGAGCTGATCTCGCAACTGCTAGAAAAGGAGAAGGCTACAGGGAAAAGGATCCAGGAACTGAGTTCAACGGCACAAACATGTGATATGGAACGGGAAAAACTCCGGAGGGAGACCGTCTTGCAGGGGTCGGCCATTGCCGAAATGGAAAAGCGGGTTGCGGAAACCCCCGACATGGAATCCCTTCGGCGGGAGCGGGACATTCTGCTCGGCCGCATCGAGCGTATCCAGGAGGACCGTCTTCGGGAGACAAGACGCAGGGACATCCGGTTCGCAGAACTGGCGAAGACGTTCTCCGGCATCTCCTCCCAGATCGAGACCGCGCCGGTCGGTCCAGCAATGCGCGTCCTGGTGCCCGACAAGATCCTCTTCCTGAAGGGAAAATCGATACTGACGGACGCCGGGAAACAGGTGATCGGGGAAGTGGGGAAGACCGTATTGGAATTTCCCGCGGCGGCGATCATCATCACGGCAGGAGGGAAGCCGAAGGTCGAGGAGATCCGGTCTCTTCTGACGAAGACCCACTCGCTTCCGCAGGGGAAGGTATTGGCAAGCGCGGGGAGCGGGGGCAGGGAGACGGAACTGCTGCTGGTCATTCCCTGAATGAACCTGTGCGGGGACACTCCTCTCCCGTATTCCGGAGATGAATCAGGAATGTCCCCGGCAGATTGTGTCGAGCGCCGGTACCAGACCGTAATTACGAGGCGCAAGCACCTTAAGGATCGCGTAACCGGTTCACAAACATTCCACGAGGAGGAAGCTAAAGGGATGGACGTCTTCCACGCCATGAAGGGGCGGCAAAGCATTCGGAAATTCAGCGGGGATCCGGTCCCCCGGGAGAAGATCCTCAAGATGGTCGAAGCGGCGACCTGGGCTCCGTCCGCGGGGAACGCCCAGAACGCCAGGTTCCTCGTCGTGGAGGAAGCCGCGCTTCTCGCGCGTATGAAGGGGATCGTGGACGACCTGCTCTCCCGGGTCACGGGAAAGAAGGTCCCCCCCGACAAGATCAATTACCACAACCTCTTCGCCGCCGCGCCTGTCGCAGTCTGTGTCATCGGGAAACCGTACGAATCGGCGACGGACCGCCACCTGCGGGAAAAAGACCCGGAGAGGCACAGGGTCAGGCGCTACCAGGTGAACGCCGGCCTGCAGAGCGTCGCTTCGTCCATCACCCAGTTTCTCCTCGCGGCCCATTCCCTGGGATATGGCACGTGCTGGATGACCGGTCCCCTCGTGGCCAAGCCGGAGCTCGAATCCGCCCTCTCGATCCGGCCCCCCGAGGAACTTCTCGCCGTCATCGCCCTGGGAGTCCCGGACTCGCCCCCCCCGAAACCGTCCAGGAGACCGCCGGAGGAGATCACGGAGTTCCGGTAAGACCCGTTTTTTCGAACCGAAGACGCTTGATCCGGAACCGCTCGGTTTCGACGACCGTAACGCGGTACCCGTAGGAGAGGAATGTCACCACCCCTTCCGGGACACCCTGGAGGCAGTCCAGCGCGAAGCCGCCTGCGGTCTCGTAAGTGTCCCCCAGGGGGATGTCGATGCCGTACTCGTCCCGGAGAACCCGGATCGGCGTGGCGGCGGGAACCGACAGCGCCCCGTCCTTTTCCCACTCCGGGATCTCGGGGGACTCCGACCCCTCCGCCAGCCTTCCCACGATCTCCTCGAGGAGGTCGTGGATCGTGATGATTCCACACAGTTTCCCGTGCTCGTCGATGACGACGGCCAGGTGGACCCTCGTCCTCTGAAACTGGCGGAGCAGGTCCATCATTTTCATCGATTCGGGGACGTAGACGGGCTTCTCGATGAACTGTTCCCATTTTTCGTCCGCCCCCGGCCGGAAGAAGCTCCGGGAGGAGAGGATCCCCTCGATGTCCTCACCGTCAGGGCTTAACACGGGGTACCGCGAGAATCCGGTGTTCCCGACCGCGGCCGCCGCATCCGCAAACGCCATTCCTTTCCGCAGGCACACGACCTCGGACCAGGGGGTCATCACCTCGTTCACCACCGTTTCCCCGAAGCGGAAGATCCCCTCGATCATCTTCTCCTCCGTGGGATCGATCGTTCCGTGCTCCGCCCCCTCCTCGATCACGTCGAGGATCCCTTCCTCCGAACCGAAACGGATGTCCAGGAGGGCCTCGGGGACATACCCCTTCCCGAACAGGAGCCTGCCCAGGCGATCCAGAAGCCTCGCGGGCGCGGCAGCCCCGCGCAGGGTACGCAGGCACGCCTTGCCTCCCCCGCGCAGGATCCGTCGGGGGTGGGACATCGCGCCCTGCGTCGAAAGGTTCTCCAGGTAGAAAAGGAGGAGCAGGAAGAAAAACACCCACCCGGCCGGCGCCGCAGCAGCAGACCACCCCTGAAGGAGGCGAAAGAAGGAGAGAGCCGCCCCTCCCGCGCAAAGTCCCGCCAGCGTCTTGCACGCCGACGCGGCCACCCAGAGGGAGAACGGATGACGGACCTTGGGGTCGCGAACGGCTTTGAGCAGCTCGCCGGCAAGCTCCTGTCCCGCGGACGCGTCCTCCGCAAGTCCCTCCTCGCCCACAATCAGGAGGGAGGAACGCAGTGCGGTCACCGCCGCTCCTGCCGCGGCAAGCAGGAGCGCCGCCAGTACGAAGGCCCAAGGGGTCCACATAGTACCAATATATCCGATGTGATAATATTATGCGCCGGGGTCCCGATGAAAAACGTTGCCTATGTCTACCATCC
>Ga0255055_10001330_pt1 | contig 18308 bp, 16 predicted proteins | sample JV7_2_27_MG_FD_188633 | JGI IMG/M metagenome (GOLD analysis project Ga0255055, IMG submission 188633) | Seawater microbial communities from Jervis Inlet, British Columbia, Canada - JV7_2_27 | ecosystem: Environmental > Aquatic > Marine > Inlet | place: Canada: British Columbia | collected... | reverse complement strand
CCGATACCCTGCGGTACGGAATGCTCGCTGATTCTATCAGGTGCATCGGCTGCAAACGTTGCATGTCGGCCTGCAAGCGCTGGAACAATCTGAGAGTGGAGAGGGATGAACTGGTCACTGACCGGGAAACCCATCTTAACGCTAATAACTGGAAGATAATCAATCTGCGTGCCGATTCAAAAAATCGTGCCAAGCGGCACTATGTGCAGTGGTCCTGCCAGCACTGCATAAAGCCGGCCTGCGTCGGGGTCTGTCCGGTGACAGCCATCAAAAAGCTGTCCCACGGACCGGTGGTCATCAATGAGAAGAAGTGCATCGGCTGCCGCTACTGCTTTCAGGCCTGCCCCTGGAAGGTGCCCCAGTTCGACTTTGACAAGCGCGTCACCCGCAAATGCCATCTTTGCTATAACAGAACCCTGCTTAATTATCAGAAACCAGCCTGCGTGGCCGCCTGCCCGGTGGGTGCGCTGGCCTTCGACTACAAGCATCAGATCATCCAAGAAGCCCATCGGCGGGTCGAACGCCTGAAAACGCAGAGTTACATCATGGGCCTGACTGAGGCCGGCGGCACCGATCTGATTACCATTTTGCCTGCCGAGCCTAAGGATTTGGGCCTGATTGCGGCACCCAAAAAAGTGATCAATCACAATCTCGATAAAATCAGGGTCACCGCCTCCGGTATTTTAGCCGCCGCGGTGATTGCCGGTGTGATGTATGTCTATGCTGAAATGACCAAAGCTAAAGACAAGGAATTCGATGATCACAACAGCTAAACAGTATATGCAATCAGCCCTGGACGCCGTAGAGCGTTCGCCGCGATTGGTCATCTGGATCGCAATTCTTTCAGCCCTGATCCTGCTGGCCGCATACGCCCTGCTGGCGTCTCTGATTACCAGCATGGAAATTCTGGAATTTTCGGTTAAAATCCCTTGGGCCACGATGATCGCCACCTACATTTTTCTGGTGGCCATCGGTTCGGGTCTTTGTATTATCAATGCGCTGGGGTCGGTATTCGGAATGCAGCGCTACGAGATGATGACCCGGCGGATGGCGTTTTTGTCGTTGACCACCATCCTGTTCGGAATGCTTTGCATTGTCCTGCACCTGGGCCATCCGGAAAGGATGCCTATCTACAATGCCATATCACCCAATTTCCGTTCGGCCATCTCCTGGATGGGTCTGCTGTATAGCGTTTACATGGCCGTGGTTGGTGTAGAGTTATGGTTGCTCAATAGAGGGGATCTGGTAATTCGGGCAGAGCGTAGTGAAGGTTGGACAAAGAAAATTCTGCAGCTTTTAACACTCGAAAAACTGAGGGGCTCCCGCTTCGGTGCCGTGCTTGAAGATCCGCGACTGCCCCGCCTTATCGCCCTGCTGGCATTTGTCTCCGGCGCCTCCGCTCTGTCCATGCTGGGGTCGGTTTTCGCCCACACGGAATCGCGCCTGTTGTGGTACGGCCCCTATTACCCGGTCTATTTTCTGGTATCGGCGATATTCAGCGGCTACGCCTTCTTACTGGCTGTCACCATCATTACCTACCGGGTAAAAAATGATGGGATATTTCCCGGCCTAAAAGCAGTCATTTTCGAAATGGCCCAGGCGCTGGCCGTGGTCCTGGCGGTGGGGTTTCTTTTGATGATTTTTCGATTGGCTGCCGGTTTACTGGAACCGGCGACCCGGGCACCGTCGATGCTGCTTCTTAATGGCCCTTTTCGTCTCGGTTTCTGGGGCTTCGAAGTGGGCCTGATGACCGTAATACCTATTTTTATACTCGTCTGGGCCGCGGAAGCAAAAAGTCTTAACGGTGTCCTGACAGGCTCAATAATTTGCCTGATCGGGACATTTGTCATGCGCTATGAATTTGTGGTCGCCGGCCAGGTCTATCCCAATATCCCGCAGGGCCTGCCCTCCTATTGGCCGACCATTATGGAAGTATTTTTAATCATCGGTGTCTTTGGTGCTTTTTTGCTCACCTATACACTGGGAGAAAAATTCCTATCGCTAAAGGAGGTAACGACACATCACCAAACAAAGTAAAGCATATCAATAAAAGAGAGTTTCTTTTCTTCCTTCAGACATAGAAAGGGGTACAAATGAAAGCATGGGGAGGCCTTATTAAACTTTCACTGATTGTGCTTGTGGCTGCAATCTTGTCCAGTTGCGGCCCCGACACCGGTGAGATCAAGCTTGACATTGAAGAGATATTATCCAAACCGAAAACATATGTCGGTTCCGAGCAATGTCAATTCTGCCATCTGGAGCACTACGACTCCTGGAAAACAACCTTGCACAGCCGCACGATTCAAGACGTAACTCAAAATCTGGACGCGCTCGTCGCAGAGATCAATCCGGAAGTCATCCGGGCTGACTTAAAAAAGCTTGAAAAAGATTTAAAAGTGCCGGTCGATCAGATTTATATCCCCAAACCCGAGGAAATAAAATACACCATCGGCATGCAGTGGAAGCAGGGGCTTTTGGTTGAAAAAAACGGAAAGCTCTATGTCGCACCGGTGGAATACGAAGCCAGAACAAACCGGTGGATTAATTATCACGAAGCTGATTGGGACCAGCGGCCCTGGGACAAGTATTGCGGCGGATGTCATGCCACAGGTGTTGATCTGGAAAAAAGCACCTTCGTTGAACCGCGGATCGGCTGCGAGGCCTGTCACGGCCCCGCTTCCCACCATGTGGCCTTGCCTGAAAAAGCGGTTTTTGACAAACGTTTGACTATCGTCAACCCTTCGCATCTCCCCGCTGCCTTCAGAACCCAGATCTGCGGTTCCTGCCACAGCCGCGGTGAATCGACTAAAGTCGAGGGCGCCAAATGGCCGGTAGGCTATAGGCCCGGTCGTGCCCTGGGGCGGTATTTTAAAACCAACAACTTCGACCACAAGGACATTAAAAGCACCTATGCTGAAGAGTTCGCCAAAGGCCACGGCCAGCAGTATATCGAATGGCTGTACTCAACACATTCCATGGAGGGTGTTACTTGCACATCCTGCCACTACGTCCATCAACTGGGCGTACCCCCGACTCAATTCCAGACCAAAGGAGCCGGCTCCCAGCAGTGCCTGATGTGTCATAAAGTGATTAATTCAAACATGGCCCACTCCATTCATTCGTTTGCCAACTGCATCGGTTGCCACATGCCCCGCATCGCCAGAAGCCCGGAATCCGGCGACACGCATTCCCACGTGTTTATGACCTTGCTGCCCGAAGATACGTTAAACAATCCTCAGGTTCCCAACTCGTGCCAGACATGTCACAAACACAAGGACACGGATCTGGCAACCTTGCAAAATCTGTACGAAGGTTTTTCTAAAAAGAGTCTTTTGCGTGTCCATCAGAGCCGCCCGAGGTAATGGATGAATAAACAGGTATTAAAAGCAAATCAGTTGTCGGACTATTATAACCTTTGCATCACATACCAACGAAGAAACCAGTATTTTCGCAAAGGACCGCTGTGGCTTGTGTGCGCAATTTACCTGACCGTGGCGATTTTGTTGATCGCGATTCTTTTTCCTGATTTATCCCGGGCCCAGACGGAGGCTACTTCGAAAAGCTACCGTTATAGTGAACGAGAATTGGCCTCCCGGAGCTATGAGAGATACGAAGTCAAGCCCCGTACCTATCCGGTTTTTGTTAGAGGGGGCATTCCCCAAAGAGAAGCAGTTACACTGTCACCCACTGCCGAAAGGATTCGCCGCAGGAAATATCTGGCTGACTCCCACTGGGGCCTCAAGTTTTATGACCGTCTGGCTTGCACAAAGTGCCACCCCCAGCAGGCCCGAAACTTGCATTACATCAGGGCCAAAATTACCTGCCGCCAGTGCCACGGTCCGGAACCCATTGCCGGACTCAGCCACTACTACTCAAAGATGAGCTCCAGAAGGCGACATGCCTTTGTCTGTGCCAAATGCCACGAAGGAGCCAACCGCTCATTCGCCTCCTATGTCAACCACGAACCCAACCCGGCGGCCCTCAGTACCCGCCAAAGTTTCCCCTTGCTCTTTTACGTGTTCTGGATGATGGCGGCTATTGCGGTGGGTACGTTTGCCGCTTTTTTACCGCATGCGTTCATGTGGGGCTTAAGGGAGTTTTTACCGGACAGCTTTTTGTCAAGATTAAAGAATCGTTTTGCCGGAGGGAGGAAACAGGATGGCCAGGATTAAGCGCTTCCCCCCGGCCCAGCGGGTGTTTCACCTGCTGTTGATGCTATCTTTTCTCACCCAGGCAGCTACGGGTTTGGCACGATTGTATATTGAGACAAACTGGGGTCGTTCTCTGGCATCCCTTTTTGGCGGCTATAATAAGACCCTTACGATTCATTGGTGGGTGGGCCTTTTCATGCTTGTCTTGCTTGGAATTCACGTTCTATATGTCCTTATCCGTATCGATTGGCGGCGTTTTCCAAAAAGTGTTTATGGCCCGGATTCACTGCTCCCCCGAAAAGAAGATCTCGGTCAGGCGCTTCAACATGTGGGCTGGCTTTTAGGAATAAGACAACTGCCGCGATTTGATCGTTGGGGTTATTGGGAAAAGTTCGACTACCTGGCTGTTTTTTGGGGCATAACCCTTCTTGGCATCACAGGGGTAATTTTGTACAATCCTGTTTTCTTCAGCAACTACATGCCCGGCTGGGTGCTAAACGTGCTACTATGGGTCCATCGCATCGAAGCCGTCCTGGCAATCGTGCACGTTTCCACCATCCACTTTTTTATCGGTCACCTGAGGCGGCACAACTTTCCCATGGACCTGGCTATGTTTGAAGGCAGCGTCGACCTTGAAAAAGCCCGGCACGAGCGACCCGCCTGGGTGGAGCGGATGGAGCAAGAAGGGAACCTGCATACCAGCCTGGTAAGCAGGGCTCCATTTCCTTTACGCGTCGTCTATTATGTTTATGGTTTTGCCATAATAATCTGCTTTTTTTATCTCACGGTAAATGCTATAGCGAATGTGGGGGAATTGCTTGGATAAATTTATACGAAAATTATTTTTAGATAATCTTTATTTGCACTGGAGGCACTATGTATTTACCTAAAATTTACGAAAAGTTCTCTTCTAAATTCCCGGATGTGCTTAAAGATTTTCAGCAACTGGGAAAGACCTGCCGGGAATCCGGGCCGCTCGAGAAAAAATGCCAGGACCTCGCCAATCTGGGTATTGCCATCGGCGCAAATTCCCGGGGAGCGGTGATGTCGCAAACCAGAAAAGCGCTTGAATCCGGTGCCAGTAAAGAAGAAATCGCTCAGGTTGTTTTATTATCGTTGACCACCATTGGCTTTCCGAACATGATTGCGGCCATGGGCTGGGTGGATGAGGTACTTGAAGGTTCATAATCAGTAAAACACCGGATCCGGCTTTTCTAGCTATTTTTTATATTGACTTGCGTTTAAGACTAACGTAGTAATAGTGGATAGAATAAAATGGCATTGCATTGGTCTCAATGCCAATTTTTTTAGCGTCTGTTATGTTAAATTTAACATATGCCACCATGTGGGTTCAGGGTTTCTGGCCGCTGGCCACTTGTTGCTGGCTGCTGGTCCGTGAGTATAGTCAATTCGTTAATGGGTCGAATGGTCAAATAGTTTAAAATGGATTTAATCCTCTGACAAATTGACTATTCAACTAATCAACTATTTAACTATACCCTCTGACACCGGACACCCGAAACCTGAAACCTGGATGGGGAAGGACAACACCGACCATGGATGCTTTTGAAGTGCTGCTGGGAAATTCTGCCAACGCCCACGGGCATCTTTGCCCCGGGCAGGTGGTGGGCGTGCGCATGGCCATGCTGGGCTGCCGGTTGATCGGATTGGACGAGCCCACAAGTCACGATCAGATTAAAAAGCTGATTGTTTACGTGGAGATGGACCGCTGTACTGCAGATGCCGTGGCGCATGTAACCGGAGTCAAACTGGGGCGGCGCTCTTTAAAATTTATGGACTACGGTATTATGGCGGCCACCTTTGTAAACCTGGAAACCGGAAAAGCGTATCGGGTGGTTTCCACCGAAGAGGCCCGCAGCCTGGCAAACGCCTATGCGCCGGAAATTGCTGAAAAACACCCCCAACAGCTGGAAGCTTACAAACGCATGCCCGACAGCGTGCTTTTTCGGGTTCAGGAAGTCAGGGTGAAAATCGATGAATGCGATCTGCCCGGACCGACCCGCTACAAGGCACCCTGCAGCCGCTGCGGCCAGGTGGTGCGCGACCAACGCGAAGTGATTAAAAATGGAGCGGTCCTTTGCAGACCCTGCACCGAGGACACCTACTTTTCGGATGCTAAAGAAGTCACCTGGCCGGATATGAACTGGAAACCGGGAAACAGTAGGACGCAAGGCCGCCAAGACACCAAGATTACTGAAACGAATTGTTATTAACAGCTAGCTTTTATTTAAGGTCTTTCGAGTACATCTGAATCAAGGAGAAAGAAGAATGTTGAAAAAAATTAGATTAGAAGAAGCGATAGGGACCAAGCTGGCCCATGATATGACAGAGATTCGTCCCGGCGAATTCAAAGGAGCAGCCTTTCAAAAAGGTCATACCGTCTGCAACGAAGATCTGTGCCGTCTTCAAAAAATGGGGAAAAATCATCTCTATGTCGTTGACCTCGATGAAGACGAAATTCATGAGGATCAGGCGGCCGCGATTTTAGCCGATGCTCTGGCCGGTGACGGCATTGTCTGGAAGGATGAGCCGCGGGAAGGAAAGATCAAGCTGATGGCAGGCAGAGACGGGCTGTTTGCCGTTAACACCGCTGTGTTGGCTGCCTTTAACATGGTCGATGAGGTCATGTGCGCCACCCTGCACAATCACACCATTGTCAAAAAGGGAGAATTGGTGGCGGCCACCCGCGCCATACCGCTGACAATGAAGCGCGCACCCATCGAACGGGCCGCAGCCATTGCCCGCCAGAATGGCGCCGTGCTGGCCGTCAAACCCATTCGAAAAGCCAGGGTGGGCCTGGTGGTTACCGGCAATGAAGTCTACCACGGCCTGATTGAAGACCGCTTTGCGCCGATTCTTAGCGAAAAGGTTGAAACCCTGGGTTCGCAGGTGGCCGGTGTGACCTTTGCCCCGGATGACGCCGGGCTGATCAGCAAAGCCATTCGCTCGCATCTGGACCGGGGCTGTGATTTGTTGATGCTCAGCGGCGGCATGAGCGTGGACCCCGACGATGTCACCCGTCAGGGAATTCGCTCCGCCGGTGCCGGCGAGATGCACTACGGGGCCTCGGTCCTGCCCGGCGCCATGTTTCTGGTGGCTTATCTGGGTGACATCCCACTGCTGGGGATACCGGCCTGCGGCCTTTTTCACCGCATTACCGTGCTGGACCTGGTGCTCCCGCGGATGTTAGCCGGTGAGAAAATCGGCAAGGCTGAGCTGGCATTTTTAGGTCACGGGGGGCTGTGCAAGGATTGTAAACAATGCGTTTATCCGCATTGCCCATTTGGAAAAGGCGCCTGAAAACATTTTCAAATGTAATAAAGGCTTTGGTAGTAATTAAATTCGAAAATCGAATATCGCCTGATTTTATAAAATTGGCCGAAACAAATCCGAATATCAAATGACAAAAATTCAAAAGTTTCTAACATTAGAATTTAGTATTTTGAAAATTGTTTCGGATTTCGAATTTCGAATTTGTTACACGATTTAAAATTAGGGTCGGCCTCTGTGCCGACCACGTGAAGCAGCCGCTGAGGGCTGCCCTACTCAAATTCAATCAGAAATGGAGTTATAAAATAGTGAACCTTGTTGACTCATTCGGACGGAAAATCGATTATCTGCGTATATCCATCACCGATCACTGCAACCTGAAATGTTATTATTGTACGCCCTTTTCAGGCCGCAGTCATCTTGAACGTTCGGAGATTTTAACCTATGAGGAGATGCTCAATGTCGCCCGGGCGGCGGCAGCAGATGGCATAACCAAAATACGGGTCACCGGCGGAGAGCCGTTGGTCAGAAAGGGCGTGGTTGAGTTCTGTCGGATGCTTGCAGAGATAGACGGTTTAAAAAGCCTGGCCCTGACAACCAACGGGATATATCTGGAAGAAATGGCTGAACCGTTATTTAAAGCCGGCGTACGCAGAATCAATATCAGCCTGGACACCTTACGCCCGGAGCGTTTTGAAAAAATAACCGGATACAATAGACTATCGCGCGTACTGGGCGGCATTAAGCGCGCCGAGCAGATCGGGATGGATCCCATCAAGATTAACACCGTGGTGATGCGCGGCATCAATGATGATGAAATCGAAGATCTAGCCCGCTTAACCCTGGATAAGCCTTACCATGTGCGCTTTATCGAACTGATGCCCACCGACAGCTCGGCCTACGGCAACTATGAATCGCTATTTATACCGGTTGAAGAATTTATGAAAAAGATCCATCAAATTGACCGGGTTCAAGTCGAACCGCTTACAGATTCCTATGGGCCGGCAAGGCTCTGCAGGCTTCCGGGCGCTGCCGGCAAGATCGGTTTCATTGCCCCCATCAGCTGGCATTTTTGCGGTTCCTGCAATCGCCTGCGGTTGACCGCTGACGGCAAAATCAAAACTTGTCTGTTTTCCCGGGAAGAAATCGATATCAAAACCCCGCTGAGAACCGGTGCAACCCAAAACGATATCATCAACATTTTCAGGCAGGCGGTGGCGGCAAAACCCTCCGGTCACCACCTAAATGCCAAGGACTATCAAAACGCCTGTCAAAGGGCCATGCGCGCCATCGGAGGTTGATTGCCCCGATCATGGAATAATGGCCTCCGGCTCATAGAGCCTATGGCTCGGAGAGAATGGTGGGCACGGAGCGAAATAAGCTTTTCTTTGTGGCTCTGAATCATTTTCGGGAACACATGACGAGGATTGAAAAGATGGCAAAGCTAAAATTAAAATCGAGCCAATGGATTGTAGATGCAGACAACAACATTATTATTGGAGAAGGCCGGGCAAAAATTCTGGAGCATATTGATCAGACGGGCTCTATGAACCAGGCCGCCAAAATGATGAAAATGTCGTACAAGGCAGTTTGGAGCAAAATCAAAACGACTGAAAAGCATATGAATACCTGCATTGTGCATACGGATCGCAAAGAGGGATCGCGCCTGTCGAAAGATGGGAAGGACTTACTGGCAAAGTACACGCTTTTGAAAGCACAATGTATGTCCGCCGACGATAAAATTTTTGGCGGTATTTTTAGATAACCATGGAATTTTTACAATTTACATTTCCCCTTTCCGGGGTTGAGACCTATATTTTAATCCCGCCGCTGGTGGCTTTCGGTATTTCCTTTTTCACCTCCATGGGGGGGATCTCCGGCGCATTTTTGCTGCTGCCGTTTCAAATGAGCGTTCTGGGATTCATCAGTCCTTCGGTAACGGCCACCAACTTTCTGTTCAATGTGACCGGCACACCCGGCGGCGTGTATCGCTATGCAAAAGAGTGCCGCTTCGTGTGGCCGGTGGCCATTTTGATTGTGGCCGGCATTATCCCCGGTGTCCTTATCGGTTATTATCTGCGCATGGCCTATTTGCCGGACCCTAAGACATTTAAATTCTTTGTCGGCTGTGTCTTATTATTGATTGCTTTCAAACTACTGAAAGAAGCATTTAACGGTAAAGCTTCAGCAACCGCAGAAAGCTGCACGCTTACCGATAGGGTGGAAGGAGCGTCAATCGAAATGAAGGCCACCCGCTTTAACTTCAAAGGTGCCACGTATTCATTTGGAACTGTAAAGCTGCTCGGGCTGGCCCTGGCAGTGGGTATCATCGGCGGTGTCTACGGTATCGGCGGCGGTTCGATTATTGCGCCGTTTTTGATCACATTTTTCGGCCTGCCGGTGTATGCCATTGCCGGTGCGGTGCTACTGGGAACCTTCGTTTCATCGCTGGCCGGTGTGACCTTTTATAGTCTCATCCCGATAAACGGGGCGGTAGCCGCCCCGGATTGGCTGCTGGGTATCCTGTTCGGCGCGGGGGGGCTGATGGGGATGTACCTGGGAGCCAGGGTGCAAAAATACGCACCTGAAAAATGGATAAAACTGATGCTGGGGACCGTGATTATTATTGTGGCATCAAAATATATTCTTAAATTTTTTAGTACTTAATATCCAGCCGTCTTGCCTTGCTGTGAAAAATTTGGATGGAAACTTAGAGACCGGAGGTAAAAAACCATGTTTTTATCTGCAGCCGGAATCAAAATCCTCACTATTTTCTATTTCCTATTTGTTTTTCTTTCCATTGGCGCGGTACCCGCAATCAGTGCAGAATATCCGATCCCTGAGATGGATCCAAATGCGTTTCCGGCGCCTAAAACTGGATGTCTTGCTTCGAGCAAATGCCATGCCGGCATCGAACCGATTCGTGCCCACAATTCAGGGATGGCAAAAAAGATCTACGATCTGGGGAAAAATATGGGTGATCCTAACGGTTGTGTTGTATGTCACGGAGGAAACCCGAAGGAAGAAAAAGACGCAAAGAGTGCCCACACGGGAACCCCTCAGGGCAGCTCGCTTGAGGCTTTCAACCGCCATTCCGCATCTATGTGGATTAACGATAAAACCTGCGCAATATGCCATCAAAAGTGGGTCTATGCCGGACATCGTTCGGTCATGCATACCGAGGCCGGAAAAATTCAGGGTGCGCTCTGGGGGTGGGGGCCGGTGTCAACCGGCTATGAAAAACGTTACGGCAATTACGACGTCGACGATCCCGATGGACCGATCCCCGTTTTCGGCACCGCAGAATACAAACAATATATGCAGGAACTAGTGAAAAAGTACCCACATAATTTCCCTGAAAAACTTGAAAAATTGCCTGAGGTGAATTTAGAAACCATCAAGACAAATCCCGAACAGGCCGTATTCACCTACATTCGATCCGAGTGTCAGCGCTGCCATGTCGGCGTTCGCGGCAGGGACAAGCGTGGCGATATGCGGGGCATGGGCTGCGCAGCCTGTCATATTCCATATAGCAATGAAGGATATTATGAAGGCACGGACCCCGCCATCCCGAAAGACAAGAAAGGGCATCCCCTGGTCCATTCCATCCAGGCTTCACGGGAAGCAAAAGTAGTCGTAAACGGAAAAGTTTATTCCGGCATTCCCCACGAAACCTGCGTTACGTGTCATAATCGCGGCAAACGCATCGGCGTCTCATTTCAGGGCCTGATGGAATTCCCGTATGGCACGCCTTTTACAGAAACAGGCAGCAAGATGACCAAACTGCATACCAAATATTATCTATATGTAAAAGATGACACCCACCATAAGCTTAAAAGCAGGGAGGGCAATCCCGAAGGGGGTCTGCTATGCCAGGACTGCCACAATACGACAGCACTTCATGGAAACGGAAATATCATGGGCACCACTTTAGCATATGTGGAAATTGAATGTACCGATTGCCACGGCACCCCCACCAAATATCCGTGGGAGCTTCCCCTGGGCTGGGCCGATGAATTCGGCCGGGAATTGGACTTAAAAAGACCGCGTGGAGTGGCCAAAGAGCCTTTAGAAACCCATAAGAAATTCAATACATTGTATCCTTCCCGCGACGGATATCTACTGACGACACGAGGAAATCCATTCGGAAATGTCGTTCGGCAAGGTGATAAGGTCATCGTACACTCGGCCGGTGGTCTGGACTTTCAAGTACCCACACTGAACTCAATTCGTCTTCAGAAAAAATGGCACAATCCCAAAGATGCCGTTGCTGCAATGATACTCGCCAAGGATCATTTAAATAAAATGGAATGTTATGCCTGTCACTCTACCTGGGCGCCTCAATGCTACGGCTGCCATGTCAAGGTGGATTATTCAGAAGGGAAAAAATCGATTGACTGGATTGCTTCCGGAAATATCCAGCTCTCTGATGGACATACGGCCGAATCCAAACGAGACGGAAATTCAATCAAAGGCCCCGGCAAGGCAACCGAAGCGCGCGGATACCTCCGGTGGGAAAATCCGATCCTCGGCATAAATGGTGAAGGTCGGGTCAGCCCGATCATCCCCGGGTGCCAGCAAATCACAACCGTAATTGGTCCGGATGGTGAAACCCTTGTCCTGAACAAAATCTGGAGGACAGCAGCCAATCTGGAAAACAGTGGCCCTGAGGGTCAACGCGGCATCGACATGGCGCCGGCAGCCCCGCACACGCGGGCCCGGGAAGCCCGCACGTGCGCTTCCTGCCATACAAATAGCAAAACGCTGGGCTATGGTACACACGATGGCCGCTACCTGAAAGCCTACGCCCAGGGGGTCTCTGTTGACGTGGCCACGTCAAAAGGTGAAATCGTGAGCAAACATGCTCAAATCCAGATTCCATCGATACCGGAACTTCCAATGGATCTGAATCAAGTTGTTACAAGGGATAATAAACAACTTCAAACCGTTGGCCACCACTGGCCCCTGTCCGGCCCTCTGCCAAAGGAGATGCGCGATAAGATGGAAAAAGTGGGTGCATGTATAACGTGCCATCAACATATTCCTAGCGGTTCATTCAGCGGTGTTCACAAAAAGTCATTTCACGATGAGGTCATGGAACGAACCTGGGCCCCTGGTCTGACATTTCACAGCATTTATGAGAAAAATCCACTCCCACCACCAGAGGAAAACGAATAACGCCGAAGCCGAGCTGCAGAGACTAACAAACATAATTAGTGCAGAAGTTTAAAATAGAAGATGTAGGGAGTGCTGGATTTTCATTATAAACGGAGCGGTGAAAAAGACACAAAAACCTTTAATTTCTGATAAAATGCCATGTTAATCGATCGGTTTTTAAAAACCGGTAGTCAATTTTTAGGCTGCAAATATCCCATCATGTGCGGAGCCATGACCTGGATCAGCGATCCTAAACTGATCAAGGCCGTGGGCGAAGCCGGAGGCTTTGGGCTTATCGCCGGAGGTAACGCACCGGTGGCGGTTTTGAAAGACCAGATCAATGAAACCCGTAAAATCTTGCAAGCACCGTTCGGGGTGAATGTCATCACCCTGGCCCCGGTTTATAAAGATCAACTGGACCTCGTTTGCGATTTGGGATGTGAATTTGTTGTATTTGCCGGTGGAATTCCCAAAAAAGCCGAAATAGGGCAGGCAAAAGAATCAGGTGCAAAGGTGGTTTGCTTTGCGCCTACCGCCCCGCTGGCCCACATGCTGGTCGACCGGGGAACCGATGCCCTCATTCTAGAAGGATCAGAAGCCGGCGGGCACATCGGGCCGGTCGCTTTGTCCATTCTGATTCAACAAATTCTATTTGAAATCGACAGCGTTCCGATTTTTATTGCCGGCGGGATTGCCACAGGGCGCATGATGGCGCATTTGCTGATGATGGGGGCCGCCGGGATTCAAATGGGAACACGTTTTGTGATGGCGGAGGAGTGCAACGCTCACCCCAAATTTAAAGAGGTATTTAAAAAGGCCAAGGCCAAGGATGCCACCGCCACACCCCAGTTTGACAGCCGTCTTCCGGTAATTCCGGTACGCGCTTTGAAAAATGAAGGCACCATCGAATTCGGCAAACTTCAGCTGGAGCTTTTGAATAAGCTCGACAATCAAATTATTGATCGTGAGGAGGCCCAGTTTGAAGTTGAACGATTCTGGGTGGGCGCATTAAAAGACGCCGCGATCGACGGGAATATCGCCAAAGGCTCATTGATGGCCGGGCAATCGGTGGGACTGGTCAGTGAAATAAAGCCGCTAAAAGGTATCCTAAATGAAATGGTTGAAGATGCTGAAGAAGAGTTGGGACGGCTTAAAAGTCTTCTGGATTGAAAGGTTTAAACTATCCGCGAATGCCCCGGAAAATCAGGTAACAGGCAAATTGGAAAAAACGGGGCGGCTTCATGGCACTGGGTTTTTTGAGCCAAATCCATGAATGCGTGTTTGAAAGGAAGGATAAAGGAAAACCCTGAGCCGCCCCATCTTTAGGAGAGGATCATAAAATTAGCTTGATGATGAATTATTGTCAAGAAAAATATATCACGTTGTGGTAGCCGACTGTTTATTCTCGAAATCCTCTATCGCCCTGGCTAATGCATCGGCACCCAGGTTGGAGCAATGCATTTTTTCCTTGGGAAGTCCGTCCAGGGATTCAGCTACGGATTTTTTGGTAATTTTTTTGGCTTCATCAAGGGTTTTTCCCAGGGCCATCTCGGTTACCATGCTGGATACTGCAATCGCAGCCACACAGCCAAAGGTCTTAAATTTGATGTCAGCGATTTTATCATCCGTGACGTTGATATAAAACGACATCATATCCCCGCATACCGGATTGCCAACTTCACCGACCCCATCTGCATTTTCAATTTCCCCGATATTTCTGGGATTGGAAAAATGATCCATCACCTTTTCAGTGTACATATACCCTCCTCGATTGAGTCGGAAATCCGAAGTACGAAATACGAAATTCGAATTTACCTACTTTTTATCTAAAAACTAACTAGCTTTAAATTCATCATTGTAGAGGTTCATTTAAGTACAAACTTTTTCCTCATACTCCGGAATTTCCTTGCCCCAGATGGGCGAAAGGGCACGCAGCCGATCGACAACTGCCGGCAGTTTTTCGAGTACATGGTCGATTTCTGCTTCGGTGTTGCCGGCATCAATTGTAAACACGGTGGACCCCTGAGCCAAATCCGCCCGCAAACCGATGGCCCCGAGTACAGGCGATGTTTTTAGCGCCTTGGATGCGCAGGCAGATCCTGTATTCGTATAGATTCCGTTCTGGACCAGCATAAAAATAAGCGCTTCACCCTCGATGGCCTCGAAACAAAAACTGGCGTGGCCGGGCAGCCGTTTGTCCGGATGACCGGTATAGGTGACTTTTTCAACCTTTTTATGAATACCTTGCACCAGACGGTCTCTTAATTTGCGAACGTGGTCGATCTTTGCAGGGAGCTCTTTTTGTGCCAGCGCTGCAGCCCTGCCAAAACCGATAATACCGGGAACATTCTCGGTACCCGCTCTGCGGCCATTTTCCTGGATGCCGCCGTGAATCAGGGGCATCAGCCTGACCTTTTTGTTAAAATAAAGGGCGCCAATCCCTTTGGGGGCGCCCAGAGAGGCGCCGGAAAGGCTAAGCAGATCGACATTTAAGGCGTTGACATCCACCCGGGTGTTGCCGACCGATGCCACCGCATCGGTGTGAAAGACGACGTCTTTTTCTTTACAGATCGCCGCCAGCTCGGAAATGGGTTCGATGGTTCCGATTTCAGTATTGGCATGCATAATCGAAGCAATAACCGTCTCCGGCCGGATGGCACTGGCAAGGCGTTCAGGATCAACGAGACCGTTTTGGTCCACCGGGAGAAAGGTGGCCTCAAAGTCCAGGCGTTCTAAAAAGCGGGCGGAGTTTAATACGGAATGGTGCTCAATGGAAGATACGATGATGTGGTTGCCTTTTTTCTGTTTAGCGAAAGCCACGCCCTTGATGGCAAAATTATTGGCTTCGGCGCCGGATGAGGTAAATACGACTTCCGCGGGTTTGGCATTGATGAAACCGGCGACGTTTGCGCGGGCTTCTTCGATGGCCTCTTTGACTTTCGAGCCCAGGTCATAAACATTGGACGGGTTTGCAAAATGCTCGTTAAAATAGGGAAGCATAACTTCAAGCACTTCTTTTCTGACAGGAGTGGCCGAAGCATGATCCAGATAGGCCGTATACATAAGATGCCCCTTCGAAAAAATTATGTTCGCTTAACTTTTTGCATTTCAGGTTTTAAATAAATAGTTACGCGTTACGAGTTGCGGGTTGAAGGATAAGAATTATGAGAAAAGATGATTCCCGCACAGCGTAGAACGCGGAACGCGCAACACGGAACACGTAACGCAAGTGATTTTCAATATTTCCGGGTGCATGAGGTAAAGTTCTCAGGTCTCGTCGCTTTTTTTCTTTATATAGAACTTATAGTATTCATCATCTTCTTCCATACCGATGAATTCATGGCCGCACTTTTTGCACCAATCCGGGATGTCCGCCAGGGCCCCGTCATAATCGGTCAGCACCTCCAGCACCTGCCCCTTTTTCATACATTTCAGTTTATCCCCCGGTTCCAACAGATGCATGGGGCACATGCGACAAACGAGATCCAAGGATTCATCGGAATCCTGATCCTTTATAAACTTCATCTCATGCTCCTTGATGGTTGATTGCGAAGGGCCGCTTTCTAAATCCTTTCGGCCCAATAATCAGGTAAATATTAATGCCACTTTGTGGTGGTGTCAAGTAAAAGGTTTTAAAATCGAATCTATATATTTATAATTTTATCAGAGTGTTAAAAGGCTTGTCATAAACGGTCACTGCAGTGCAATTTAATTTTACGATCGTAGAAAAATGTGGAGAGACAAAAAAAATTTTAAATAAAGACCCAAATATACAGTATTTAAAATCAAAAAATACAGCTTTCACCCCATTTTGATTTCATAGTTTTCTGCTAAAAAACAATGATCTAAGTCAAATATTTGCGTTCATATTGATGTTAGAAAGTTGAAAACCCATTTGGGCAAATCATTTCGTTCATCAGCGAACCCACCAATCTTAAACTGGCTCGTATTGGGGCCGGTTTCATAAATTTAGGAATTAAGGAGCATCAATGCCGGTCTTCAGCTATCTGGCATACCCCGTTCAGGGGGCAAAAGAGCAACTCATCGATGAGCTTGCCGCCCTGGAGTACTGCGAAGTCACACCGTCCGAAAATGAGGAGGTTTTAATCCTGGTGACCGACACGCCGGATGCGGAAACCGAGAAAGAATTACAGAAAAAACTTAAGGAAATAAAATCATTAGAGTCCCTTGGTATGACTTTTGGCCATACAGATGAATAGAAGACACAAAGAAGGAGTAGTCACATGGACATTACCAGAAGACAATTCATTAAATCCGCAGCTATGCAAAGCGCCGTCACTTCTGCTGCGGTACTGTTTCCGGGGATCACTTTCGGCGCCTGGAAAAACGTCGATTCGGGAGGGATTGCATGGAAAAAGACGCCCTGCCGATTTTGCGGCACAGGCTGCGGCCTCCTGGTCGGCGTTTCCGGTGAACGCGCCGTGGCCGTCAAAGGAGATCCCAATTGTACGGTCAACAAGGGGCTATGCTGCGTAAAAGGCTACCATTCGGTTCAGATCCTTTATGGTAAGGATAGAATAACCAAGGCCCTGGTTCGCAAAAACGGCAAACTGGTGGAAACACCCCTTATAGAAGCCCTGGATCTGGTGGCCAGCAAGATGCAGGAAACCATCAAGGACCACGGCAAGGACGCTGTGGCCATGTACGGGTCCGGGCAGTGGTCGATTACCGACGGTTATGTTTCTTCCAAGCTGTTTAAAGGCTGTATCGGCACCAACAATCTGGAAGCCAACGCGCGCCTGTGTATGGCCAGTGCGGTGACCGGATTTATGACCAGTTTCGGGCTGGACGAGCCCATGGGCTGCTATGACGACATGGATCATGCCGATGTTTTCATCACCTGGGGCAACAATATGGCCGAAATGCATCCGGTTCTCTTCTCCAGAATGCTGGCCAATCGTAAAAGCAAAAACCATGTCAAGATCATCGATTTTGCCACCCGCACCACCCGCTCCAGCCAGGCATCAGACAGATCGATCATTTTCAAACCCCAGACCGATCTGGCCGTGGCCAATTCCATCTGTTACGAGATCATCCGCAATGACTGGGTCAACTGGGATTTTGTCAAAAAGCACGTCTCTTTTCATAAAGGTAAAACCAACATCGGCTACGGCACCCAGGATCATTTCAAGTTCCAGGATAAAGCCGAAAGCGTCGATTTTGAAGCTTACAAAGCGTTCCTGGAAGATTACACTCCTGAAAAAGTTGAAAAACTATCCGGCGTGTCTGCCAAAGACATTAAATATCTGGCCGCACTGTACGGGGACCCGGACAAGAAGGTCACCTCCTTCTGGTGCATGGGCATGAACCAGCATACCCGCGGAACCTGGATCAACAATCTGGTCTACAACATTCATTTGCTGGTGGGCAAGATCTCCACCCCCGGCAACAGCCCATTTTCATTGACCGGTCAGCCCAGCGCCTGCGGGACGGTGCGCGAAGTCGGCACGCTGACGCATAAGCTGCCGCACGGTGTGGTCATGAAGCCGGGCGCCCGCAAGCTGGCTGCCAAGATCTGGGACCTGCCGGTGGAAAATATCGATCCCAAACCCACCTATCATACCGTTGAAATGTTCCGGGCCCTGGATCGCGGCGATATCCGTTTCATGTGGATTCAGGTCACCAACCCCATGGTCACCATGCCCAACTTAAACCGCTATCGCGATGGCGCCAAAAAGGACGGACGTT